>OGQT01001158.1_pt1 | contig 21661 bp, 18 predicted proteins | sample 1553261 | NCBI WGS metagenome assembly OGQT01 (sample SAMEA2579992, study PRJEB22360) | human gut metagenome | biome: human gut; feature: human-associated habitat; material: faeces | place: Denmark | collected 2008/2010
AGTTACACCTCCCATGGTTGAAGACTTATTTTCCCCCGCCGTTGCCCATACTGCCGGCCTCAAGAACAAGGCGGCAAGCTTCGGGAATGGTCATGAAGTAACGGATTATCTCAGGATGGGTCACCGTCACCGGACCGCCACGCTGAATCTGGTCACGGAAACGGGGAATGACAGAACCGTTGGAACCCAGCACATTGCCGAAACGCGTAGTGATGAACTGAGTGGCATGGCCTCCCTCCTTCTGCAACTTCTTCGCAAGAGACTGCACATAAATCTCGCAAATACGCTTGGAACAGCCCATCACGTTTGTAGGGTTAACAGCCTTGTCCGTAGAAATCATCACAAACTTCTCGGCACCGTATTTCACGGCAAGATCGGCAACGGTGCGCGTGCCGAATACGTTCACCTGGATGGACTCGGAAACGTTGTCCTCCATCATCGGCACATGCTTGTAGGCGGCCGCATGGAAAATATACTGGGGCTTGAACTCCCTGAAGATATCCTCCATGCGCGTGGCATTGGAGATGTCGGCTATGATGGTCTCAGCATCGATGTCGCGCCAACGGTCCTGAAGTTCCAGACGGATGTCATGCAGAGGAGTCTCGGCCTGGTCCACTAAAATAAGCTTATAGGGATTGAACGAAGCCACCTGGCGCATGATTTCGCTGCCGATGGAGCCGGCGGCGCCCGTAATCATCACACGCTTGCCCTCCAGATGAGAGGCAACCTTATGGATATCTATCTCGATAGGATTGCGCTGAAGCAGGTCCTCAATCTGAATTTCCTTCAACTGCGTGCGGCTCAATGCCTGGCCGTTCCACTCGCTCAAGGGAGGCGCGGTCATCAGTTTGATGTTGTGCACCAGCAGGCGGTCAGCCATGTCAGACTTCTTCAGTTCCTCCATCTTGGCAGGAGAAATGATGATGGTCTGCACATCGCGGTCGTTCAGCACATCAATCAGCGTATCATCGTTGGGGAACACCTTGACACCCATCATCACCTTATTGATAAGCTCAGGTTCGTCCGCAATGAATCCGCGCAGACGGTAGTGGTTGCGCAGATTGACACGCAATGCCTTGGCAATGTTGACCCCGGCTTCCTTGGCACCGTAAATAAACACATTGGCACTGTGGGTGCCGTCGAAGTTCAGCGCCTCGAAGAAAGTCTTGACAATCACACGGGAGCATGCCATCATGGCAAAGCTGATGATATAGGACATGAACAGCACGCTGACCGGAGCCAGGTTAAACTCCAAATAGCTTTCCGTCAGGACGCTCGTTATCATCAGCAGTGCATACGACACCGTCAATGACACAAAAATGCGCATGATATCCACAAAGGAGGAAAAGCGCAGTACATTGGAATACGTACGGAAAACACGGAAGAAAATCAGGTTGACAGCAACCGTCCATAAAATGGTCTTGTCAATGGTAGATGATTCCAGAAAAATGCTTCTGAAATCATATCGGAGAGCATAGGCCAACAGACTGGATATGACGATGATAAATACATCAATTAACAGAATAGTCCATATCGGAAGCACTTTCGCGGAAAGATACCGATGAAAAAAATTTCGCTTCATTTCGCTTGACAGTTTTGTTTTAGGCGAGGCAAAGATACACTATTTTAGTCAAAACAGACAATAAATCGATAAAAAAATGTTATAACAATTATTTATCGTCTATAAAGAAACCATCCCACCTCCCCCGTTTTTAACAGTCGGAAAGCGGGATAGAAATAGTTTTACCCCGGAAAATGCGGTATCCGCTACATCAGATTACTTGCCAACTCGCTCAACTGGCTACGTTCTCCTTTCACCAGATTGACATGGGCAAACAAGTTCTGGTCCCTCATACGGTCTATCATATAGACAAGTCCATTGGACTGACTGTCCAGATAGGGTTGGTCTATCTGCTGAATATCACCGGTAAACACCATTTTTGTACCTTCGCCGGCACGGGTGATGATGGTCTTAATCTCATGTGGGGTCAGGTTCTGGGCTTCATCAATAATACAGTAGGTCTCGCTCAAACTGCGCCCGCGGATAAAGGCTAATGCCTCGATGACCAATTGTTCACTTTTTTGCATATCCTCCAAGCGTTTCACTTCAGAGGAATTGGCAGCGAACTGATGCTTGATTACATTCAAATTATCGAACAAAGGCTGCATGTAAGGAGCCACTTTCTCATTGGCATCACCGGGAAGGAATCCAAGGTCTTTATTGGATAGGGCCACGATGGGACGTGCCAGGAGAATCTGCTTGTAGTCGGTAAGTTTTCCCAATGCGGCGGCCAATGCCAGCAGGGTCTTGCCGGTTCCCGCCTTACCGGTCAGGGCAACCAGCTTGATGTTCGGGTCGTTCAGCACCTCAAAAGCAAAGCTCTGCTCGGCATTGCGCGGTTCAATGCCATAATTCTTTGTCTTGTGGACCCGGCAAATCGAATGGGCAAAGGGATTATAACGCGCAAGCACACTGCTGCGGTCACTCTTCAGCACAAAACATTCGTTGGGACGAATGATGTCCTTAAAATCGAATTCGCTGATGTCCAGTCCTTCTTTGGAAGAATAAATGCGGTCTATCAGCGCAGGGTCAATACCCTCGAACACTTCATTCGACTTTTCGAATATATCCACATTGATTACCTTATCATTGATGTAGTCTTCGCACAGCAGACCGATGGAACGCGCCTTCATGCGCAGATTCACGTCTTTCGTGACAAGGATGGTTTTCATTTTAGGCTTTTTGGTGGAAAGCCAGTCCACTACCGACAGAATCTGATGGTCGGGGATGCGTTCGGGAAAGGAATCACGTACTCGGGGAGAGTCCACCATGCCTGCCACCACAAACAGACGGCCTAAGCCCTCTCCCAATGGCGCCCCTTTGGTGAACAGATTGTCATCGGTAATCAAATCAAGCTCACGGACGAACTCACGCGCATTGAAATTAATCTGCTCATTACCTTTCTTGAATTTGTCCAGTTCTTCAAGGACTACGATGGGAAGATAAATGTCATTCTCTTGAAAATTCTTCAAACAGTTATAATCGTGAAGAATCACATTCGTATCAATCACAAAATTTTTCTTAGCTCCCATACACGTTAGATTTAAATTGTTAATACCTTTGCATAAGCTTAAGATAAGTTACACTGCAAGCAATTTCAAGCAAGCTTGATTGCGTCCGGTCTGCATTATCTTTGTCGCTTTTAAAGATAACAAATTAATAGGGAGAAAGGATTGCTTCTCCGTTAAATATTATAAAAGATGGATTATCAGAACACTTTAACTTACTTATATAACAGTGTGCCCATGTTTCAGCAGGTGGGCGGCTCAGCATACAAGGAGGGGTTGGAAAATACTCTGACCCTGGACGAACATTTCGGACATCCCCACCGCAGTTTCCGCAGCATTCATGTGGCCGGTACCAACGGAAAGGGTTCCTGCTCGCATACGCTTGCCGCCATACTGCAAGAGGCAGGATACAGGGTCGGACTCTACACCTCGCCCCATCTGGTGGATTTCCGGGAGCGCATCCGGATTAACGGACAGCCTATACCCGAGGAATACGTCATCCGTTTTGTAGAGCAGGAACGTGGCTTCTTCGAACCCCTCCATCCCTCTTTCTTTGAGCTGACCACCGCCATGGCCTTCCGCTACTTTGCGGATGAAAAGGTGGATGTAGCCGTAATCGAGGTGGGACTAGGCGGACGCCTGGACTGTACCAATATCATCCGTCCGGATGTATGCATCATCACCAACATCAGTTTTGACCATACCCAATTCCTGGGGGACACCTTGGCAAAAATCGCAGGAGAGAAGGCAGGAATCATTAAAAGCGGTATCCCCGTTGTAATCGGCGAGACCACTCCCGAAACGAAACCGGTATTTCTGGAAAAAGCACAGACAACGGGTGCTCCCATCTACTTTGCCGAGGAGAATGACCGTGAAGACTATCCCGGAATAGAATACGAACTGAAAGGGCTCTACCAGCAGAAAAATGCCCGGACCATCCTCACCGCCCTCCCGCTACTGAAAGAAGCCGGCTACCGGCTGGACGGACAAGCAGTGCGCAGTGGCTTTGCCCGTGTGGCGGAACTGACGGGCTTGATGGGACGCTGGCAAAAACTGCAGGACTCGCCCACCCTGATTTGTGACACCGGCCACAATGTGGGAGGCATCACCTACATTACAGAACAACTGAAGCAACAGACTTACCGACAGCTACACATCGTCATAGGCATGGTGAATGACAAGGATATACGGGGGGTACTGGCCTTGCTACCCCGGGAAGCGACCTACTACTTCACCAAAGCCAGCGTGAAGCGGGCATTGCCCGAAAGCGAACTGCAGGAGCTGGCCGCAGCAGCTGGCCTGAAAGGGCATTGCTATCCTGACGTACCCGCCGCCGTGCGGGCCGCACAAGAAAAAAGCCTCCCGGAAGATTTCATCTTCGTGGGAGGCAGCAGTTTCATTGTGGCCGACTTGTTAGCGAACCGCGATGCACTCAATCTCTACTAAGGCGTCTTTAGGCAGCGCCTTCACTGCCACAGCCGAACGTGCCGGGAAAGCACCGTCAAAATAAGTGGCATATACCTTGTTCATATCAGCGAACAAGGACATGTCTGCCAGGAAAACGGTTGTCTTCACAATATTTGCCATGCCCAGGCCTGCCTCTTCCAGAATATGCTTTATATTCTCCAAGGACTGGCGGGCTTGCGTTTCCGCACCTTCAGCCATCACTCCGGTAGCTGCGTCAATAGGCAACTGACCTGATACAAATACCATGCCGCCGGCTTCGATAGCCTGGCTATAAGGGCCTATGGCGCCCGGTGCCTTCTGGCTGCAAATCACTTTCTTCATGATTGTCAAAGTTTGTTTTTATTAATAATCGGGTCTATTTTCTTTTTTCTCATAAAAAAATCCGAAGTATATGCAGTATTCCGGAAATCCACGCATTTTATAAATAAAACAACGTAATTTCACTCATAACCTGTTATACCTAGACTTAACTCATTTAACACGGGGGAGTTCCCCAAAACAGAGGCTCTGCTTGCGAAAGTAGAGCCTTTATTCTATCCCATCCCTTTACTTGCAATGCTTCTCTATCAAAGCATCCACATTGGGGTCACCCAATTCCTTTGCCTTGGCAAAGCTGGCACAAGCTTCCTTGTCCTTCTTCATCTGCAGCTGGGCGATACCCATCAGACGGTAGGCTTCGGCATATTTAGGGTCTTTCTCCAGAGCAGCCTTCAGCACATTCAACGCCTCCTCGTAACGTCCCACGCGAAGATTCACCACTGCCAGTTCGGCACGGTAGGTCAAATCTTCCGGATTCAGTTCGATGGCCTTCGCCATATCGTCCAGCGCACGCTGGTACTGCTTGGCCTTCAAGGCAGCCTGCTCACGGTAATAGTAGAACATGTCGTTCACTTTACCGTTCACGGCATTGTAATAGGCATCATAATCCAGCATGGCATTACGCGCCTGGTCTGCATTCATACGGGCTTGGGCACGCTCCAACAAGTAAGGGGCGGCTTCCTCCGTATAGGGCTGGGTAAAGCGGGCCACACAACTGTCCATCAGAGCCAGTACCTCTTCGGCAGGCGCCTGCATCAGTTCCTTGGTCTTGGCAGCACTGAAGAAGGTAGCCGGAGAGGCCAGAATGGTCTTATTCACTTTATCATAGCTGGTAAATGCCGACGGATAGTCCTGCTTGGCAAACTGGATGTCACCCTCCAACTGGACATAAACCGGAAGCTCGTCAATGGCTATCGCTTTCCGTACCTCGTCCAGAGCCTTGTCGAGCGACCAATCCTTATAAACTTTCTCGGGCTTGCCCAATGCATAATTATAGATTATCTTGGCCCGGTTGTAATACACATCATCTTTCTTTGCGGCAACCTCCAAAGCCTTATCCATATCTGCGGCGACCTTATCCATGGAAGCATCTTCACGGGACATGAACAGATGCTGGGAAGCACGGCGCAGATAACCGTCGGCACTGGCAGGATATTGTGCAATGAAATCGTTCAGAGTCTCCATATACTTCTCCGGAGACAGTTGGGAAGAAGCCATGTAGAGGAACACCAAAGCCTGCTCTTCGGTATCGGGCAATGCCTTCTTAATACCGATGCCCTTCAATGACATATCTCCATAAGACAATGCGGAGATATTCTGCGACATGGCGAAATTGGCATCAATGGCATAGCAGATGGTAGCCGTGTCTTGTCCGGAGGACTTCTGCGCAAGGCCGAAGACCTGCCCGTCCACAGTCATCAGCGGACAACTCACCATCTTGTCCTTCAAACGCATATCAAGTGTATAATAGGAATAGTTACCGGAAATCTTATCAGCTTCCTTTACTTTCCCGGCAGTGAAGGAACGGTCCTTCTGGGTGGAATAAGGCAGCAGATATACATCCGCACCGACAGCCGGAGCCACAGCAGCCAAAGTGAGTGCCGTGACTTTCTTTCCGGGGATGCCGACACGGAACTTGACAACATCGTACATGTCATCGGCCCCCATAATGGCCTCCACTGGCATCTGTGCCCCGTCCGAGCTCATCACAACGGCGCGCCGGGCACCTTTGAACAAGGTGTAGTCAGAAAGCGCAACGCCATCTTCAGTGACAAAAAAGCCGTTTCCAGTATTCAGTATCTTATCGTTCTGGTCGTAGGTCACCACCGAAAAAACGGCACGTTTGGCTTTGTCTACCCACTTCGGGGCTTGTGCCACACTCCACTGAGCCAATAAACAGAGAGTGAGCATCAACAGCAATTTCTTTTTCATATCTTAGTTGGTTCTTTGTTTTACCGCTTCATAAATCAAAATGCCGGCTGCAACGGAAACATTGAGGGACTCAATGGTTCCCAACATGGGAATCTTCACCCACTCGTCACACAACGCCAGGTTGTCATAGGACACCCCCTTGTCTTCGGCACCCATAATGATGCACATCGGACCGGTATAGTCGGCTTTGGTATAGTCGTAATCGCCTTTCTCCGTGGCTGCCACGATATGGAAACCACTATTCTTGAGGAATTGCAGGGTCTCTTTCAAGCTGTGTTCGCGGCAAACGGGCAAAGTGTGCAAGGCTCCTGCCGAGGTTTTCATGGCGTCTGCGTTGACTGATACACTGTTCCGTGCAGGGATAATCACGGCATCTACCGCCGCACACTCGCAAGTACGGGCAATGGCGCCGAAATTGCGGACATCCGTGATGCCGTCAAGCATCACAAACAGAGGATTCTTGCCCTGCTCGAAAAGGAAAGGTACCAAGTCCTCCGTCTTCTGGTAAGTGACTGAAGAGATGAAGGCAATCACTCCCTGGTGATTCTTCCGCGTCACGCGGTTGATGCGTTCCACCGGAACGCGCTGTACCGGTATCAAAGTCCCTTTCAAGACAGCGAACAGCTCTTTTGACAAATCACTCTGAATGTCCTTCTTTACCAATATCTTGTCTATCTCTTTTCCTGCCTGAATGGCTTCTATCACGGCACGAACGCCGAAAATCATTTCACTGTTATCAACCATATATGGGTATTTACTATTTGACGATTTACTATTTACTATTTGATACTTCCAGCAATGCTCTGGCATTGTTCAGTGCGGCTTCGGTCAGCTTAGCACCACTCAGCATATGGGCTATTTCTTCCACACGTTCATCGTCGGTCAGACGACGGATATGACTGTTTGTTTCCGTCTCGTTGTCCTGCTTGTACACCTTATAATGGGCGCGTCCGCGGGCAGCAATCTGGGGCAGATGGGTGATACTGATTACCTGGCGGTCCTGCTCGCCCATCTCCTGCATGATATCCGCCATGCGGTCGGCTATCTCGCCGGAAACTATTTCGTCGAATACAATGGTAGGAAGCTTGACGGCACCGGCTATCATTGCTTTGATGGAGAGCATGACGCGGGCTATTTCACCACCCGAAGCTACGGAGGAGACGCTTTGCAATGCCCCGTTCTTATTCGCGGAAAACAAGAAGTTCACAGTATCCGCCCCGTGTATGCCCGGCTCTTTGCGGGCACCTATCTCTACCTGGAAACGGACATTGGGCATGCCCAACGGAACCAGCCGCGCAGCCATCTGCTTCTCCACTTCACGGGCAGCGGCAGTACGCGCCTTGGTGAGGACGGCAGCCTGCTTTTTCACCTTATTATATAAAGCGTCGCAACGCGCTTTCAGTTCCTCGATGTGCTCGTCGGACGAAGTGATGGCTGAGAGTTTGGCGGCGTATTCATCCGTCAGCGCCAGAAGTTCACCGACAGTGGAAACGCGGTGCTTCTGTTGGAGCGTATAAATCAAGTTCAGACGTTCGTTCACTTCATCCAGACGTTCGGGGTTGAACTCTATTTCATCCTCCTTACCCGACACTTCCTGCGAAATATCCTTCAACTCGATATAAGTGCTTTCCATGCGTTCGGCAAGTTCCCCGGCAACCGGATAAACCCTCTGCAGGCCGAGCATCGTGTTCAGGCATTCCTTCAGCCCGGACAACAAGCCTCCTTCGTCCGAGTAGAGCGTCTGCCCTACCCGATAGAGTCCGGCCTTTATCTCTTCCGCATGGCTCAGCGTATCTGCCTCTTGCTCCAGCTCCTCCTGCTCACCGGCAGACAAGTGTGCCTCTTCCAACTGTTCCAGTTGGAAACGGATATAGTCTTCGTCCGACTTATCCTGATTGGCACGGGCAACAAGGGCCTCCAAATCCTGCTGTGCCTGCTTCCATGCTCCGAAGATATGCTGGTAAGCAGACAAGGCCTCTTCGTTATGCGACAAGATGTCCAGTACATTCAACTGAAATCCTTCCTTGTTCAGCAATAGGTTCTGATGCTGGGAATGCACGTCAATCAGCAGTTCTCCCAACTCCTTCATCTGAGCCAATGGAGCAGGCGTGTCATTGATGAATGCCCGGCTCTTGCCCGAAGCGGACACCTCGCGGCGCAGGATGCATTCTTCCTCGTACTCCAACTCATTCTCCTCAAAGAAAGGCTGCATACCGTAAGCGGAAATATCAAAACGGGCCTCGATAATGCACTTCGAAGCTCCTACACGAATGGCTTTCACATCGGCACGCTGTCCCAGCAGCAGACCGATGGCACCCAGAATAATGGATTTTCCAGCACCGGTCTCACCCGTTATCACCGAGAAACCGCTGCTGAAGCTGATATCGAGCTTTTCAATAAGCGCATAATTCTGTATGTAAAGCGAACGCAACATAAGGATATTGACGATTTACGATTTACTATTTACTATTTAAATCTTTCACCAGACGGTCTACGATGTCGGCAGCCACTTCGGCTTTGGACTTCAAGGGGTAGTCCGTCTTTCCCTGGTGGTCTATGATACTGATTTTATTGGTATCGCAACGAAAACCGGCTCCCTTGTCGTTCAGGGAGTTCAGCACGATGAAGTCCAGATTCTTGCGGTTGAGCTTGTCTTCCGCATTCATCTGCTCGTTATGAGTCTCAAGGGCAAAGCCTATGAGGAGGCGTTGACAGTGCTCCGCATCGTTCTTCAGATTGCCTAAGAAAGCGGCTATGTCGCGGGTAGGTTTCAAGTTCAAACTCATCTCCCCGGTCTTTTCGCGCTTGATTTTCTCATCCGCCACTTGTTCGGGGGTGTAGTCTGCCACGGCAGCCGTCAAGATGGCGGCATCGGCATGGACAAAGGCGGCGGATGCAGCCTCGAACATCTCCTGCGCCGACTCTACCGCATGGTACTGGTGCATCGGGAAGTAAGTGCCTTGCTGCACCGGACCGGCAATCAGTATCACCTTGGCCCCTCTGGCGGTACATTCATCTGCCAGGGCAAGTCCCATCTTGCCGGAAGAATAGTTGCCGATGAAGCGCACCGGGTCTATCTTCTCATAAGTAGGTCCTGCGGTTATCATCACTGTCTTGCCCACCAGGTCGCCCTCTTTGGCAGCAAAGTACATTTCCAGGTGGCGGATGATATTCTCCGGCTCCTCCATACGGCCTTTCCCCACCAGATGGCTGGCGAGTTCTCCCGTAGCAGGTTCTATGATGTGGTTTCCATAAGAGCGGAGTGTATCCAGATTCTTTTGGGTGGAAGGATGGGCATACATGTCCAGGTCCATGGCAGGCGCCACAAACACCGGAGCTTTGGCGGAGAGATAGGTGGTAATCAGCATATTGTCTGCCACGCCATTCGCCATCTTGCCGATGGTGGAAGCCGTAGCCGGGGCTATCAGCATGGCATCTGCCCACAGACCGAGGTCCACATGGCTGTTCCAGGTGCCATCGCGTTGGGCAAAGAACTCACTGATAACCGGTTTGCTGGTCAGGGCAGAGAGCGTGATAGGGGTAATAAATTCTTTTCCGGCAGGCGTAATGACCACCTGCACCTCTGCACCACGCTTAATCAGTCCGCGAATAATATAGCATGCTTTATAGGCGGCAATGCTGCCCGTAATGCCCAATACTATTTTCTTCCCTTTCAGTATATTTGCCATTTATTTCTGAGTCATTTCACGCAGACGTATCTTGGTCAGCGTGGCTTTGGTATTCAGGGTAAAATCACTGTTCAGAATCCAGCTGTAATAGCCGGGATCGCGCTTCAGGACATCGGATACCGACATGCCCTTGTACTTGCCGAAGTTGAATACTTCCACACCTTTGTCATCGTAGACCATACGACCGGCAAAGTCCACATTCTTGTTGAAGCTGGAATAGTCGGCAAGGAAAGCCACGTCATTCTGCAACTCCGGATAGCGGTCCAACTGCGACATCAGCACTTCGTAGGTGGCACGTGTATCAGCCTCTGCCGTATGGGCGTCTTCCAAATTCTTGCCGCAATAGAATTTATAGGCAGCAGACAGCGTGCGTTGCTCCATCTTGTGGAAAATGACCTGCACGTCCACAAACTTGCGGCGGCTCATGTCAATGTCCACACCGGCACGAAGGAACTCTTCCGCCAGGACGGGGATATCAAAACGGTTGGAGTTGAAGCCCGCCAAGTCGCATCCTTCAATGTCATTGGCAATGTTGCGCGCCACTTCCTTGAATGTGGGGCAGTCGGCTATATCGGCATCGTAGATGCCATGAACGGCAGATGCTTCGGCAGGAATGGGCATTTCGGGGTTGATACGCATGGTTTTGGACTCCTCATTCCCGTTGGGATATACCTTGAGGTAACAGATTTCGACAATTCGGTCTGAGTTGATATTGGTACCCGTAGTCTCCAAATCAAAAAAGACTATCGGATTTTTCAGATTCAATTTCATTGTTTTTTCGTTTTATAAGCTCTGGCTATGAGCTATAAATTATAAGTTTAACTTACAAGCCACGAGCTACAAGTACCGTGCGGCATAATTGCGCAGCCACTTGTAGCTCGTAGCTCATAATCCGATTGCTAATATTCATCAGTCATTCAGCATCATCGGCATCAGCAGCATCAGCAAGTCTTCGTTCTCTTCCTGCTCTACCGGAATAATGACACCTGCACGTGAAGGATCTGCCAGTTCGATAACGATTTCATCGGCAGAAATGTTATTCAGAATGTCAATCAGGAAAGTGGACTTGAAACCGATGCTCATCGGATTGCCCGCATATTGGCAAACCAGTGTTTCTTCGGCCGATGTAGAGAAGTCGATGTCCTGTGCGGAGATGACAATCAGATTCTCCTGCATACGGAGCTTGATAAGGCTGCTTGCCTGCGAAGAGAAGATAGACACGCGGCGCAAAGCACCGAGCAGTTGCAGACGGTCTACCGTCACTTTATAAGGGTTGTTCTGCGGAATCACAGAGTTGTAGTTGGGATAGCGTCCTTCGATAAGACGGCACACCATGCGGTAGCTTTCCAATGTGAACACAGCGTTGCGTTCGTCGAACTCGATAGTCACCATGCCTTGCTCTTTCGGCAGCAGATTCTTCATCAGCGAAGCCGGCTTCTTGGGCAGGATAAAGGCGGCACGTTCGTTACCTTTGGCAGCCAGTGTCTTGCAGCGCACCAGCTTATGACCGTCTGATGCCACCATCGTGATGTCCTCCGTTGTGATATCGAAATAGATACCGTTCATCACGGGACGAAGCTCGTCATCAGCCGTAGCAAACACGGCACGGTTGATACCACCCAGCAACACTTGTGCATCCATTTCCACACGTACGGCATTGTCACCCAACATGGCAGACTGCGGGAACTCGTCCGCATTCTGCCCCATCAGGCTGTATTTACCGTTCTGATACTGTACCGTGATTTCAAGGGAATCCGTATTGATTTCAAAAGTCAACGGTTGTTCGGGAATTTCCTTCAAAGCGTCCAAAAGGGTTTTGGCTGTGACGGCAAAACGGCCGTCCATATCACTTTCATTCACTTCGACCGTAGTGACCATCGTCGTTTCACTGTCGGAAACAGTTGCAGACAAGGTTCCGTCTTGCAGTTCAAAGAGGAAACAATCCAAAATAGGCAACGCATTCTTCGAATTAATCACACGGCTGATAGCCTGCAAATGACTGGAGAGCGCAGTACTCGAAACGATAAATTTCATATCTTCTGTATATTTAAGTTTTTTATTTTGCTAACGTCTTAGAAACCGTTTTTATCTTTTTCAAACTGACGGACAAAGTTAAAAAAAGAATTCCCTACGACAAAGAAATAGCAAGAAAAAACAGCCGAATATTCGTCTCATATTCCTAAAAAATTGTAACTTCGCCGCATCATTTAAAAAGAAAACAATGGAATTTACAGGAAAAATCATCGCTATACTCCAGCCCAGAGGCGGAGTTTCCAAGTCAGGTAACGAATGGAAATCACAAGAATATGTGATTGAAGACCATGGCCAATATCCGCGCAAAATGTGTTTTGACGTATTTGGAGCGGACAAAATCGAACAGTTCAATATTCAGATGGGCGAAGAGCTGACAGTATCTTTTGATGTAGACGCACGCCAATGGCAAGACCGTTGGTTCAACAGTATTCGCGCATGGAAGGTAGAACGCGTAAGCACTGCCGCACCCGCTCCGGGCGCTCCCGTTCCACCGCCGGCTCCCACTGCCGCACCGGACTTCCTCGCAGGGGATGCAAAGGATGACCTGCCGTTCTAAGAATATGTTATAATTCACCACAGATTGCACAGATTAACACAGCTAAAAATTCTTGATTATCAAAATTCTAGAATAAACTGTGTTAATCTGTGCAATCTGTGGTGAGTGTGTATTTTGACTTTCCTCGTGCTTATTTTCCCTCAGCACTCTACAGAATGACCGATTAATCACCCTTTATAAAGCAATACGATATTCGGATAAACCACCCCTTCTGTACAAGTGAATTGTACTGCAAGCATGAAATGACGGAAGAAGTTGGATTGACGGAAGAAGAAGTTCGGTATCAGACGCACATACGTTTCAGGCTGGCTCAGCATCATCTCCATATCCACCATCATCACAAAATTATATATGGGTGAAAGACTGCCTATACCCTCTTCGTACACCGGTGTTCCGTCTAACACATCTCCACTCTCCACCGCCTCAATATAGGCCGAAAGGCTCAGTGCATCGGGAGCCAGCAACAGACTACCCCGATAGAAACAGGCAAAGGTATAAAGGGCAGACTCCGTGATGCCCGTCAGCTGGGTGAGCAGCGTGTTACGGGGCAACACATATTTAGGGAACTTCCTTGCTTTGGGATACAACGAATTATTTGAAACCACTTTCGGCATAAGTGGAGCATCCTCTTCCTTGGGGGTACTGTAAAGCAGAGACTGCAAGCGGCGTTCCGCTGCCAGTTCATCCTTGAGAGGGATACACATCACGGCGCAAGGCAGCTTGTCCAACGTGTCTTTAGACTGGAACAAGCAAGACATCACGCTCTCGCCCGCATGCTCATTCAAGTAAGCAATCCACTCCTCGTCGCGCTGCTTGATATAGTCTGAATAGGTGGCCTTGGCATACTCCTGACTGGCAGTAAAGCCAAACCAGGAATTTCTGTCAGACATTGCCCAGCGATCGTAAAAAAAAGTGGAAGACGGAAGCAGAGCCCCGGAAAATCCGTCCTCTACCGGCTGCTGCACCCGCAAGGCATTGATAAACGTCTGTGTGGAATCCGACCCATGGCTGATGCCGGAGCAATAAATGGCATCTTCATTGAACTTCATGTCAAACTCCGCCCAACTGCCCAGCTGCGTCTGCGAACGGATACCGTCCGTAGGCTTCCCCATATCCACTCCTTTCATACGCACATAGACCGTGGCAGCCACGTTACTCTGCTTGCCCGCGTACATAGTGCGGAAAGAAGGGAGGTTCATCAGGGACTTTTTGCTGCGCCGCGCATCAATCACATGTTCTATCAAACGCTTCTGGAAACTTACAACCAGAAAATCGGGAGTGAAGTAGGCAGCCAGGAAACGACCGTCTGCCATGGGATAGATACGTATCTCCTCTCCCTTGTAATCGAAATACTTGGAAGGAAACGAACTGGAGCAGTACTTCTCCACAAAAGACTCCACCAACTCATAATCACCCGAACCCAAACTGCAATACAATACTTGGTTCATCGGTGTATCCGGCTCGTGAAAGCTAATCAGCATCTTGTTCATCTGTTTACTCAGTCCATGCGGAGTATCCTCCACCAAAGTATACAAATACTTCTTCAAGTAAACAAAAAGCTCCGATACGTATAGAAAATGATTGTCTTTACTGCAATTCAGTTCATTGATATCTTCCACGAGGTCTGCCATACGGTCGGTTTCGAGTATGGCTGTGGCATCTTGCGGCACCAAAGTATAAAGATTGAAATCCTGCCGGTTCTCCACCGAATTCAACCGCAGGAAGGAATACACGCCAAAACCGGTACATAGCAGCACTATGGACACAACGACAGCTATCTGTATGAGGAGTCGGAGTTTCATGGCATTTATTCAGCAACTTTTGGCAAAAATAGCATTTTCTACTAATAAAACAAAACAAATGTTTCAAAAAGATTAGAAATCTATTTCAAGTCCATCGTAGGCAAAGTGTACATGGGGTGGCAGCTGCTTTTCGATATCGGCATGAAGCCCTGCATGATGGCTCATATGGATGAAATAGGTCTCTTTGGCACCAATACGTCCGGCAGCCTCCAACGCCTCCGAAATACTCTGGTGCGTAGGATGCGGCTTTGGCCGTAAAGCATTCATTACCAAAACGTCCAAGCCCTTCAATTGTTCATAAGATTCTTCAGGCATCATGTGCATATCCGTGATATATCCCAGCCGGCCGCCAATGCGGTAGCCCAGGATGGGAAGCCTACCGTGCATCACCCGTAAAGGCAGCACCTCCGTCCGGTTGATGTGGAACGCCTGCCCCGCCTCCACTTCCTGCAGATAGATACGCGGAACTCCCGGATATACTTTATCGACAAAGCAGTAAGGCATCCTTGCCCGCAGATGGGCAGCAGTGTAGGCATCGGAATAGATAGGGATATCGGCAAAACGGCCGAACGGGCGCAAATCATCCAGACCGCCCACATGGTCATAGTGTTCGTGTGTCACCAGTACGCCGTCTATCTTCTCAAAAGAAGAGGCGCGCAGCATCTGTTCCCTGAAGTCAGGGCCACAATCTATCAATATCACCGCATCATCCGTATGCAGCAGGGATGACGCACGCAAGCGGTTGTCCCGCGGGTCAGTGGAAGTGCAGACCGGACAAGTACAGCCTATCTCAGGCACTCCGGTCGAAGTTCCGCTTCCTAGTATTCTGAGTTTTCCCATTGACTAAATCAAATAAATTTCTAAAATCAGGTTATATACAACGATGTTTGGGTGCGTCAAAACTCTCTTACTATTTTATCAAACAAACTTCCGGGTGAATGTCAATGCCGAATTTCTCGCGGACAGAAGCCCGCACGGCATCCGAAAGAGCGACAATATCCGCTCCCGTGGCACCACCCGAGTTCACCAGTACCAACGCCTGCCGGCCGTGCACCGCAGCAGGCCCCAGCGCCTTCCCTTTCCAGCCACACCGGTCTATCATCCAGGCAGCCGGTATCTTTACCCGGCCGGCATCCACATCATAGTGGGGCATATCCGGATATTCCCGTTGCAAAGACTCGAACTGCCGACGCGGCACGATGGGGTTCATAAAAAAACTACCCGCATTGCCCAGCACCTTCGGGTCGGGCAACTTGCTTTGACGGATGTCTATAATCACGCGGCGCAAAGTTTCCAGATTCAGCACCGGATATTTCTCCAGCTCCTGCCGGATAGTACCGTAATCCAATGTATAATGTTCCCGTTTACTCAAGCAGAAGTTCACGTAAGTCACAAACACGGCCTTCATCTCCGGTTGCTTAAACAAGCTCTTTCTGTAGGAGTAGCCGCATTCATCCACCCCGTAGATACGCTTCTCCCTTGCCATATTTATGGTTTCCACGGATGTTATCAGGTCCTTTACTTCCACACCATAAGCACCGATATTCTGTACTGCACTTGCCCCGACCTCACCCGGTATCAGCGAAAGGTTCTCGGCACCATACCAATGTCGTTTCACACACCAAGCCACAAAATCGTCCCATACCACACCAGCACCCACACGCACCCACACGTGCTCCTCATCCTCTGACGTCACCTCCAGGCCACCGATACGTGAATGCAGCACCGTGCCTTCATAATCCTTGATAAAGAGCAGGTTGCTCCCTCCACCGATATGCAGCCAGGGCGCAACGACCTGTCCTGCCGCAATCAGCTCCCTCAGTTCATCCTCCGAACCGTATTCCAGAAATCTTGCAGCAGTAACGTCAATTCCAAATGTATTGGGTATCTTCCTCAAACCTTTCCTCCTTTATTTTAAATGCTCGTGTCTTCATATTTGTACAGCTCCCATCCCTTACTGCGTTTGCGGAAATAGAAGATATTGGAGTATCCGTTGCCTATGCCATTTACCTTCAGTATTTTGGTGTCCGACAAGTCCTCATTCTTCTGTCCGTAATTGATATTAGACAGTCTGTCGGCAGGCATTACCGGACGGAAGGCATACCACTGGTCCACATCCAAAGTGGTTTCCAGGATAGAGAACTCGTCGTCAGGGTCTATGGTGATGAATTGTAGCGGATGGCTGATATGCTTGCTCTGATAGACACTGTCCGTCACAAAACGGGTATAGAATTCCACGAAGTCCTCATTTTCGCCTTTCTCCATCTCGCGCAGGTTGATGGCTTCGAGCATCCACATTCCCCGCTTCTTCTCAAAATAATAACGCTTCATCATACGCGTTTTCAAGAAAATCCACTCCACTTGTACCGATGTCAGCGTAGTATCGCCCACCATGTCCATATCCTCTTCCTTATCAAAAAGCAAGGTGTAATAGTTCTGCTTGGTAAACAGATAATCGTGCTTCCAGAAGTCCGCCTCTATCTTCAGCGGAGTGTCACGGTCATAATAGGGCAAAGGAAATACCGTCCTCTGCCTTTGCAGAGCATCATCCGAAGCATAATTGAAGATAAAATCATCAAACAGCTCGTCTGCCTCCATCGGCTTCGGTTCTTCCTTCACTTCTGCTTCCAGCAGCGTATCGGCCTTGTGACCGGCCGAATCCACCATTTCCGTAATGGTAGCAAAGGGATCCATTTTCGCCTTTTTGTTTCCACACGAAATCAAAAAGGCGAACAACAAAAATCCCAATAAAAGTTTTTTCATTCTTTACGGACCGCTTACGGTCACTTGTTTAATTTAGCCCTTAATTTCTCAAGCATGTCTACGGTCATGGACTCCAGGTCGTACTGCGGCATCCAGTCCCATTCCTCGCGTGCACAAGAGTCATCCAGAGAGTCGGGCCAGCTGTCGGCAATGGCCTGCTTCAGCGGATCAATCTCGTATGCCATCTCAAAATCAGGCATATGCTTCTTAATTTCCTGATAAATCTGTTCCGGGTCAAAACTCATGGAGGCGATATTGAAGGCGTTGCGGTGCTTCAGCCTTGCCGGTGCCGCTTCCATCAGCGAGATGGCCGCGTTCAGTGCGTCGGGCATATACATCATATCCATATACGTGCCGGCCTTCACCGGACATACGAATTTTTCTCCCTTCACGGCAGAGTAGAAAATATCCACCGCATAGTCCGTAGTGCCGCCACCCGGAGGGGTCACGTTCGAAATGATTCCCGGAAAACGTACCGAGCGTGTATCCACACCATATTTTGTATAGTAATAGTCACTCAACAATTCAGTCGTCACTTTTGTCACGCCATACATGGTACGCGGACGCTGGATAGTGTCCTGCGGTGTCTTCACATGAGGCGTAGCTTCGCCGAACGAACCGGTGGAACTCGGAGTAAACACGGCACAATTGTACTCGCGCGCCACTTCCAGCACATTCCACAACCCGTCGATACCGATTTTCCAAGCCATGGCCGGACGGCTTTCGGCAACTACCGAGAGCAAGGCGGCCAGATTGTAGATAGTATCAATCTTGAACTGACGCGCCACCACCTCGATGGACTGACGGTCTGTCACGTCGGCAATGGCCGAAGGGCCGGATGCTTTCAATTCTCCCTTGGGCATAGCACTCGGAATGTATCCTGCCACAACATGGTCATCACCATAACGTTTGCGCAACTCCAGCGTGAGTTCCGACCCAATCTGTCCGGTAGCTCCAATTACCAAAATATTCTTCATACGAGTTATTTATAAGGTTTCGTTATTATATATGGTGCAAATATACACACTTTTTTTTCATATTTCTGCCATATTGATATTGTTTATTCCAAGAAAAATGATGTTCTTTGTGGGAAATGTAATGACAACGTATTACCTAAAAAATAAAATGCTATGTACGGTAAAATGAAAGACCATCTCAGCAAGACACTTGCTGAAATAAAAGAAGCCGGACTCTACAAGGAAGAGCGACTGATTGAGAGTGCACAACAAGCTGCCATCAGCGTAAAAGGCAAAGAGGTGCTGAACTTCTGTGCCAACAATTACCTGGGACTGTCCAACCACCCGCGGCTGATTGCCGCCGCCCAGCAGATTATGGAACGCCGCGGATACGGCATGTCGTCCGTACGCTTCATCTGCGGAACGCAGGACATCCACAAGGAGCTGGAAGCAGCCATCTCCGACTACTTCAAGACTGAAGACACCATTCTCTACGCCGCTTGTTTCGACGCCAATGGCGGTGTGTTCGAGCCCCTCTTCACCGAGGAAGACGCCATCATCTCGGACTCCCTGAACCATGCTTCCATCATTGACGGCGTACGCCTCTGCAAAGCCAAACGCTATCGCTACGCCAATGCCGACATGGCCGACCTGGAAAGATGCCTGCAGGAAGCCCAGGCACAGCGTTTCCGTATCGTAGTTACGGACGGGGTATTCTCCATGGACGGCAACGTTGCCCCGATGGACTGCATTTGCGACCTTGCCGAGAAATACGACGCGCTGGTCATGGTGGACGAATCACACTCCGCCGGCGTGGTAGGCCCTACGGGACACGGCGTAAGCGAACAATACGGCACCTACGGACGCGTAGACATCTATACCGGAACTTTGGGCAAAGCCTTTGGCGGCGCTTTGGGAGGATTCACTACCGGACGCAAGGAAATCATCGACCTGCTACGCCAACGCAGCCGTCCGTACCTCTTCTCCAACTCATTGGCTCCGGGCATCATCGGCGCCAGCCTCGAGGTATTCAAGATGCTCAAAGAGAGCAATGCCTTGCATGACAAACTGCTGGAAAACGTGAACTACTTCCGCGACAAGATGACCGCCGCCGGTTTCGACATCAAGCCGACACAAAGCGCCATCTGCGCCGTCATGCTGTATGATGCCAAACTCTCCCAGATTTATGCCACCCGCATGCAGGAAGAAGGCATCTACGTCACCGGCTTCTACTACCCCGTAGTGCCCAAAGACCAGGCACGCATCCGCGTACAAATCTCTGCCGGACACGAAAAGGAGCATCTGGACAAATGTATCGCTGCATTTATTAAGGTGGGGAAAGAGCTGGGAGTGCTGAAATGAGTGATGAGTTATGAGTTATAAGTTATTTGCTTGTGCTTTCCCTTGCGGATATAAGCCCTTCATCAACAAATAACTCACAACTTATAACTCATAACTAAAAAAAATCCCGCGACTAAAATTAGCCGCGGGATTTTTTTAGTTTCTCTCTTATCTGCGTTCTCCCAGTTTTGAGTCAACGAAGAAGATTCCGGCATCACCGGCTTTCTTTATCATATCTACAATGCCGTCGGCAGTAGCTTCTTCTTCTACCTGCTCGCGCACGAATCCCCAAAGGAAGTCTTGTGTAGCCTTATCTTTTTCGGCAGAGGCAACATCTACCAATTCATCAATCATTTTGGAAACACGGCGTTCGTGCTGGGCTACCTGCTCGAACACTTCCAGTGGAGTACCGAAGTCATTGGGAACAACATCAATCTTGTCCAGTTTGGCCTTACCGCCACGCTTGATGATATAAGAAGCCATTTCACAAGCATGAGCTTTTTCTTCAGAAGCCTGCTTCTTCAACCAGGAAGCCATGCCGTTATAACCTTCTTTCTCCATATAGAAAGACATTGCCAGATAAAGGTTGGAAGACCACATCTCAGCCGTAATCTGCTCATTAATTGCATTCTGTAATTTTTCTGTAATCATAATCGTATTTATTTAAATTGAAATCATTACAAAAGTAACAAGAAACCTTAAAAGTTGTTCACGCAATAACATTTTTTATATAAAAACAGAAGCCTTGGTATAATAAATGCTTCGCCATTCATGCAACGCATCTCCAGCCTCTCTATACCAGCTCGTCCGACGTATATCCTTGAGGCAGCTCACGGCAGTTTTAGCCCGAAGCCATAATTTCGTTCATTGATAAGCCCCTGCCGAACGGAGGGCGATAAGGTCGCCACGCTTCACCCCATTCAAATCAATAGCCTTACCGAATACATCAGAAGACTCACAGATGGGCCCTACGACATCATAAGCCTGAACCGGCGCATCCGAAGTGATATTCTCTATCTTATGGAACGCTTGGTAGAGTGCCGGACGAATCAAATCCGTCATGCCGGCATCCAGAATGGCAAACTGCTTGTTGGTGCCCTGCTTCACATAAAGCACCTGCGAAATCAATGAACCGCATTGTCCCACTACCGCACGTCCCAGCTCGAAGTGGAGCGTCTGGTGGGGACGGAGTTTCAGATGGCTGTTGTAAGTCTCGAAGTAGCTTTTGAAGTCGGGTATCGGCTGACGGTTGGGGTGACCGTAGTCAATGCCGAGTCCGCCCCCCACATTGACGTGCTCGATGCGGATATGGCGAGCTTCCAGCTTATCCTGCAATTCGTTGACGCGGTTACACAAAGCCACGAAATCGCCCATATCCAATATTTGGGAACCGATGTGGAAATGCAGTCCGATGAATCTCAGGTTCTTCATATTCTGCGCAATGTCTATCACATGGTCCATATCCTGCATGCTAATACCAAACTTGTTTTCGGCCAGCCCAGTGGTAATATTGGCATGGGTATGGGCACCTACATTGGGATTGATACGGAAAGCCACATTGGCCACCTTACCTTTAGCGGCAGCCAGCTCGTTGATAATCTCCAGCTCGGGGACAGACTCCACATTAAAGCAGAAAATGTCATAATCCAGCCCCAGATTGATTTCCCAATCAGCCTTGCCCACCCCTGCAAAAACAATCTTGCCAGTGGGAAAACCTGCCTTGATGGCTGCACG
>OGQT01001163.1_pt1 | contig 21603 bp, 19 predicted proteins | sample 1553261 | NCBI WGS metagenome assembly OGQT01 (sample SAMEA2579992, study PRJEB22360) | human gut metagenome | biome: human gut; feature: human-associated habitat; material: faeces | place: Denmark | collected 2008/2010
GCAGGAAGTCTGGCACTCGCCGCAGCCGCCGTTCTTTGCGCTTTCGCACAGGTTGCGGGTCTCAAGCGTCTGAATGTGTTTCATATCATTTCGCCTCCGAATTGTTACTTTATAAGCTAACTTTATTAGCCTTAAAATTCTAACACAGATAGGGCGGGATGTCAAGATGCAAAGCCGCCGGATTTCGGGAAAAAGCATGTCCCCACGCCATTTCTGACGTGGGGACACGGAAAATAGGATATCGGAGAAATCAGTTTTAAGGAGTGTTTTGAATCAGTCACCGAAAGCCTGGGAAAGATCGGCGATGATGTCATCGATGTGCTCGGTGCCAATGGAGAGGCGAATGGTGTTCGGCTGGATGCCCTGCTCTGCAAGCTCTTCTTCGTTGAGCTGCGAGTGCGTGGTGGAAGCCGGGTGGATAACGAGGGACTTCACGTCTGCGACGTTTGCGAGCAGAGAGAAAATTTTGAGTCTGTCGATGAACGCCTGTGCTTCCTTAGCGCCGCCCTTGATGTTGAACGTGAAGATGGAAGCGCCGCCGTTCGGGAAATACTTCTTATAAAGCTCGTGATACGGGCTGTCCGGCAGAGACGGATGGTTGACGCTTTCGACCTTCGGGTGCTTGGAGAGGAAATCGACAACCTTCAGCGCGTTCTCTACATGGCGTTCAACGCGCAGAGAGAGCGTTTCAAGACCCTGCAGGAACAGAAATGCGTGCAGCGGAGCGAGCGTTGCGCCGGTATCACGCAGGAGGATTGCACGGATCTTCGTGACAAAGGCTGCCGCGCCGACGTCCTTTGTGAAGCTGATGCCGTGATAGCTGGGGTTCGGCTCTACGAGGGACGGGAACTTGCCGCTGCCTTCCCAGTCAAACTTACCGCTGTCTACGATAACGCCGCCGATCGCCGTGCCGTGACCGCCGATGAACTTTGTAGCGGAATGGACAACAATGTCTGCGCCGTACTCGAACGGACGGAGGAGGTAAGGCGTTGCGAATGTGGAGTCTACAACAAGCGGAATCTTATGTGCATGTGCAATGGCTGCGACCTTTTCAATGTCAATCAGCGTTGCGTTCGGGTTACCGATGGTCTCGATGAAGACGGCCTTTGTCTTATCGTTAATCGCGTTTTCAAAAGCGCCCTCTTCATCCGGGTCTACGAACGTTGCGGTGATGCCGTACTGCGGGAGCGTGTGCTCGAGCAGATTGTAGGTGCCGCCGTAGATGGTCTTCGCGGAAACGATGTTGTCACCTGCGCTTGCGAGGTTGAGAAACGTATAGTTGATGGCTGCTGCACCGGAAGCGACGCCAAGTGCCGCTACGCCGCCCTCCAAGGCTGCAATGCGCTGCTCAAATGCGTCCACGGTGGAGTTCGTCAGACGGCCGTAGATGTTGCCTGCATCTGCGAGCGCGAAGCGGGCTGCTGCGTGTGCGGAGTTCTTGAAGACGAAGGAAGTCGTCTGATAGATCGGCACTGCGCGGGCATCGGTGGCGGGGTCCGGGTTCTCCTGACCTGCGTGCAGCTGGATGGTTTCAAAATGGTAGTTGTTATCATATGTATAGCTCATGGTAATACCTCTTTCATAATTTCAGAATTTAATTTTTGTTTTAACGGATTTTGAGAAGTTGACGAAAAGCTGAGCTTCACATTCGTCCGTTTCTGAAATTGTGGCGAAGCATTTGCCGGAAAAGGGATCGCATCATCGGGGTGCGCCTCCTTTGAGATTTACTTCGGTTTTTATGTTTGAAGGTTTCATAACACTCAAAACATATTGACTTGGTATGTTTTGTATGATACACGTTAGATTGCAATTTGTCAACCCCTAAAATGCAAAAATTGAAGAAAATTTGCGGAAACCATACTATTATATGGGGGAAACTGCATTTTGCATTGCAAAGCGGCGGATCGTTTCAACGAATTTTAAAGGTAAAAGAAAAAGTGAAAAAAGATGTTGACAAATTTACCCTGTGGTGATAGGATATAAACAAGCTCGATAACCTATAAAATAAGTAGGTTTCATAAGTTTAGTAAAACAAGGCAAAGGAGAGACGCGATATGAACCCGTTTCCGTACAGTCGGCGATGTTGCGCCGCGGCCTGAAACGATACAAGAATGCAAACTCATTTATATAAAGTGTTTTAAGGAGACTTTACCATGCGTGTATATCGGAAAATCACAGACCTCATCGGCGGCACTCCGCTTCTTGAACTCACCAACTACGAAAAAGCAAATGAACTGAACGCGAAAATCTATGCGAAGCTTGAGTATTTCAACCCGGCAGGTAGCGTAAAGGACCGTATCGCAAAAGCGATGTTGGACGATGCCGAGGAAAAGGGCCTCTTGAAGCCCGGCGCAGTTATCATTGAACCGACAAGCGGCAACACGGGCATCGGCCTTGCTTCCGTTGCGGCTTCCCGCGGTTATAAGGTAATCCTTACCATGCCGGAGACGATGAGTGTGGAGCGCCGCAACCTTTTGAAGGCTTACGGTGCGGTGCTTGTCCTCACCGAAGGCACAAAGGGTATGCCGGGCGCTATCGCAAAGGCGAAGGAGCTCGCCGAGCAGACCCCAAACAGCTACATTCCGAGCCAGTTCACGAACCCGGCAAACCCGGCGGTGCACCTGAAGACGACCGGCCCGGAAATCTGGGCAGACACGGACGGCAAGGTCGATATTTTTGTTGCAGGCGTCGGCACGGGCGGCACGCTCTCCGGTGTAGGCGCGTACCTCAAGTCGCAGAACCCCAATGTTAAGGTTGTCGCGGTGGAACCGGCTACCTCACCGGTCCTCTCCGGCGGCAAGGCGGGCCCGCATAAAATTCAGGGCATCGGCGCGGGTTTTGTGCCGGATACGCTGAACACCGACATTTACGATGAGATTCTCCCCGTGCAGAACGAGGACGCGTTTGCGACCGACCGCGCGCTGGCACGCAGCGAGGGCGTTTTGGTGGGCATCTCCTCCGGCGCGGCAGTCTTTGCGGCAGCACAGCTTGCAAAGCGTCCGGAAAACGCAGGCAAGGTCATCGTGGCGCTTCTGCCCGATACCGGCGAACGGTACCTCTCCACGCCGATGTTTGCAGACTGATACAGCATACAAGAATCCAAACACACATCTTTGGGATAGAAAATGAATGAGGGAAAGGGGCAAGGCTTTCGGGCTTTGCCCTTTTTCGCGGGTTTAAAGGCGTTTATAGAGGGCGTTTTCGCAGTAAATTGCCGGCAAAAATAAAACTCTTGAAAACCTACTAAAAACATGTTATTATGGTGTAAAGTTTGCAGCGGACAGTGAGCCCGCTTGTTTTATTCCGGAAACGCTATTTTACATAAAGGATGGATACCGCATGAAAATTTCCACCAAAGGGCGCTATGCGCTGCGCATGCTGCTGGATCTCGCACAGCACCAGAATGACGGCTACGTCGCGCTGAAGGACATTGCCCGCCGTCAGAATGTCTCCAAAAAATATCTGGAGCAGATCGTACCGATGCTCAATAAATCCGATATTCTTCTTGCAAGCCGCGGTTTTCAGGGTGGATATCGTCTGGCGCAATCGCCGGATAAATACACCGTGGGCATGATTCTGCGCATCACGGAGGGCAGTCTCGCGCCCGTCGCGTGTCTCGATCACGACCCCATTCTGTGCGACCGCAGTGCAGACTGCATCACGCTGCCTGTGTGGCAGGGGCTCAGCCGCGCCATCAACGAATACCTCGACAGCATCACCCTGCAGGATATATTAGATCAGCAGCAGGCGGCTTTCGTCAACGATTACAGCATTTGATAAAAAAAATACCGCATTCGGTTTGTAGGCTGAATGCGGTATCTTTCTATTTGATTTGAAATCATTCGCCGGAATTTAACAGTGCTTCGGCTTCATCTGCGTCCATTTTGTCTACGTTATGCAGTTTCCTTTGAATTGTCGTATTTCTCTTTTGCGCAGCCTCGATACTTGAACCGGCTTCATCGATTTTCTTCTTTGCTTTAGCAAGGAGAGATTCAAACAAATCATATTGTGAGCTTACGGCACTGAGCGTCTTTTGAATTTCTGTTGTCTTTTTGTTTAGTGCGATAGTGCGGAAACCGACATTCAACGTGTTGAGAAACGCGGTGATTGTGGTCGGACCGCAGATCATGATGCGATACTTGTTTTGGATTTCCTCGCACAGGCCGGGGCGGCGCAGCACCTCGGAGTAAAGCCCCTCGGTAGCAAGGAACATAATGGCAAAATCCGTTGTCTTTGGGACATTGATGTACAGCTCGGCAATCGTTTTTGCCTGATTTTTAATGTTCTGCTCCAGAGCCTTTTGTGCGGCTTCCAGAGCCTCTTTATCGGCTTTTTCGGCAGCCTCGCAAATGCGTATGTAGTCTTCCTGCGGGAACTTGGAGTCGATGGGGAGCCATACGGTCTCGCCGTCTTTTTCACGGGAGGGGATCTTAACGGCGAACTCGACGCGCTTGGTATCATTTTTCGTAGATACGTTGCAGTCGTATTGATCTTTGGTGAGTGTTTGCTCCAGTATATTGCCGAGTTGCACCTCTGCCCATGTTCCGCGCGCTTTTACATTTGTCAGCACGCGCTGGAGCGCGGTCACATCGCCGGTGATCTTACGCATTTCGCCGAGTGACTCGTAAACACTTTTGAGCTGCTCACCGACGACTTTAAAGCTGCTGTCCAGACGTTTGGAAAGCGTATCTGTCAACTTTTCATCGACGGTCATGCGCATCTGTTCAAGCTTCTTTTCGTTGTTTTCTTGTAGAGCAGTTAAACTTTTTGTAAGCGTTTCATTGATATGTTCATTCTGCCGTGCGCTGACCTCGCGCATTTGCTCAAGCTTTTTCTCAGTGCTTTCCTGCAAAGCTTTTAGGTTTTGTGTTAAGGCGCTGCTTATTTTTTCATTCTGCTCCATATTGGCTTGACGCATTTGGTCGAGCTTCTTTTCATTGCTCTCGAGTAGTGAATCGATATTCTTCGTCAAGGTTGTGCTGAGCTTTTCGCTTTGCTGCGTGTTGATTTGCTGAATTTCGCGTATCAAGGCGTTCATTTCGCTCAAACGGCTGTTTAAGCTTTCGGATGTTTCTTTTCGACTACGTGAAAACTCATCGGCAATATAGGTTTCAATATGCTGAAAATTGCTTTCGTAATTCGTATTTGTTGCCGTATTTTCACTTTTTGGCTTCTTGAGAAGAAAGACAATCTGCAAAATAAGAACAATTGTAATGAGTCCAATCAAAATATATAGCTCCATTTTCATTCTCCTTTGTTTTTTCTCATGTTATCACAAGTGATTTGAAAAGTAAACAACCAGTCTATAGTTATATGTAGAAAAGCTCCCCCGAAACGAATTCGGGAGAGCTTTTGTCATGCAATGTTATTATATTTGCTTGCGGACGATGGTGTATTCATCGCCGGGGCGGTAGTACGGGCAGTTTTGAAAGCGGCCGCCGATGAACTGGGCGGTCTCGTCCTCGTCTAAGTCCATATCGCAGACATAGAAGCCGTACTCATCGTCGTACTCGTAATACAGGCAGTCTTCGCATTTTGAGGTATTTTCAAACATGCTATCGCCTTACAGAACGCTTTGCAGGAACTGGCGCGTGCGGTCGTGCTTCGGATTTGTGAAGATCTCCTTCGGGGAGCCTTCCTCCAAAATCGCGCCATCATACATGAACACCACGCGGTCTGCCACTTCGCGGGCAAAGCCCATTTCGTGCGTGACAACAAGCATCGTCATGCCTTCTTCCGCAAGCTCCTTCATGACGTTCAGAACGTCGCCGACGAGCTCCGGGTCAAGGGCGCTGGTGGGCTCATCGAACAGCATCATTTTCGGCTCCATGGCGAGCGCGCGGGCGATGGCCACACGCTGCTGCTGGCCGCCGGAAAGCTTTGCGGGGTAGGAATCGAGCTTATCGCCGAGGCCGACCTGATTTAAAAGCTTCACGGCCTTTTCTTTGGCTTCCTTTTCCGGCACGCCCTTCACGTTCATCGGGGCGAGCATGACGTTTTGCAGTGCCGTTTTGTGCGGGAAGAGGTTAAAGCGCTGAAACACCATACCCATCTCAAGCAAAATAGCGGCGCGCTCTTTATGCGGCAGCTTTACCTGATTGTGGCCGTTCACGCGGTCTTCGATGAGCTTGTCGTCGATCCAGATCTTGCCGCTCGTAGGCTTTTCAAGGTGGTTTAAAGAGCGCAGATACGTCGATTTGCCGGCGCCGGACGGTCCGATGATGACGACTACCTCGCCCGGCTCTACGGTGAGGCTGACGTTTTTCAGCACCTCTACGGAGCCGAAGGACTTACAGATATTTTCCGTTTTAATGATAGACATAGCCGTATTCCTCCTTATTCGTAGATGGACAGGCGCTTTTCAAGGCGATTGAAAATAACGGTGAACACGCCGGTGATGATGAGGTAGATGATCATAGCCGGGATATAAACGAGAGCGCTCGCCTTGTTGGAAGCGATAATCTTCGTCTGGTAGGTCAAATCGGTCAGCGCGATGATGGACACAAGAGAGGTATCCTTCAGCACCATGACGAACTCGTTGCAGATCGGCGGAATCATGCGGCGGTAGGCCTGCGGGATGATGACAAGGCGCATCGCCTGCGAGTGGGTGAGACCGAGCGCCGTGGAGGCTTCGAGCTGGCCTTTATCGATGGACTGAATGGCCGCGCGGATGATCTCCGCGAGGTAGGCCGCGACGTTCAGCGAGAACGCAATCCAAGCGGCCAAAAAGCGGCTTTGAATATTGAACGCCGGAACGAGCTGCGGCAGCGTGTAGTAGAGGAAAAACAGCTGCATCAGAAGCGGCGTGCCGCGGAAGAAGAAGATGTACGCGCCGCAGACGGAGCGGAGTACGGTGTTTTTGGAGATCTTGCCGAGGGCAAGAAACACGGCGAGCACGAGTGCCGTCAGCACGGAGGTGACGGAAAGCGCAAGCGTTACGCCGGTAGCCTGGAGCAGCGCCGGCATCCAGCCGATGATTTGTTGAATGGCGTTCATGGTGATATCCTTTCCGATATAAATGGGGCAAGAGACCTCAAAACGGGGCCTCCTGCCGAAATTTCATTTTACGTTATTGCGCTTATGCGTCCTTCTTTGTGACGATGACGAGCTGGTTGGAGAGGTACGGCTCGGTCATTTCATACGCTTCCTGACGCTCCGGGGTGATGGAAACGCCGGCGATGATCATATCGTACTGGCCCTTATCGAGGCCTGCGAAAATGCCGTCGAAGGAGGTGTTGACAAACTCGACCTCAAGGCCGAACAGCTTGCCGATCTCTTCTGCCATATCAACGTCAAAGCCCTGGTACACAAGGCCGCTGTCGTCGGTGTACTCAAGCGGCGGATAACCGGCCTCAAAGCCGATGGTCAAAACGCCGTCCTTAACGGTCTTGACCTTGCTCGGGTCAACGGTCGGTTCCTCGGTGACGTTGCGCACGCCCTCGGTGACATCGGTGCCGAAGTGCTTCATGGCGAGCTCGGAGATTTTGCCGTTATAATAAAGCGTGTTGATGGCATTTTCGGTCTGCTCCAAAAGGTCCGTGTTGCCTTTCTTGATGCAGACGCCCATCGGTTCGCCTTCGTCGCTTTTCCAAACGCTCTGGAATTTGGAGTCATCGTCTGCGAGGTAATACGCCGCGACAACGCTGTCTACGTACACGGCATCTGCACGGCCGAGCGAAACGTCATCAAAGCACTGCGTAATCTTTTCATACGGGAGAATCTCGACGTCAACGCCCTCTTCCTGCATTTTCTGCAGAGCGTCGTGGGCGGTGGTGCCGGTCTGCACGCTGATCTTGGCGCCGGCGAAATCGTCCGGGCTTTCGATCTTCTTTGTACTGGAGCTGCTGCATGCGGTGGCGGAGAGTGTCATTACGCCGGCGAGCACGGCAGCAAGGATTTTCTTCATTTTCATGTGTTTTGTCCTTCTTTCTCAATTTTCCCCGATAAAGAGATACAGTCGTTTCACTGTACCAATCGATTAGAATACTTGTATTCTACCCCCAAAACCCGTTTGGGTCAATAGCGAAACTGCCAAATTAATGTATATTTATACATATATACATAGGTATTTTTCAAGATTTTTGGGTAGAATCGGCGTTTTTACTTCAACGTGACAATGACAAGCTGATTCGAGACATACGGTTCCGTAAGGTCATACGCGGCCTGACGTTCCGGCGTAATGGACACGGACGAGATGATGACGTCGTACTGCTCTTTATCAAGGCCCGCAAAAATGCCGTCCCACGCGGTGTTGACAAACTCGATGTCTACGCCCAGCACCTCGCCGAGCGCTTTTGCAAAGTCGATGTCGAAGCCCTGATATTCAAGCCCTGCGTCATCGGTGTACTCCATCGGCGGGTAGCCGACTTCCACGCCGACGGTTAAGGTGCCGTCCTTGAGTGTTTTAAGCTTAGAAAGGTCAAGCACCGGCTTTTCCGTCACATTGCGCACGCCGTCCACATCGGCGGCGGAGCCGAAGTGCGTTTCGGAAAGCTGCGCCATGGTGCCGTCATAATATAAGGTATCAATCGCACCTTCGATAAGCTCTTTCAAATCGTCGTTGCCCTTTTTAAGACATACGCCGATCGGCTCGCCGGTTTCGCTCGTCCATGTTTTCTGGTATTTCGTGTCGTCCTCCGCGAGGTAGTAACCCGCAACGACGCTGTCCACGTACACGGCATCCACGCGGCCGAGTGCGAGGTCGTCAAAGCACTGCGTCACCTTTTCGTACGGCAGCACGTTGATGTTCATGCCCTCGTCCTGCATATCCTGAATGCTTTCGTGCGCGGAGGTTGCCGTCTGCACGGAAATTTTCGCGCCCTCAAAGTCCGCCGGGCTTTCAATCTTCTTCGTACTGCCCGAACATGCCGCAAGTGAGAGCATCATAGCGCCAATTAAAAATGAAGCGCAAACCTTTTGAATTTTCATTTTACATTCACCCTTCCGCAATATACCTTTAAGCTTTGGCTTGTATAATTTTGAAGATGAATGTATTTTACGCCGATTTCATTCAAAAATCAAGCGAAATAATGCACAAACTAATGCATATTTATACGTATATACATGGTGAATTTTGAAAAAGAAAAGCCTGCGTTGTGCAGGGGCTCAAAATGAGAGTTGCATAACACAGGCTTTTAGAATTCGGTTTAGTCCATGTAACCGCCTTGCATGGGGGAGTGTGCCGTTTGCGTGAAGCGCTTTAAAACGCCGTGCGTGTAGCGGCTCTTAAACGGTGGCAGCGCTTTGCGGCGCTCGTTGAACACGCGCTGCACTTCTTCCTCGCTGCATTTTTCGCCGTTGATACCGACGACGCGCAGAATACGCTGCGGAATGTCGATCTCGATAAGGTCGTTTTCTTCGATTAAAGCGATGGGGCCGCCCTGTGCGGCTTCCGGCGAAATATGGCCAATGGCGGGACCCTTGCTTGCGCCGGAGAAGCGACCGTCCGTCAGCAGCGCAATGCTGGCAGAAAGCTCCGGGTCGCTCGAAATGGCTTCGGTGGTGTAGAACATTTCCGGCATACCGCTGCCGCGCGGGCCTTCATAGCGGATGATGACGGCGTCGCCCGGCTGAATTTGGTGCGTTAAAATGGCGTGGATGGCATCTTCCTCGCAGTTGAACGGGCGCGCCTTCAGAAGCGCCTTGTGCATCTCCTTCGGCACGGCGCTGTGTTTTACGACCGCGCCGTCCGGAGCGATGTTGCCGCGCAAAATGGCAATGGCGCCGTTCGTGCCGATGGGATCATCGAACGAGCGGATGATATCCGTGCGCTTGAGACCGGTTTTCTTTAAATAGGTATCACACTTCTCGTAGAAGCCGTTTTTCTTTAAATCTTCCAGATTTTCGCCGAGCGTTTTACCCGTGACGGTCATTACATCGAGATGCAGGTGGTCTTTGATCTCCTCCATGATGCGCGGTACGCCGCCTGCATAATAGAAGTACTGCGCGGGCCACTCGCCTGCGGGACGGATATTTAAAAGATAATGCGCGCCGCGGTGCATGCGGTCGAACGTATCCGCGTCGAGCGGAATGCCGAACTCATGCGCGATGGCGGGCAGGTGCATCAGCGTGTTTGTGGAGCCGGAGATGGCCGCGTGTACCATGATGGCGTTTTCGAACGATTTCAGCGTGACGATATCGGACGCTTTCACGCTCTTTTTCGCGAGTGCCACGGCGGTTTTGCCGGCTTCCTCCGCCGCAACGGAAAGATCTTCGCAGGTGGCGGGCATCAGCGCCGTGCCGGGCAGCATGAGGCCGAGCGATTCCGCCATAATCTGCATGGTGGACGCGGTACCCATGAACGAGCATGCACCGCAGGAGGGGCACGCGTGGTGCTTGTAATACGTGAACTGCTCCTCGGTGATCTCGCCGCGCTCAAACATGGCGCTGTATTTGCCGATCTGCTCCAGCGTTAAAAGGTCGGGACCCGCGTCCATCACACCGCCCGTCACGAACACGGCCGGAATGTTGATGCGGCCGATAGCCATGAGCAGCGCAGGCACGGATTTATCGCAGCTTGCGAGGAAAACGCCGCCGTCAAACGTTGTCGCGTTGGCGTGAATTTCCACAAGGTCGGCGATGATGTCGCGCGAGGGCAGGGAATAATTGATGCCATCGTGCCCCTGTGCCATGCCGTCGCAAATATCGGTCGCAAAGTAAAGCGCACCCTTGCCGCCCGCTTCGTATGCGCCCCGGCTTGCTTTCTGCGCCAAATTTAAAAGGTGCGCGGAGCCGGGGTGGCTCTGCCCGTAGGTGCTTTCAATTAAAATCTGCGGCTTTGTGAGGTCCTCCTCTTTCCAGCCCATGCCCATGCGCAGCGGGTCCATTTCCGGCGCAAGCTTGCGAACTTCCTGACTTTTCAACATGTTGATTCCCTCTTTGATGATAACTTTATGCGGCAGCAAATGCGCCGATCTCAAAATCGGCATAGGTGCCGTCTTTATTTTGCTTTGCGGTGCAGTCTAAAAAGTAAGAGGCGCCGTCCCCGGCACGCCATTTTTCGGCGTCAAACGTCAGTGTGCCGTTTTCATCGTTTTTCTCCGTGATCTTGAATAAGCAGCCGTCTTCCCACAAAAGCTCGTCCGTTTCTAAGTAGCCCTCGTCTTGCAGCTCCTTAAACGTGAACGTGAGCGGGCGGCGCTCGGTAAGCTCGCCGAACCGCCACGCGATCGCCTGTATCTCGCCTTTCGTCAACGGCGTCTCGGTCAGGTCAACGGAGACATATTCGGTGTCGCTTTGCAGCGTTTCGTCCGTGTTGAATAATTCCTGCAGCACGGATAAATACAGCGCGCATCGCCCGTCCGTTTCGCCTTCACGCACGGTAATCTTCTGCACGTTATCGGGCTCGCTCGGGTAAATGGCTTTGATATATCCGCCGTAGGTGACGTCCACCATCATGCCGGGGATGAGGCCGTCCGGCGCGTCCTCCGGCCTTGCGCAGCGGTACACGCCGTCGTCTTCTCCGGCGAGCAAAAGCAGATTGCCCGAAATATCGACGAGGCGTGCGGTGAGCGTTGCGGTCTCGGCAGCGCTCGGTTCTGATGCGGTGCTTTGCGGTTCATCTACGCCACCCGAGGATGCCGGTGAGCTTTGGCAGGCGGTGAAAAGCAGAATGATGCACAAAAGAAAAACGAATAAAGAGTTTTGTAAACGGGTCATAAGGCCAACTCCTTTCATTTTATAAGTAGGAAAAGGGGTTCATTCGGTTACAAAATCATCATAGCAGATTTAGAAGTCTGTTACAAGATACAAATACTCTTTGTTTTGACTTTTGTGCTTAAATTGTCTATACTGTGTACAAGTTGACAAAAAGGGAGCGAAAGCTATGCGGCAGGTAGTTGTAAATGATTTGGTATTCGGCAGCGGCAGAATGAAAATTTGTGTGCCGGTGTGCGAGAAGACAACGGAAGCGGTTTTAGACGCCGTAAAAGAGATCAAGACCACCCCGGCGGATCTTATCGAATGGCGCATCGATTATTTTGACGAGGACATGTTTGCGGCCGCGCCGGAGATTTTTAAAGCGGCTGCGCCGTTGCCCGTGCTGTGCACATTCCGCACAAAAGCGGAGGGCGGCGAAAAAGCGATAGATCCCATGGACTATTTTGCGATGAACGCGCAGCTGAGCGCCTTGGGTGCGCCGCTTGTCGATTTAGAGCTTTTCCTTTGCGAGCAGTACGATGACATTGCAAAGGCGACCGTTCAGGCTATGCACGATATGGGTACGAAGCTTATTATCTCGAACCACGATTTTGCCAAAACGCCTGCACGCGAGGAAATCGCCGACCGCTATAAGCGTATGATGGCGTTAAATGCCGACCTGCCGAAAATCGCCGTGCTGCCGCAGAATGAGCGCGATGTGATGGTGATGCTGGCGGCGATGAATGAATCCACTGCGTTCTGCGGGCCGCTCATCGGCATTTCCATGGGCGAGCTCGGCAAGGTGACGCGCGTGCGCGGCGGGGCGTTCGGCTCTGTGATGACGTTTGCGTCAAAAGGAAAAGCCTCCGCACCGGGACAAATCGATGCAGAGACTTTATCTAAAATGCTGAATGAAAATTAAATTTTAAAAGTGCTTTTCAAGCGTAAACACGGTTTTCACTTCGCCGACGGGCGTGTCGTTGTCGTTGACGGTGACGCCGTTGTTAAGCGAGACGAGCATCTTATCGGTATCGGCGTTATAGTAGCCGATCTGGCGGAAGATCTCGCGGATGATGAGCGGCCAGACCGCCTCGGTGCCGTCCTTAATCTTGAAGGAGATGCCGATGCGCTCCTTTTTAAGGCCGATGCCGTACACGCCGTTCGCGCCGCCCTTTGCGATGATATTCGCATCATGGTTGATGAGGGAGCACAGGTAGCCTGTGCCGCGCATCATGTGCGGATATTCATGGATACGCGGGACAAAGCGGCGGGCAGCGTCCTGCAGAACGTCGTCCTGAATGGTATCGATGCACGCGAGGTTCTTATATGCCGTCGCGATGTTCTTCATCGGGTAAGCGAACACCGGCACGCCGCAGCCGTCGATGCCGATGACGACCTTTTCTTCCGGGTACTCGGAGAGCACGCTCATGGTGCGCAGCACTTCGTTCTGTCCAACGGAGCCGACCTTCCAGTAATCCTTCACGTCGCCGCCCATTTCACGCTGGGTGAGCATGAGCGCTGCGTGCTTGCCGCTGCAGTTGTGGTAGAGCTTCGACTTCGGTAGACCCTGACGAATGCGCTCTTCGTTTGCTTCCGTAGAGCCCGGCACGGTCGGTTTCATGATGAGGTCTTCCGGATTTAAGTCGGCCTTTTTCATGATGGATTTCAAGGCGTTGACGTGGAAGCTTTCGCCGAGATGCGAGCCTGCGAACAGCACGGTTTCTTCATCGGTAAAACCGTATTTTTCGTCGAGGTGATGCGCGATAACGGGCAGCGCCTGCACGGGCTTCGAAGCGGAGCGGTAGAAAACCATGGCCTCCGGGTCGCCTGCGGAGTAGATGACCTTGCCCTTTTCATCTACAATGCTGATGTAGCCGTAATGCGTCAGGTCCAAAAGCCCGCCGCGGAATTCTTCTGTTAAACGAACGGTATCTGACATAATCTCGTCCCCTGTCTTTAGAATTTAACGATTTATCTTTCTTTTTACGTTCAAAGCTATTATAATCTTTTTTAGAGGATTGTAAAGGCATTTGTGTGAGAATAGTCGAAAGTGCAGAAAGCGGCGTGTTTTAAAGCGCCGCAGATAGGACAAATAAACGAAAGTTGGTATAAATATGAAAGAAAAAGTATTGTTTGAGGTTTGCTGTGGCTGTTTTGAAGACGCCGTACAGGCCGAAAAAGGCGGCGCAGACCGCATTGAACTCAATTCCGCGCTGTTTTTGGGCGGCCTTACGCCGAGCATCGGCACGGTGCAGGCCGTGAAAAATACACTGAAAATTCCCGTGATGTGCATGGTGCGCCCGCGCGAGGGTGGCTTTTGCTACACGGATTTCGATTACATGACTTGCTGCCGCGATATGGAGGCACTGTTAAATGCAGGCGCGGACGGTATCGTCTTCGGCTTTTTGAAGCCGGACGGCACGGTTGACACCGACCGCTGCGCCGATTTTATCGGGAAAATCAAGAAAATCAACCCGAACGCCGAGATTGTGTTCCACCGCGCCATTGACGTGGTGCCGGACGTATTTAAAGCACTCGACGATCTTATCAGTCTCGGTGTGACGCGCGTTTTGACGAGCGGCCAGCGTGAAAGCGCGATAAAGGGCGCAAAGACTGTGAAAAAGATGATCGAATACGCAAGTGACCGCATCGATATTCTGCCCGGCGGCGGCATCAACACGCAGAATGTCGGGAAATTTATCAACGAGACCGGCACGCACAGTGTACACGCCTCGGCGCGCTCCCTGCGGCACGACACAAGCGTCTGCGGCAACCCGGAGATCTTTTTCGGCGGCAAATTGAACGGCGTGGGTATCCCGGAGAACGAATATAAAGTGACGGACAGCGCTTTGGTGCAAAACGTCGTCGCAGCGATCGAAGCGCGGTAAGCTTTACCCGGAGAAAGGGGATTTTAGGTGAAAAACGATATTGACAGCATTTTGGATGCGCTGTTTTCCGGCGGAAAGCTGAACGTGGGCAGCGGCACGAAAAGCCGCGCCGCAAAAGACGCCGAGGATTTTTTGAACAGCATCGAAAAAACGAATGCCAACATGCAGAGCAGCCTGAATCGGCAGATCAGCGACCTCGATAAGCTGACGAGCGACGCGCAGCGCAGCATGGACGAAATGCGCCGTCTGCTGGACGCCGAGGGCCTGACCGGCACGCCCGAAATGGAAGCGCCGAAAGTGGAGACCGCAGAAAAAAAGCCGAAGGCAAAGGGCGCGGAGGAGCCGCCGCAGGACCCCGCGCAGTCGTTCCGCGAGGCGAGGGAAGCGACGGGCAGAACGGTCATTGGGCAGGACGCATTTTTGGACAGCCTGTTCACCGCATTTCGCCGCCCGAGCGTGACGGGGCGCGAAAACGGCAAGCCCGCGGCGGTCGTCGTGATCTCCGGCAAAGAGGGCACAGGCAGGCACAGTGCGCTTGCGGCTTCGGCTGCGGCGCTCTGCAAAGAGGGCGTTTTGAAAAACGGCGAGGTCACGAATATCGACCTTTCCCGCTACCCGAACGCCGAAGACGGCAAATTGCTCACACAGGATCTTTTTTCCGCACTGCACGGCGAAAACGATATTGTGCTGTTTGAAAACTTTGAGCAGTGCCACAAATCTTTGCTGCCCATGGTGGCGGCGCTGTGCGAGACGGGCGTTTTAAAATTAGCTTCGCGTTATGCTTTGCAGAAAGGCATGCTCATCGATGTCGGCACGGCGCTTGTGCCCGATGCTGTCAGCGAAATTTCCGTAAACGGGAAGTACCTCGTCTTTTTGACGAGCCAAAAGGACAGCGCGTTCACCGATGCGTTCGGCGCGGCATTTTTGTCCTCCGTCACGGATTTCTGCCGCACGGCGGAATTCACGCGCGAGAGCCTGCTCAAGATCGGCGAAGCGGCGCTCGGTGCATTAAACGACCGCACAAAGGCCAAGCTAAACTACACGTTCACGTTCGGTGAAGATGCCTCGGCGTTTTTGGCGGATAAATTCAGTCGCCGCGACGGCGTGGAGAGCATGGCGCGGCTGACGGAACGTTGCTTCCGCCTTTTGAGCGAAGAAAAGCTGCGCCGCGCGGAAAAGGACGGTGAAAAGACCGTTTCCGGCACACTCGGCGTAAAAGACGGCGTGCTCGCGTTCACATTCCCGGATTTTGCCGTCACGGTGGAAGAAGAGAAAAAGCAGGCGGCAGACCCGAAAGCCGCCGAAGAAGTGAAATCGGAGCTTAACGAGATCATCGGACTTAGTGAAGTGAAGGACTACGTGCTGTCGCTTGAGCAGAACTATATCATTCAGCGGCTGCGCGAAGCGCGCGGCATGAAGGCCGATGTGCCCACCATGCACATGATCTTTACCGGCAATCCCGGCACGGGCAAAACGACCATCGCAAGGCTCGTTTCACGCTATTTAAAAGCCATGGGCGTGCTGAGCGGCGGGCAGCTGATTGAAGTCACGCGCGCCGACCTTGTAGGCAAATACGTCGGTCACACCGCACCGCTCACGCAGCAGGTCATTCGCTCTGCGCTCGGCGGCGTGCTGTTCATCGATGAGGCATATTCGCTGTACCGCGGCGCAGACGACAGTTTCGGACTGGAAGCCATCGATACCATCGTCAAGGGGATGGAGGACCACAGAGAAGATCTTATCGTTATTTTGGCGGGCTATACAAAAGAAATGGAGGCGTTTCTCACGGCGAACTCCGGCCTGCGCTCGAGATTCCCGAATATCATCGAGTTTCCGGATTATACGGCGGAGGAGCTGCTGGCCATTACAAAGCTGACTGCAAAGAAAAAGGGCTATACGATCGATGAAACATGCGAAACGCCGCTGCTTCAATATTACGAAAAGCGGCAGGCAACGGATGCCAGAACGGCGGGCAACGGACGCTTGGTGCGCAATTTGGTTGAGGACGCGATCTTAAACCAGTCTCGCAGATTGACGGGCGGAGACGTGACAAGGCTGACGGAAGCGGAGCTTGCGGCGCTTTTAAGCGAGGATTTTGACCTAAGCGAAGGATAGAAACGGTGTGAAACCGCATGAAAATGATGAAAGTGTAAACATTTATCGATTTCTCTTGCAACTTTTAAAAGAAAGATTTACAATACAAGATTGGAGAGACCGAAAGTTTCAGTAAACTTCCATTCTGTGATAAGCTAAGCGAAAGACAACCGAGCGAATAAAGTTTCGCCCGCCTTTTCAAAGGCGGCGGATCCCAAAGGCAGCGCCTTTGGTCACTTTCCGCAGAAAGCGAATTGCGCGGCCACTCCAAGAGCGTTTATCCAAACCGTAAATTATTGCGAAAGGGCATGAGAATATGACGAAAATCGATATTTTTTCCGGCTTCCTCGGCGCAGGCAAAACCACGCTGATCCGCAAGCTGATCTCCGAAGCTTTTAAGGGCGAAAAGCTCGTTCTCATCGAAAACGAGTTCGGCGAGATTGCCATTGACGGCGGCTTTTTGCAGGACGCCGGCATTGAAATCACCGAGATGAGCCAGGGCTGCATCTGCTGCAGCCTTGTGGGCGACTTCGGCAAGGCGCTGCGTCAGGTGCTGGAGACCTACCACCCGGACCGCATTTTGATCGAGCCGTCCGGCGTAGGCAAGCTGAGCGATGTGATCCGTGCCGTGCAGAACCTGCACATGGAAGACGTTACGCTGAACAGCTTCACCACCGTTGCCGATGCAAACAAGTGCAAAATGTACATGAAGAACTTCGGCGAGTTCTATAACGACCAGATCGAGCACGCAAACTCCATCATTCTGAGCCGCACGGACGGTATCAAGCCCGAAAAGCTTGAAGCCTGCGTCGCTCTGTTGCGCGAGCACAACCAGAACGCCACCATCATTACCACTCCGTGGGATCAGCTCACCGGCGCACAGATTCTCGAGACGATGGAGCACAAGAACACCCTTGAAGAGGAGCTGAAGCTCCTTGCCGAGGAGACCGAGCACGAGCACCACCATCACCACGATCACGACCACGATGAGCATGATGAACACTGCACCTGCGGCTGCCACGACCACCATGACGATGATGAAGACGAGCACGAGCACCACCATCACGACCACGATGAGCATGACGAGCACTGCACCTGCGGCTGCCATGACCACGATCACGACCATGATGAGCACGACCACGAGCATCACCACCATCATCATGCCGACGAGGTGTTCACAAGCTGGGGCACCGAGACGACCCGCAAGTTCACGAAGGACGAGATCGAGCACATCCTCGAGGAGCTCGACAACAGCGAAAAGTACGGTATGATCCTGCGTGCAAAGGGCATCGTCGCAGGCCGGGACGGCGAGTGGATCCACTTCGACTATGTGCCGGAGGAGACCTCTGTGCGCAACGGCAGCGCCGGTGTCATCGGCCGCCTGTGCGTCATCGGTTCTCACATCAACGAGGCCGCGATCGAAGCGCTGTTCGCGTAATGCGGGCTGAACCTTACAGAAAGGCGGAATATTGATGGATGATATGCCGGTTTACCTGTTTACGGGCTTTCTCGAATCAGGCAAGACCTCTTTTATAGACGAAACGCTTGCGGATAAGCGTTTCAATAACGGGCAGCGTACCTTGCTGCTCGTCTGCGAGGAAGGCGAGGCGGAGTACGACGAGTCCCGCCCCTACATGAAGAACATCTATGTGGAAAACATTGAGGACGAAGACGAGCTGACGAGCGAAACGCTTGACATCCTCGCGAAAAAGCATCGAGCTTCCCGTGTGCTCATCGAGTATAACGGCATGTGGCAGCTGAAAACGCTGTACGACAACATGCCGGAAAACTGGGCGGTCTATCAGGAATTCATGTTCGCGGACGCGACGACATTCCTCACTTACAACGCCAATATGCGCGGCCTTGTTGTGGATAAGCTCTCCGGCTGTGAGTTGGTCGTGTTCAACCGTTTCACGAAGGACATGGACAAAATGGCGTTCCACAAGATTGTGCGCGGCATCAGCCGCCGCCCGGACATCGCCTACGAGTACACGAACGGCGACGTCGAATACGACGAGATCGAAGATCCGCTGCCGTTTGACATCAACGCGCCGGTCGTAAAGATTGAAGACGGCGATTACGCGCTGTGGTACCGTGACCTTTCCGAAGACCCGAAGAAGTACGACGGCAAGGTCGTCGAGTATAAGGGCCTTGCAGCCGTGAACCCGCGCATGAAGCCGGGCATGTTCTTCTTCGGTCGCCAGCTGATGACCTGCTGCGTGGAGGATATCCAGTTTGCGGGTCTGCTTACGCTGTGCGACGCGGACAAAATGCCGGAAAACGGAAAGTGGTACACCATGCGCCTTTCCGTTGCGTATAAGTGGCACAAGCTCTACGGCCGCAAGGGTCCGGTTCTGACGCTTCAGAACATCGAGCCTGCCGAAGCGCCCGCGCAGCCCGTTGCGACGTTCTATTAAGCTTAAATTTATTGCCCGTTGGCTTTTCAAAAGTCGGCGGGTAATTTTTTTATTTATTTTTCTGTATACGGTGTCGAAAGTGCGCGATTTATGGTATACTAAAAAATACTTAAATATATGAAATGAAAATGGTGATAACTTTGCATACATATCAGCTTGTTTTGCCCTGCCTTTTGGGTGTTGAGGGTCTTGTAGCGGAGGAGCTCCGCGATATGGGCGCGGAAAATGTCGCACCGGAAAACGGACGTGTGCTGTGCGCAGGCTCCCCGGAGATGATCGCCCGCGCGAATATCCGCTCCCGCTTTGCGGAGCGTGTGCTCGTTCTGCTCGGCACGTTTGAAGCGAAAAGCTTTGAAAGCCTGTTTCGCGGCGTGAAGGCCCTGCCGTGGACGGAGTGGATCGGCCGCGACGACGCATTTCCGGTCAAGGGGCGGTGCTTATCGAGTCAGCTCATGAGCGTACCGGACTGTCAGGCCATTATCAAAAAAGCCGTGGTGGAAAGCCTCAAGGAGGTGTATAAGCTGGAGCATTTCCCGGAGACGGGCGCGAACTACCAGATTCAGTTTTTAATTATGAAAGACAAGGTCAGCATTATGCTGGATACGAGCGGCGCGGGGCTGCACAAACGCGGTTACCGCAAAAATTCCAATGAAGCGCCCATCAAAGAGACGCTTGCGGCGGTCATGGCAAAGCTTTCACGTGTGCGCACGGACGGTACGCTCATCGACCCTTTCTGCGGTTCGGGTACGATTTTAATCGAGGGCGCCATGCTTGCCATGCACATTGCGCCCGGCCTGCGCCGCCACTTTGCGGCGGAAAAATGGAAAGCCGTCCCCGGAAATATCTGGGACAACGAGCGCATTGCCGCAAAGGCACTTGAACGTCGCGATGAGGGCTTTTTGGCGTTCGGCTATGACATTGACCCCGAAGCCGTGCGCCTGACGCTTGAAAACGCGAAGAAGGCGGGCGTTGCGCAGTATATCTCCGCAGAAGTGCGCGACATCAAGGATTTCAGCAACGACGGCCCGTTCGGCTGCGTCATCTGCAACCCGCCGTACGGCGAGCGGCTTTTAGACGTAAAAACGGCGGAGGACATCTACAAAACGATGGGGCGCGTCTTCACGCCGAAGCGCGGCTGGAGCTATGCTGCCATCAGTCCGGACGAGCGGTTTGAGACATGCTTCGGCAAAAAAGCCGACCGCCGCCGCAAGCTCTACAACGGCATGATCCGCTGCCAGTATTACATGTATTTTAAGGCATAAAAAATGCTTTAGGGGAGGGTACATATGCGGAATGTTTATATCATCAACCCAAAAGCCGGCAAGCACGACCATACCGTGCAGTTTATGGAGCGCATCCGCGCCGTGCATGCCACGCACGGGGAAGAGCCGGAAATTTATCTCACACAGCGCGCGGGCCATGGCGAGGAGTTGGCGAGAGCGGCCGCCGAAAAGGGCGATGCGGTGCGCATTTGGGCTGTCGGTGGCGACGGCACGGTGCTGGAGGTCGTGCGCGGTGCGGAGTTTCACAAAAACGCCGCCGTGGGCGTATATCCGTGCGGCAGCGGCAACGACTTCGTGCGCTCATTCGGCAAGCGCGAAGTGTTTTTGAACCCGGAAAATCAGCTGGCGGGCAAGACTGTGTCCATCGATATGATCCGCACGCAGCACGGCGATGCCGTGAATATCTGCTCTGTGGGTTTTGACGCCAAGGTGGCGGCGGAGATGAATTATTATAAGCACCTGCCGTTCGTTTCGGGCGAGCTTGCGTATACCATTTCGCTTGCAAAGTGCTTTTTGGGGCACCTTGCGGACAAAATGACCGTAACGTTTTACTATGCGGACGGCACAAAAGAGACCGTTACGGGCGAATTTCTGTTCACGCTTGCGGGCAACGGTCGCTGGTATGGCGGCGGGTACTGCGGCGCGCCGAACTCGGTGATAGACGACGGTCTGCTCGATTTTGTGTTGATCCGAAAGCCCGCCTATTCCCGCATTCCGGGCCTTGTGCCGAAGTATAAGCGCGGTGAGCATTTAAGCAACCCGGTATTTTCCGACCTGCTCGTTTACCGCCGCGGCGTGAAGATCGAAATTCAAAGCGAAAATGAAGTCGTCAGCAATATGGACGGCTTGTGCATCAAGGTGAAAAGCGAGGAATACAACATTCTGCCGCACGCGCTGAATTTCATTTTGCCGCGCGGCGCGGCATTGCCGAAGGAGCCGAACAATGCGCGGTGATACACTCGGAAAAGCGGAAATCTTAACGCCGCGCCTGCGCCTTAGACGCTTTTCCATGCAGGACATGAGCGGCTTTCTGCTGTTTGCCGCCGATGCGGATACCATGCTGCGGGCGGGCTCCAAGCCGGTTTCTACACCGGCGGAGGCGGAGAGTGAATTGAGGCGCGCCGCAGACGATCCGTATGCCTTTGCCATCACCCTGCGCGAAACGGGCGAAGTGATGGGCAAGATCAAGTATCAGCGCGATTACTGCCGCTATAATACGGACAGTATTTCGATTGGCTACGAGCTTTCGCGCCGCTACTGCCCGAGTATTGAAGATAAGATCAT
>OGQT01001166.1_pt1 | contig 21593 bp, 16 predicted proteins | sample 1553261 | NCBI WGS metagenome assembly OGQT01 (sample SAMEA2579992, study PRJEB22360) | human gut metagenome | biome: human gut; feature: human-associated habitat; material: faeces | place: Denmark | collected 2008/2010
GCTTCCACTAACTGGTGCGTCAGCTTCCTCCTGGGTAACCACCTCACCGTTGCGAACCTTTTCCATAAGGCTCTTAGCCTTATCAACAGTGTTATAATCCGGAACCATAACATATGCCTTCTGGCTCATGGAATATGGCTTCTCAGTAGCACCGGTACCATTTACACTGTAGCTTACGATGTTCCAGTCACCGCCGTTGTTCAGCTGCTGCTGGAGCAGTCTGGCGATTTCCTCATAGGAGATATTGGTCTCAAAGCATCCCTGGATGCTGGAAAGAACGGAAGAATAATTCTTCAGAAGCTCCGGTGAAAGAGCCTTGTTGATCACACCCTTGATCACTGCCATCTGGTTCTTGCCACGCTGACGGTCGCCCTCTTTAAAGGCATAACGCTCACGGCTGAATACCAGAGCCTGCTCACCGTTCAGGTAGTTCTCTCCCTGATTGAAGTGATATCCTGTCTCATTCTTGGAATCAAAGTCATAGTCAGAATAAACAGTAACTCCGCCAAGCGCATTGATCAGCTGCTCAAATCCCGCAAAGTTGATACGGAAATAATAGTTAATATCCTCATTATAAAGCATTCCCAGAGTATCCATACATACATTGATACCATAGATACCTGCATGTGTCAGCTTATCTCTCTGTCCGCCTGAAATAGAAAGCGGTACAAAATAATCACGAGGTGTGGAAACCAGAAGCACCTGTCTGGTAGCTGTATTTACCGTAGCAATGATATTGGAATCGCTTCGGCTCTTTGCAACAAGGCCGCTGCGGCTGTCGATACCACTGATAAAGATGGTATATATAGAACCGTCATTGGTATTCTCTTCAGCCTTCGCCTCTGTCTCCTGGGGCTCAATGGTAGTCTCCACCTTCTTCACAGTCAGCTCTTTGATCCTGGAAGAAATATCGGAATATCCATCCATCTCTTCAATAACGCTTAAATATGCGCTGTTCAGCACGATCGCACCTGTCTGTCCGTTCAGAAGACCGTCAACCAGCTCTGTAAGTCCTGCATACTCCTGGACCTGCACAGTCTTGCCTGTCTCGGAATCCACCTCCTGGATAGCCTTGTCCGAATTGGCTCTGTCAAGATCTGTCAGCACACCATACACATAATCTGCTGTAGCCTCTATGGAATCTGCAGAATCATCTGCACGGACATAAATACCGACCTCCGTAACCTCTGTGTTCACACCGGAGATCCCTGCCAGTGTGGAATGTGTCTTATAAACATACATACTTCCGAGAATAAATACTGCTGCAAAAACTGCTGCCAGGATCACTCCCACTACAAATCTTATCTTACCATCCGTACTCCATACAAGCGCTCCGACGATCACGATCAGGACCAGCATTACCAGTCCGATCACTGCAATGAACTTCGTCGGGATCACCTTCATATTCAGAAGCATGACCGCAAATACGATCGCTGTGATCAGAACCACAAGCGTCACGATCAGCCCTGGGATATGTTTTCCCATTTTTCTCATATGCAATCCTCCATTTTTGATGGTACAGAGAATATTACATATGGACACCCTCTGTACAGATTCAAATATCCTAATCATTTTACGCTTTTTTACTGATAAAAGCAAGAAATATCGTAAATCGCCAAATGCAAAAACAGTTCCGTGATATCATGATCCTTTTATGCTCTCACGATGTCACGGAACTGCCGCTAAAATGTTCCTTCTGTGAAATGGATCTCCTTATTCCACGGTAACACTCTTGGCAAGATTTCTCGGCTTATCCACATCCAGACCTTTATTTACACTGACATAGTAACCCAGAAGCTGCAGCGGGATCACTGCCAGAGAAGTTGCAAAATGCGGATCTGTTTTCGGGATATAAACCGTAAAATCTACAGTATCCTCGATATTATAGTTTCCAAACGTAGTAAGCCCCATCAGATACGCCCCACGGCTTCTGCACTCCACCATGTTGCTGACTGTTTTCTCATAAAGCTCCGGCTGTGTCAGGACACCGATCACAAGAGTGCCGTCCTCGATCAGGGAAATGGTGCCATGCTTCAGCTCACCAGCTGCATATGCCTCAGAATGGATGTAGCTGATCTCCTTCATCTTAAGGCTGCCCTCAAGGCTGATGGCATAATCGATCCCTCTTCCGATAAAAAAGATATCCTTTGCATTGGCCTGCTTGGAGGCAAACCACTGAAGCCTTTCCTTATCCTCGATGATCCTGCCGATCTTGTCCGGAAGTGTCTTCAGTTCCTTAATGTAGGACTCACACTGCTCCTCTGAGATCTTTCCGCGGACCAGTGCCATCTGCAATGCCAGCACATAGGAAGCGATCAGCTGTGTACTGTACGCCTTGGTGGTAGCGACCGAAATCTCCGGTCCTGCAAGTGTGTAGAATACATGATCCGCCTCTCTTGCAATGGAAGAGCCGACCACATTGACAATAGCCAGCGTGCGGATCCCCTTCTCCTTACATTCCCGAAGCGCAGCCAGACTGTCCGCAGTCTCACCGGACTGACTGATGATCACTGCCAGGCCATCAGGATCCAGAAGCGGCTTCCGGTAACGGAACTCCGAAGCAAGCTCCACACGCACCGGAAGACCTGCAAGATCCTCGATCACATACTGTGCAGCCATTCCCACATGGTAAGCAGAGCCGCAGGCCACGATATAAACCTGGCTGATGCTGCGGATCCTCTCATCATCCAGACCGATCTCTGTCAGATCCAGCTTGTCCTCCCGGATAACGGAATTCAGTGTATCTGCGACTGCCTTCGGCTGCTCATGGATCTCCTTCATCATGAAATGCTCAAAACCGGCTTTCTCCGCTGCCTCTGCATCCCACTCAATGATCTTAGGCTCCTTCTCGATCTCCTCACCATCCAGATTGTAAAAAGTGATCTCACCCGGTTTTACACATGCCAGCTCCAGATTTCCGATATAATAAACATTTCTTGTATACTTCAGGATCGCAGGAACATCCGATGCGATATAGGATTCTCCATTCTCCACACCCAGGATCATAGGGCTGTCTTTTCTCGCTACAAAGATCTCTTCCGGATAATCACGGAACATCATTGCCAGCGCATAGGAACCACGGATACGCACCATGGCATGACGCACTGCCTCAACCGGAGATCCGCCGTATTTCTGGTAGTAATAATCCACCAGCTTCACAGCAACCTCCGTATCTGTGGAAGAATAAAAAGAATATCCCCTGCGGAGAAGCTTCTCCTTCAGCTCCTGGTAATTCTCGATAATGCCGTTATGCACAGCTGCCACATTTCCGTTATCACTGACATGAGGATGGGCATTGACCTCTGATGGTTCTCCGTGAGTTGCCCAGCGGGTATGACCGATCCCGCACATACCCGGAACAGATTCACCTGCGTTTGTTTTCTCCAGAAGGACCTTCAGACGACCCTTCGCCTTAATGATCTCGATATCCTTTTCCCCGTCACGCACTGCGATGCCGGCGGAATCATATCCCCTGTATTCCAGTTTGGAAAGCCCGTCCAGAAGGATGGGTGCTGCCTGATGCCTGCCTGTAAAACCTACAATTCCACACATGATTTTTTTCTCCTCTTATTGCATTTTTATATTCTTCTGACTGCTCCGTTCTTCAGACACCTGCGGTCTGCATCCAGGACATCACTCTGCCACATGCCCCTTCTTACGGACGATCTCAACCACCTGGTCCACATATTTTCTGCAAAGCTCCTCACTCTCTGCCTCTACCATAACACGGAGCAGAGGTTCTGTACCGGATTCTCTCACCAGGATCCTTCCGGTGTCTCCAAGCGCCTCAGCCACACTCTCTACTGCTGCCTGCACATCCACATCTGCCTGCGCTGCTGCCTTGTCATGGACACGCACGTTCTCAAGAACCTGGGGATAGATCGCCAGATCAGCAGTAAGCTCACTGAGCTTTTTCTTCCTTGCCATTATAACTTCCATCATCTTCAGACTTGTAAGGATGCCGTCCCCGGTAGATGCATACTTGGAAAAAATAATGTGCCCGGACTGCTCACCACCAATACGGCAGCCATTCTGCATCATATATTCATAAACATATTTATCCCCTACTGCTGTCTTCGCATACTCGATATCAAGAGCATCAAAAGCCTTGTAAAGGCCAAAATTGGACATTACCGTAGTTACAACCGTATTGGTGAGAAGCTTTCCGCGCTCCTTCATATAACGGCCGTACACATAAAGGATCGCATCCCCGCTGACCACATTTCCCTTCTCATCCACACAGAGCAAACGGTCCGCATCCCCGTCGTAGGCAAAGCCAACATCCAGCCCCTTCTCCACTACAAGCTTCTGGAGACCCTCGATATGGGTGGAACCGGCATTGTTATTGATATTGGTACCATCCGGCTCAGCATTGATCACATAAGTCTTCGCTCCCAGCGCATCAAAAACCGCCTTTGCGATATTCCATGCACTTCCGTTGGCACAGTCCAGACCAATCCGCATTCCCTTAAAGGAATATACTCCCAGGGAGATCAGATATCCTATGTAACGGTTCCGGCCTGCCGAATAATCCACCGTCCTGCCGATCTCACCGCCCTTTGTAAAAGGAATCTCATGCCATTTCTCTCCGAACAGCTGAAGACGGTCATCCAGATAATCCTCCACCAGAGCGATGATCTCCTCCTCCATCTTCTCACCCTGGCCGTTGATCAGCTTGATCCCGTTATCATAATAAGGATTATGGCTGGCAGAGATCATAATACCGCAGTCAAAGCCATCGGTACGGGCAACATAAGCCACAGACGGCGTTGTTGTCACGTGGAGAAGATAAGCATCCGCTCCGGACGCCACCAGTCCGCCAACCAGCGAATACTCAAACATATAGCTGGAACGTCGGGTATCCTTGCCGATCACGATCCTGGCCGCAGCCGTCTCCCCCGCTCTTCTGCGCAGCTCATTATAATACCATCCCAGAAAACGCCCGATCTTAAATGCATGATCCGCCGTCAAAGAAACACCCGCCTCCCCACGGAAACCATCTGTACCAAAATATTTTCCCATTTCTAGCTCTCCTTTGTGTGTTAATATTTATAACTTATCTTATATATTGATGTGTCATACAGATCGATCAGAATTGTTCTTATCTTTCTGTATGAACATCAATAATATTATCTATATTTCCAGCAGATTTACAGCCTCTGAACAGCCACTTTACATCGCTTCTTACAAAAAGCAACTCCATACGCCAGAATATTATTTCTTCCTTCATTACGTAACCGTTCATCGTACCGCTTTTCTCTGATCTGTGCCAGCGCTCTTTCACATGCATTTTGCAATCCTGAAAAAGTCTGAGAATATTTCAACTCGATAACGATCCCGGCATCCGGATCTTCCGGTTCTGCCAGAATATCTGCAAAACCATCTCCAGATTCCGCATTAGACTGAACAAGCCAGTTTGGATCACTACGCAAAAGCCCCAACAAAAGTCCATGATAAAAAATTTCTTTTTCTTCATTTCGTCCTTTTGTATCAAAAATACTAATCGTATTTCCCAGAATCTTTGTAAGGCGTTCCTCAATCTCACCTGCATTCCCTTCATTTATTGCTTTCAGCAGATTTTTCGTCGGCTCCGCCTCTTTCAGCACTGCGCGGTCAAACCATTCCTTTATCTGAAGCACATAAACTTCTCTTATCTCCCTGTTCGGAATGGTCAGACGATACACTCCCCGTTCGGTCTTCCCTGCCTGTGTAAGATATCCTGTAGTAAATAATACACTCCAGAGATTATCCAGACTGTTATCGATTTCATCATAGGTCAACTCCATACGGATCGTTTTCTCAATAGACTCACCTGCGATCAGACGCTCTATCTCATCTCTCGTAGTCTTATCTGCCCTGTCAATAAATCTCCTTACCAGTTCATTCCCACTGGTATTGATCCAATAAGACAGCGGCTCCGCATCCGGATTCCCACGCAGACAATCTACATGATTGATCACATCCCATGGACAGTACACATCCGTATTTCCAAAATGATATCCATCATACCATTCCTTTGTTTCGGAAAGATGATCCTCCATGCCATATGCTGTAAGCAATCTGCAGACCTCATCATCTGTGAAACCAAAATGCTCATCAAATCGATGATCCGTGATCGAAAGCACTTTGAAGTTATTAAGTCCTGTAAAAATACTCTCTTTAGACACGCGAAGACACCCTGTTAATACTGCAAAATACAGAGAATCGTTAGTCTTAAGTGCCTGTCCGAACACACCGCGTATCATGAGCACCATTTCTTTATAATATCCATGCTGAAAAGCCTTATCCAGAGGAACATCATATTCATCTATAAGAATGATCGTCTTCTGCCCATAATGCTTATGCAACAGCTGAGACAACATCTGCAACGCAGAAGAAAGAATATTTTCATCCATAGAATATCGGCCATTCTCCACAGAGATCAATGTACGATATATATCTTTATCCGTTTCTGTCAGTCTGTCACTCTCCAATAAAAACAGAAAACGACTGGCCTCTCTGCCTACCAGTTCTGTCAGCTGATAGCGTGCATTCTCAAAGGTAAGTCCATCAACATTCTTCAGCGACAAAAACACTACCGGAAATTTCCCCATATACTGTTCACACAGTTCTTGTTTCCGGGAAATATAAAGACCTTCAAACAGCGCTTCATCTGCCCCGATCTCGAAGAAACAACGAAGCATACTCATATTCAATGTTTTCCCAAAACGCCGAGGTCTTGTAAAAAGATTTACTTTCCCCCACTGATCGATCAGTTGTTCGATAAGCCTGGTCTTATCTACATAATAAAAATCCGCCTGACGAATTTCCTGAAAATTCTCAATTCCCACCGGTAGCTTCGGTCTCTTCATATTCCGCGTTCCACTCCCTTTCAATGCGAAAAATCACATACAAATATGCCAATCGCCACGTGATTCGTGCTTTCAGAGTAGCACAATACGCTCTTTTTGTCTATTGATTTATTTCGACTCCGTTCGACAAACATATCCGCCTTACCTGCGCAGCTCTGAAGCTTTTTCACAAAATCCTCTGTCCAAAAGCAATAAACTATGTTACCCTGAAAATGGATCAGATGATAAAATAACTCTGATCACATAACAAGATCGAAGGTGGTGAAACCTATGGGTACAAAGGATACCATCACCAAAGATTACATGGCTGACAACCCACAGAGAAGCAAAGCAATGGCCCTCCACATCCGGAGAATATCTCACCGGCTTCTACAAGGATGACCGGCTGATTCCGGTCATCACCGTAGTCGTATACTTCGGCTCCGATACCTGGAAAGCTCCCAGGAGCCTCCACGAAATGCTCTCTGTCCAGGACCCCGAGATTCTTTCTCTGGTCCCGGATTACCGGATCAATCTCTTCTCACCTGCCGAGATAAAGGATGAAGAACTTGACAAACTCGAAAGCAATCTCAAAGAAGTCATGCTCTTCATTAAATACTCCAAAGATAAACGGAAACTTCAGGAGCTCACATCACAGAGCCCCGGTTTCCGGTCACTCGAGCTCAAAGCAGCCCGGGTCATTGACTCCATAACCGGTATCCATTTACGTTTCACAGAAACAGAAGGGAGTGTTAATATGTGTCAGGCTGTTCAGGAAATGTGCGATGATGCGCGTGCCGAAGGCCATCAGGAACAAGCTATACTGACAGCACAGCGTATGCTTCAGGATCCAAGATTCTCCCCTGAAGACATCTCCAGATTTTCAGGCCTTTCTCTTGAGGACGTGCTGAAATTACAGAAGAAATAGCTTGTATTGGAAATGCTCAGATCCTTTGTGGGGGATCTGAGCATTTTGCTATTCTTCTGACCAAGGCAGAAGCCGATTATTATCTATTACCCTAAATCAGCTTTTTTTGTAATTTTACAATTGTGTATGTCAAAAACAAACTTATCAAAATACAAAAAACATAATTTTGAAAATAAAATGTCTTTATCCCTATAACATTCATAAGTGCTCTAATTGCAACATGAGTCAAATATAATTCATAAGACATTTTTCCAAACTGCTCCAATATCTTTACAATTCTTTTAGGCATCTTTCGCATACTTACAGCAATACAATACAGCAAAAAAATCCCCCAAAAACACATCAAAATCCTAAATCCTAGTTTTGACACAACTATTTTGGTTACCGGTAAAAAGCCGCACAGCATTATCATTACTCCACATATAATTCCCATTTTATCTATATTATTAATACAAGCATTCTGGTAAACTTTTTTTCCACACCAACACCCTATGAAAAAAACAAGAAATCTTCCCAATAGAATTTCTATATTTAAATTCAATACAGGAGCTACAATTCTCGGTAAAAATTGAATAACTAAAGCTATAATAAGAAGAATTAACAGTTGCCCCCAATCTGACCACTTTACATGCAATATCTTATAAACAAATGGATAAATTAAATATGCAAAAACAATAAATAACACATACCAAAAGGTTCTTGTCCCTTGTGTAAAAAATGTAACAAAGCCAAAATCAAATGCAAACATCTTGACACCTTTTTGCATGATAATAAAATCAATCACAATCCAATATGGAATAGCAACCATAAGATAAGCTGGCAAAATTCTCTTTATTCTCTTCTGAAAAAAATGCAAAATATTGGAATCTTTTGACATCGAAAAATATAATCCAACGCCGGACAGAAAAACAAAGAACTCAACTCCAACACTACCAATGAATGTGTTATACAACTTGCCTAAAAATCCCAATCCCCCTCCGGATAAATTTGAATTTGCTATATCTTCAAAAAAATGAAATATCATAATTGAAATTATCGCCACACCATAAATTGCATTACGATTTTTGCTAAATATATTCCAATTATCCTTCGAATTCATCACCGATATATTCATCACAATGTTCCTTTATTTCTTTATATATTGGGGCCATTTGCAAATGATTCTATATTCTTATATGCCTTCTATATAAAATAATAGTAACATTATCCCCATTTACTGACGGTCTCGCTTTTATACAAAAAAACTCTTATAAATCAGCAAAAAGCTCTTCTCTGTAAATTCCTTTTTCCAACATCTCTCTGAAACTATCCTTCACTGCAGCAACATCCTCTTTATAAGTCATACCATACCAAGTATCATTGGTACGAAGAACCTTTACGGATATCCTTCCTTCTGCCAGAAGTTCTCCAATAAATGTTGGAATCAAAAATTCCGCCTTTATAAGATTCTCCGGGACCACTTTTTCAAAAAAATATTGAAAACCACTTTCCAGCGTTTTCAGGAACTCCGGTGCCAATCCCCACATATTCATAGAAACAAGTGATTCTGTATCCAGCTTTACGCCGTCCGCCTCGGCACCTTCTGCATTCTTTACAATATTGGAAGTCTCCACAATCTCCGTCAGATTATTATACTCATCCATTTTGCAGATACCACGTGTCACACCACCATTATCAGACAACGTATTCTTCAACACAAAACCAGCCATGCAGGACTGGCCTCCTTTTACAAGATAATCATGAATCTCACGGAATCCTTCTTTTCCATAATAATCATCTGCATTGATCACAACAAAAGGCGTTGTCAAAACGTCCTTTGCAGCCAGAACCGCCTGTCCGGTACCCCAAGGCTTCGTACGACCTTCCGGAAGTTCTCCCGGAATATCGTTGATATCCTGGAAAACATACTCCACAGTAACAGAATGCGCCTTGCAGACCGCCTCGATCCGATTCCCGATCACATCCTTAAATTCATTTTCAATATCCTTTCGGATAATAAAAACCACCTTGTTAAAACCTGCTTCGATTGCGTCATGAATCGAATAATCCATGATGATATGGCCCTGTTCATCAACCGGCTCCAGCTGTTTGATACCACCGCCAAAACGGGAACCGATACCAGCAGCCATGATAAGTAATGTTGTGTTCATAACTCTCTCCTTCCTGCGTTCTTTCTGCCTTATGTGGATACGCCTTTAAGTAATACCTATGGTGCTATTCTTACCAATCCCTATTAAAATTTAAAGGTATCCTCCAGTCCTAACCACTTTTGGTCCTTATCACTCAGATTCAGCGCAGTACCATCTTTCAGCGTGTAGCCTTCTGCACTTGCGCTTCCCTTGTACTTACCCTTCAGTTCCGGCCATTCAATTCCAATCTCCGGGTCGTTCCAAGCCATACCACCCTCATCATTCGGATGCCAGAAATCATTGACCTTATAGCAGAACTCTGCCTCATCGCTCAGGACCAGAAAACCATGTGCAAAGCCCTCCGGGATGAGAAACTGCTTTTTGTTCTCAGCAGACAGAGTCACACCATACCACTTACCATAGGTCTTAGAATTGCTTCTGAGATCAACAGCGACATCGAACACTGTGCCACGCACGGCGCGCACCAACTTGCACTGCGGATACTGCTTCTGGAAATGCAAACCGCGCAGCACGCCCTTCGTGGACATGGACTGATTATCCTGTACAAAATGAATGTCGATGCCAGCTTCCTTCATGTCTTTTTCGTTGTAGGTTTCCATAAAATAGCCACGGGCATCACCGTGCACAGCAGGTTCAATCACACAAAGGCCCTCGATGCCACCTACATTTTTCTCAACTTTAATCTGTCCCATCTTCTCTATCTCCTCTTACTGCTCGATTTCTTTCAGATAACGACTCAGTGCATCCTGCCAAGTCGGAAGCGGAGTGAATCCAGCCTCCACCAGCTTGCTCTTATCCAGACGGCTGTTGAACGGACGAGCTGCCTTGCTCAGACCATACTCTGCCGTGGTCACCGGCAGGACTTCCGTCTTATATCCAGCCTGACGATAGATTTCTTTCGTGAAATCATACCAGCTGATATAGCCGCCCTCGTTGGTTGCATGATAATAACCATATTTTTCGGTTTCATTCATATCAACGAGCAGTCGAGCCAAATCGTATGTATAGGTCGGTGTGCCGATCTGGTCATTGACCACACGGACAGTGTCATGTGTCTTGCCGACATTCAGCATAGTCTTGATAAAGTTCTTACCATTCAGCCCAAACACCCAAGCAATGCGGACGATGAAATACTTCTCCAGTGTCTGGCTGACTGCCAGTTCCCCTTCCAGCTTCGTCTGGCCGTATACATTCAGCGGTTTGTAATCCTTGCAGTCCGGCTGCCAAGGCTCAGTGCCTTGACCATCGAACACATAGTCCGTGCTGATGTAGGTCATTTTGCAGTCCAGTTTCTTGCAGACATCTGCAATGTTCTGAGTACCACCTGCATTGATGGCACGGACTTTCGCCACTTTATCGTCGTCCTCTGCCATATCCACAGCAGTCCATGCTGCACAGTGGATCACAGCATCCGGATTTACTTCTGTAATTACTTTTTCAACGGCTTCTTTATCAGTAATATCCAGTGCTATATACGGAGCCTTCGTCACCGCAGAATCATCAGCAACACCACTGTAGTTTTCCTGAATATCAGAACCAACACCTTCATGACCGCGCTTCAGCAGTTCATTCATCACATCATGACCCAACTGACCGCCAACACCTGTTACAAAAAACTTCATGTTCTTTCCTCCTCTGGCTTTTAGCGGTTGCTGTACATTTTCTCGTAGTAGTTCTGATACTCACCGCTGATGATGGTCTCCCACCACTCACGATTATTGAGATACCACTGGATGGTCTTTTTAATGCCGTCCTCAAACTTGGTCTCCGGTAGCCAGCCCAGCTCATTGTGGATCTTGGTCGGATCAATAGCATAACGCATATCGTGACCCTTGCGATCACCAACATGAGTAATCAAGCTTTCCGGCTTGCCAAGCTCCTTGCAGATAATCTTCACGATCTCAATATTCTGCTTCTCGTTATGACCACCGACGTTGTAGACTTCACCAACACGACCCTTGTGGATGATCAGATCAATGGCCTTGCAGTGATCTTCCACATACAGCCAGTCACGGACGTTCAGACCCTCGCCGTAAACAGGCAGCGGCTTGTCAGCCAGAGCATTAGCAATCATCAGCGGAATCAGCTTCTCCGGGAAGTGATACGGACCATAGTTGTTGGAGCAACGGGAAATGGTCACAGGCAGGCCGTAGGTACGGTGGTAAGCCAGAACCAGCAGGTCAGCGGCAGCCTTGGAGCTACTGTACGGAGAGCTGGTGTGGATCGGAGTTTCCTCGGTGAAGAACAGATCAGGACGATCCAGCGGCAGGTCACCGTAAACTTCATCGGTAGAAACCTGATGATAACGCTGGATACCGTACTTGCGGCAAGCATCCATCAGCACACTGGTACCGATAATATTGGTCTGGAGGAAGATACCCGGATCTTCGATGGAACGGTCAACATGAGATTCTGCCGCAAAGTTGACCACGATGTCCGGATGTTCTTCTTCAAACAGTTTATCCACTGCTTCGCGGTCGCAGATATCGGCCTTCACAAAGCGGAAATTCGGGTTATCCATAACAGGTGCCAGTGTGGACAGATTGCCTGCATAGGTCAGCTTGTCCAGACAGATGATCCGGTAATCCGGATACTTCTTCAGCATATGGAATACAAAGTTACTACCAATAAAACCAGCGCCGCCGGTAACAATAATATTCATGATTTATTCTCCTCTACACTTATCTATGTATCTTGTTCTCGTTTTCTAATTAATACAGATGTTCCTGATACTTGCCGTCCATGACGTCCTTCAGATACTGTCCGTACTGATTCTTCTTCATGACCTCATAGACTTCCATCAGCTCATCCTTGCTGATCCATCCGTTCAGATATGCGATTTCTTCCAGGCAAGCAATCTTACGATGCTGATGCTGCTCGACAGTCTTTACGAAGTTGGTGGCATCCACCAGGCTCTCATGTGTACCTGTATCCAGCCAAGTGAAGCCCTGACCCAGCAGTTCTACATTCAGGGTGCCGTCTTCCAGATAAATACGGTTCAGATCGGTAATTTCCAATTCACCACGGGCAGACGGTTTCAGATTCTTGGCAAACTCGACCACACGATTATCATAGAAGTACAAGCCAGTCACACAGTAGTTACTCTTCGGATGTTCTGGCTTCTCCTCGATAGAAATGGCCTTACCGTTCTTGTCAAACTCCACAATACCAAAACGCTCTGGATCGTCCACATAGTATCCAAACACCGTTGCACCCTTGCCGTTTTCCGCCTTTTCCACTGCTGCGTTTAATCTCTTCTTCAATCCGTGGCCCGCAAAAATGTTGTCGCCCAGCACCATAGCCACAGAGTCATTACCAATAAAATCGGCACCAATGATAAAGGCCTGTGCCAGTCCATCTGGAGAAGGCTGAACAGCATAGGTCAAATTCACACCAAACTGGTGACCATCATCCAGCAGGTTCTCGAAGCGAGGAGTATCCTGCGGTGTGGAAATAATCAGAATATCGCGGATGCCAGCGTTCATCAGAACAGACATCGGATAATAGATCATCGGTTTATCGTAGATTGGCAAAAGCTGTTTACTTGTTACTTTTGTTAATGGGTACAGGCGTGTGCCTGAACCTCCTGCTAAAATGATACCTTTCATATATGACTTCTCTCGTATAATAAGTTTATAGTTAATTGTTACGTTGTTCCTTGATAATTACATGGAGATTTCAATTACATTTATTCAATACGCTCCATTTTTATTCTTAGTATAATAGCATAGCCTCTTAACCCTTAAATATATTGCATTTTATTTATTTTTGCCATAATTTCTCCTCAGAGTTTTCTTGATGCGCAGCATGTAATTTATTATACGCTCTACGAAAGTTTTTCTTGTATACCGATCTACAATCCGATTCATTTTATCAATAGTTTTCTTTTCCATTTTTTCAAAGCTCTTCCAAAATTTAGATCTATTCCTGCTCGGTGGAGCTGACTTAATAATCCTAGCATTATGTTTTACTGCAATATCGGAGCTTATCGGCATATATTCAATTCTGTTTTTTATTTTTGTTATAAGCTGATTTCCTTTTTCTGTTTTAGAAAGGACTACCGACACTCCATTTTCATCAAAAATATCTGGAAGTACATCAGAACATCCCCAAAAATCACCTATTGTCAAATCGGACGGGCTCCTCAAGTCTTTGAAAGAACATGAATGACACGAAGGTCTAACAAAAAGATTTCCCAAATAGCCATTTTCATACCAAGTATTATTAGAGAAATCAACAAATTCTCTGCCTGAATTCCAAGTCACCCTAAAGCCCGGATGATTCCATTTTCGCACATCATCTTTGTATTTAAATGCAATTGAAGAAATATTGTTAACAGTTTCCTGATTATAATCGCACAACTCCCGAATGTATTCATTCCAGACCTTTGGACTCGGAACGCCGTGACAAATAATATCAACAAGATATAGATTCGCACTTAGTTTTTCACCGACAAATCGTGACAATCCAGAAACTTGACACGGAGTTCCAGTGAATAAGATTTTCTGACCATTTCGTAGTTGTTCTCTAATGGTTTTATATACATCAATCGTGTTGCTTTGTACGTATTTACTACGGCAAAGCATTTCTAAATTATCACTACTATATATACATGTATGATAAACTTGATAATTTTGATCAAAAGCTGCTCCCCACACAATACCATTTTCGTCAAGGACAGCTTTTGCAATTTCCGGGAAAATACCGCCACTGGCACTACTCATTTGTGTATTCTTTTTCCTAGACTTTGCAGCAAATGCTTCCGCATCATTTATTTTACTGTCATTATACTTATCAACAGGACATACCCTTTCACAAGCACAACAAGATATGCAATGAGCCTCGTCTATATAAGGATATAAAAAACCTTCTGCGTCTGGCTTCATTATAATAGCATTAACTGGACATATATCATGACAGGCCGCACACCCGGTACACTTATTCTTTTCTATCATTACTCTAACCTTCCACACTTTAAAGAATACGATCTACTAGGAACTGCCTTTACGATAAACATCAGTATTAAGCAAGTTCACATACCATTCGATACATTACGTGCATCATACTACTACTCAATTTTTGCTTTTAATGTTCACGTTCTTTTCTTTCCAATGCATCTTTTAAAAATTGAATAGAATTTTTCCTTAGCTCTGCGATAATAGACTCTACTCTCTCCCATTCGATAGGTTCTTGTAATTGAATGCTTATTTCTTTTGTTTCATCATATACTCTACTTTCAAGTCCTATCATCCGAAGCAGTGAATATAGCCTTTCATTTTGTTTTGCAGTTTTTCCTTTTTGTAAAAACACAATAAAATTCTTATGATAGATTAGTGCAAAAACAGTTCCATGGAAAGTATTGGTAAAAATTGCTTCAGCATCATTATACATGCCCAACCATTCCTCTGGAGACAGATATACTCTCGACTCTCTTGGAATCAACTTATCTATATTTGAAACCCCACCAGTATAAATCATTTTTATACGTTTCTGTGCTGTAAATGTGCTAATTAGTTTCAAGATATCACTTTGCTGATCACCTACATTTAGAAAATAGCCAAAGTAGAACTTACCCAAATTCTGTGAAACACTTTGGTTTGTGGGATACCTGTTACTACTGATTAATAGCGTCGGATCCAAAACCTTATCGGCATCAACCCCTATTTTCTTACAGAATCCTTTTCCAGATGTTTCTCTTACAGATATATAGTTCAACCTCTTAATCCAAGGAGCAACCGTATTTAGCTGTTCTTCTGAAATATTGGATTTTCCAAAACTAGCCGCATATGATATTTTTAGTTTTCCATCTGGTACAAAAGTCAAATAGTTTGGCTTTAAGGTTCCTCCCCATACCTGATCGCTACCTGTAATATATGCCTCCGCCTTCGGAGGATCCATATCTAGTCTTTTTTCATCGTATATGCAATCAGAAACAGTTAGATATTCACTCACGAATCTCATAGTTTTTTTTAACGTATTGTGTCTATCTCTTTCTCCTTCGTGGTTAATAATATATTTAATTACATTTTTCAACTTACGTTGAACTGATTCTTCTTCACTGGGAAGTACAAATCTTAACCAGTAAGGATTATACCCCAATAATTTTAATTCTTTTTCAAGTGCATAGTATTGCAGAAGTGAGCCATAATTCACATGTTCTACAATATACGCATATGCAGAGATAATACATACTTCTTTTCCCATTAATACTAACTCACCTCTACTTCTGTTCCATTAAAGTTATCTTGATTTCTTAAACTTTCTCATAAACAAATGAATAACACCTGACATCATATCTCTGTAAAAAATATAATTAACCACGAGATATGCAGCAGTTACTATAATAAATACCAATCCTCCAGCAATGCAAAACATAGAAAAGCTATTGATTTCAACATAGAATACTGTCCAAAATAATAAAATCAGAACAATTCCAATGCCTATATTTACTGCAAAACTTCCTATAATAAAACCTAAAGACATGTTATACACATTTTTCCGCATATACCATATATTCGCCGCTGTCTTGAAAATCATCGCAGTAACAGTGCCAATCGCAACGCCAATAATACCAAACTGTAAAACCAGCACACAAGAAAGGATGAGATTGATAGCAGCCTCAGTTATTGCAATCCACTCAGTTTTGTGTATATGCCCTGCTGCTATATAAACATTTTGATATGTCACGCCCATGCAATATATCGCTTCTGCTAGAATAAGCAACGCGGCGAACGCTGGGTGATAATAATCAATATCTTGCACGCCCTTAGTGTACAGTGCAACAAATCTCGAAATCAAAATAGCACATGTTGTGTAACAACTTCCTGATAAAATCTTAGTGCAGAGATCATATATCGGGATTTGTCTATCCATAATTTCGCATTCATTCCTTGCAATCATATCTCCAAATACTACTTCTGTATTTCCCAAAATAGAAGTAACAAGATTCGAAAGACTACTTATCACGTAATTATGGACTGCATATACTGATACCCAAAGCACATTAGAAAACAAAGATAATACTATGGTATCTGTACTAGTATGTATATAAAAAGCAATATGTCGAACAAGGGCAGCATTTCTTTGGGCAAGCAAGGCATTATTCGCTTTGCATTTAGAAATAATACGGAATTTCTTCCTTACATATAGCCATAGACAAACAGGTCGAACAGCATAAATCAAAGCACTAGCAAACTTTATCACATGAATAGACGCTCCTGCTTTAACCAAATAAACACCGATCACAGTACTCGCAATAGTACATAAAATTTGTATTACAGAATAAATGTAGTTTCTTTGAGCCGCATATAATAACATTTGACTGGCTTGCCCAAAAAAATACTCAAAAACTGAAGAAAGTCCCAAAATGAGCACTAAACTAGCTACATAAGGAAAGCTATACCCGGTATCTACAATTATTGGATACGCTACACACATGATAGCAAGATAAATGCAAAACAGAATAGAGAATTTCTTATAAAACAAGCTTACTGTTTTATAGGCGATACTTATTCCTTCTTGGTCATTATTCGCAAGTGGTTTATAATAGGCAAGCCTTGCAACTGTCCCTACACCACCCTGAAGCAACGTAATAAAGCTTAAAAATTGTGTAATCGAAGACATAGTTCCATTAATTGAAGATCCAAATGTCTTTAACACTAGTTGTGGCAATATCAGTCCACAAATGATTGTAACTAATTGCTGGACAAAAGACAGCACACTATTATATATAAATTTTTTTCCTCTACTTCCCATCTTTTACCCTCCTGTTTCTCATATACATCAATATTTAGGACTTACCAATAGCATGCGCCTTCAATAGTATCTGCATTTTTCGGGCGCTCACTTTCATCAGGACGAACCCAATATTCATTGATAAATCTGCTATACTGTGGTTGGTCCTCTAACCATCGTTTACCATAAATGCCAAACAGCATTTGTGTCCACCCTGCTAAATGAATCGCAATTTTGCCTTTTCTTTTTGCGTGTGCTGCTAAAGACATTCCATACGCACCACATCCAATTAATGCAATGTCATAATCCTCTTCGTCCATTTGCATTTTCATAGAATTGAGTGCATCAAACCAACTGTTATATCCTGTTTCCGTTGCATTTCCCGCCGCACTTTGAATTGCCTTTATAACCCGTAACTGTTCGAATTCTGGGAGAACATCCTCCGCAGACAGATTTAGATTCTTCATGCTGGTGTCTATGTCCATCGTGGAACGGTGCGCAACACCAATCATTGCCGTAACTAGTATTCCGCCTTTGATAATGAAGTTATCCCGATATTCTGATTGTGCCAGTCTTTCTAGGAAACGCTCCATCATATAGATTCGCATGAGTGTCCTTGCGTCTGCATTGTTCTGTTTTGCAACGCTCTTGATACGCCCTTTTATCTGTTCAGGTGTAAATCCCATTTACAGTAGTACCTCCATATAATTTCGGATGATCTTATCCACTCGAAATAGCTTTGCATACTTCATCAGTTTATTAAGGTCCTTATCTTTTCTCCCGACATACGCTTTTAATACTGCATTGAAATCCTGTACTTCTATAGAACTTCTACTCCGCACCAAGTCGCAAATTGTCCGTTCCAAATCGTACATAGGAATTTCATTTCCCTGATTGCTTTTTACGATTTGCTTGCCAACGTCAAGAAGTTCCTTTTTTACTGTATAAACCTTATAGCCATCCTCTTTCAAGCGGTGAACATTATATCCACTATAAATCGTGAGTGTATGAACAAGTGGTTCCCGATCTGTCAGCCCATAATAATAGAACGCTTCATCATGAGAAAACACTCCCATCGGGCAGCGGCGGTGCAGCATTTCTAATTCGTCAATCCAAGTATCTTTTGCTGCGTATACGCCATGTCCGACTTGCTCGTATTCATTGGCCTTTACATATTTATAAAACTCAAATTTCGTTAAACCTACTTTTGTTGCAAGCTGCGGTGTTAAAATCTCATGTGTTTGAGCCAAATTGTTCATGTTCATCATAAGCGCCACCTCACCTTCGTGCTTATATTGTATTCCAAATAAGCACGAAAGTCAATGCAAACTTTCTTTTGTGCTTATTTCATTTGCAATATTAGCACATTCGTCCACTCAGCCTTACTTGATGCTCCCTATTCAACGTGCTATACTTAAACCATGAAAATCAATCAAAGGAAGTGCATTTGTCATGAGCAAACGACTTGTTGCTTACTTCTCTGCCAGCGGCATTACCGCAAAGGTTGCTGAAAATCTTGCCGATGCTATCGGTGCAGACATTTTTGAGATTCAGCCGGAAGTTCCGTACACCAAGGCCGATCTGAACTGGATGGACAAGCAATCCCGCAGCACCATCGAGATGAGCGATCCTACCTCTCGCCCTGGCATCGCTGTTAAGCGTGATAACATGGACGAATACGACACCATCTTTGTCGGATTCCCTATCTGGTGGTATATTGCTCCGACGATCATCAATACATTTCTGGAAAGCTATGATTTGAAGGGTAAAACAATCATCCCCTTTGCCACATCTGGCGGCAGCGACATGGGCAAGACCAATGAAAAGCTTGCTCCTAGCTGCCCTGGTTCCAAGCTCCTGCATGGTAAGGTATTCAATTCCTATTCCAGCAAAGCCGACTTGTCCGCATGGGTAGAAACCCTCAGCCTCTAATAGACACATTCCTGCGGAATGAAACACCCGCCTGGTCGAGAAGATTTCCTGAATCCTCTCACCCAGACGGGTATTCTTTTTCTTATGCCACTTCTTCCATCCAATTATGCGCCATACTTTTCCAACGCTCTCCGAATCACATCCTCACAGTTGAACTCTATTTTCATCGTTTGGTCGTCGTACAGATTGGTTCTTGCATCTTATTCCACTGTCACACTCTTTGCGAGGTTTCTCGGCTTATCCACATCCAGACCCTTGGCTACAGACACATAGTACCCCAGCAGCTGCAGCGGGATCACTGCCAAACTACCAACGAAGTGCTCATCCACCTTCTGAACATATACAGTGAAGTTCACCTGATCTTCGATTTCATACTTGCCATAAGTAGTGAGCCCCATCAGATAAGCACCACGGCTCTTGCACTCTAATATATTGCTAATCGTCTTTTCGTAGAGTTCGCTCTGAGTCAGCACACCGATGACCAGTGTTCCCCGCTCGATTAGACTAATGGTTCCGTGCTTCAGTTCGCCCGCAGCGTATGCTTCGGAATGGATGTAGCTGATTTCTTTCAGTTTCAAACTGCCTTCCAAGCAGACTGCATAATCAATGCCACGCCCCACGAAGAACACATCATGTGCGTTGGCATACTTTGCTGCGAACCACTGGATGCGCTCCTTATCTTCCAAAGTTTTCTGCATCTTTTCTGGGAGAGTCAGCAGTTCAGAAATATAGTAGCTGTACTGCTCCTCCGTAATTTTTTCTCTTACCTTTGCAAACTGAACAGCCAGACAGTACATGGCCGCCAGCTGTGCGCTGTATGCCTTGGTCGTTGCAACAGAGATTTCTGGACCAGCAAGGGTGTAGAACACTTTGTCCGCTTCACGGGCAATACTGCTGCCTACCACATTGACGATTGCCATTGTGGTTATGCCTTTTTCTTTTGCAAGTCGCAGTGCAGCCAATGTATCTGCTGTCTCGCCAGACTGGCTGACAACGATTACAAGTGCCTTCTGATTGAGCGGCATCTTCCGATAACGGAACTCGGATGCGAGTTCCACACGCACTGGGATATCCGCTATATCTTCCAGCACATACTGAGCAGCCATGCCCACATGCCATGCAGAGCCACAGGCAACAATATAGATCTGCTCAAAGTTTTTAATTTCGTCCTCGGTGATCTCCACACTGGACAGGTCGATAGCGCCGTTCTTGATCACAGAGTTAAGGGTATCCTGAACAGCTTTCGGCTGTTCATGGATCTCTTTCATCATGAAATGCTCAAAGCCGCCCTTTTCCGCCGCCTCTGCGTCCCACTTAATCTCTGTCGTCTGCTTCTCGATTTCATCACCGTTCAAATCGTAGAAGTGAGCCTCACCCGGAACGAGCCTTGCGAACTCAAGATTGCCGATGTAGTACACATTGCGAGTGTATTTCAGAATTGCAGGGACATCCGAAGCTACATAGGTTTCGCCATCCGCAACACCAATGATCATCGGGCTGTCCTTACGTGCCACCCAAATCTCACCCGGATAGTCGCGGAACATCAGCTCAAGAGCGTAGGAGCCACGAACACGAACCATCGTCTTTGCAATGGCATCGATTGGGCCGAGGTTATACTTTTTATAATAATAGTCCACCAGCTTGATGACTACTTCAGTATCCGTCTGACTATAGAACGTATAGCCATGCTTCAACAGCTTTTCTTTCAGTTCAGTATAGTTCTCGATGATACCGTTATGTACGCCAACAACCTCAGACTCTACTGTACCTGAACCAGAACGGGTGCAATTACCTGAAACATGCGGATGCGCATTGGTTTGACTCGGCTCACCGTGGGTAGCCCAACGAGTATGGCCAATACCACAGGTTCCTTTTAATGCCTTGCCGCCATCTGTTTTCTCGATCAGATTGGACAGGCGCCCCTTCGCTTTCACGACCTGTGCCAGATTTTCTCCGTCACGGACAGCCAGCCCGGCCGAGTCATATCCTCTATATTCCAGTTTTGACAGACCGTCCAGC
>OGQT01001176.1_pt1 | contig 21497 bp, 20 predicted proteins | sample 1553261 | NCBI WGS metagenome assembly OGQT01 (sample SAMEA2579992, study PRJEB22360) | human gut metagenome | biome: human gut; feature: human-associated habitat; material: faeces | place: Denmark | collected 2008/2010
TATATTACTATATGTATCAAGCCACGCAATTCAGAAGGCGCCGAGCAGGCTTAATCTTCTTCTTAGGTGTTGCTCCAGATGGGGTTTACACTGACCCAATATGTCACCATATTAGCGGTGAGCTCTTACCTCACCTTTTCATCCTTACCTCTAAAGAGGCGGTTATTTTCTGTTGCACTTTCCTTAAGGTTTCCCTCACTAGACGTTATCTAGCATCATTGCTCTATGGAGCCCGGACTTTCCTCTCGTAAGTCTTTTCATCTCTTACCAGCGACTATTTAATTTGCTCGTTTTTCATTATAACATTTTTCGACAAATTTGTAAATCTTTTTTCTATATTATTTTGTTTCTGTAGATTGAGTTGACTGTGTATTTGTTGCTGTAGTTTTTTTATTATTTTCTTGTCTCATTTTATCAAGTCTTTCTATTAATTCTTGCAATGTCTTTATATCAGATCCCATCATTTCCCAATCATTTCTTGAATTTGAATCTGTTAAATTATTGTTTGCCTTTATAATTGTATCAATAAGTCCTTCTATATCTTCTGTATTATTAACTTCTAGATTAACAGCTGATTGTGATAATAATTTGCTTAAAGCATTTTCTAAATTATCACCAATTGCTACTTTTGTTCCAGATGCTACAATTACTTTTTCTAACGTAATTGGTTGATTTATTTCATTTGTTTTTGTTTGATATATAGTTTCTATATATAATAATGTATTATTTATAGGAATAATTTTCATTTCTTTTGAAATTTTAACTCCTGTAACATTCAAACTATTAAGTTCTGCTGATATTGTTTCATCTTGTTCAATTAGATTATCTAATTGATTTGCTCCTAATATGTTACTATCTGCTGAAAATTTATAAATTTTTAATTCATTACTCGTTCCATTACAAGTTCCTAATACATAGGATATAATATTTGTTTTATTTTTTTGTGTATACATCTGAACTAATCCAAATCTTGTTTCACCATCTGGTGTTTTTAACATTGTATAATATGGTTCTAATGTAGCTGTTTTGGTTTTTGAGGTTGATTTTCCATATGTAGCAAGTGACCAAATATCACTTTTTCTATATAAAACATCTTCTTTTACATTGTGATATACTCTTAACATTTCAGCTTGTACATTATATAATAATTGTGGATATTTTAATTGTTTTTGAATTTCTTCTGGAATATCATTTTCTTCAAACATTGCTGGATATATCTTTTTATATGCTGATATTATTGGATCTGTTTTATCTACTATATAAAATTTCATTTCGCCATTATAAGCATTTATTATAACTTTTACAGAATTTCTAATATAATTAATATCTCGTTTTTCTTTTTCTCCATCAATTGTTGTATATGACGAATATGGATATTTATCTGAAATTGTGTAAGCATCTATAACCCAATAAATTTGATTATCTTTAATTACTGTATAAGCATTTTCATCATATAATAAATATGGAAGTGCTGTTTTTGCTCTTTCAATTACATTTCTATTTGTTAATATCTTACTTTGATTTGTTACAGATGTTGAAAATGCAAGTTTAAAATCTTTATTTCTTACTGCTAATATTAATCTATCTAAAAATCCAACTTGGATTCCTGATTTTCCTTCATAACTATAAGTATGTTCTTCACCTTCACTATCTGTATAATCATATTCTTCTTTATTTTTTGTATTTGTTACTACTATTGAATTTGTTTCTAATCCATAATATATTCTTTGATTATCATCTATTTCTTTTTGAATATATTGAATATTTCCCTCTTCTGATGTTTTATTTGCATCTACTATTATTTGTCCTATACCATGTGTAAGTTCATATGTTTTATTATTATATGAAATTGATTGTTCTGCAATTTCTCTTGGTGCTATATATGCTAATTTTTCTTGATTATCTTTTATAAATTTAGTAGTTAATATATTTCTAAATGTATAATATCCTGCTTCTGTTTGTGTATCTTCTAAACTTTGTTTTACCATATTTTGACTTACTATTGGAATATTATCTAACAATTCTTTATTTTCATTAATTTCCTCTTCAGATATTGTCCCAGAATAACTAATATTTATTTCTGAAGCATTTATTCCATATGCTTCTCTTGTTGAATTTATATTTTCTTCAATATATTTTCTTTCTTTATCAAATTCATTTGGTTTTACAAAAATAAAATCTGTTCCTACCATTACAATAAACATCACAACTAGATATCCTGGAATTGATAATAATGTAAACATTATTTTTTTGTTTTTATTTTTTTGAAAAAATATTACAGATGAAATTATTGCTCCTATTATTACAAATGCAAATATTATATATCCCCATAATTTTATTGTTGATTCTACAAATCCTGCTCCTGTTAATTCAATTTCATCATTTAATGTTAAAAATTTCTCTGTTACTATATTTTGAGTACTGAATATTGTTAATATTCCTGCAAGAATTGCTAAAATTATTACATTTTTTAATAAACTTTTTATAAATTTACTTTTTCTTAGCATTGTTCTATCAATTCCATCAAAATATAAATTAAACACAATTATATAAAATGCTGTTATATATGCACTTATTAGAATAACAAATTGCATTATATACTTTATAATTGCTTCTATTAATGGTTTGGTAAACATATAATATGAAATGTCCATATTAAATATCATATCTGTTTTTTGAAATGATACTTTACTTGCACATAATAATACTTTTTCAACTATATTATTTGAAAAAATTATACTACCTATTATCGCAACAACAAATATTAAAGATTTATTTGGAAGTTTTGGCATTGTTTTATTTTCTGATTCAAAAAATGGTTTTAGACCTTTTTTTATTCCTATATTAGTGATAAACATACATATTGAAATAACAACAAAACTTATTCCCATTATTGAATATTTATATTTAATATTTGTCCAAAAATTTTGAACATATTGTTCTCCTAATTCTAGACATTCTAAATATTCCCCTCTTAATGTAAAATATGTACATATTAAATATATCGCTATAAATGCTATTACTAATATATTTTTTATTTTATTTAATTTCTTTTTTTCCATCTATTTTTTAAACTCCTCATAATTTTGTTTAACTACAAATATATTTATCTTACGTTTTTTATATTATTGCTTTTACAAAATCTTTAGAATTAAAAATTTCCATATCATCAATTTGCTCTCCAACACCTATGAATTTTACAGGTATATCATTTTCTTGTACAATTCCAACTACAGCTCCACCTTTTGCTGTTCCATCCAATTTTGTTAATACAATTCCTGTAATATCTGCTTGTTCTTTGAATGCTTTTACTTGTGATATTGCATTTTGTCCTGTTGTTGCATCAATTACTAATAATACTTCTTTTGATGCTTCTGCCATTTCTTTATTTACTACTTTTTGAATTTTGTTTAATTCATCCATTAAATATTTTTTATTATGCAACCTTCCAGCTGTATCTATTATCAATACATCTGCATTACTTTCTTTAGTTCTTCTTATTGCTTCAAATACCACTGATGCTGGGTCTACTCCTTCTTCTCTTTTTACTACTTCTGCTCCTGCTCTTTGTGCCCATATTTCTAATTGTTCTACTGCTGCTGCTCTAAATGTATCAGCAGCAGCAACTATTACTTTTTTTCCATCTCTTGAAAATATTATACAATTATCATTCCACTCAATAATATTTTCCCTTCTAACTTTACCAATAGTTGTATCCATTACAAATCTTACTGAATTAATCCAAGATGGTGTTTTCCAATTAACATCGTTCATAATTTCAATTATTCTCTTACAACTTATTCTAAAAATTGCACTATATGATATTGGATCAGGAATAAAAATTGATAAAGGTCTTATATATAATTCATCCATTTTTGTTAATAATTTAATAAGCACTTCTGAATTATCATTTATTCCCCTTAATAAAGGAAATTGAGCATACATTTTAATATTATTTTGGTGTATTTTTTTTATTTTTTCTTCAACCGTCTCACAAATTTCATAAGGATGATTTATATGAAATACTAGTCTTACATTATATTTAGATAATAATTCAATAATTTTATTATCAATAATACTAGGATCATAAACAATGCTTCTTGTATGTATTCTAACATTCCATTCCTTTAAATTTTCTAAAACATAAGATAAATTTTCATAACCTACACTTAAAGGATCTCCACCTGAAAGAATAACTTCTTTAACATTAGGTTTATCTTGCAAATAACTTCTTAATACATTTATTTTATTTTGAATTGTTTCCTTTAAATTACTTGTTTGAAATTTAGATAAATTATAAGTTCTAAAACAATATTGGCAATGAGCAAAACATACATCTGTTATTATAACCAATACTCTATCATCATATTTTTGAATAATATAGTCAACATTTTCAACTGGCATATGTTTTTCTTCTTCTACATAATCTCTTGTTTCAACACTTGTCTTAAGAGTTAACTTTTCCATAGTGGGAATAACAGACTTGTAAAGAGGACCACCTATACCAATTTTTTCTACTTCTTCAATTACTTTCTTTTTATAAAAATCAGTTAATTTAATAGGTAAGAGATTATCATTTTTTACTAAATCATTATATTTTTCTAATAAATTTTTATCAATCAAATTATTCATTTATATCACCTACAATTCCGACTGAATTAATTTTATTTTCTTGTTGTAAAGCATTTTTTACAATAAAGTTTATTATTTGTTCAAAAGAATAATTATCTTTTTTAGCACATGTAATAAATTCTCCTTCAGGATGAAAACTTACTTGTGCATTTACTTCTATTAAGTAAAACTTCCCATCAGAAATTCTAAAGTCTAATTTTGCATATCCCTTTATGTCTAACTTTTTTGCAATATTTTCTACTATCATTTTTAACTCATCAAAATTTCCATCTAGTGTAGAAATATCAACTGTATCATCTTTATCTGATTTCATTTCATAATCATAAAATTCAGAATCACAATTAACAATACAGGGTCCTAAAGCACCTAAACCTTCAACATAAATCATGCTAATATCTTGACCTTTAATATATTGTTCTACAAGCACTCCTCTATTATATGTATCAATAAATCTTGTAACTTCCTTATTTAATGAATCAAAATTATATACAACGGAATCTTTTGTCATACCCATACTAGATCCTTCAGAATTCAATTTAACTATTACTGGAAATTTGATATTACTAAGGATTTTTATTTCATCTTTATTTTTTATAACATATCCAAATGGTACTAATACATCATCCTTCAATAATTTTTTTGCTAAAAATTTATTATGACAAACTAACATATTTGTACTATCTGGACCAGAGTAATTTAGTCCTAATTGTTCTAATATAGCAGCATAAACTGATTCTCTTGCTGGACCATGAAATCCTTCACAAATATTAAAAACTAAATCGGGATTATAAGTCTTTAATTTACTAATCCAGTTAAAATCTTTATCTGCTTCTATTTTTTCAACTAAATAATTTTTTGATAGTGTATTATAAATTGAATCTATAGTATATTCTGAATCAAACTCAGTTTCATATTCAAACTGATGTCTATTTAAATTAAATAACATTGCTATTTTTTTCATTCTATTCACTCACTTCCTATTTCTTATTAACTAATATTTTAATATCTTGCTTATTAATTCTATATAAAATTTCTAACTCACGGTTATAATCAGTAATCATACTTAGATATTCATCATTATTTTTCATTACATAAAATGTCTACAATTGACAATCAAATGGTTTTATATCAAAAGGTAAAATACAACCTCTATCACTCAATAATGGACATTTATGACCTTTATTATCAACTTCATTTAGAGCAATCTGATATATATCGTCTTTTTTTGTAAATTCTGCTTTTACTTTCATAATATTTAAAATAAAATCTTTTTATTCTTTTGTAAAAGTTGGAGCATCAAGCAATTCATCTTCTTGAAAATGACAACATATTTTACAATTAGCACAATCTTCTAATGTTAATAATTCTTCTAACATTATTAATTACTCTTTCTATATCCAAATGCTAAAAAGTGGTATAAAAGTTCTTCTGCAGTAACAAATGAACTATGAGAGTCATCTAATTTTGGATTTAACTCCACTATATCAAATCCACAAATATCTAATTCTTTCAAATTTCTTAATGCTTCATCTGCTTCATATGGTGTTAAACCATTACATTGTGGTGTCCCTGTGCCAAAAATATATGATGAATCAAGACAATCTATATCAAATGTAATATAAAATTTAATTTTCTTATTTTTATTTTTTTCAATAATTTCATGAATTACATTTAAAATACCTATTTCTTTTACTTTATTAGCAGTATATAAATTAATATTTTTTTCAGTTACATAATCAAACCATTCTCTACCAACTACTCCTCTTGGTCCAATAGTGTACATATTTTGTCCTTCTAAATAACCATCTTCAATTAGTTTTCTGAAAACATTGCCATGCCATACTTTGGGCATATTCAAATATTTATCTTCTACATCCATATGGGCATCAAAATGTATTATCCCAATTTCATAGTCTGGATATCTTTCCTTCATTGCTTTAGCAAAACCTCTAAAACTACCATATGTTATTGAATGATCCCCACCACAAACTAATGGAAAACTTTCTTTTGCTATTTTATAAGTTTTTTCTGAAATAGCATTCTGATTTTCAGCAGGATTAGTTGGATTTACATATACATCACCTAAATCTGCAATTTTTAAATCATTAGTTTTTAAATATTCATTATGATCTAAATCATATAATTCTTCACCATAAATTCTATCCCAAAAAGAATATTCTCTTAATTGTCTTGGAGCATACTTTGCACCCAATCTATATGACGCACCATAATCACATGGAACTCCTAAAAATACTACATCATATTTATTTATTTCATTTTCTCTAATAAATTCTCCACCCATATATGTTGGAATACCTGCATATATATATTCTTCTTTTCGTTCTTCTAATTCCATATTTTCCTCCTATACATATTGTGAAATATCCATACTTTGCTGTTCATTATGTTCTTGTAAAAATATTTCATCTAAAACTTTATCAGTATATTCACCAAATAATGGACCACATATTGTTTCAATAACATCTAATCCACTCATTGTTAAATTTGCTTCTATAATTACTGGATCATCATTTTCATCTATTGCTATATCCCATCCTATTAATCTAAAATGTGGAAATCTTTGAGCAGCTTCTTTTACCATTGAAACTACTTTATCCATAAAATCAAATTTAACCTGTGAAAAATCTCCACCATCAGGATGTTTAACAAACCTTTTTCCTAAGGCATCATAGGCAAAATTTGAAAGTGTTCCATCTGAATTGATTTTACAATATATTCCACCGAAACTTGCATTATCAACTTTTGATTTTCCTACACCCATTCTAAATGCAGATGGTAATATTTTTACATCATTATCTAAAACTAAAGTCATTATTCTAATTGTATTTAGTGATGATGGATGTAATTTGGCAGTTGTAGAAGATTGCTTAACTGTTTCCTGAAAAATTAAATTTTCTCCTATTTTATTTTCTAAAAATTTTTTAATCTCTTCTTCAGATGGATTATTTAAAAATTCAACATTTTTTCCACCATAAGATGCCATACTAGGTTTAACTGTAATATTGGATTTGTTTGAAAGTATTTTTATTGCATCTTCTTTACTAATAATTTTATAATTTTTATCTTCATATGTACCATTAATCAAATGAACATAAGTTTCTGGCATTTTAAATCCATTTAAATACATATCAAAATAATTTTTATCTGCAATTCCAGGCTCAATAGCTCTATTGTTTAAATACTTATCTATATAGCCAACAAATATATCGTCTGGAATAAATCTAACATCAAATGTACCTGTTCTATCTATATAGTATTTATGATAAGTTGTATCTATATCCTTACCTAAATATTTTTTCCAATATTCTATAATCTCTTTTTCCTGTTCTAAAGTTATCTCTTTTACATTTTCTGAAAACAATTCTTTAGCATCAATTTGAAAGCATTTCATGCTTTTTTCAGCAAGTTCTTTGAAAAAATTTGAATATAATTCAGAAAGGTAATCAAATGCTTCTTTTTCCCATTCTTCAAATCTCATATTATCTCACCAACCAATTATCTAATTTATCTTCAACACCTAAATCTATTAACTCATTTTTTATCATGAAATCATCATTAAAAATGTTATTTAAGTATTTTTCACCACCATCACATAGTAATACTACTGCATTACCACTTCCAGTTTTTTTATTTATATCTTCAAGTGCTTTGAATAATACTCCACCAGCACTTCCTCCAATAAGTAATCCATATTTTTTTGCGAAAAATCTACAAGTATTAAATGCTTCTTTATCAGTTGCATAATAGTTATTATCAATTAAAGAATAGTCTATTATTTTAGGAATTGGTGCATCTTTAGGATTACCAGTTCCAGATTGATAATAAGGTTTACCTTCTCCACCAAATAAAATTGATCCATCAGGTTCTATTACATTAATTTTTGTATTTAAATTTCTCTTTTTTAATCCCATTGCAGTTCCACAAGCAGATCCACCTGTTCCTATTGCAGCATATAATGAATTAATCGTTGTAATATCATTTAGCAATTCATCAGCCAAAGTATCTATATATGCCGCTCTATTATTAAAATTATCTGCTTGATTTGGGAAGAAAGCATTTTCCATTTCTTCAGACATTCTTTTTGCAGTTTTTTCTCTTTCGATAACCGCTACTTCATTTGCTTTGTATCCATCTCCTACAACTACTATTTCAGCACCATATGCTTTAATCATATCTATTTTTTCTTTTGAAGCATGATGATCAACTACTGCTATAAAGTGATAACCTTTTATCGCAGATGCTATTGCTAAACCAATAGCGGTATTACCACTAGAAGATTCAATAATAGTTCCTCCTGGTTTTAATTGACCAGACTTTTCTGCTTCCTCTATCATATTTAGAGCCATTCTATCCTTCATACTTCCACCTGGATTGAATTTTTCTAATTTTAAGAAAACATTCCAATCATTATTTTTCATTTTTAATTTTAGCATTGGTGTATTACCAATTAAATCAGTTACTTTACTTGCAATCATATTCAACATCCTTTCTTATTACATACTCACCATTTTCTTTATCTACAACATATTTTGGTACTAATGGTAATTTGTGAAATTCACTTTCATTTGAATCCATTTGATATCCTGCTGTATTATAATATATTAAATAATCACCATGTTCTGGTAAGTAATCAAATTTTATTTTTCTCCATGTAATCATATCTTGTTCCAAGCATAAATTACCTGCAATACTTGCATACAGACTTGTTTTAAGACTTGGAAAATTTTTTTCTCTTTTTATTAATTTCGGTCTTATCAAATAATCAGTATTAAACCATTGTTCTGATAAACAATTAATATTACCATTTGTAATTATCAGATTATTCTTGTCAGAAATTTGTTTTAAATATTCAACTTTGTATATACTAATTCCACAATTATTTAAAATACTTCTTCCTGGCTCAATGATTATTTGAATATCTTTTAGTTCATCTATCGTATTTTCTAATATATACCTTAAGCATTCTTCATTTGCTATATCACTATAATAGGTATAAAAATCATCAAATTTCTTATTTCTAAAATACATATCTGAATTATTTTCTTTTAGAAATTCTAAATAATTTTCTTTAGAACAATAATTTGAAGGAAAACCGCCACCAATATCAATATATTTTATTGGTATCTTTTCTTCTTTGGATATTTTAATTAATTTTCTTATACCTGATATTCGATCATCAAGATTATAATTATTAATATGAAATGAAAAACCTAAAAGATTTACTTTTGAATTTCCAATCATTTTAATACATTCATCAAGTTGATTTAAACATATACCAAATCTACTAGTGATTTTTTCATTAATATCATTTATTCTAAGTAAAACTTTTGTATTCTCATTAGTTTCAATAATATTTTTTAATTCATATACATCATCTACTGAAATAATAACGTTATTTTTGATTGCTAAGTTTAAATATTCTTTTTCTTTAATACCCGATGCAATAATTTTATTTGTATATTTTAGAGCATCCTTTAATTCATAATAACTAGAAACTTCTATTCCACAACCTTGTTCTGCCGCAGTTTTCAAAAAATAATATGACTTGTTTGATTTGCATGAAAAAAAGATATTTCTGTCCATGTTAAAGTCGACAAAAATATCTTTATAGTTCTCAATATTATTTTTAAAATTTTGGGCGAAAAGTACATTTGTTGGGGCGTCAAAAACAGCAAATAAATTGCAGTCTTCTACAAAACAATCAATAACATCATTATCAGTAGGTTCAATTTCTACATATCTCATAGCTACAATTCACCTCACATATTGACATTTATACTACCATTTTAAAGAAAATAAGTCAAGATGCTGTTAAGCTTTGTGTTAATATTTAGTTAATCATTGCTGTGAATTTTAAAACTACTTATTAATTATCTTAACTTAATAATTATTTCTTTATAAATAGGATGATTTCATATATAAATATTAGTATATGTGAAAAAGCAGGATAAGAAACTTGTGCAACTATACTAAACTTTTCCTTATTTCATAAGGGTTTAGTGTTACACAATACTGATTTCGTACTTACGAAATTCAACCTACGAGGTAGGTTGATATTAGGTTGATATGAAAGTTAAACCTTATAAAATAAAGCATTTAATATTTATTAAATCATCCTACTTGATTATTTTTTGTAAAATTTATAGGATGATTAAAGACTAACATAATTTTGGCTATGTTAGTCTTTCTTTTTCTAATTTATCAAATAGTTTCTTATAAATTTCTTTCCCATCTTTATCTTTAAACATAGATAAGTCTAAAGTAATAACGCCTAATTTAAAATCATCTTTTTTTCTCTTATCTCCAATACCAATTAATCTAATTATTTTTTCAACATCGTTATTTTGAGTATAATTAAATCTATTTTCTTTTTCATCAATTTCACTTATATAATAGTTTAATTTATAATCTTCAACATATTTTTCTAATCTTTTAAAATAATTTTCTGCTTCTTTCATCGTTTTAAGTTCATGATTTAGTTTTAGTGGTATTCCATATTCATCTTCATACATATACACATTACAAGGTGTATTAAATTTATAGTGATTATATATCATATCCTCTAAATAATTTTTTCTAAATTCAATATTAGATATTTCAAATTTATTGTTTTTCTTTTCAATAGTTATATTATCAATATATTTACCAATTATTTTTTGTTTATCTTCTTTTGATTTATTAGACCAATTATTTAAAACATCTGGGTTAGTATAAAATTCTATTTCTTGTATATCTTGTATAATTAATAAATCATTAAGGGTGAAACTTAAATCCTCATATTGTTTTTGTCCTTTTTGCCTTTTTTCTAAATCAGATTTTTGATATTCGATATGTTTTATTTCTTTATCAAAATCTTCTAGTTTTACAACACCTTTAATATAAGCTGTTTTAATTCTATCTAGTTGTTTATCTAAATCTTTAATTTCTTTTTTATAATCTTCTGTTTTATCTTCTAATTTTGATTTAATAAATGGCGTATAGTAATTATTAATAAGGTCATCTTGTTTAGCAAGTTCTAGCATAAATGCTTTTAATTCTTTTTCAATATCTATTTCATTGAAATAAGTTTTACAAGTATTACATTTATAGTAATAGTATTTTTTACCATTAGTTTTTGTAGTAGCATGACCACCTAGAAAATTACCACATTTAGAACATTTTAACTTATTAGTAAATAAATAAGTTGCTGTTCTTTCATAATGTCTAGCATTTCTTAATTTTTGATACTGACAACTTTCCCATTTTTCTTTTGAAACAATAGGTTCAATAACATTTTCATAATAAGTTGGGTGTTTTGTTCTTTTGCCTTTTACATAATCGCCTTTATAAAGTTCATTAGATAATATCTTTTGTATTGTAGAATCGTACCAATTAGTTTTTCCTAATACTTTTTCTTTATTATAGATATTAGCAATTGCTTGATGACTTTTACCTTCTAAATATAAATCAAATATTCTAACTATTATATCTTTAGTTAGTGGATCAGGTACTAACTTTTTGTTTTCTCTTTTAAAACCTAATCCAGTTCTATTAGGAATATGACCGTTTTTAATTGCACCTGCCATACCAAATTTAGTTCTTTCAGAACACTTTTCAATTTCATTTTGAGAAACACTAGTCATTATTCTCATAACCATACGACCATTGGATGTAGTAGTGTTTGATTCATCAGCCATACAATCTATATCACATTCATAGTCATTAACAAATTTCATTAATTTTTCAATGTCATATACAGAACGAGTTAATCTGTCTAGTTTTAAAGCAACAATAACATTAATATTACCTTTTTTAACATCTTCGATCATTTCTTGATAAGCAGGTCTTTTGTCATTTTTAGCACTTATTCCTGCATCTTGATACACTTTATAAATATTATATCTTTTAAATTTACAAAACTCTTTTAATCTTTCTTCTTGTTCTCTCAAACTAAATCCTTCTCTTGCTTGGTCAAAAGTAGAAACTCTAATATATATACCAGCACTTTTGATTTTTTCATCCATATTCATATCAACTCCTTTTCTAATAAAAAAAGAAGCTAAAAACACTAGTTTAAACTAATATCTTTAACTTCCTATAAAATTCAATATAATATTTTGTTTGCTTTTTCATGTAGTACCTCACTTTCTAATAAAAGACTAGATACTGCTTCCTTTATTGGTTTTATATTGTATCATTTATTTTTAGTTTGTCAAACCATATTAGTTCATTTTTAAGTATTGTTCTAAATCTTTAAACTTAATTTTGTTATTATAACCGTTTATAAAGACATTTTCACTATCTTCAAATATTAAGTAGTCATTGCCTTTAACTTTCAAAATATGGGGTTTTACATAGGCTATATTAGTATTTTTAAGATTTATAATATATCCATTAGTAAAGGAATATTCCACATAAGCAAACTTACATATCATTTCAATCTTTCTTTTTAATTCTTCACTTATTACAAGTTTTTTAGTTTCTATTGTCATAACTCATCACTTTCCTTTCTTAAATAACAAAAAAACTAACTATTTCTAGTTAGCATTTATTACTTAAACTCGAAAAGTTCGAGTTTCCTATCAATCTGGTGGAGATGAGGAGAATTGAACTCCTGTCCGAAAAAGTCTCTACATAAACCTCTACAAGTTTAGTTAACTAAATAATCTTATACACCTATCAAGTAGTTAACGACAAAATAAATGTACCAGTCTAAAATTTCTTGTTATTTCCTAGACAAAAAATAACCATAACCTATAAAATGAATCTCTTTCTATTACCTAGGTACAAATAGAAGAGACGCTTACCTTTTTATTTATTAGGCGAATGCTAACTCTTGGTTTCCACCAAATAAGTTTGCAAAAGCATTTTTAATTTTATTTGCATTTATTTTTTTGTGTTCGTAACGTGAACAATCGACTTGCCATCCATGCGAAAACAATTCCGTCGAAACCATTACATCCCCATGCACTAATTATACAAAAAAAGAATTAAAAAGTAAATACTTGGAATATTTTACTAATTTAATCCTAATTTTTTCAATAAACCATCAATCTCATTACGATAATTAACAGTTGAACTAATAAAAACACAACTATTATTTGAAATATATACAACACTGTAAATATTATCATTAAAAACCTTATAATATTTATACCCATTTTTAGATTTTTCTGTATCATTTAAATTACCTTTATTGTTAGTATAAGACTTTTTTAATAACTTATATTGTTTTTCAGCTGCGTTTTTATTAGCAAATTCATAATAATATATTTGATAATGATTTCCCACAGCTAATAAAGTTAACTCAGACTTATCACCAGAAGCAGAAATATCTGTTACTACAAAATCATTTTTTTCCACAATATCTGTGAATATTTTCCTATTTAGACCTTGCTTAGAGCAGGCAATACAAAAACATAACAGGAACACAATACATATTCTAATACTTATATTTAATAGCTTTTTCAATTTGACGTTGTTCATCTTTTCTTTTTAGGCTTTCTCTTTTATCGTAATTCTTTTTACCTCTACAAATACCCAACAAAAGTTTAATTTTATCCCCTTTAAAATATAGTTTTAGAGGAATTAATGTAAGACCTTTTTGTTCTACATCCTGAGCAATTTTTTTGATTTCTTTTTTATGTAATAACAATTTCCTAGTACGGGTTTCAATTTCATTATAAATACTGGCCTCTTTATATGGAGAAATAAACATATTTAATACAAATATCTCATTTGCTTTTATAATTCCATAACTATCACGTAAATTACACTTACCAGCACGTATTGATTTAATTTCAGTACCCTTTAACACAATACCACATTCATAAGTGTCCTCTATAAAATAATTATGTTTAGCTTGTCTATTTTCTATTTCCATCTCTATCACCCACTAACTTCATCAAATTGTAAATTAGGATATCTTGAAGTCACAACAGCCTTATATTTCTCATAATAACTTTTATAATTAGGTAAAATTGTTGAATTAAGTTGACTATATGGATAAACCCTAAAATTTCTAGGAGTATAACTATTAGATTTAGTATACAATAAAGAACCTTTTACATTTTCCACAGTAACTGTGGAAATTTGTTTTTCTACTACTTTTTTAACATTAAGAGTCACCATTAATCCAGTAAGTCTTTCTATACCAACTTGATCTGATATAAAATTACCTAAAGAATAAATAACCAAAGTTTTACCATTATTAATATATTCAATTGGTTCCACAACATGAGGATGAGCACCAATTATGATATTTACTCCTAAAGAAGACAAATAATTAGCAACTTCTTCTTGTTTATCACTAACTCCCATAGAATATTCTGTTCCCCAGTGCATAGCAACTATTATTAAATCACATTTTCCCTTTACTCGCTCTATATCAGCTTTTGCTAACTCAGGAGTATATTCATTATTTAAATATTCTTTTCCCTTAGGCGTAGCTAATCCATTATTCCACATAGTATAAGAGAAAAAGGCATACTTAATTCCATTTTTTTCTAAAATTCTAACAGTATCTCTATCTTCAAATGAGGTATAAGAACCTGCCGTTAACACATTAGTCTTTGTACTCCAATACTTCTTAGAATTTATTACTCCTTGCTCATTTTTATCCATAGTGTGGTTAGTAGCAAGAGATACTAAATTAAAGCCTGCATCTATAAAAGCATCTCCCACCTCATATGGAGAATTAAATCTTGGATAATTAGAAAGTCCAAGTTCACTTCCACCTAAAATAGTTTCTTGATTGTAATACTTTAAATCATAGTTTTGCACAATAGGTTTAATATATTGTAGCATTGGTTTAAAATCATAACCACCCGTTTTTAGTTTAGCATCATAATATATGGCACTGTGAATTAAAGCATCTCCTACCATAACCATAGATAGATTATATTCCTTACGAGCATTTTTCTTTTCTTCTTCCTTCTGTCTCTTCTTCTCCTGTAATTGTTTTTCTCTTTCAGCCTTAACCTTATCTTGATGCACCTGATAGAAATTAAAAGTCTGTAAACCAACACCAGAAACTATCAACAACATGGATAAAATCAATATAACTTTTATGGTCCGCTTTAATTTTACTTTCTTTTTTACTTCTTTACTAGCCATTACTTATACCTTCTTTACTATTTCAAAATCAATAGTTTTAGCCTCCTTAGAAGCTCTAATTACTCTTACCTTTATTCTTTCACCGATTGTATATTTTACATGACTCTTTTCATTAGTTAAAGTCATTCTATCTTCATCATAATTAAAGAAACCTTTCATATCCTTTATAGATACTAGTCCTTCTATTAAATTATCAAGTTCAACAAACATTCCAAAACTCATAACAGAAGAAATCATACCTTCAAATTCTTCGCCTATATGTCCTTCCATATATTGAGCCATTTTCATATCTTCTACTTCTCTTTCACAATCAATACTTGATCTTTCTTTAGCAGATGAATGATCAGCAACATATACTAATTTATCTTCCCAATGGGAAATAGTATTATCGTCTAATTTATGTTGAAATAAATAAGTTCTAAGTAGTCTATGAACAGTAGTATCAGGATATCTTCTAATAGGAGAAGTAAAGTGTGTATAACATTTACTAGCCAAACCAAAGTGACCTAAATTAACTGGTTTATAAACTGCTTTCTGCATACTACGAAGTAATAATTTAGATAAAATCTTAAATTCTTTTTTATCTTCCAAAAACTTTATTAATCTTTGAATAGATTTAGGATTATTATCCTTCAAATTACCATTAATTTGATATCCAAGTCCTCCTATAAATCCTAAGAAACTACGTATTTTTTCTTCTTTTGGTACTTCATGAACACGATAAATAAATGGTAAATTCATAAAATAAATATGAGTAGCTACACATTCATTAGCGGCAATCATAAAATCTTCTATTAAATTTTCCCCAACTCCTCTATCTCTTAATACAATTTCAGTTGGTTCACATTTTTCATTAACAAGAATTTTAGCCTCATCTACTTCAAAATCGATATATCCTCTATTTTCTTTAGCTTTTCGTAAAATTTGCGCTAAATCAGCCATCATACGTAAAGAATCAGCATATTCCTCATATCCTTCAGGAACTATATTTTTTTCAAGAATACTATTAACTTTCTTATAAGTCATTTGGATTCTAGATTTTATTACACTTTCAAATATTTCATAATCTATTTGTTTACCATGACTATCAAACTCCATTACACATGAAATAGCAAGTCGTGAAACATTAGGATTAAGTGAACAAATACCATTAGATAATTCATGAGGTAGCATTGGTATTACTCTATCAACTAAGTATACAGATGTTCCCCTCTCCATTGCATCATTATCTAGTGGACTTCCTTCTTTAACATAATAACTAACATCTGCAATATGAACACCTAATACATAATTACCATTAGGTTTTCTATGGATAGATACAGCATCATCAATATCTTTAGTATCATCTCCATCAATTGTAAATATCATTTCATTACGTAAATCTCTCCTGTTTTTACATTCTTCTTCACTTACTTCAGAAGGAATATTTTTTAATTGTTCCTTTACGTCATCTGGAAAATCTGTTTCAATATTATATTTTTTTACTATAGATAAAATATCAATACCTGGATCATTTTTATGTCCTATTATTTCAACAACTTCTCCCATAAATCTACTATTATCTATACGTTTACCTAAACGAACAACTACTTTATGTCCATCAACTGCATTCATTGATTTATCACGTGGAATTTGCACTTTTATTTTTAGTTTGTTATCATCTAAACTAACAATACCAGTATCCCCTTCAAAATTAATCTCACCAACATAAGTATCTTTTTCTCTATTTATAATTTTTACTACACGACCTTCTAATCTATCGATACCCTTCTTGCTAGTTATTTCTACTAATACTATATCATCATGTAAAGCGCCATTCATATGGTCTTCACTAATATAAACATCAACATCAGAATCATCAATATCTACAAATCCAAATCCCTTTTTATTAGCTCGCATAATGCCACGTTTTAAATGACTATCTTCAAGCATCATATACTTATCTTTATTAGAATGATATATAACCGCATCTTTTTCTAATTCTGATAAACATGTTTGTAATTCTTGCAACTCATCAACATCTAATAAATGTAATTTATCTTCCAAATCATAAATTGTAAGTGCCTTGTCAGAGTCTTTTAAAATACCAACTATTTTATCCTTCATATTCTCACCTTCTATAATTATTATAACAAAATACTATAGAAACACCAAGAAAAATATTATCAACAAAAAAAGACCAAACGGTCTTAGAAAGAAGCTACTAAACAAATTATAAAAAATGTAATTCCTAATACAAAAGTAATACGTGTCAAAGCCTTTTCAGTACCTCTTTCTTTTCTCTTAGTAAATAAATCAGAATTTCCTCCAGAAAGTATTTTAGCTGCACCTTCTGCTTTTCCACTTTGTAAAAGTACTATTATAATTAATAAGATTGATATAATTAATAAAGCAATTTTCATAAAGCACCTCCATCAATAATACCTATATAATAACATAAAATTAGATTGAGTGCAACTACTTATAAATTAAGACCATCTTCTATTCTCAACAACTGATTATATTTACAAATTCTATCGGTACGTGATAATGAACCCGTTTTAATTTGACCAATATTAAGTCCTACCGCTAAATCTGCGATAGTGGTATCTTCTGTTTCACCACTTCTATGAGAAATAATAATATTATAGTTATTTTCCTTAGCTAATTCAATTGTTTCTAACGTTTCAGTAATAGTACCTATCTGATTAACTTTTATCAATATAGCATTACAACATCCTAGTCTAATTCCCTTTTCTAAATATTTTTTATTTGTGACAAATAAATCATCACCAACAATTTGAACCCTATCTTTCAATCTTTTTGTTATATCAGCAAAGCCATCCCAATCATTTTGATCAAGTGGATCTTCAATAGATATAATAGAATATTTATTAATCAGTTCATCATAATATTCTATTAACTCTTCTGTTGTAAAACCTCTTCCATCAATATTATATTTTCCATTTTCATATAACTCACTTGCCGCAACATCTATAGCTAAATTAACATCTTTACCAGGAATATACCCTGCCTTTTTTATAGCTTCTATAATTAATTGAAAGGCTTCTTCATTAGAGGATAAATTAGGGGCAAAACCACCTTCATCACCAACGCCAGTAAAATAGCCCTTTTCTTTTAAAAGTTTTTTTAAAGTATGAAATACCTCTGCTCCAACGCGTACCCTTTCGTGAATAGAGTCCCTATTCGGAACAATCATAAACTCTTGAAAATCTAAATTATTATCGGCATGACAACCACCATTTAATATGTTCATCATTGCAACGGGTAAACTAGTACCATTACCAACATATTTATATAACTGCATATTATCACAATTGGCGGCCGCTTTTAGTACTGCCATACTAACTCCAAGTATTGCATTTGCTCCTAAATTAGACTTATTAGGTGTTCCATCCACTTCAATCATTTTATGGTCTATTTTCTGTTGCTCAAATACATCCATACCAACAATACTATCTTTTAAAATTATATTAACATTATTAACTGCTTTTAATACACCAAGCCCATTATATCTAGAACCACCATCTCGCATTTCTAAAGCCTCTCTTTCACCAGTAGATGCTCCAGATGGAACAATAGCTCTTCCTACAATGTTATTTTCTAATATTACATCAACTTCTACAGTTGGGTTTCCCCTTGAATCTAATACTTCTCTTCCAATAACATTTTTAATTTTCATTTATTTTTCTTCCTCTTTCAATTCATTAACTAACTTTTTAAATTCAGCACCACGAACCTCACACTCTTTATACTGATCCCAAGAAGCAGTCGCAGGACTCAACAAAATAACATCTCCTGGACTAGAATAATTATATAATTCCTTAAAACCCTCCTTCATATATTCATAGCAAAATGTTTTAATACCAAGACTTTCACCATATTCTCTAACTCTTTCTCTACATTGTCCAATAGATAAGATAGCCTTAACATTTTTCATATAAGGAGTTAAGTCTTCTAACACCTGTCCTCTTTCTAATCCACCTAAAATAATTAAGGTTGGTTCCGAAAAAGAAGATAAAGCAATTTGAGTACATTTTATATTAGTTGCTTCTGTATCATTATAAAAAGTTCTACCATCTACTGTATCAACATATTCCAATCGATGTTCAACACCTTTAAAATCCGAAATAACTTCTCTAATTATCTCATTATCTACTCCAAACTCCTTAACGATTGCGATAGCACTCATACAGTTTTCTAAATTATGCATTCCTTTTATTCTAATTATATTAGTATCAATAACTTTATCACCATAATAATATATAGCGTTATCTTTTAAATATACGCCGTTAATCTCATTTTTGCTAGAAAAATATTTTGTTTGACTTTTAATTCCTTTCAAAAGATCCATAACATCTTTATTTTCCATATTCATAATTGCGACATCATCAGTAGTTTGATTATAAAACATCTTAGCCTTAACGCTTTTGTAATAATCATAATCCCCAAAGAATTCTAAATGTGCTGGCGAAAGATTAGTCATTAATCCAACATTAGGTTTAAACGTTACTAGATTTTCTCCTTGTTGAGCTGAAACTTCCATTACAATAATATCACCATCAACTACTTTATCTAAAATACTACATAAAGGATATCCAATATTACCGGCCAAATGAACCTTATCATTAAATGCTTTTTTTAAGATTTCATACGTTAATGTTGTTGTTGTTGTTTTTCCATTAGTACCTGTTATTCCTACTAACTTAACTGTTTTAGGTAACAATCTATATGCAAGCTCTACTTCATTAATAACCTCGATATTTAAATCCCTAGCTTTAACAACATATTTATGTCTAATAGGAACACCTGGATTCTTAATTAAATAATCAAAACTATCATCTAATAAATCATCAGGATGTGTACCCAAAATAACAGTAACACCTAACTCTCTAAGTTCTTCTACTTGTTCCTTATTAAGCTTTTCTTCTTCCTTACCATCATTTAAAATAACAGTATTTCCCCTTTTAATTAAAACTTTAGCTGCCTCATATCCACTACGAGCCATTCCTAAAATCAATATTTTTTTATTTTCAAACATATATATCACCAATATAATTATACTACAAAATACTCCCTTTAAAAACAAATATATTTATGATATACTTATTTTATGTAATAATGTAGGAGGTATATAATGAAAATCATAACTTTAAGTCCACAAGAATTTGATAAGTTTGCTAGTACACACAGATATAGAAATTATTATCAAACATCCGCCTACGGAAACACAATGGCCAGTAACGGTTTTAAAATACATTATTTAGGAATTACAGACAATCTTAATCACTTAATTGGCGCTACTTTAATTATCTATAAAGAAATTTTTATGAATCAAAAAATAGCTTATGCTCCAAGAGGAATATTGTTTGATTACAGTAACTCAGTAAGTGTACAAGAGCTTGTAAATAAATTAAAACAAGTTCTAGGAAAGCAAGGATTTCTTCTCTTGAGAATGGATCCATATATACCGGCAACTATTAGAAACAAACGTGGCTTAGTAAAGAACATGAATAATGGTATTAATATAATAATGTCAAATTTAAAGCACGCTGGATTTAAATATAAAGGACAAAACCAATTTTTTGAAAATGAAAAAGGAAGATATGAAGCCGTAACTCTATTAGCTGATAGAGATATTAAAAGTATCTATCGAAGTTTTTCTAAAAATACACGTCACAAAATTAATAAAGCATCAGCATCAGGAATTATGATAGTAAATGATAAAAATAAAAATATAGATTTTTTAT
>OGQT01001199.1_pt1 | contig 21247 bp, 18 predicted proteins | sample 1553261 | NCBI WGS metagenome assembly OGQT01 (sample SAMEA2579992, study PRJEB22360) | human gut metagenome | biome: human gut; feature: human-associated habitat; material: faeces | place: Denmark | collected 2008/2010
CAATTAACATCTACATGTTTACATGGAGCAGGTAAACTAGCGTAATAAACATAAAATCAGAGAATTACTTTGATGTAACTCCCTGACCTTCTAGTGATCCGCTTGGGTCTTGAACCGAGCGGTTCACAAGTCTTAAAATCAATATTTTAGTGTACCTCTATCTTTTAAGGGGTACGAATTAGGCACTTTTTTCAAAGAACATTTGGCTTCCCTTGTCGGGATTGTGTCTGCCTTTATCTTCGGTTCAAAGATACAACTTTATTTTGAAACTCGCAAATCATTGATAATAAATGTTTTTAGGTTAGTGCAAGGTGCAAGCTATATATATAGATATATACTTGCACCTTGCACTAAATTCTCTCCGGAAATTTGCATGGCATAAAACAACTCACTATCTTTGCCCGTATGAAGAAAACAAACCAATTGGATATTGTGTTGTAAGCAATCTGCATTTCTAATGTAGATTGTTCTTTACGTTTACTCTCGGATAATTCTTTTCGGGAGCTATTTTCGTATGCTTATATTATAATTTTAATCTGCGTATAGGTAAGGTATCATTATGTTTTCCCTGTACGCCATATATACAATGAAAATGAATAACGATAACAACACAATTTACGGATTTGATGTAAATCTAATTTGTGAATTTTTTCTTAATACAAAAAGGCAAGGTCCGGGAAGTCCTGATGTTACATTAAAGGCTTTAAGTTTCATTGATAATCTGAGTGATACTGCGCAAATTGCAGACATTGGTTGTGGAACGGGAGGTCAAACTATGGTTTTGGCACAAAATGTATCAGGAACTATTACAGGACTTGATTTCTTTCCAGGGTGTATTGACAAGTTCAATCTTGATGCCTTAAAGCTGAATTTGCAAAACAGAGTGAAGGGGATTGTCGGCTCAATGGACAATCTGCCTTTTGAAAAAGAATCTTTAGACTTGATATGGTCAGAAGGTGCTATTTACAATATCGGCTTTGAGAAAGGTATAAATGAATGGCGTGATTATTTGAAACCTGATGGGTATATTGCAGTTTCGGAAAGCTCATGGTTTACAGAAGAGCGTCCGGCTGAAATACACGATTTTTGGATGCAGGAATATCAAGAGATAGATACAATTCCTGTTAAAGTCGCACAAATGCAGAAGGCTGGCTATCTTCCAGTCGCTTCATTTGTATTGCCGGAAAAATGCTGGACGGAACATTACTATCAACCTTTGATTGAAGCCCGTAAACTAATGCTGGAAAAATATCCCCATAATGAAACCGTAAAGAAACTCATAGAGTTTCAACATCTTGAAGAAGCATTATACAATAAGTATAAAGGTTTCTATGGCTATGTATTTTATATAGGAAAGAAAATCTAAAACTTTCACTGTCAGTGAAAGTTAAAAACAGGGAGGGTGCAACAACGTGTGAAGTTGCACCCTCTAAAATGTTCCTTTCGTTCTATCCAGTTCCTTATGCCAATCGTAACTTTGCACTGTCTTAGCGCAGGACAGAATAACAACTAAAAGAAAAAGAACATGAAAAATTTAATCGCATTCTTTGAAATTCCCGTTACCGACTTCTACCAATCGGTAAATTTCTATCAAACAATCTTGGGAGTTGAACTTATGGTAGCCGAATATAATAACGAGAAAATGGCTTGTTTCGTGCAGGACGGACAAACGGTAGGTGCTATATCTTATGCACCGAACTTCAAACCCTCAGAGCATGGTGTATTAATTTACTTTAACTATGAAGACATTGACAGGTCAATCCGGCAAGTAATGAAGCAAGGTGCAGTATAGTTATTCCCAAGACTAAAATTCAAGCCGAGGGGAAAGGGGCTTTTGCCGTATTTGCAGACCCTGCGGACAATCACATTGGACTTTATATCGACTAATTTGTGTCGAAAGATATAACTGTAAGTTGATATGAAGTAACTTTCCGAGAAAAATAAACCAATATTTCTTTGTCAATTCAAAAATAACGTGTATGTTTGCAATGACCAATAATAACAAAATAGTCACATTGTATGGCGAAAGCATTTGATGACAACGAAAGAAAGATTATAAAGGATAAACTCAAAGAAGGAGCTTTGCTCTTTATCCAGCAACAGGGAGTACGCAAAACCTCTGTAGATGAGCTTGTTAAATATGCCAACATTTCTAAAGGGGCATTTTATCTGTTCTATACATCAAAAGAACTTCTTTTTCTCGATACAATAATAGACTATCATAAGAAATTGGAAAAAGAATTTCTGAATGCCATAAACGAGCATACCGATAATATTACGGTTGATACATTGACAGATATTATATCTGACTTGCTAATCAACAACAAGCCATACTTTGTATCTGTCTTTGTGAATAGTGACGTGGAATATCTAAGCAGAAAGCTCCCTCAAGAAATACTTTCAAAACACGTAGATGATGATGTCATGCTGGCAAACGAACTACTGAAATTTATTCCAGAAAGCAAATCAATTGACGCAAAGGTATTTGCAGGAGCTTTAAGAGCTGCATTCTTGACTATTCTAAACGAGAAAACCATTGGAACAGATATTTACAATGAAGTTTTCAAGTTTATGGTTAGGGGGATAGTGCGGCAACTATTTAAAGACTAATCCAGCACAACAAGATTATATAATATCAACTGACTATGTGCAAATATGCCACGTAGCGATACTTTGAATTTACAATGTGACTGTATAGACAAATTTAGTCATACAATATAAAATTGAAAAATTATGATTACAGTAAAAAACTTATCGTTTAGTTATTCTCAACTACCATTTATTGAGAATATGAACTTTCAAGTAAGAAGCGGAGAAATATTTGGCTTCTTAGGACCCTCTGGAGCAGGGAAAAGCACTCTCCAAAAGATATTAATAGGTATGCTCCCTAAATATAAGGGGAGTGTTTCTGTTAATAATAATGAGGTTAGAAATAAACCAAACCATTTCTATGAGAGTATTGGTGTCGATTTTGAATTCCCAAGTTTTTATGAGAAATTCACCGCATTGGAGAACTTGAAATTCTTTGGTTCTTTATATGACAGTAAACTTATTCCTGCCGAACAACTATTAGAAATGGTCGGACTGTCACAACATGCCAACAAGGAAGTGGCAGGTTTTTCTAAAGGCATGAAATCCAGATTAAACTTTGCCCGGTCAATCATTCATCAGCCCAAAGTATTATTTTTGGATGAGCCGACATCAGGTTTAGACCCCTCAAACTCCCAAGTGATGAAAAACATTATTCGTGAGCTTAAAAATAAAGGAGTGACAATCATTCTGACTACTCACAATATGCACGATGCAACCGAACTTTGTGACCGTGTGGCATTTATTGTCGATGGCAACATTAAAGCTATGGACACTCCTCATAATCTTATCATGTCAAGGCGTTATAATGAAGTGACATATTCATATTTGGAGAATCAAAAAGAATTAAATACTACAATCGCACTTGACAAAATAAGTACAGACAAAAAGCTGCAATCTCTGATTCAAGCTAATGCCTTATTATCAATACATAGCAATGAGCCGACATTAGACAATATATTTTCAGAAATAACAGGGAGGAAATTACTATGAAACTTAAAGGTTTAATACTTGGCGATATTCGGCAACAATACAAATATGGTTTTTATGCCCTATATACGTTATTTACAATGGTGTATATTGCAGTATTGCGCATTCTTCCTATGCCGTGGAAAGAACTATGCACAACTACCCTTATATTTTCAGACCCCGTACTGATTGGATTAATGTTTATGGGAGCAATCATATTATTCGAGAAAAGCGAAAAAGTAATGCAGGCATTAGCAGTTTCGCCCATATCGGTACACGCATACATTTTGTCAAAGGTAATTTCTATCGGACTGATTTCTTTGCTAAGTGGAGTGCTAATCGCATTGTTCTCAGGAATGGAACATTCTTACATACATCTTGCTGTTGGAATCATGTTAGGTTCGGCATTATTCACACTGGTTGGAATATCACTTTCCGCTTTTATTTCAACCATGAATAACTTTATGCTGATTATGGTTCCCACTTTAATCATATCCGTAGCTCCCATATCAATTTATACAATGGGCTATAAGTCGGGAGTTATGCTATTGCACCCAAGTATAAGCCTTATAGAACTTATGTCTGGAAACATCAGTATCATGTCTCTAATGGCAATAATCATTTGGTGCATTGCGATGTATATTTTTTCTTGCCTGTCAGTAAAAAAAATGATGACGATATAATGATATAATTATGAATCAGAATATTATTTCCTTCAAAATGTTTGTCAGAAACATATTCTCAGATGGTATGTTATCTGCAATAATATGTATTCCGTTACTATTGGCGGCAATATATAGGTTTGTTTTCCCCTTGATTGTACAGCATTATCCAATGCTAAAGGATTTCAGTCTATATTATCCGATATTGGATTTATTCCTTGCAATTATGTGTCCTTACATGATTTGCTTCGCTTCGGTCTTGGTGGTATTGGATGAAACGGACATGAAAATCAACAGGTATATCACAATCACCCCACTTGGAAAGAAGGGTTATCTTATATCAAGATTGATTATTCCTGTTTTATTTGCAGCCATTGTTTCTTTCGTGCTGCTTTCTTTCTGTTCCGTATCAGATATGTCAGTATGGACTACATTTATCATATCCATATTGGCTACCATACTAAGCGTTGTGGCTACTATGATTATTTTGGCATACGCGGGAAATAAAGTGGAAGGCATGGCACTTGCAAAAGTATCTGCTTTGGTTATGGTGGGATTAATCATACCTTTTGTTATTACAGATAGTACCCAATATGTATTTTCATTTCTCCCTTCTTTCTGGATAGCCAAGTTTCTGATAAGCAACAACTATTGGTTTATTCTATCAGCTATCTTTCTTTCCGGGGGACTAGTTTACATATTATATAATAGGTATAGCACAAAAATATAGTTTCTCCCAAAACTGCTAATTGAGAAAAACGCTATCTTTGCAATCCTAACAGAAAAAAGAATAGTTGTTCAACAATATGAAATGGCAGTTGTGCATATAGCTACGCCGGGCGAATAGCACCCTCGATTAACGCTATTCAGCAATAGACAGGCTTATCGTTTAAGTTTGTCTATTACTGCCTTGTCATTATCCCTAATTGTGTAAATCTACAAGATTGTTTTGCTGTCCAAGCGGCATGGCTTATTGTATCATATTGGTTTGAACAAATGAATTATACCTATAAGAAAATTTGGCTCATCGCTTTTCCTGTAATGATGAGCATCCTTATCGAACAACTGATAAATATTACCGATGCCTTGTTTTTGGGGCATGTGGGTGATGTGGAATTGGGCGCATCCGCCCTCGCCGGAATATGGTTCTTGGCTATTTATATGCTCGGCTTCGGGTTCAGCTTGGGGTTACAAGTGGTAATTGCTCGCCGTAACGGGGAACAGCGGTATTCGGAAACGGGGAAGACTTTCTTTCAAGGTTTTTCTTTCCTGTTGTCGCTGGCGGTGGTTCTTTGCCTGTTGTCCCAAATTCTTTCTCCTGTACTCCTGAAACATCTGATTGCTTCGGGAGATGTCTATAACGCTGTTATCCGTTATTTGGACGGACGCATTTGGGGACTGTTTTTTTCCTTTCCGTTCCTTGCCTTACGTTCATTCTTGGTAGGCATCACGCAGACAAAAGCCCTGAACATGGCGGCTTTTACTGCCGTGCTGGTAAATATTCCCATGAACTGGCTTCTGATATTCGGTTTCGGCATGGGCATATCGGGGGCGGCTATCGCATCGTCATTGGCAGAACTGTGTTCGTTAATCGTCCTGACAGCCTATGTGTTTCGACACATCAACAGGCATCTGTATGGCTTACATTGGAGCATGGATATGACAGTACTGAAAGAAATCTTTTCTATCTCGGTATGGAGCATGTTGCAATTCTTTATGAGTGTAGCCATTTGGTTTCTGTTCTTTTTGGCTATCGAACATTTAGGGGAAATGGAGCTGGCAGTGTCGAATATCGTCAGAAGCGTTTCTGCCTTGTTCTCCGTCATTGTCAATGCCCTATCGGGTGTTACTAGTTCTTTGGTCGGCAATCTGATTGGTGCGGGTGAAAAGAAGAATGTCTTTCCACTTTGTCGCCGGGTTATCCGTTTGGGGTATGCGGCAGGCGTTCCGCTGATAGCCCTTGCCTTGCTCTTTCACCAGCCCATTATGGGGGCTTACACGGACAATCCGACAATCGTACAAGTAGCGTGGCTACCTTTCGCAGTCATGCTATTGAATTACTTCTTTGCCCTGCCCGGCTATGTCTATCTGAATGCCGTAACCGGGACGGGAGCGACACGGACGGTCTTCATATTTCAAGTGACGACTACGATTGCTTACCTGTCCTGTTTATGGGGATTAAGCCATTGGAATGTTCCACTGGCGGCTTATTGGGTAGTGGAATACTTATATGTCATACTGCTTGGAATACAAGCTATTATTTATCTGAAATACAAACAATAGCGGCAATGAGAAACGGTAGTATAAAAGAAGAAACGGATAGGATATTGGAACAAATAGAGGTCGATATATCAGAAATCGACCTCTACGGCTATGATATTATCGAAACTTCTCTTTCAATGGTGCATAAGTTACAAAACCTACTTAATGATTTAAGGATGAGAGTTCAAACCTATGTCTTTCCAACCAAAGAGGATGAAATACTATTCTTCAAGACGCAGAAACCGGAAATACTTGCCCGATTATTATTCTTCTATAAGATTTATCGGATAGAAACACAATGCCCCAATGGTAGCGATGAAGTGATTAGAAGTTATATCAATCGGGAACTGGATAATCTGACCTATTTCTTCAATCGTAATTTGGACTTTTACCAATATTACCGTTCACATTCAACGGTGTACGATGAATATTATTTTGTTCGTGGAAATGCCGATTTACGTTTATGCACCGATAGCGCACAATTCGATAAAGACCCGAATTTTTCAACCGGATATGACTATAAGGTGGCTAAGATTATAGCCAATGAAATGCTGCGTATTTATCTGAACAAGCGATTAGTGAAGCTGGAAACAGACAATCAGATAGAAGACAATCTTCAAAAGTATCTGAAATATCCTTTCCGTTTCACAGGTAAAAAAGTCTTTTTGATAGAATTAGGATATTCTCTTGTATCTTCGGGCGACATAAATAATGGCAATGTGGAGATAAAAGAAATGATGAAGTTTCTTAGTACGGTGTTTCAAGTCGATTTGGGCGATTACTATGCTTCTTATATAGCCATGAAAGAGAGAAAAGACCGGACGGCATATCTTCATCATCTTATAGATAGCCTGATTAAACGGATGAATGAGGATGATATGAAATAATCCTCTGTATTACAATGTAAAGAAGTACCATGTTTACCCCAATATGGTACTTCTTTTTTTGTAGGTAGTTTTATTGACAAAATGCCGTTTTTCAATGGGATTATCCGTTATTTTACCCGATTTTCCCTAAAAAAAAAGTAATACCATGATAGGTACAACCATGACTTTTAGGTTATTTCTTCTTCCGAACTTTGCGGCAAATCAATAAGTTAGCAATATGGAGATTATAACATTCGAGTCCAAAGCCTACAAGGAACTGGACAATAAGATTACCGCCATTGCAAACTTCATCTTCAACCAGTTGGACGAAAGCAGGACGAGTGAGGATGAAATTTGGGTGGACAGTTATGAGGTTTGCACCTTTCTTCAAATCAGCGACCGTACCCTGCAACGCTTACGGGCTAATGGAACTATTGCCTATTCCAATATTGGAGGGCGTTGTTATTACAAGATAGGTGAGTTGAAACGCTTATTGGAAGAACGACTGATAAAAAGCAATGATGAATGTATGCGTAATTTAGTTGCAAATCACGAGGCTTATGTTAAAGAAAGAAGAAATTCTAAGCAGGACAAATAGCGGATTGTCCGTGTTCAAGCACTATCTACCCGGCAACTGGCGCATAGGCCGTAATTTTCTTAATCCGCTTTATCAGGATAAGAAAGCATCGTGCAACATCTACTTCGACCGCCATAGCGGTATGTACAAGATGAAAGATTTCGGCAACGATAGTTATAGCGGCGACTGTTTTTTCTTCGTGGGGCAGCTAAAGGGGCTGGACTGCAATCGGGCAGCTGACTTCGTGGAGATACTGGAGATTATAGACCGGGATTTGGGATTGGGGCTGGCTTCCGGCACTCCTGTTTCCATTCCTCCGGCAACCGTCCACCGGACAGTATCGGACAAAACCGAAGAAACACCCGAAAAGCCCGTCAAGCCCTACCAGTTCTGGGAACAGAAGTTTCCGCTTGCCGAATTGGTATACTGGCAACAGTACGGCATCACGCCCGAACTGCTGGAACGTTACAAGGTCTGTTCGCTCCGGGAGTATCACAGCGAAACGGTAGAGGGCAAACCGTACACCTACACTTCATCGGTGGCAGAACCCATGTACGGCTACAAGGGCAAACAGCATATCAAGCTGTACCGCCCGTTCTCCACGCCCCGCTTCCTCTATGGCGGCAGCTTCGGCGAAAACTACTGCTTCGGGCTGGAGCAACTGCCCGCCAAAGGCGACACGCTCTTCATCACGGGCGGTGAGAAAGACGTGCTTTCGTTGGCAGCACACGGTTTTCACGCTATCTGCTTCAACAGCGAAACGGTGACTATCCCACCCACGCTGGTATATCGGCTGACGTTCCGCTTCAAGCATATCGTCCTGCTCTTTGACATGGACAAGACGGGCAGGGAAAGTTCATGCAAGCAGGAAAAACTGTTGGAAGAATTTGGAGTGAAACGCCTGCTGCTCCCGCTTCTGGGAACGAAAGAGGAAAAGGACATATCCGACTACTTCAAAGCCGGGAACACCCGTGAAGATTTCCTGAAACTGTTTATCGAATTTTTAGACAACCTGTATAGCGACACATTGATTATGCTAAAATCATGCGAGATAGATTTCAACAACCCGCCTGCCAAAGCGCAAGAAATTATTTCAGCGGGTGACGTTCCGTTAGGAACACAAGGCAACCTGTTCGGCATCACCGGGGGCGAGGGAACGGGCAAGAGCAATTATGTAGCCGCAATAGTGGCGGGCTGCATCTGCCCGACTGGTGCGGAAGTAGATACGCTGGGAACACAGATAACCGCCAACGGCAGGCACAAGGCGGTCTTGCTCTATGACACAGAACAGTCGGAAGTGCAACTGTTCAAGAATGTAAGCAACCTGCTGGCACGAGCCAAACAGCCGGACAAACCCGATGAACTGAAAGCGTTCTGCCTGACGGGTATGTCACGCAAAGAACGCCTGAACGCCATTGTGCAGAGCATGGATAAGTTCTACTACCAGTACGGCGGCATCCAGTTGGTCGTCATTGACGGCATCGCCGACCTTGTAAAGAGTGCCAACGATGAAGCGGAAAGCGTGGCGGTGATAGATGAACTCTATCGGCTGGCAGGCATCTATAACACGTGTATTCTTTGCGTGTTGCACTTTGTCCCGAACGGCTTGAAGCTGCGGGGGCATTTGGGTAGCGAACTGCAACGCAAGGCGGCTACTATCCTGTCAATAGAGAAAGACGAAGAACCCACGCAGTCGGTGGTGAAAGCCCTGAAAGTGCGTGACGGTAGTCCGCTGGACGTTCCTCTAATGCTCTTTGCATGGGACAAGGAAGCCGGGATGCACGTGTACAAGGGGGAAAAGCCCCGTGAGGAAAAGGAGAAGCGCAAGGAAAGGGAACTGGTGAACGTAGCCCGTGACATCTTCGGGCGACAGACACATATCACCTACATAGACCTTTGCGAACAGTTGCAGCAGGTCTTGGACGTAAAGGAGCGTACCGCCAAAAGCTACATCCGATTTATGCGTGAACGGGACATTATCGTTAAAGACCCGGCAAACCAAAGTTATTTTATGATAGGTCTAATTTAATCCGATAATACTATGTATATGGATAAAGAAAATTTTGTGGCATGGATGGAGCGTATCATGGACAGATTCGATATGCAGGAAAGGAAAATAGACCGTTTGTTAAGTGAACACAATTATTTGAACGGTGAAAAACTGCTTGACAATCAGGATTTATGTTTTATGCTGAAAGTAAGCACCAAGACCTTGCAGCGTTACCGCAAGAAAGGCATACTGCCCTATATCATGCTGGACGGGAAATATTTCTACCGGGCAAGCGACATACACAGGCTAATCCGTGAACGCACGGATTAAACATATTATAAATTGAGTATTTATGCTTTCCGTTATCCTGCCGTGTAATTATGACATGGCAGGATTTCTGCTTTTTACAAGGTTATTTCATTGATTTTCGTTACTTTTGCAAAAGTAAATAAGAGAATAACGGCGATTGAACGGCTCCGGTCGTGATTTCGTCTTTATATATAACATACATAAGCGTTCCGCTGAACGTCCTGATACGAAAACTGGCAAATTTTCAAATTGAGGGGATATTCAGTGCAGGATACGTTATGCTATCGCATAGCGTGGTCTTGCCTGTTTCCTCAAAAGGTATTGCCAGTACCACGTATCGAAGCAGTGTGAGAACCACGCTTCTTTTATGGATATTGGCGAACAGTCTATGAATGAAAAAGATAAACTGTTTAATACCTAATAAGATGAAACAAATTAAAGCGCACATCGCCGTATCTCTTGACGGACATACCGCCACACCGGATTATGAACTGGACTGGCTACCCAGTGAAATAAAGAATATCGTCAGTAAACAATACTTGGAAGCGGACTGCCTGCTTATGGGGGCGAACACCTACAACTACATCTTTGAACACTGGGGCGGGTGGCCGCACAAAAGCAAGCGGTCTTGTGTGGTGTCACACTACGACACCAATGTTACGCCGGACTGCGGCGTGGAGTTCCTGACCGAAGAACCACTGCAAAGGGTCTATGAACTGAAACAGGAAAATGACATGCTGGTGGTGGGCGGCGGCAAGCTGCTTACTTCGCTGATAAAAGCCGGATTGTTGGATAGCCTGACTATCTACACTGTCCCCGTCATGGTGGGCAAGGGTATCGGTTTCATCGGGGAAACATTAGGCTCGGAATGGAAACTGTCGGAAAGCGGGGTACTGGACGGCGGGATTGTCCGCTCCACCTACCTGTTTGACGGGCATTTGTAAAAAATGCGCCCGGTTTCCCTCCGGGCGCAACCACTAAAATTTCAATTATCATAAGTGGCAAAACCTATCACAATGAAATTTCAGCGGTAAAGATAGGCTATTTCTTCGGTTTTCCTTTCTTTTCGGGAAATGAAAAGGCGACATTGAACTGTTCGTCCAGCACCAGCGAAGCATCAAAAGCCTTGCCGTTCTTGCCCTTGAAGCCCTTGATTAGCCCGGTCTTGCGTTTCGTCACCAGCTCGACAATCTGTTTGTCGGAAAGCTGCTTGTCGCACTTGTTGCGGAATATGGTAAGCGTACAGTCCACGTTGGAACACTTCGCCACTTTCGGGTAGAACAGGATGCGCCCGTTATTGCATTTGGGGCAGGGACAGGTTTCACTGCCCGCAACAGATAATTGTACCGAAAGCAGTTCCGCCGTGATTTGGGCGGCGTACACCTCGATACCCTTTCGGAACGTGTCGGCATCCATGTTTCCCGCTTCTATCTTGGAAAGGGCGGTTTCCCACATACCCGTCATTTCGACATCGGCAATCTTCTTGTCCTTGACAATCCTGTAAACGGCAAGCCCCTTGTCGGTGGGTACAAGGTTCTTCTTCTCACGCACGATGTATTGGCGGGTGAACAGCGTTTCGATAATCGCCGCACGGGTGGCGGGTGTACCTATCCCGGCATCTTTCAGGCTGGCTTTCAGTTCGGCATCCTCCAGTTCCTTGTCTGCGTTTTCCATTGCGGCAAGCAGGCTGCTTTCCGTGTGCGGCGGTTTCGGCTTGGTCTGTTTCTCCAACAGTTCTACGTTGGAAATAGGCAGGTTTTCGCCCTTTTGGAGTGGCGGCAGGCTGGCGGTTTCTTCATCCTCTCCCGTTTCCTGCTCACTGAATACGGCACACCACCCGGCTTCTTTCATCACCGACCCTTTCACCGTGAAGTCGGTATCTCCGGCAGACAGCACAGCGGTGGTTACGTCTTTCACGCACCTGCCCGAAAAGGCTTCCAGCATACGCCCGGCTACCAGTTCGTAAACCGCCCGTTCGTCTTTGGAGAGTTCACCGGGCAGGTTTTCAGTCACGATTAAGGCGTGGTGGTCGGTCACTTTGCCGTCATTCACGCTACGGCGGTTCAGCGTTACGCCGTTCAATCCGGCGGCATATCCGGCAAAGCGGGGGTACTGCCCCAGCATGGCGACACGTTCCGGCATTTCATCGAAAACGTCCTCCGGGATATAGCGGCTCCCGGTTCGGGGGTATGACATCACTTTCTTTTCGTAAAGGCTTTGTGCTATGGAAAGGGTCTTGTCCGCCGAAAAGTTCAGTTTCGTGTTCGCTTCCTTTTGCAGCGTGGTAAGGTCGTACAAAAGGGGCGGTTCTTGGCTGGTTTCTTTCCTTTCAACGGACTTCACCGCAAGCTGCCCGGCATCCTTTACCCGTTGCAGGGCGGCTATGGCTTCGGGCTGCTGCTCCCACTTGGCGGTAGATTGGGCGGTGAAACTGATTCTACCGCTGGCGGTATCGGCTTTGAGTTGCCAAAACTTGGTCGGGACAAAGTTCTTGTTTTCCAAATAGCGGCTGCATATCATCACGAGCGTGGGTGTCTGCACCCTACCCAGTGAGAACACGCCCTGCCCGGCTGCCACGCTCAACGCTTGGGTGGCATTTATCCCTATCAGCCAGTCAGCTTCGCTGCGGGACTTGGCAGAAAGGTAGAGGTTATCGTAACGCTCTCCCGGCTGCAAGTTATCCAGCCCCTCACGGATTGCCCTGTCGGTAAGGCTGCTTATCCACAGGCGTACAAAGGGCTTGGTACAGCCTAAATAGTTATAGATGTAACGGTGTATCAATTCGCCCTCACGTCCGGCATCGGTTGCTACAATAATCTTGTCGCACTGGTCGAATACCTCTTTAATCACTTTCAACTGTTTCAACACGCCGGGGTCTGTCTTGTAGCCTTTCTCGGCTTTCACCTGACGGGGGATTAGCTGGAAATCGGGCGGCAGTATGGGCAGGCTCTCCCTGCGGAAGTTCGCCACGCCGTAGGCTTCCGGCATGGCAAGCTGGATTAAGTGGCCGAACGCCCATGTCACCATGTACCCGTTGCCGGAAAGATAACCGTCATTCTTCTGTGTCGCCCCGATGATGCGGGCGATGTCTTTTGCCACGCTGGGCTTCTCTGCTATCAATGCAATCATAATTATTTACTTTTTAAAGGTGGGTACTACATTTTCATTCCTTTGGACTTTTTGGGCTTGTCCGCTTTCTGGCTCTTGTCTTGCGCCTTGTCCTGCTTCTCTTTCTGCTTGGCGGTAGGCTTTTGCTGCCCCTGTTTCAACGGCTCTTTGCCCTGCTTGGTGGCTTCGTTGGTCTTGCCCTCTGTATTGACCGCTACCTGTGTCCGGCTCTCGGCGGTGGGGGTAACGTCTTTCGGCTGCACCTTGTCGGGTGATTTGCCTTGTGCGCCGGACTGCACATGACCGTTGAACTCAACGCCCTGCCCGTCCTTTAGTCCGGCTACCTGCTGCTGTCCCTGCTGTAAGAACTGGACGGCGGCACGGGGCAGGAACTCCAAGCCACGCTCCACCGCACTGACCTGCAAATAGGCACTGCGCCGTGTGCCGTCCCTGAATTGCAGGTTTTCCATTTTGACCGCTTGCCCGGCTTCAAAGGCGGTTTTCTGTTCCGGGCTGACTTTCACATTACAGATTGTATCGGGGCATTTCCATTTGTCTGCCCGCATATACTCCAGTTCGTGCGTGTACCTGTCCCGGCTGACGAACACGGGGATTTGTTCGCCGCTTTTCGGGTCTTTGATTTGTGCGATGCCGCCCAAGTTGCCAGTACCCTGCAAGTTGCCCTGTTCCTGCTTGGTGAACTCGTGTCCGTTATACGGGCGTTGCAACAGTTTCTCGTCCTGCTGTACACCGTGCAGCTTGGGTACTACCGTACCGTCCTTTGCCTGATAGAAAGAGAGCTTGACATCGGTAGGTTTCAGGTAGAAGCCGCCCACCGTCCCCGAAACGGTGTAGGTGTTGCGGGACTTGTAGCCACGCATCACCCGGTCGAAGTCCTTCGTGTTTTTCAGGGTGTCGGCGGTGATGCCGACTTTTTTCAGGTTCTCCCAGTCGATTCTTGCCGGGTCGAAGCGGTAGCCCTGCTTGAACTCGTGGAAGTCGGGCTTCGGCACTCGAAGCATTTCAGCCCGCTTGTCGCCCTCCGGTGTAGGGTTGCGGTGGTTGTCCTCGATTGCCTTTGCCTGCTGTTCCGCTTCGGATGCCTTTACGCTGAAAAGTTCCAGCCCGGAAGTGTCCTGAAACTTGCGGAAGAAATTGGAAAGGAAGTTGCTGAACACATCGCTGTTCTTGTCCACCTGCATGAACTCGCCGCCGTGTGTCGGCGGCACGGTCTGCAAATTGCCCTCCTTGTCGATACCCTTGACGGCACTCACCTTGCCCTGCTGTTTATCCAAGACCAGCAGCACGTCTTTTTCCTGCCCCTCTGCGGGCGGGGTCATTCTGTTTGCCATAAATAATTGGAATTTTAGTGGTTACGGGATTATTCCCGTCCAAAGGTAACGACTAAATATGCTATACTTTGACTGACGGCAATGAGTGTCCCGATTTATCCTTCTGTGTCCCGGTTTGTCCTATTATGGTCAAAAAAAAGAGTAACTCCCAAAGGAGTTACTCTTTTTTCTATTTTCTATTTAAGTTTGCTTCTATTATAAATAATTCCTCAAGAAAAGAATCGCATCATTTTTAGCTTTAAAATTAGCATTTATGTTATCCCCTGTATTATATCTGATAACAATTTCATAATGGTCTATAGGATAGGAACATGGTTCTTCTTCATTATAATCAGTAAGAAAAGAGATTGCATCAACAATATTTGATATATTTTGCAATTTTCCATGCAATGGAAGAATAAGCACTTGTTCGATTTTTCTTGATATTGATAATTCTAAAGATGAAAAAAAGGAAACTACATTCTCTTTATTTACTTCAAATAGATATTTTGCTATATCATGTTTATGTTCGGATTTTTCCCATGCACTTATTTTTTCTTCAAAAGATTCTTCTGTCGTTTTTTCATCAAAACTAGCGTCTATCCCATACTTTGCAAATGACTCAACGACTGAATTATAGGTAAAATATAGGACATTAAAGCCTAGAGATTCTAATTGCTTTAATGCTCCATCTGTAAAAACACCAGCTAATATAACACCTATAAATGGAGAATTTCCACTATACTTATCTCTCAGCGGAATAATAGCACTTTGAATTTCTTGAGCTTTATTTCTTGAATGTTTAGTGTATCTTCTCCAAGCAGATTCAATAAAAGCAACTGGTTGTCCTATTTTATCATCACTACCATTACGCTCAATAACAAAATCTAAATCATGGTTATTCCCATTATTATCAGTCCATGTTACTTTTTTACCTTTACGTGCAGGTCTATCCCCTTTTTTATCTAAAAAGAGAGCCTTGTCTTTTACAAAATTTTCTAAATGAGGTGTTATTGCTAATTCTAATAAATCACCTATAATTTGTCCAAACTTATGCGAATGTGATGTTGCCATTTCTTTATCCTTTTATCCATAATCTCCCTTCTTGCAAAGGGACATCATGTTTTCTGTTTTTCCATTTAATATTTCTGTCTCTTAACTTCTCAAAACTATAATTAGAAAAACCTGCTTTAAGCGCTAATTCTCCTAACCATTTCTGAACAGGAACATATACACCATACGGAGCAGAATCACCAATAACAAAGCACATTAAAGAATTATCTTTAGTTACTTTTCGCAATGATAAGAATACATCTGCCATATCCTTAAAATATGCGGCTATCATCATATGATAATTTTTCTTACCTCCATGAGTTAAGCGAACTTCACTCAACTCATTATAAATAGCAACCAATTCTTTACGTATTGGTAATAATGAATCATCAAGTAAAAAAGATTCTATTTCTTTCCCCATGCCTGAAACATGTTGTGTACAAGCTCTAATTAAACCTTTTCTTACTGTTCCTTGCAAATCTTTCCATCCTTCAATATCCCCCCAAAACATCATTTCAAATCTCATTGCATCAGCATAATCATAATTGTTTGCGTATGGCGGAGAAGTGATAACCAAATCTCCCCATTTATCAGGAATAGATACAATGTTACGAGCATCTTCATTATATATTTTGCTATGTTTTTCAATTACTTGATTCTTTTGCATATCCAACATATCAAAATATAACTCTGAAACTTTTGCCTCGAAAGCGTAAAAAGGGTCTAAGACTTTAGATTTAGTTTTATTAGGTTGTATATATTGCCATTGTGCTGTTGCAACATATGAACAAGGGCGCAAAATCGATGTTATGATAAACCATAAAAAGTCTTTCATCTCATCTTCTGCTACAAGATTAAACCATGTTTGCTTTAAAGCATCTAACTTTTCTAAAACTGGTGTGGTAAAGCAGCGAACGATTAAATTAGGATAATCAGAAATTTTATTATTACTATGTTTTGCTTGTTCTAAAAATTGTAATGCCTTTTCTTTAAATAAACTGGGATTAAAGTCCCAATTTAGTTTTGTTTTTGCTATTCTATATACGTAAGGATGTGCTTCCAATCCTATTGAATTTACATGTTGAAATTCGCTTTCAAGCAAAACTGTTCCGGAACCAGCAAAAGGGTCTATTATATTACATCTCCCGTTTGCTTTTTCTGAAATAATCAATTCCCTTACCCATTCAGCAGAAAAACCAGCTGTATATCTATACCATTTATGTACAGGTAAAATCATATTCTTTACAAAAGTAGAGGAATAGTCTTGTTTTACCTGCGCTATCTCTTTAGATGAGAACAATTCTAGTTGCATATTTTGATTCATACTACAAAGATAGTGAATATATCAACTTCTAAATAGCTATAGTTTGAATTTATTATTCTTTAATCAAATGGCACAACTCTGGGTCATTCTTGATACGTGTTATCTCGTCCTCGACAATCTGCCGGACTTCCTGACGGATGCGGTCGTAGTTGGCTTGTATCTCTTCCTGCATCCGGTCGTTTCCGTCCTTGTCGGTGAAGTCGATTATTTGCGGAAGTTTCACGTAGCAGGCGGTTTCCCGCTTCACCTTTTCATTGTCCACCACGATTTCACAGTGGAAAATCTTCTGCTCTATCCGTTCATCGAAGTTGTCCGCCACTGCCCCCACGAACATACCTTGCGTGAGGTTGGATATTTTGCTGGCGGGTATCAGGCTGTCCATTTGGGTGCTTATTGAGGTGGATTTCTCCCGTTGGTTTATCGTCATGCTCTGTCGTTTCTGCAACACCTTTCCGAAGCGTTCCGACAGAATTTTCGCCGTTTCGCCGACTACCTGACCGCTAAACACGTTACCCACAGTATTTTGGATTACTTTGCTTTCCTTGTCCCCGTAGTCACGGGTAAGCTGGCTGTAATCCTGAAAGCCCAGCAGAACCGCCACTTTGTTGCTTCGTGCGGTGGCAATCAGATTGTCAAGCCCACGAAAATATATGGTCGGTAGTTCATCTATTATCACCGAACTTTTAAGCTGACCTTTCTTGTTTATCAGCTTCACGATACGGGAATTATACAGCCCCAGTGCCGCCGAATAGATGTTCTGACGGTCGGGATTGTTGCCGACAACCAAGATTTTAGGCTCTGCCGGGTTGTTGATGTCCAGTGAAAAATCATCGCCCGTCATTACCCAATAGAGTACCGGGCTTATCATCCTTGAAAGCGGGATTTTCGCACTCGCAATCTGCCCCTGCAACTGTTCATTAGCTTCAGATTCCCAAGCATCTACGAATGGGGAAAGGTAGTTTTCCAGTTCGGGATAGCTGCGTAAAATCGTGAAAACATCAGCGTATTTCTTGTTCAACAGTTCTATGGCATGGGGAAACGTGCAATACTTACCGCCCTGATAGATGCGCAAATACCAAATTATAGCCGCCAAAAGGATAATCGGACTTTCCACGAAAAAGTCACCCTGCTTGCTTATCCAAGAGCGGTTCAAGTTGAGCATAATCGTGTAGCTGGCTTCGTAGGCATCCGCAATGTCCGACATGAAGCTGGCATTTATCGGGTTGCATCGGTGGCTCTTGCGTGGGTCGTCAAAATTGATAATGTAAAACTTCGGTTTTACCTTGTAACCGTCCAAGTGATTAAGTAGGTGATTGTAAGCAATTTCCGAAAGGTCGGGAAACTTGTAATCATAACAATAGAGTGCGAAACCTTTCTCGATTTGCTGTTTTATGTAATTATTTACCACCGCATAGGATTTCCCGCTGCCCGGAGTTCCTAACACGATGCTCGCACGAAAAACATTTACAACATTAATATAGCCGTTGTTCCATTTCTTTTTATAGTAAAACCGGGTCGGCAAATTTACGGAATACTCGTTTTCGATAAGCCTTGTTTCCTGCATGAAACTTTCGTTCTCGGTATTAAAGACATCATCCATTAAATTGTTTTTCAATAATCGGGACATCCACGTACCTGCCATAAGCATACAGATGTAACCTGCCGACAGCGTGGTGATGTAAAACACCGTACCAGCCGTATGTGGCAGGGGAAGTTCCAGCATCCACCAGTTCAGGAAAAACAGCACCACACCCGCCGCAAGGCTGCAATGTATCTTCGTCCATGTTATCTTTTCCTCTTTCACGCCCTTAGTACCGATACACGACAGGGCGAGAAACACCACCGAAAATAGTTTTGTCCATAAGATAGACGAGAACAGCCCGGTAGTGCGCTGGAAGTTCCACAGTATCTTGTCTATCACTTCAAAGGTCACTCCCCACTCTTTCAGGGTGGAGTAACAGAACCAGTACACGTTTATTCCCACGAATAAAATACTGACAGCCCGCATAAAGTCCATAACCCTTGCAAGCCCTCTCAAATCATCTTCTTGCTGCATAATTGTATGTTTTTAAGTTAGTCAATACGCCTTGTGCGCTTCTTTTTCTTCTTTCTCTTTTGGCGGGCGGTGTCCTGCGGCTCGTCACCGCCTGATGCACCGCCGCCCAGCAAACCGCCGAAAGCACCCAACACGGAAGCCACGCCCGAAACGATGTCGGCTTTCGGCGTGAAGCCCGGCTGTTCCTGATGCGTGGATTGTTCCCGCTGTTGTGTTTCCACTTCTGACTGGTGTATATTTCCGGTTTCGCCCGAAAAACGTTCGTTGAACACGTTCGCCGAATACTCCTTGCCCAAGCGAGAACCGTTCAGCACCACACGGCTGTCGTGGTCGATGAACGTAACGCCATAGATGCGCCCGCTGTCGTTCTGACGGAATACCACGTCAATGCCCTGCTTCTTTAGCTGCTGTTCCAGTTCCTTGCGGCTGCGGGTATTCCTCACGGCATCGGCTACAATCTTCCGGGTACGCTCTTTCAGTTTCCCGTTCTTGATTGCGTCACCCGATTTCTCCATTCTGCGCTGTACCGCTTCATAGCCCACCGACTTGCCTATACGGGAAGCCTTTACCGGGTTGCCCGCCTTTTCGCCCTTGTCATTGGTGGCAGAATAGACAATGCCCTGATAAGGCTTGCCGTTTATCTCCCCCTTGACTTCCTCGGCACATATATTATAGGTGGCAAGCAAAGCCTTGTACTCCCCGAACGACTGGAAGCGGTAGCCGTAGCAAGCCGCTTTCGCGGTATTGCCGATTTGGTGCTTCACGTCCCCGGCGGTGTAGTCCACCTTTTTAAGTTCCGGGCGTTCTGTCCTTGCTTTCCTCTCTGCCGGGTGCAGGTTGTATTTCTGTTCCATTTCACGGGTGATTTGCTTGCTGCGCCGATGCTCGAACCTGTCATTCAACGGTCTGCCGTTCTCGTCCACCCGTAACCCTACGATGTGGATATGGTGGCGGTCGATGTCGGTGTGCTTGTACACCAAATAAGGCTGGTCGCCATAGCCCAACTTCTGCATATACTCTTTGGCAATGTCCACAAGCTGCTGGTCGGTCAGCACGTCTTCCGGGTGCGGGTTTATGGAAATATGCAGTATCGGCTTCTTGGTGGATAACTGGACGGGCATCTGCATTTCAAAGCTGCGCATACACTCGCCGATGTTGAAACGCCCGTCCTCGCTTAACAGCATCCTGTTGGAGAAAAGCACCTTTGCTTCCTCGCTGTCCACCTTGTTTTGGTTGTAAGCCAGTGCGCCGAACATATTGCCGCCCGTGCTTATTTTGGCAACCATAGTTCCTTACACTCATTGGTTAACGCAATGACTTGGCGGTTCAGTGCCGCCAGTTCGGTGGTCGCTTTCTCCAGTTTATAGAGGAAAGCCAGTGCCTTTTTCTCCGAAAAGTTGCTGTGCAACGCCTTTACAATTTGGTTGTAATTGACCGCCACCGCCCGGAACTGGGCGTAAAATTCAGTCAATCGGGCGCAATACTCGACCGCCGACTTGTCCACTTTCACCACCCGGAACGGTTCGCCGAACAGCCGGGCGGCGATGAAACGGGACTTGCTCGTAACGCCAGACTGCTCCCACTGCGAGAGGAAGCGGGCGTTCTCCCGGTCATTCAGGTAAAGGACATGGCGGTGCTTCGCCGGGTCTGCGAGGGCGGGGCGACCGCCCTTGTTGGTTCTTCTTGTTTCCATACTTCTTTGAATTAAAAAATTACGACTTCGGAGTGATTTTTACCCCCGCAAGGGGCAAGGCGTTTTCAGGCACGGAAAACGGTTTTGTAGCATACAAAACACACCTTGCTATTTTCTGACGAAAATCGAAATCCGTCACGGACGGATTGGGGTTAGCGTGAAACGGTAAGCCCTGCTATTAACCAGCCCTGTTTTACCCCTCTACCCCCAGCGGTTTGTTACTCCGCTGCAAAGTAACGGTGATTTATAATGCTGTAAAATAGGCGGTTGGTGGACAAATCAAGACAGCGCAGGACAAATCGGGACAAGGTTTTCAGGGGACGTTTTTTCTCCCTTTTTTTGCATCGGATTTCAATATTGAAAGCAAGATTGAAAGAAATATTCCAATGTAAGCATTCGATAAACTCCCCCTTTCATTCTAAAAATGTGATATTACTTTTGTAATCAAAGTAAAAAAG
>OGQT01001204.1_pt1 | contig 21220 bp, 18 predicted proteins | sample 1553261 | NCBI WGS metagenome assembly OGQT01 (sample SAMEA2579992, study PRJEB22360) | human gut metagenome | biome: human gut; feature: human-associated habitat; material: faeces | place: Denmark | collected 2008/2010
GGTAGACATTATGTTTGTCGGGGAGGGCCCCGGCGCCCGAGAGGATGAGACGGGCAGGCCCTTCGTCGGTCCGGCAGGCCAGCTGCTGGATAAAATGCTGGCAGCGAAAAATTACCAGGCGGCGCTGTTTATTCTGCGCCAGCTGGAGTTCGGCCTGTTCGATTTCCGCCTCCATGCCGAGTTCCGTCCGGATCAGGGGGCGAAAATCCTCGAAACTCTGGCAGAAATCAAGAAACTGGTTGCCGTGGTACCGTCTCCGTCATGGGGCCGTTTCCCGCATGCTTTCAGCCACATTTTTGCCGGTGGTTATGCGGCAGGTTACTACAGCTACCTGTGGGCCGATGTGCTGGCGGCAGATGCCTTCTCGCGTTTTGAGGAAGAGGGCATTTTCAACCGTGAAACTGGGCAGTCGTTCCTCGACAACATTCTGAGCCGTGGCGGTTCAGAAGAGCCGATGGAGCTGTTCAAACGCTTCCGTGGTCGTGAACCACAGCTGGATGCGATGCTGGAGCATTACGGCATTAAGGGCTGAACATTCAGTGAAAATCTGCTTAATTGATGAAACAGGCGCCGGAGACGGCGCCTTATCTGTTCTGGCGGCCCGCTGGGGGCTGGAGCACGATGAAGACAACCTGATGGCGCTGGTGTTAACGCCGGAGCACCTGGAACTGCGCAAGCGTGATGAGCCGAAGCTGGGCGGCATCTTTGTTGATTTTGTTGGCGGGGCGATGGCGCACCGACGCAAATTCGGCGGTGGTCGCGGAGAGGCGGTGGCGAAAGCGGTGGGCATTAAAGGCGATTATTTGCCGGATGTGGTGGACGCCACCGCAGGATTAGGGCGCGATGCCTTTGTGCTGGCTTCGGTCGGCTGCCGCGTGCGGATGCTGGAGCGTAATCCAGTGGTTGCCGCGCTGCTCGACGATGGCCTGGCGCGTGGTTATGCGGATGCGGAAATCGGCGGCTGGTTACAGGAACGTTTGCAGTTGATTCACGCCTCCAGTCTGACGGCGCTGAGCGATATCACCCCGCGTCCGCAGGTAGTTTATCTTGACCCAATGTTCCCGCATAAGCAGAAAAGCGCGCTGGTGAAAAAAGAGATGCGCGTGTTTCAGTCGCTGGTGGGGCCGGATCTTGATGCCGTTGGAGCCTGCGCGGTTGCTGGCAACCAAACGCGTGGTGGTGAAGCGTCCGGACTATGCGCCGCCGCTGGCGAATGTCGCCACGCCAAACGCGGTAGTCACTAAAGGGCATCGCTTTGATATTTACGCCGGAACGCCGGTGTAAAAGTAAAGCGGGGTAGCGATAACGCTACCCCGCTTTCTGCAAGAATAATTAATGGCTTTCCGGCGTCGCAATCATGCGTTTCAGCCACGGCACCATCAATAGCATCACTACTGCAACGCCCAGCGTAACCAGGCCAATCTTACCAAACACGTTGGTATAGACGGGCAACGTCTCAAGTGGATCGGTAATGTTGTCTGGTACTGCGGTAAATGTTGCCACATAGCCGCCCAGCAAGAACGCGGCAGCCTGCGTCAGGAACCACATCCCGAGAATAAAGCCCATCAAATGCTGCGGCACCAGGGCAGCAATCATCGCCAGGCCAAGGGCGCTAATAAACAGTTCACCTAAGCTCTGGAATAAGTACACCAGCACGATAAACCATGGCGATGTCAGCCCCTGGGCATCCGCAAACCACATTCCAGCAGCTGCAGCCGTCAAAAAGCCCAGTGAGCACATAAACATGCCGAGAGTAAACTTCATCGGCATCGAGAGATCTTTGCCTTTGTTACCCAGATGCGTGTAAATGCCTGCCAGTATTGGGCTGGCGAGTACCACCCAGAACGGGTTAAGCGCCTGGAAGCTGACCGGGTTGATGGAAAAGCCGAGAATTTCATGATGCACGTTGTTGATGGCAAAGAAGTTCAGCGACGTTGGCATCTGGGCGTAGAGAATGTAAAACACCACCGCTTCGAGCATCAGGACAAAGGCGACAAACATTTTATTGCGCCCGGTTTTATCCAGCTTGAATGCCTGACGAAAGAAGATGATGGTGACGACGATGGAGAGAACAATCAGAACCAGATTGGCGACTTCTACGTTGTGCATCAGCCAGGCGCAGACGAAGATCATCACCACGCTGCCAAGTAATACGTACAACAGTTTACTGAAGCTCATCGGCCGGAAGTCGGGTTCAGAACCAATGTCTTTCACCATTCCACGACAGGCGATGTAAACCAGTAATGCGATAATTAACCCTGCACCGCACAGGTTGTAGGTGACTGAATAGCCGAATTTATCAGCGATCACAGGGGCCAGCGATAACGCTATCAACGAGCCGATATTGATCGACATATAGAACAGGGTGAATGCGCCATCAAGCCGCGGATCTTTCGGCGGGTAGCACTTCGAAAGCAAGCTGGCTGGGTTAGCTTTAAACAGGCCGTTACCGACAGCGATAGTCCCCAGGGCGATGAAAATCAGGTCAGGCTTAAGTAGCGACATGCCGGTCATGAAGTAGCCAATCGCCAGCACAAGTGCTCCGAGAACAATGGTGCGTTTGGTTCCCAGCAGGTGGTCGCCAACATAGCCACCAATGGAAATGAGGCCATAGACCAGCGCAGCAAAAGCACCAAAAGTGACAAAAGCCTGTTCTTGCGAGAACCCAAGCTGTTTAACGAAGAAAACCGCCAGTACGCCCTGCACGCCGTAGTAGCCGAATCGCTCCCATAACTCGACAAAAAAGATCATGAAAAATGGGCGAGGTTGCTGCAGCATCCCCATGGGTGTTGTTGTATTCATATTTATTAACCTTCCAATACCATCCTGAAAAGTATTAACGCGTAAGGGATAACGCGCGAAAAAGTTTACATCTGTCAGAGATTCTTAATATTGATGCGGAGAATAGATTAATACACTATTACAACAGAAAATAACCAGCTGATCACACTAATGATAGAAAATATGATGGTGTTAAATGTTATATTGGCAGGGGTTTTGATTGCGTACGCAGACCGCAGGCCAGATAAGGCGTTTACGCTGCATCAGGTAACAAGGCGCGCCAAAAAGCAAAACGCCCGCATATGCGGGCGTTCAGGAACACGTCGTGGAGGGAAGATTATTCTTCTTCGTCGCGCAGCGGAACAATCAGCATATCAACGTGAACGGTGTTGATCAGCTGACGTGCGGAAGACATCAGTTTGCTCCAGAAGTCCTGGTGGTGACCACAAACCACCAGATCCATATCGTATTTCTTGATTGCATCGACCAGTACCTGGCCCAGATCGCCGCTGCCGCTCAGGGTTTCAGTGATTGGGTAGCCTGCATTGGTTGAAAGCTCGGTCAGTGCATGATGTGTCTCTTCAGAGATGCGTTTCTGCATATCACCCAGATTCACATCGATAAGCCCGGTGTATAGGTCAGAGTAGTTTACATCTACGTGGATCAGAGAAACTTTCGCATTGTAGGGGCGAGCCATAGAGACTGCTTTCTCTACCAGAACTTTGCTTTCCGGGGAGAGGTCGACCGCGATGAGAATGTGTTTATAAGCCATAGTGTTACTCCTTCCATAAAGTTGTCGATGACTGGCCAGCTAGCGTTTCTTGTGCCGTTACGTCACCCGCGTCCTGCGAACTACGTGCGCGGGGCTAACCCAGCCGTAAAGATTCAGTGTTAAGACCATCCTTACCTTATAGCGACCCGGATGATCCGTCAATCCGCCTTGCTTACTCGTTAGATAAACAAATTTTCGACATGAATATATTGATAGTGGTTAACCTTCTGGAAAAAAAACAACCTGATCTCCTACACTATCTATAGAGCCGCTCGGATGTTGGTCACCACAAAAGCGGTTTCTCCAGGACCTGGTGTTAACTGATTGGCAGCGTATCGGGAGCGGTAGCCCCGGGGTGGAACTCCGCGGGCAGGTCGCCGGGGAGGAGGTATGATAAGCACCGTCGCATTATTTTGGGCTTTATGTGTCGTTTGCATTGTTAACATGGCGCGCTATTTCTCATCACTACGCGCGTTGTTAGTGGTACTGCGTAACTGCGATCCATTGCTCTATCAATATGTTGATGGAGGGGGCTTTTTTACCTCACATGGCCAACCCAACAAACAGGTGCGTCTCGTTTGGTATATCTATGCCCAACGTTATCGCGATCATCACGATGATGAGTTTATTCGCCGCTGTGAGCGGGTGCGTCGGCAGTTTATTCTGACCAGCGCATTGTGTGGTCTGGTGGTGGTCAGCCTGATTGCATTGATGATTTGGCATTAAGCACTTCAGCAATAATGACGCATAAAAAAAGCGGGCCAGTAAACTGACCCGCTCGTTTTGGTGCGTACGATTACAGGAACTGCAAGGAGAGCCAGTACAGCCCGCCGGAAAGCAGTACCGCAGCCGGAAGGGTAAATACCCAGGCCATCAGAATACTGGTTACGGTTTTACGCTGTAAGCCGCCGCCATCTACCACCATCGTCCCCGCGACAGAAGAGGAGAGTACGTGAGTAGTGGAAACCGGCATCCCGGTATAACTTGCCAGGCCGATAGACACAGCCGCCGTCATCTGGGCAGACATCCCCTGAGCGTAGGTCATGCCTTTCTTACCGATTTTCTCACCGATAGTCGTTGCCACACGACGCCAGCCAATCATCGTACCGATACCTAACGCCAGCGCGACCGCCATGATGATCCACACCGGCGCATACTCGATGGTGCTAAGCATGTCGGACTTCAGTTTCTTCAACAGGCGCTGATCGTCAGCACTCACGCCAGGCATCTTCACCACTTTGTCGATAGTGTCAGAAACGCACAGCATAATGCGGCGCATCTGGCTACGTTGATCAAGCGACAGCTTGTCGTAGCTTTCCACATCGGTAGTCAACATGCCTTTCAGGCGGTTGAGCGCGTTAATGGTATTCGACGGATGGCAATGGAACTCCGCGGGTTGCGTTGCGCCAGCTTCCGGAGCCGGTACTAACTGATCAGCACCGGTCGCTTGTTTCAGCAGCGCAGGATGCTGCTCAAAGTAAGCTTCGACGTTGTTGATGGCATCACGGGTACGGGTGATTTCGTAGCCAGTGGCATTCATGTTCACCACGAAGCCTGCTGGTGCGACACCAATCAATACCAACATAACCAGACCAATGCCTTTCTGACCATCGTTCGCGCCATGCGAAAACGCCACGCCGATAGCGGAAAGGATCAGCGCAATACGCGTCCAGAACGGCGGCTTTTTCTTGCCGTCTTTCTTTTCACGCTCCGCTGGGGTCAGGTGGATACGGGCGCGTTTCTTGGTGCCGCTCCAGTAGCGACGCAGCAAGAAAATCAGACCGCCAGCAAACACCAGGCCGACAATAGGGGAAACGATCAGGGAACCGAAAATACTTAATACTTTCGGGATATTGAGTGCATCCACCACTGACGTCCCGGTCATCAACGCATTGGTTAAACCAATCCCGATGATCGCGCCAATCAGCGTATGAGAGCTGGATGCAGGTAAACCAAAGTACCAGGTACCTAGGTTCCAGATAATCGCCGCCAGCAACATAGAGAACACCATGGCAAGGCCATGAGACGATCCCATATTAAGCAGCAGATCCGTCGGCAGCATATGCACAATGGCATAGGCAACACTCAGACCACCCAGCAAAACACCCAAAAAGTTGAATACCGCCGCCATAACCACGGCGAGCTGAGAACGCATCGCGCGGGTATAGATAACGGTTGCCACGGCGTTGGCTGTGTCATGGAAACCATTGATGGCTTCGTAGAACAGCACAAAAGCCAGTGCAAGCAATAATAACAGCCCGGTATGCAAATCCAGGCCAGCAAACAAATGTAGCATAGGACGTTACGCCATTTTGAGGACATGAACGCGGCGCATTATCAGTGACTTTCGCGGCGCGGGCAAAGTGAAATATAGACTTTTTTTGATTTGCCTCCTGTATGGATTACACTCAAAAAATAATTATCTTATATAATTCAGGCAAATACTTCCTTTTAGTAATATTGATGCTGGTGCGACCACTGAGGAATCTTTACAATTCACGCCCGTTTTTTCTTAGAGGAGCGCAACGTGGAAAGGTTTGATGCCATTATTATAGGCGCTGGTGCGGCAGGGATGTTCTGTTCTGCGTTGGCAGGTCAGGCAGGACGCCGGGTTCTGCTGATCGATAATGGTAAAAAACCAGGGCGCAAAATCCTCATGTCTGGCGGTGGGCGCTGCAACTTTACCAACCTTTATGTCGAACCGGGCGCTTATCTGAGCCAGAATCCGCATTTTTGTAAGTCTGCACTCGCGCGTTTTACCCAGTGGGATTTCATTGATCTGGTCAATAAACACGGCATCGCCTGGCACGAGAAAACGTTAGGGCAGCTCTTCTGCGATGACTCCGCGCAGCAGATTGTCGACATGCTGGTGGATGAGTGCGAGAAGGGCAATGTGGCCTTCAGATTGCGTAGCGAAGTGCTGAGCGTGGCGAAGGATGATACAGGCTTCACGCTTGAACTGAACGGCATGACTGTCGGTTGCGAAAAGCTGGTCATTGCGACCGGTGGACTGTCAATGCCGGGGCTGGGTGCATCGCCGTTTGGTTATAAGATTGCCGAACAATTCGGCCTCAACGTGCTGCCGACCCGTGCGGGTCTGGTGCCATTCACTCTGCATAAACCGTTGCTCGAGGAGTTACAGGTGCTGGCGGGCGTGGCGGTGCCTTCCGTGATTACCGCTGAAAACGGTATCGTTTTCCGTGAGAACTTACTCTTCACCCACCGCGGCTTATCTGGACCGGCGGTGTTGCAGATTTCCAGCTACTGGCAACCGGGTGAATTTGTCAGCATCAATCTGCTACCGGATGTGGACCTCGAAACCTTCCTGAATGAGCAGCGTAATGCACATCCGAATCAAAGCCTGAAAAACACGCTGGCGGTTCATCTGCCGAAGCGGTTGGTTGAACGGTTACAACAACTCGGGCAAATCCCGGATGTCTCGCTAAAACAGCTCAACGTGCGTGACCAACAGACACTGATTAGCACATTGACTGACTGGCGCGTACAACCCAACGGCACTGAAGGCTATCGCACTGCCGAAGTGACGCTCGGCGGCGTGGACACCAACGAACTCTCTTCACGGACGATGGAAGCGCGCAAAGTGCCTGGGCTGTACTTCATCGGCGAAGTGATGGACGTCACCGGCTGGCTGGGGGGCTATAACTTCCAGTGGGCGTGGTCGAGTGCATGGGCTTGTGCGCAGGATTTGGTGGCAGAATAAGAAGCAAAATGCGCTCTCGATACCAGAGGGATTAACCTGAATAAAACCAGATAAGGCGCTCAACGCCTTATCTGAAGCCTTTTTTATTATTTTTTCGCTGAACCCGCTTCTAATATAGAAACGATGGAAAACAGTGTAAAACAAACTGCACCTAAGCCAACCAGAACTCGCGAAGGAATAAAGTAAGCCATATCGGTTTGCGCAATTTCAGCCAGGAACGCAGCAAGGAACAGACAAAACAGACAGGTAAATACCGGAATCATGGGTATTCTGTTGGCTAACGAACATGTGCGTCGCCATACCAGCGCTAACAACCACACTTTGGAGAAAATACTGTAGCAGATCATCCCCAGGCAAATGAGAATAATGCCGGGGGCCAGGCGGGCGCTTGCATCTGAACTGATTAATACGTAGATACCAAAAATAATGGTAAGTGAGCCAAGCAAAATAACCCAATAGCACCACAGCCAATGTTCTTTCACTGAGAACGTATTCCGCGTTTGATGGACAATAGTGGCGACAAGGCCAATAAGACAAGCGCAAATTGCCGTTAACCCCATTAGTACGTGACCTGCAACATAATGTGGTGTGATATCTGCACTACGTAACAGTACGACTGACCAAATGAAACCAAAGAGAGTAAGCAGAACGGGAACGGCAATTAAGCAATTACCGATTGTTGAAGAATAGGCCTGCAATGGCGTACCGTCACTCTTACTGCCCGAGGCGTTTTTGGGGATCAACAGAAAATGTCCGGAAGATGCCGCTACGGTTGATACACAAGCGGCAATCATGCCAACGCCGAAAATAACATGACCGGCGACAAATTCATCTGCCATCACATTATTGCTTGCCAACAGTGACCATCCCCAAATCATAGTTGTAGCAGAACCGGCATAACCAATAACAGGAAATAACCTGTTGTAGAATTTATTCATGCCGTGAGTTAACTGAGATATAATAATAAATGCGGTAGTGAACAATGCTAGACATATCGCAGAAAGAGAAATCAGAACATGCCCTGCAACGAAATATTCACTTTGCCCAGAACCGGTTAATACAAACTCACCTAATGCGATGCATATTATACCCATCAGTAAAGGAATTAATTTAAACAACCATCCGATATATATATTCATTTTAAACCCCATATATATTTTCTGCTACACTTCGAAAAACATATGATTCGTCTTTTCAGTTAGTTAAATATGTCTATAAGATGCCATCAATTAAAAAAAGTAACTTCACTATAATCGGATTTAGCGTTATGGGGATCAACTTTTAGCGGTGAGTTAATGCTATTAAATAAATATTTATCCTAAGATAAACTCTGAATTAATATCTTTATCTTATTTTGTTGTTTTAAATGAATCTTTTAGGGAATATTTTATTAAACCCACGAACCTTTATCATCTATCATCTTTTCAGAATAAATTATTTTATATTCGGTATTTATTCGCACATCAGGCGATAATAACGTTATGTGATAGTCATCAGGTTTCCCTGTTACGGAAACCTGTGCAACAGAATCTGTGAACCTGTACAGAATATTTTTGGAAAAAACACCAGCGAACGGAAGAACATCGCGATGTATCACAAGTTGATGGCAATCAAATAGACAACATGAATATAACTGTTAGTATTTAATTGATTTCACTTATGAGTATGCGTGTTTCATTTACGGCCAGGAATGCTGATGATGACAACATTACTACCCGTTTTCACTAAGCCTTCCCCATTGGCGCTCAATGCTCTGTGCGCTGGTCGTATTTGCCATTTCCTTCTTATCCCGGATGGAAGAATCCGCTGAACATCGTTCGGTGGCAGTTGTAACACGCGTCGATTGCTTACAGGGATTATGGCGGATCGATTATGGATAAGAGTAAGCGCCATCTGGCGTGGTGGGGTGTCGGGGCACTGGCGGTGGCTGCCGTCGTGGCGTGGTGGCTGTTGCGCCCGGCGGGTGTGCCGGAAGGCTTTGCTGTCAGCAATGGGCGCATTGAAGCGACGGAAGTGGATATCGCCAGCAAAATTGCCGGGCGTATCGACACCATTCTGGTGAAAGAAGGCCAGTTTGTTCGAGAAGGTGAAGTGCTGGCGAAGATGGATACTCGCGTGTTGCAGGAACAGCGACTGGAAGCCATCGCGCAAATCAAAGAAGCACAAAGTGCCGTTGCCGCTGGGCCGGCTTTGCTGGGGCAACGCCAAAGCGAAACTCGTGCCGCACAGTCGCTGGTTAATCAACGCCAGGCAGAACTGGACTCCGTAGCAAAACGTCATACGCGTTCCCGCTCACTGGCACAACGGGGGGCAATTTCTGCGCAACAGTTGGATGACGACCGCGCCGCCGCTGAGAGCGCCCGAGCTGCGCTGGAATCGGCAAAAGCTCAGGTTTCTGCTTCTAAAGCCGCTATAGAGGCGGCACGCACCAATATCATTCAGGCGCAAACTCGCGTCGAAGCGGCACAAGCCACTGAACGGCGCATTGCCGCAGATATCGATGACAGCGAACTGAAAGCCCCGCGTGACGGACGCGTGCAGTATCGGGTTGCCGAGCCAGGCGAAGTGCTGGCAGCAGGCGGTCGGGTGCTGAATATGGTCGATCTCAGCGACGTCTATATGACCTTCTTTCTGCCAACCGAACAGGCGGGCACGCTGAAACTGGGCGGTGAAGCACGTTTGATTCTTGATGCTGCACCAGATCTGCGTATTCCTGCAACCATCAGTTTTGTCGCCAGCGTCGCCCAGTTCACGCCAAAAACCGTCGAAACCAGCGATGAGCGGCTGAAACTGATGTTCCGCGTCAAAGCGCGTATCCCACCGGAATTACTCCAGCAGCATCTGGAATATGTCAAAACCGGATTGCCGGGCGTAGCGTGGGTGCGGGTGAATGAAGAACTTCCGTGGCCTGACGACCTGGTGGTGAGGTTGCCGCAATGACGCATCTGGAACTGGTTCCCGTCCCGCCTGTCGCGCAACTGGCGGGCGTGAGCCAGCATTATGGAAAAACCGTTGCGCTGAACAATATCACACTCGATATTCCGGCCCGTTGCATGGTCGGGCTGATTGGACCGGATGGTGTCGGTAAATCGAGCTTGTTGTCGTTGATTTCCGGTGCCCGCGTCATTGAGCAGGGCAGCGTGATGGTGCTGGGCGGCGATATGCGCGACCCGAAGCATCGCCGCGACGTCTGCCCGCGCATCGCCTGGATGCCGCAGGGGCTGGGCAAAAATCTCTACCACACCTTGTCGGTGTATGAAAACGTCGATTTTTTCGCCCGCCTGTTCGGTCACGACAAAGCGGAGCGGGAAGTGCGAATTAATGAGCTGCTGACCAGCACCGGATTAGCACCGTTTCGCGATCGTCCGGCAGGGAAACTCTCCGGTGGGATGAAGCAAAAACTTGGGCTGTGCTGTGCGTTAATCCACGACCCGGAATTGTTGATTCTTGATGAGCCAACAACGGGGGTTGACCCGCTCTCCCGCGCCCAGTTCTGGGATCTGATCGACAGTATTCGCCAGCGGCAGAGCAATATGAGCGTGCTGGTCGCCACCGCCTACATGGAAGAGGCCGAACGCTTCGACTGGCTGGTAGCGATGAATGCCGGAAAAGTGCTGGCAACTGGCAGCGCCGAAGAGCTGCGACAGCAAACGCAAAGCGCCACGCTGGAAGAAGCATTTATTAATCTGTTACCGCAAGCGCAACGCCAGGCGCATCAGGCGGTAGTGATCCCACCGTATCAACCTGAAAACGCAGAGATTGCCATCGAAGCGCGCGATCTGACCATGCGTTTTGGTTCCTTCGTTGCCGTTGATCACGTCAATTTCCGCATTCCACGCGGGGAGATTTTTGGTTTTCTTGGTTCGAATGGCTGCGGTAAATCCACCACCATGAAAATGCTTACCGGATTGCTGCCCGCCAGCGAAGGTGAGGCGTGGCTGTTCGGGCAGCCGGTTGATCCAAAAGATATCGATACTCGTCGCCGGGTGGGCTATATGTCGCAGGCGTTTTCGCTCTATAACGAACTCACCGTGCGGCAAAACCTGGAGTTACATGCTCGTCTGTTTCATATCCCGGAAGCGGAAATTCCCGCGCGAGTGGCTGAAATGAGCGAGCGTTTTAAGCTCAACGACGTCGAAGATGTATTGCCGGAGTCATTGCCGCTCGGCATTCGCCAGCGGCTATCGCTGGCGGTGGCGGTGATTCATCGCCCGGAGATGCTAATCCTCGATGAGCCGACTTCTGGCGTCGATCCGGTGGCGAGGGATATGTTCTGGCAGTTGATGGTGGATCTCTCGCGTCAGGACAAAGTGACTATCTTCATCTCCACCCACTTTATGAACGAAGCGGAACGTTGTGACCGTATCTCACTGATGCACGCTGGAAAAGTGCTCGCCAGCGGTACACCGCCGGAACTGGTTGAGAAACGCGGAGCCGCCAGTCTGGAAGAGGCATTTATCGCTTATTGGCAGGAAGCGGCAGGGCAGAGCAACGAAGCCGAAGCGCCGCCTGTGGTACATGACACTACCCACGCGCCACGTCAGGGATTCAGCCTGCGCCGTCTGTTTAGCTACAGCCGCCGCGAAGCGCTGGAACTGCGACGCGATCCGGTACGTTCGACGCTGGCGCTGATGGGAACGGTGATCCTGATGCTGATAATGGGTTATGGCATCAGTATGGATGTGGAAAACCTGCGCTTTGCGGTGCTTGACCGCGATCAAACCGTCAGTAGCCAGGCGTGGACGCTCAATCTCTCCGGTTCCCGTTACTTTATCGAACAGCCGCCGCTCACCAGTTATGACGAGCTTGATCGTCGGATGCGAGCGGGCGATATCACGGTGGCAATTGAGATCCCTCCTAATTTCGGGCGCGATATCGCGCGTGGTACGCCCGTGGAACTCGGTGTCTGGATCGACGGTGCGATGCCGAGCCGCGCCGAAACGGTAAAAGGTTACGTGCAGGCCATGCACCAGAGCTGGCTACAGGATGTGGCGAGCCGACAGTCCACACCCGCCAGCCAAAGCGGGCTGATGAATATTGAGACGCGCTATCGCTATAACCCGGACGTAAAAAGCCTGCCGGCGATTGTTCCGGCGGTGATCCCGCTTCTGCTGATGATGATCCCGTCAATGCTAAGCGCCCTTAGCGTGGTGCGGGAAAAAGAGCTAGGGTCGATTATCAACCTTTACGTGACCCCCACCACCCGTAGCGAATTTTTACTTGGCAAACAGCTGCCATACATCGCGCTGGGGATGCTGAACTTTTTCCTGCTCTGCGCCCTGTCGGTGTTTGTGTTTGGCGTACCGCATAAAGGCAGTTTCCTGACTCTCACCCTGGCGGCGCTGCTGTATATCATCATCGCCACCGGAATGGGGCTGCTGATCTCCACCTTTATGAAAAGCCAGATTGCCGCCATTTTCGGTACGGCAATTATCACGTTGATCCCGGCGACACAGTTTTCCGGGATGATCGATCCGGTAGCTTCGCTGGAAGGTCCAGGACGTTGGATCGGCGAGGTTTATCCCACCAGTCATTTTCTGACTATCGCCCGCGGAACGTTCTCGAAAGCGCTGGATCTGACTGATTTGTGGCAACTTTTTATCCCGTTGCTGATAGCCATACCGCTGGTGATGGGCTTAAGCATCCTGCTGCTGAAAAAACAGGAGGGATGATGCGCCATTTACGCAATATTTTTAATCTGGGTATCAAAGAGTTGCGCAGTCTGCTCGGTGATAAAGCGATGCTGACGCTGATTGTCTTCTCGTTTACGGTGTCGGTGTATTCGTCAGCGACCGTTACGCCAGGATCGTTGAACCTCGCGCCGATCGCCATAGCCGATATGGATCAATCGCAGTTGTCGAACCGGATCGTTAACAGCTTCTATCGCCCGTGGTTTTTGCCACCGGAGATGATCACCGCCGATGAGATGGATGCCGGACTGGACGCCGGACGTTATACCTTCGCGATAAATATTCCGCCTAATTTTCAGCGTGATGTCCTCGCCGGACGCCAGCCGGATATTCAGGTGAACGTCGATGCCACGCGCATGAGCCAGGCATTCACTGGCAACGGTTATATCCAGAATATTATCAACGGTGAAGTGAACAGCTTTGTCGCGCGCTACCGTGATAACAGCGAACCGTTGGTATCGCTGGAAACCCGGATGCGCTTTAACCCGAACCTCGATCCCGCGTGGTTTGGCGGGGTGATGGCGATCATCAACAACATTACCATGCTGGCGATTGTGTTGACCGGATCGGCACTGATCCGCGAGCGTGAACACGGCACGGTGGAACACTTACTGGTGATGCCGATAACGCCGTTTGAGATCATGATGGCAAAGGTCTGGTCGATGGGGCTGGTGGTGCTGGTGGTGTCGGGATTATCGCTGGTGCTGATGGTGAAAGGCGTGCTGGGCGTACCGATTGAAGGCTCGATCCCGCTGTTTATGCTGGGCGTGGCGCTCAGTTTGTTTGCCACCACGTCAATCGGCATTTTTATGGGGACGATAGCGCGTTCAATGCCGCAACTGGGGCTGCTGGTGATTCTGGTGCTGCTGCCGCTGCAAATGCTTTCCGGTGGTTCCACGCCGCGCGAAAGTATGCCGCAGATGGTGCAGGACATTATGCTGACCATGCCGACGACACACTTTGTTAGCCTCGCGCAGGCCATCCTCTACCGTGGTGCCGGATTCGAAATCGTCTGGCCGCAGTTCCTGACACTGATGGCAATTGGCGGCGCGTTTTTCACCATCGCACTGCTGAGATTCAGGAAGACAATTGGGACAATGGCGTAATTACAGTTGCCCGATGCGTAAGCTTATAGGGTCTACGCATTGGTGCAATTTATTGAATTTTAGTGGTTTTGTAGGCCGGATAAGGCGTCACGCCGCATCCGGCGAAGATTTACTTACCCAACCGATGCCCCTCATTCATCATCAGGATTTTGCTATACACATCTTCCTCGACGGCGTTTTTTGCTGATGCCATCACCCGTGCCAGATTCGCCTCGTTGTGATTATTCACATACGCTTTGCCGACTGCGGTGATAAACGCTTTGCGCAGATCGCTGGCGATATTCACTTTAGCGACGCGATAATTAACGAAACTGCGTAATATCTCCGGGGCGATACCGGAGCCGCCGTGAATAACCAGCGGCACCGGGCTGACTTCGGCAATGCGCTTCAGCAGGGGGATATCGATCCGCGGTATATCGTCCAGGCCATGAACGTTACCAATAGAAACTGCCAGCATGTCGCAACCGGTGCGTTCGACAAAGGTCTTCACCTTTTCCGGTTCCGTTTTGCAATCGGCTTCGCTGACGTGATCGTCTTCTTTGCCGAGAATCGCCCCCAGCTCCGCTTCAACCGGTACGCCATAGGATTTACAGAAATCGACAGCTTCCTGGGTGAAAGCGATATTCTCTTCAAAAGAGAATGCGGCACCGTCAATCATGACCGAGGTAAAGCCCGCGCGCACCGCCTGTTTAACATCCTCCTGAGTTTTCCCGTGATCAAGATGAAGACTGACCGGAACATCCATTTTATCAGCGTGACGTTTCACGATTTCATAAATGTAATCGTATCCCGACAGTTGTGCATTGGTGGGCGCAATCTGAATGAAGTTGGGTAATCCTGAACGCTCAATGGCGTTTAAAATTGAAATCGTTGTCTCCAGATTGGTGGTATTAAATGCGCCCGCTAATACCCGTTTTTCCTGAATGCGGTCGAGCAGTATCCGTCCATTAACTAATGGCATATTGAAAACCTCATCTTTTAATATCAGTTAATTATTCAGCTTCACCGAAGCGGTCGCGAAATAAGGTAGTGAGAGTTTGTATTGCCTCGTTTTCATCATCACCTTCGCAGCGTATTTCCACCGTTTTTCCGCCTTTTATTCCGGCGCGCATAATATTCATCATGCTGGTGGCATTAATATCATTACCTTCATAGTGCAGCGTCACTTTACAGCTATATTTTTTGGCGGCTTTCGCCAGACAGGCCGCCGGACGTGCATGCAGGCCAGTACTGTTTCTGACTTCCACGGTTTTACTCAACATAGTGCTCCTCCCGATGATGTAATGGCATCACGCCTTCTTGCTGTAATTTCAACTGATACCAGCTTTTCCATTTGTGCTGATAACGCTGTAATTGATGGTATCTCGCCCGATTCGGTAACAAACGTTGGGCTATGGTGACTTGCGGCGGTGGAATATCCGGTGCGGCGGTTAATAATGCTCCGACAGAAACCGCCTCGTTAAATGCAATTGCTTCAACCGGACGCTGTAAAATATCCGCCTTTAATTGCAGCCAAAGGGGATTATGGGTTGCCGGACCTATCACTTTTAACGCGCTGGTGCCGGGCACATTAAAACAGGCGAAGCAGTTGGCAAATTCCATGGTTAATCCCAGTGAGACGCTGGCAATTAACATATCGATATTTAACGTATCGCCAAGCCCATAAAATAATCCTCGGGTATGGCGATTTTTATAGGGCGAACCCGAACCGCGAAGATGCGGAATAAAAACGGGAATGTCATCGAGCGACCAGTTCCCCGCCAGGTAATCCGCATACCCACGATTGAGCGACACGGCGATCTCCTCATCGGTTAGCCGGAACGTGTTACGCAGCCACTCCAGCGCGAAACCGCCCACGGGCAGAGAAGCAAACAGGGTGAACTGGTTGGCAAGCGAGTAACAGCCGTTTGCCAGCTTGTCACGTTTGGCCTGTTCATCCAGCGTCGGTTGTGTATCCAGTTGCAGAATGCCTTCCGTGGTGCCCGTCGAGTTAAGGATATCGCCCGGCATCATCTGCAACGCCCGCGCACCCACCATATGGTCATGTCCGGCCAGCGTCACGCTGACCGATTGCGAGAACCCAAGCGTTTTGCAGAGCGACTCACTGACCCATCCGGCGTGCTCACCTGGCTGCAACAATGGCGCAAATGCTGAACAGGGAACGTGTAACAACGCCGCCGCTTTCGCTGACCATTCGCCTTTGCGCACGTCCAGACACAGTGTACGGCTGGCTAAGGTGATATCCGTTCGCTGTTCGCCAGTCAGCCGCCAGAGCAGCACTTCCGGTGCATGTAGCCAGCGCAGGCCGCGACGATTGCGCAGCGGATAATGCTCCAGCAACCAACGCATTTTGAAGGCAGAGTAATTGCTGTGCAGTGGTAACCCGCAAATGTCATAAAGTGCCGCACTGTCTGCCTCGCTAAGCGTTGCCAGATACTCTTCACCGCGACGGTCATACCATGCCAGCATTGGCGTCAGAATCTCGCCATGTTTGTCAAGAAACACCCCTGACTCGCCAAAACTGGCAATGCTGATCCGCCTGACTGGCAGCGGCGAAGCGGCGTTCAGTTGCGCTATCGCCTGGCGGACCTCCTGCCAGAGGGCGTCGATATCGAAATCGACATTGCCCTGTGGGGAGATCTGTTTTGCCGTCACGAATTTATGCGCGCCCAACGTCGTTGCGTCCAGGCAGGAAAAGCAGGTGACTTTGCAATTGGTGGTGCCAATATCGATAACGATAGCTGCGCTGTTATCAGGCATAAACCGTGCTCCGCGTCATTCGGAAAATACCATACAGTACCAGGGCGATAACCGGCACCAGACCAATGGCGATGAGATTGCCGTTGAAGATTTCCAGCAGCCAGAAGCGGAACGGGTTACCGCCATCAAGGAAACTGGAGACCTGGCCGCTGGAGCCTTCGGCAAATTTGAAATTAACGTCTTTCGCCATTCCGGTAATAAACGGCGCGATTTTAGTCGCAATCCACAGATCGGCAATAATCACCGGAATCGCCGCCAGAACGGTGCGGAAAATGTTGCCACGGCTGGCTAAAGCAATCATCGACGCCATTACCGCCAGGTTGGCAAGGTCCCCAAGCGGCAGGACTTCATTACCCGGAAGGACAAACGCGATAAAGACCGAGATTGGCGTCAGCAGCAGGGCGGTGGAGATAATCGCCGGGTTACCTACGGCAACGGCGATATCCAGGCCGATATAGAGATCGTCACGGTCAGGGTATTTGGCATTGAGATACTTTTTAATGGCTTCAGACAGCGGTAATAAACCTTCCATCAGAATGCGAACCATGCGTGGCAGGATGAACATCACACCGCCAATGCTGATGCCAAGCAGCAAGACTTTTTTGAAATCGTATCCGGCAATTACGCCGAGCAGAATGCCCAGAATAGTACCAACCATCATCGGTTCGCCGAATATGCCAAACTTTTTCTGTACGGTTTCCGGATCGATATGAATACGATTGAGGCCGGGGATATGGTCGATGATTTTGTCGACCAACAGACCGACCGGAAAGAACACCACCGAAGAGAGCGTCGGCAAAGAGATCCCTTCCAGGCCAAAGTATTTTTGTACCAGTGGCGCAGACCAGTCGGCGAGTTTAAGTACTACCACCGCAGCAATCGCCGCTGCCAGCAAACCAAAGAACAGGCTGCCGGTGCTGTAATAAACCAGCGTACCGGCAAGGGCAAAATGCCAGTAGTTCCACATATCTACGTCAACGGTGCGGGTTTTATTTAACGCCAGCATCGCCACGTTAATCAGAATAGTCAGGGGAATAACAAACGGGGCAATTGGCGAACCCCATGTAATAGCGGAAAGCGGCGGCCAGCCTAAATCCACCACCGGTAAATTAATTCCGGTGCGTTCAACCATCGCCTGGGCCGCTGGCCCGACATTGCTGGTAAGAATATCGAAAATGGCATAAATACCGACAAAACCAATGCCGACCGTTAATGACGAACGTAAGGCTTTAGCGGGTTTTACTTTAAAAAAGAGAGCAAGAATAAATAACACCAACGGCAACATTACCGTGGGACCAAATCCCAATATATATTGCACAATATTATAGAGGGTATGCGCGATATCGTTCATAATAAACCTCTTTTTCAGGCGAGAGCGCACCTCGCGTTAGCGCCTGATGGAGTGGGTTGAAATTAATTATTATTAATTACTTTTTAAGGATCGAAACAATTTGCGCCAGTACTTTCTCTTCGCCAATACCGGTAATAATCGGCAAGCCGTTAACCACCGGGACGTCGAGTTCATAAGGCACTTTAGTCGTTGAGACTACCAGTGCTACGCCGTCAGTATTTCCAGGTAAAGAGGCAACGTTGGTTTGGGAATAATTGACGTTAAGACCGTGCTCTTTACAATATTCCATGACTTTTTCTGTTACTGCCGTGGATGTGGCAATACCCGTGGCGCAGACAAATAAAATGGTTTGACTCATATTTCACCTCGTTCTTTCATTTTGTTTAAGATTGCTGTGTGTATTTCTGTTGTTTCCATCGTAAGCAGGGCGCGCATAAAGGGCGTATCCTGAATCATCTCCATAATCCAGCCCAGGGCATTTAATTGTTTATTACTTTCGCCTAAGGCGAGCAAAAAAATCACCCTGACAGGTACGGGATCAGAGTCGCCGCCCATATCGGCAAACACTACCGGTTCCGGCAGGATACCGACGGCAATTGCATTGTGCCTGACATGTTTATGGTCCGTGTGCGGAATGGCGACACACGGTGGTTCGGTAGGCAGTCCCGTTGGGTACGTCGCCTCACGTTCCAGTACATGATCGGCAAAATCAGGGACCACCAGTTCGGCGGTAACCAACGGTTGCGCTAACTGATGGATGATCTGTTCAACGCTTAACCCTGCCGGAAGTCGTTGAATAAAATTTTCCTGAAACTGTATGCCTTGCATTTTATTCCTCTTAAAAAAGTGTACTTAACTCACTTCCCGCCGTTGCAGCACGGTGCCAAGATAGTATTTATTTCCTTTTAACCAGACGTTGCCAAACTCAACGGGTAATCCTCGGGAGAAAAAGACTAACTGCTCCAGATGCAAAACGGGTGCATCTTCACTGATATCTAAAAAATGACCGCGTTCATTACCAATTAATCGCGCGGCATAGCGACTTTCCGAGTAACGAATTTTTCTTTGCGACAAACTTTCTATTGTTGGAAATAAATTGTGTTGATTAAAATCGATTTCCACGATGCCGGGGCATAGCTCAATATTGATACGGTTCTCTATCAGCATCGCTTTTTCATCACCAATTGAACGTAAACGCTCAAGGTAAAGAATATCCTGACCGGGCGTTATTCTTAATTTCTCTGCCACATAACGATTAGCCGGTTCAATCCGTGACGTAATAACTTCAGTGGTAAAATGTATTTTCTGGCTTTCCAGCGATTCCGCGAATGACAATAATCCTTCACCTAACGGATATGCCACGTTCTCTTTTTTGACAAATGTTCCCTTCCCCTGGACCTGTATCAACACGCCTTCTTTTACCAGTTGGGCGACCGCTTTTTTAACGGTTCCCCGGCTCACTTCCAGCATATCCATAATCTGGTATTCCGAAGGAATGCGATCGTCTTCCACCAGATCCCCGGTATAAATACTTTCTCTTATCCACTCCACCGCTTGTTGATAGAGCGGTATTTGTGACGACTTACTCAATGATTTCATGGCGCGCACCTGAACATTTACAGTTGTCTATGGACAATCATGGACAACTTCAAGCGTATAGTAGGTGAACAGGCGAAAAAGAGGATCGAAGCGTCTCACATTTTAGGGGACCAAATCGTGATCAACAAAATGTGACGTGAGTCGATATTTGGCAGAAGTCTACTGCGCCGTCAGGAAATAACGGCGCGTTGGGAGGTGTTAATCTTCCTTCGGCAGGCACTGCAAATGCCCGTGCCGCACGCCGCGCTGGGCGATGACGTCATCGGCAAAATGCTGCACGTCGCCCATGTCACCTTTCAACACGGCGATTTCCAGACAGTCGTCGTGATTAATGTGCACATGCAGAGTAGCAACCGAGAGATCGTGGTGATGATGCTGGGTGGAGACAATACGGCTGGCTAAGTCACGTTTTTCGTGTTCATACACATACGACAGCACCGCGAAACCTTGTGTGCCGTGTTGTTGAGTGGCTTCCTGCGCCAGGGCGCTACGCAGAATATCGCGGATCGCCTCGGAACGGTTGTTATAACCACGACGCTGGCTCAGGCTGTCCAGCGTCTCCAGTAAATCGTCATCAAGCGTGATGGTGACTCGTTGCATTTGCGTTAAACCTTTTCTGTGGTGCGACGGCGCACGGGGAATGCGGGTAATACCGCGTTTTGTAGCACACGTCCGGCGTCAGAGGAAAAGGTTAATTTATCTCCCACCACCTGGGTTTCGACGATTTGTCCGTTGTCCATCACCATCACCCGCTGACAGAAGCGTTCCACCAGGCGTAAGTCGTGGGTGATGAACAGGCAGGCGGTGCCAAACTGTTGTTGCAGCTTTTTCAGCAGGCGAATGACGCCCGCTTGTAACACGAGATCAAGGTTCGAAACCGCTTCATCCAGAATCAGCAGCTTCGCCTGATGGGACAGAGCCACGGCGATGGCCAGCTTCATCTTCATGCCGCGGGAGAAATCCTTGAAGGCCTTGTTCCGGGGCAGGCTGAACCGCTGCAAATAGCCCTCGTAGGTCTCCTGCTCCCACTGGCGATACGTGTTTGCCATGATCCGACCTACGTCGTTGGCGTTCAGCACTTCAGGGAAATAGGCTTCGTCCAGCACGATGCCAATGTCCTCCTTGATGGCATGAAAGGCGGCGCTCTGGTTATCCACCCCCAGCACCGATACGACGCCGCTGTCCCTGTGGACAGCGTTCATAATCAGCTTGATGGTGGTGCTTTTGCCTGCGCCGTTCTCGCCTACCAAGCCCATAATGCTGCCGGAGGGCAGCGTCAGGTCAAGACTGCCCAGCCGGAAGCCGGGATATTCCTTTGTCAAACCGTGTAATTCGATGGCATTTGTCATTCCGCATCGCTTCCTTTCATTTTCCACATGAGCCGCAGCATCCGCACGGCTTCCTCCTCCGTCAGCGAACAACCCCGCGCCAACGAGACGA
>OGQT01001207.1_pt1 | contig 21179 bp, 20 predicted proteins | sample 1553261 | NCBI WGS metagenome assembly OGQT01 (sample SAMEA2579992, study PRJEB22360) | human gut metagenome | biome: human gut; feature: human-associated habitat; material: faeces | place: Denmark | collected 2008/2010
GCCATAGGAATCACCAACCAGAGAGAGACAACCATAGTGTGGGATCGAAAGACCGGCAATCCGGTGTATCATGCCATAGTGTGGCAGTGCAGGAGAACTGCGGACAGGATAGAGCAGCTTAAGGCTGAAGGATATGACAAGGTGATAAGAGAGAAAACGGGACTGATAGTAGATCCGTATTTCTCTGCAACAAAGATAGAGTGGATACTTGATAATGTGCCTGGAGCCAGGGAACGCGCAGAGGCAGGGGAGCTGATGTTCGGAACTGTTGACACATGGCTTATATACAAGCTCACAGGCGGAAGAGTCCATGCAACGGACTACACGAACGCATCGCGTACTATGCTATTCAACATTCATACACTGGAGTGGGACAGGGAATTGCTTGCAAAGTTCAACATCCCGGAGAGCATGCTTCCGGCAGTGAGAAATTCCAGTGAGATATACGGATACACGGACAGAGAGATATTTGGCGGTGAGGTGCCTATAGCGGGAGTTGCCGGAGATCAGCAGGCCGCGCTGTTCGGACAGTGCTGCTTTGAGGCCGGTGATGTGAAGAACACCTACGGAACAGGTTGTTTCCTCCTCATGAATACGGGGGATAAGGCAGTTGACTCGCAGCAGGGACTTCTCACCACCATAGCCATAGGACTTGACGGAAAAGTCAGCTATGCGCTTGAGGGAAGTGTGTTTGTGGCTGGAGCAGCCATCAAGTGGCTCAGGGATGAGATGAAGCTCATAGACAATGCAGCGGACACTGAGCGCATTGCTCTGTCTGTGCCGGACAGTAATGGTGTATATGTGGTACCTGCATTTACGGGACTTGGCGCTCCTTACTGGGATGCGTACGCCAGAGGGGCAGTGTTCGGCCTTACAAGGGGAACAAATAAGGCGCACTTTGTCAGGGCGACAGTCGAATCGCTGGCATATGAGACATCGGATGTTCTTGCGGCTATGGAGATGGATGCAGGACTTTCAATCACAAGCCTTCGAGTGGACGGCGGTGCAAGTGCCAACAACTTCCTGATGCAGTGCCAGGCGGACATCAGCCAGGCGCCGGTGGAGCGGCCGTGCTGCATCGAGACGACCGCAATGGGAGCAGCTTATCTTGCGGGACTCGCCGTCGGCTACTGGCCGGATCAGGAGACGGTAAAACAGAACGGAGCCATTGACCGTACATTTGAGCCGGAGCTCTCGAAAGAGGAGCGCGATGAGAAGATGAACGGATGGCACAAAGCAGTCCGTTACGCCGAAGGATGGGCGAAATAGAAAAAGATTTTGAAAATGCAGAAAAGGAACGGTTTCGTAATGAAAACCGTTCCTTTTCGCGTACTGTGACTTCTTGTCTACTGATGTTAAAGAATGTCGATATGTTCGCCGTTTAAAGCTTTGTTCATGCTTCGCACGGCACAGAATTTACCGCACATTGAGCAGGTATCTTCCTGTTCCGGTGAGCGGTCGGCGCGGATGGCTTTTGCGGTCTCCGGGTCCAGTGCACAGTCCCACTGTGCTTCCCAGTCGAGCACGCGGCGGGCGTCTCCCATCTTGTCGTCAATATCACGCGCATGCGGCACGCCTTTGGCAATGTCGGCAGCGTGTGCGGCGATTTTGCTTGCGATGATGCCCTGCTTTACGTCATCGAGGTTCGGAAGAGCCAGATGCTCTGCCGGCGTTACGTAGCAGAGGAAAGCAGCGCCGTTCATAGCGGCAATTGCGCCTCCGATGGCAGCGGTGATGTGGTCATAGCCCGGTGCGATATCGGTTACGAGAGGTCCGAGAACATAGAACGGAGCGCCCATGCAGATGGTCTGCTGTACTTTCATGTTGGCCGCAATCTGATCCATCGGAACGTGGCCCGGTCCCTCAACCATAACCTGAACGTCTTTCTCCCAGGCACGTTTGGTGAGTTCGCCGAGGCGCACCAGCTCCTCAATCTGGCAGACATCCGTTGCGTCGGCAAGGCAGCCAGGGCGGCAGGCGTCGCCGAGAGAAATGGTCACATCGTATTCACGGCAGATATCGAGAATCTCATCGTAATACTCGTAGAACGGATTCTCCTCGCCGGTCATGCACATCCAGGCGAACACGAGGGAGCCGCCGCGGGAAACGATATTCATTTTCCGTTTGTGTTTGCGGATCTGATCGATGGTTTTTCTGGTGATGCCGCAGTGCAGGGTGACGAAATCGACACCGTCCTCGGCATGGAGGCGGATGACGTCAATAAAATCTTTGGCGGTCAGCGTATCCAGGTCTCTCTGGTAATGGATCACACTGTCATATACCGGCACGGTGCCGATCATGGCCGGACATTCGGAGGTCAGTTTCCGCCGGAACGGCTGCGTATTGCCGTGGCTCGACAGGTCCATGATGGCTTCTGCGCCCATATTGACCGCGGAGAGTACCTTCTGCATCTCCACATCGTAATCTTTACAGTCTTTCGAAACACCGAGATTTACATTGATTTTCGTGCGCAGCATCGAGCCGATGCCCTCCGGATCGATGCAGGTGTGCAGCTTATTGGCCGGAATGGCAACCTTTCCGCTGGCGACGAGCGGCATCAGGTCTTCCACGGCCATATACTCTTTTTCTGCGACTTTTTTCAGCTCCGGTGTTACAATGCCGCGGCGTGCGGCGTCCATCTGTGTTGCGTAATTGTGTTCCATCTGTTGTTCTCCTTTATTTTCAAAATCAGATCCGGTAAGCGTGGTTCAGCGGTCCCGAGCCGTGGCCGAGATCCATCATGCTCGCGAGTGCGCCCGAAATATACTCTTTTGCGGCGGAAATGGCATCCGGAAGGGAAAGCCCCTTTGCGAGTCCCGATGCGATGGCGCTGGAGAGTGTACAGCCGGTGCCGTGTGTGTTCGGATTGTCGATGCGTTTTCCGGTGAACCAGGTAAATGTGCCGCTGTGATATAAAAGATCGTTGGCATCATTGATACTGTGGCCGCCCTTTAACAGAACGGCACAGCCGCAGGAATCCCCGATCTCTTTTGCGGCGCGTTCCATATCGCTTTCCGACTGGATTTTGATGCCGGAGAGAACTTCTCCCTCTGGGATATTCGGTGTGATGACTTCGGCCAGAGGAAAGAGCAGTTTTTTCATCAGGTCAGGCACGCCGCCCGAAGCGAGCGCGGAGCCGCTTGTAGCGACGAGGACCGGGTCCACAACGATGTGTTTGGCCTGGTAGAAGCGAAGCCGTTCGGAGATGACTTCGATCAGTGCCGGGGAGGATACCATACCGATTTTGACGGCGTCCGGGAAGATGTCCGTAAAGACGGCGTCAAGCTGTGCGGCCAGAAACTCCGGTGTTACATCGAAAATACCGGAAACTCCGGTGGTGTTCTGGGCGGTGAGTGCGGTAATTGCCGACATGGCGTAAACTCCGTTTGTGATCATGGTTTTGATGTCTGCCTGAATGCCGGCGCCTCCGCTGGAATCACTTCCCGCGATTGTTAATGCTGTTTTCATGTTTTTCGCGTCCATGAGAATTACTCCTTTGCATTACTTTTCTTTTTGGACAGGCGACAAAGAAAGTGGTGCCCCCAGTCTGCCGCCTGGTGTGAGGATGAATGGTTACGTAAAATTATTTGTTTTCCAGCATGCGCAGAGTCTGTTCTTTCAGATCCTTCGTTGCGGAAACAATGTCTTTCTGTGCAAAAATGGCACTGATGACGGCGATGCCGCAGATGCCGCTGCCGGAAAGCTCCGTCACGTTATCGCGTGTGATGCCGCCGATGGCGATGACAGGGATTTTAACGGCATTGCAGATAGCAGTCAGCGTTTCGTGGCTGACATCCTCCGCATCCGCCTTGGAACCGGTGTGGAAGACCGCGCCGACGCCGAGGTAATCTGCCCCGCGCTGCTCGGCGAGAATGGCCTGTTCCACGGTCTGCGCCGAAACGCCGATGATCTTGTCCGGGCCAAGCTTAGCACGGACATCGCCGGCCTCCATATCGCTCTGGCCGACATGAACGCCGTCCGCATCCATCTTAGCTGCGATTTCCACGTTATCGTTGATGACGAAAGGAACATGGTATGCGGCACAGAGTTTTTTCAGTTCCAGTGCCTCTTCCATAAAGTGATCCTGGTCAAGATTTTTTTCGCGGAGCTGGATAAACGTTGCGCCGCCCTGCAGAGCCTTTTCCACCTGGCTGTACAGTGTCTCGCCGTTCAGCCAGCTGCGGTCTGTCACAGCATATAAAAGCAGGCTTTTTTTATCGCACTTCATACTTTGCACCTTTCTCCAGCGTCTCGCCGTCCATGTGGTAGATGGCGTCGATGATGCGGTTCCGGTAGGTGGAGTTGCCGTCTTCCGGTTTCATATGGCTCCAGCCGATCTCGCCGGCAAGTCCCATCGCGCAGACAGCGGCAGCAGCGGCTTTTAACGGCTCGTCCGGGTTGGCAACGAGGTAAGCGGTCATCATGCCGGAGAGCTGGCAGCCTGTTCCGGTGATGCTTCCCATCTCGGCGCGTCCGTTGCGGATCACGTAGCAGGTGTCAGCATCGGCAACGAGGTCGATCGCTCCTGTGATGGCGACAACACAGTTGTGGTCTTTCGCAAAGTTTTTTGCAAAAGCAACGGCGCTGTCGAGGTTTTCGTCTGTTACTTTATCGGCAACGTCTGCGTCAACACCCTTTGTCGTTCCGCTTCCGAGTGCCAGTGTTTTGATTTCGGAAATATTTCCGCGGATGACGGTGAACGGGATTTTTTCCATCAGTCCGACTGCGGTTGAAGTACGTAAGTGGCTTGCGCCTGCGCCGACTGGATCGAGCAGGATTTTGTGGCCGAGCGAAGCTGCTTTTGCACCGGCACGGTACATGCCGTCGATGCTCGTTCTGTGCAGCGTTCCGATGTTGATGTTCAGACCGCCGCAGATGGAGGTGATATCCTCGACATCCTCCGGTTCATCGGACATGATCGGGCTTGCGCCGCATGCCAGCAGAATATTGGCGACATCGTTTACCGTAACGTAATTTGTGATGTTGTGTACGAGAGGGGTTGTTTTTCTGACATTGTCAAGACAAGTGCCTAACATGATTTTTTGTTCCTCCTGTGTGAGTATTTTTGCAGAAGCAAATTCCCTTGTGGTACTGGAAGAACCTGTTGATGATGTGTTCATAGAGATTAAAAAAGCAGATATACGTGGAGGTATATCTGCAGAAAATATGCATATCGTATCTCCCTACGTTGGCATTACCCAAATCAGGTTCAGGGTCTAGGAGATGCATCCTACTCTCAGCCCGCTTCGCACGCGAGCTCCCCTTTGCTTTCTGCAGACAATTATATACGCATAAAAACAATTGTGCAAGAGAAAAACGGAAGATTTTAAAAAATTTCAGAAAAATAAAAAAGACATGCAAAATATTGGAAATGTAATGTTATTTGGGTTGAAAGAGAAAATAATATCAGCGTAAAATGAAGTATAAAATATGCGTGGAAGTCATGGACGTGATGATGCCGCCTCCATTCCGATTTTCGCCATGACCGCCAACGCCTTTGTTGAAGACCGGCAGGCCGCAAAAGAGGCCGGCATGAACGTGCATATCGCAAAGCCGATTAATGCGGAATTACTGAAAAAGAAAATTGCAGAGTATTGCAGGTGAAAAGAAGTGCCCCTGCCCGGCATCTGATGTGTGCCGGGCAGGGGATTTTGATGTGCGAATCTTATTTTTCTTCCTCCGGGTACGTATAGCCCCAGGTTCTGCGGAAGGAGGTCATCAGATCCATGACGTCCTTCGTGTAGTCGAGGTGCATGGCAGATGCATCTCCATTGATGGCGCGTTCCATGTCGGCGAGCTCATAGGCGAGTGCATCGGCGTTGTCACCGGCTTTGATGATTTCGGATTCGCCGGTGGAAGCGTCTGTGATTTTTGCTTCCCAGGCACGCGGGTACTCCATGATCTCGATAAATCCGTTCTCACAGGAAACCATGCCGCGTTTCGGCTGTTTGGAGTGGAGAGAGAGCATCACACTTGCCATCTGTCCTTCCTGATTGGTGAGAAGGAGGCCGGCCTGCTCGTCCACACCGGTCGGAGCGGGCTTTACCTGGGAAAGGAGCTGATCCGGCTTGGAGTCGAAGAACCAGCGGATGAAGGAGAGTGCGTATACGCCGATATCAAGCATCGCGCCGCCTGCGAGATTCCGGTTGAAGAAGCGGTTCTTCATGTTGTACTCTTTGAAACTGCCGAAGTTCATCGTGATCAGATTGACTCTGCCGAGACGGCCGGAGTCGAGAATTTTTTTCAGTTCTTTGTAGATCGGCATATGGTAAATCGTCATTGCCTCTCCGATGATGACACCTTTTTCTTTCGCAAGCGCTATGGCCTCGTCGAGCTCGTCACTGTTCAGCGTAATCGATTTCTCAACGAGAATGTGTTTTCCATTGGCAATCGCCTCTTTCATAAAGCCAAGATGCGTGTTGTGCGGCGTCGTGATATAAATGACATCGACCTCCGGATCGGTAAACATCTCATGGAAATCATCGTAAACTTTTCCAATTCCATATTTCTCCGCAAAAGCAGCCGCCTTCTCATGGGTCCGGTTGCCGACCGCGTAAATATTCTTTCCGTTTTTCTGCAGTGCGACCGCCATTTCATTTGCAATCACACCGCATCCGAGTACAGCCCATTTGATTTCTTTCATCGTGAGATTCTCCTATCGTATCTATTTCGCCCAGAGCGGTTCTTCGCTTCCGCTGTAGTCAAACCGTCCGTCGTTTTTCTCTTCCAGTGCTTTGATCATATGGTACGTAAATTCATTGTAAGGCGTTGGAATTCCCAGCTCTTTTCCCATGCGGATCAGCGAACCCGAGAACATATCAATTTCCGTATGGCGTCCCGCATCGAGATCCTGGAGCGTCGAGTAGCGCGCCGTCGGCGGAACCGCACTTCCGCGTCCCGAGGAGACATCCGCCTTGTTGATATCAATTCCCTTTGCCTCCGCAATCGCCATCAGTTCTGCGCGGAGTCCGTCGCTGATCGCCTTCATATGCACACTGTCGCGGTAGCAGCCGACCCCGGCACCGAGAATAGCCTGCGGCAGGTTATTGCAGACATTCAGCCGGAATTTGCTCCATATTTCCTCTAAAATACAATCGGTTGCCCGGTAATGCAGCCCTGTGCCGGAGAACAGATCCAGAACAGCCTGCACACGCTCACTGTCGTACGGCGCCGAAACTTCGCCGAAAATGATGCCGAGCGTCGCCTCAGGGTTGAAAACGTAGCCGTCATTCTCTTTATGAGAAGCTACTTTGATAACAGCATGAAGCAGATGCTCCGCACCGGCTTTTTCCGCGATGATCTCCTCGCTGTCCACGCCGTTCATCAGACTCATGATCACAGTATTCTCGCCGGTAACGGCAGTAATATCGTCAAGAGCCCCCGGCAGTGCGCCGTATTTGAGCGAGACGATCAGAAAATCCACGCCGTGTGCCTCTTCCGGTGTCCATACCTCCGGGTGATAAACCGTATCGTTAATTTTGCATCCTTTGTTTTTCAGACGCTTCGCCCGTTCCCCGGACGCGATAACGCCAAGCCGGATGTCCTTTTTCTCCGAAAGCCCCCAGATCACATAAGACCCAACCGCTCCGGCGCCCAGAACAGCAACTGATTTTATTTTCATAATAGCCTCCTTTGTAACTGTTTGAATTATCCTTACTATAACAAATTTTGCGGAGATCCTCAATTTGTTTTTCAAAATAGAAAATTTCGGAAAAGGAAGCCTAAATGTGTTGACGGAGCGATAAGGTACATTGTAGAATGAAAAATATAAAAGAAACGCGCAGATGCGGCAAGAGGAGATGGCAGAAACACATTACCACATTTCCAAATCGACGGCCTGCTTCATGCTGGATCTGAACGATCTGAAAATGTACGAAGACAAAATCCGGACGAAAGAAGAACAGAAGGCAAAAGAAAAACAAGAGAAGAAATAAGAAACGAAGGAGAAACGAAATTCGAACGTTTCTCCTTCGTTTTTTGCACGCATTTTTACCGGGAAATCATATTCTAAGGTTAGAATGAAAAAACAGGAGAATCTGTTGATGAAAAGAAAATGGCTGACAGGTGCGCTTGTACTGGCAATGGCGGCAGTGACGCTGGCGGGATGCGGGGCAAAAGATGAGACAAAAGAAAAAGTGGAGCAGGTGACATTAAATGAGGTTGCCCACTCCATTTTTTACGCCCCGCAGTATGTGGCAATTGAGGAGGGGTATTTCGCGGACGAGGGCATTGATCTGACGCTGATAACAGGATTTGGTGCAGATAAAGTGCTGACAGCGATGATTTCCGGCGAGGCGGATATCGGGTTTATGGGGGCGGAGGCAACCGTCTACGCGTACCTCGAGGGAACCGCAGACCCGGTTGTGAACTTCGCGCAGCTGACGCAGCGGGCGGGAAACTTTGTTGTGGGAAGAGAGAAAGACAATTCGTTTACCTGGGAGAAATTGAAAAACAAAGAGGTATTAGGGGGAAGAAAAGGCGGTATGCCGGAAATGGTCTTTGAGTATGTTCTGGCGCAGAAAGGGATTGATAAAAAAGACGTAAACATCAACCAGAGTATCGATTTTGGTTCCACAGCTGCCGCGTTCTCCGGCGGGCAGGGGGATTATACGATTGAATTTGAACCGTCCGCGACACTGCTCGAGCAGAAGGGCGACGGCTATGTCGTGGCATCGGTCGGAACGGAATCCGGGTATGTGCCGTATACGTCGTACAGCGTCAAACAGAGTTATCTGAAAACGCACGGCGCAACCGTAGAAAAATTCACGAAGGCACTGCAGAAGGGAATGGACTTCGTGCAGACGCACACACCGGAGGAGATTGCAGAAGTGATTGCGCCGCAGTTTGCAGAAACCGAGCTGGAAACCATCACCGCGATCGTGCGCCGCTACTATGAGCAGGATACGTGGAAAGAAAATCTGATCTTTGAGGAAGAAAGTTTTGATCTTCTGCAGGAGATTCTGGAGCAGGCGGGAGAGCTGGAGAAAAAGGCACCGTACAAGACACTCGTGACAACAAAATACGCCGAAGAGGCCGCCGCCAAAGGCTGATTCCGGCGGAATAGAAAAGCGAAAAAAGACAGAAAAAGACACTTTTCGACATTCGTCGACAAACAGCGACATTTCATTCGAAAAAAATAAAGAAAATTGTAAAAGAAAAGAAGAAAAATAGAGAAAAATTATTGCAAAAAAGTAAATTTTGTTGCATACTATAGGTGTCGCATATATTTTTTACAACACAGGCATACGGAGGCGAACAGACATGAAAGTAGGTTTTATCGGCGGCGGCAACATGGCGAGTGCCATGATTGGCGGAATGATCCAAAAAGGAGTTGTATCTGCAGATGACATTCTGGTATCGGTCCGCACGGAGAAAAGTGTGGAACGCTTGAACAACCAGTTTGGAGTCCAGGCGACTATGGAGAACGAAGCGGTCGTAGCCGGATCCGATCTTGTATTCCTGGCAGTAAAGCCAAACCAAATAAAAAATATAATAAACCTCGTCAAAAACTTCATCTCACCCGAGAAGATTATCGTATCGATTCTTCCCGGTAAGTCTTTACAATGGCTGGGTACAGAAATCGGAAAACCAACAAAGTTAATTCGCACCATGCCAAACACACCAGCACTCGTCGGAGAAGGAATGACCGGCGTCTGTGCCAATGATCTCGTGACGGAGGAAGAGCTGCAGCTCGTTTTAACCCTCCTGAAAAGCTTTGGCCGCGCAGAAGTTGTTCCGGAGTATCTGATGGATACCGTCACAGGTGTCAGCGGAAGCTCGCCGGCGTACGTATTTCTTTTCCTGGAGGCTCTTGCAGATGCGGCCGTAGCCGAAGGAATGCCGAGAAAACAGGCATATGAATTTGCTGCACAGTCTGTCCTTGGAAGCGCCAAAATGCTTCTCGAGACAGGAATGCACCCGGGAGAATTAAAAGACATGGTCTGCTCGCCAGGCGGAACCACCATCGAAGCGGTTGCCGTACTGGAGCGGGAGAAACTGAGAAGTGCTGTTATTGATGCAACACGAGCCTGCATCCGGAAATCAAAGGGAGTGGATTAGAAGGAGCAGCACCGCCGCTTTGACAGAATGACGCTAATGTGAAAGCAGCAAAAATAAAGAATGTATGCACAAAAAAACAAACCAAAACAAGCAAAAAGCAAGCACAAAAAAGAGTAAAAAAACAAACGAGCGAAAAAATCCCGGCAGCCGTGGAAAAGGCACCGGGATTTTTTCTGGTAATTTATAGTTTTTTTCCTTTACTGAGCGTACTGTTGTGATAATCGGAAGAATAGGTTACATCCTTTCCAAACCATACCGGAGGAACAAAGGCGTTTGCGGATGCTTCGTCCGGAAACTCCACCTCTGCGAGGTAAAGGCCTTCATACGGCGCATCAAAGACATCGAGCTCGATCGTCAGATCCGTTCCGGTAAGCGGCAGCAGATAGCGTGTTTTTGAGATGAGAACGCCGTCTGCCTTTTCCCGCAGATGCAGGTAGGATTCCTTTGTGAGCGGAAGATTATACTCTTCACGCACCATCAGCCCTTTTGACTTGTAGGTCAGATAATATTCGTCGTCAGAGCGGCGGATGCGGACAACCGGTTCGGTGGAAAGATAGCCCTGCTCGATTTTTTTACATGGATAGCTTGTAAGATTTTCCGGAAGCTGATCCAGAAGGTATTTGCGTTCGATTTCCATAAAAGAGACTCCTTCTCGTGATTGCATCACTGCTTTTTTCAAGAGTTTACCATGCTTTTCCCGTGATGTTAAGCGAAATCCGGCTTTTTGCGAAAAAAGTCCTGAAATTTTTATGAAATGCAAGCATTCTGCGGAAAAATGTGGTATAATAGCGGCGGTTTGTTACAAAGAAAAGCAGAGAATATCACGTGACAAAACACACGAGACTGATCATACAACACAGGAGGACAAAACCATGGCAAAGATTTATGTATTTCTGGCAGACGGATGTGAAGAGATTGAGGCACTGACCCCGGTGGATCTGCTGCGCAGAGCCGGAGAAGACGTATGCACCGTTTCTATTATGGGAAGAAAAGAAGTAACAGGATCCCACAAAATCACCATTCTTGCAGATGAAACCATCGAAGAGGGAGAGTTTGATGACGGAGACATGCTGGTACTTCCGGGCGGAATGCCGGGTACATTAAATCTGGCCGGAAACGAGACGCTCGCAGCGCTGATCCGTTCCTATGACGATCAGGGAAAGAAACTGGCAGCCATCTGCGCAGCGCCGAGCATCCTTGGTGTGATGGGCATCTTAAAAGATAAAAACGCTGTCTGCTTCCCGGGATTTGAAGAAAAGCTGGCAGGCGCAAACGTACTCGATGTACCGGCAGTCACCGACAAAAATGTGACCACCGGCCGCGGCATGGGAGCAGCCACTGACTTCGCACTGGAGCTGATCCGTGTTCTGCAGGGAGAGGACAAAGCAAAAGAAATGGCGGAAAAAATCGTATTTCATTGCTAAAAAAAGCCTAAAAACCACAGAAATATAAAAAAATCACTGGCGTTTTTGAAAAGAGTATGCTATACTCGATAAATGACTGTAGAATGGAGAGGTGTGCAGGTTTTCTGCCGCTTTTCAGATAAATCAAGGAGGAAATTGATAAAATGAGTGTACAGGTCGAAAATTTAGAAAAGAATATGGCCAAACTTACCATTGAGGTTCCGGCTGAAGAATTAGAGAAAGCACTGGAGAAAGCTTACCAGAAACAGAAAAAGAACATCAGCGTTCCGGGCTTCCGCAAAGGAAAAGTTCCGAGAGCTATGGTAGAAAAAATGTATGGCCCGGCAGTATTCTATGAGGATGCTGTAAACAGCCTTGTTCCGGAAGAGTATTCCAAAGCAGCAGAAGAGAGCAAACTGGACATCGTATCCCGTCCGGAGATCAACGTAGAGCAGATCGAAAAAGGCAAAGCTTTCATCTTTACCGCAACTGTAGCAGTAAAACCGGAAGTTACCCTTGGCGAGTACAAAGGTCTGGAAGTAGCAAAAGCTGACACAACCGTTACAGATGAAGAAGTAGAAGCTGAGCTGAAAAAAGAGCAGGAGAAAAATGCAAGAACCATCAATGTAGAGGATCGTCCGGCAGCAGACGGAGATACCGTTACACTTGACTTCGAAGGTTCTGTAGACGGCGTTCCGTTCGACGGCGGCGCTGGAAAAGATTATCCGCTGACCCTTGGCTCCCATTCCTTCATTCCGGGATTCGAAGAGCAGCTCGTTGGCGCAGCTCTGGAAGAGGAGAAGGAAGTAAACGTTACTTTCCCAGAGGATTATCAGGCAGAAGAGCTTGCTGGAAAAGCAGCAGTATTCAAATGCACCATCCACAAAATCGAAGCAAAAGAGCTTCCGGCACTTGATGACGACTTCGCAAAAGACGTTTCCGAGTTCGATACTCTGGATGAGTACAAAAAAGAAATCAAAGACAACCTGACCAAGAAAAAAGAAGAGCAGGCTAAGACAGAAAAAGAGAACGCTGTCGTAGATAAAGCAGTAGAGAACGCAACAATGGAGATTCCGGAAGCTATGATCGATACGCAGGTAGAGAACATGGTTGACGATTTCGCAAGAAGAATCCAGTCCCAGGGTCTGTCCATGGAGCAGTACATGCAGTTTACAGGCGCTACCGTTGATTCCTTAAAAGAGCAGATGAAACCGCAGGCTGTTAAGAGAATCGAGAGCAGACTGGTACTTGAGAAAGTTGCAGAAGCAGAAAACATCCAGATCAGCGATGAGAAGCTGGACGAAGAGCTGGCTAAAATGGCTGAAATGTACAAAATGGAGCTGGATAAATTCAAAGAGCTCGTTGGCGAATATGAGAAAGAGCAGATGAAGAAAGATCTCGCTGTTCAGGAAGCAGTAACTCTCATGGCCGACAGCGCAAAAGAGGCGTAAGACCTCGGAAAGAGAGGCAATTGAATGAGTTTTGTACCTTATGTCATCGAGCAGACAAGCAGGGGAGAGAGAAGTTACGATATTTATTCAAGACTGCTGAACGACCGTATTATTTTTCTGGGAGAGGAAGTCACTGACGTATCGGCAAACCTGATCGTTGCACAGCTTCTGTTCCTGGAGTCTGAAGATCCGGGAAAAGATATCCACATGTATATCAACAGTCCGGGAGGTTCTGTAAGCGCAGGACTTGCTATCTACGATACGATGCAGTACATCAAATGTGATGTATCCACGATCTGTATCGGTATGGCTGCCAGCATGGGAGCATTCCTTCTTGCCGGCGGTACCAAAGGAAAGAGAATGGCTCTGCCAAACTCTGAAATCATGATTCATCAGCCATCCGGCGGTGCACAGGGTCAGGCAACCGAGATCAAAATCGTTGCAGAACAGATTCTGAAAACCAAACGGAAATTAAATGAAATTCTGGCGGCAAATACAGGAAAACCGCTGGAACAGATTGAGATCGATACCGAGCGTGACAACTATATGTCCGCAGAGGAAGCAAAAGCATACGGTCTGATTGATAATGTAATTACGAACCGATAAGAGAGGAAAGGTGTCCAAAAGCGTAGTTCCGGCAATGAGGCTTTTGTGGCACCTTTTGCCTTATCCGGCGATAAGGTTTAGTTGTAATATGTTGAAAGGAAGAAAACGATGGCTATAAAAGGGAATGATACCAAGATCCGCTGCTCTTTCTGCGGAAAGACAGAAGACCAGGTACGCAAGCTGATCGCAGGCCCGGACGGGGCATACATCTGTGATGACTGCGTGGCAATCTGCTCGGAGATCATTCAGGAAGAATTTGAGGATCTGTACGGCGAGCAGGATACCGACGAGATCAACCTGATCAAACCAAAGGAAATCAAAGCATTTCTGGATGACTACGTAATCGGACAGGATGAGGCGAAAAAAGTGCTCTCCGTTGCTGTTTACAACCATTACAAACGAGTGCTTTCCGGTGCATCCTCCGACATCGAACTGCAGAAGAGCAACATTCTGATGCTCGGACCGACCGGTTCCGGAAAAACGTATCTGGCACAGACACTGGCCAAACTGATCAACGTTCCGTTTGCAATTGCAGACGCAACGGCGCTCACTGAGGCAGGTTATGTCGGCGAGGACGTAGAAAACATTCTGCTCCGCCTCATTCAGGCAGCAGACTATGATATCGAGCGCGCTGAGCACGGCATCATCTACATCGATGAGATCGATAAAATCACAAGAAAATCCGAAAACGCTTCGATCACACGAGATGTTTCCGGCGAGGGTGTACAGCAGGCACTGCTGAAAATCCTGGAGGGAACTGTAGCTTCCGTTCCGCCGCAGGGCGGAAGAAAGCATCCGCATCAGGAGTTTATTCAGATTGATACGACGAATATCCTCTTTATCTGCGGCGGTGCATTCGAAGGACTCGAGAAGATCATCGAGACGAGACAGGATACGAAATCCATCGGATTCAACAATCCGATCGGCCATGCAAAAGATGAGAATGTCGGAGATCTGCTCCGTCAGGTCATGCCGCAGGATCTGACCAAGTTCGGCCTGATTCCGGAGTTTGTCGGACGTGTGCCGATTGTCGTTACGTTAAATTCTCTGGATGAGACGGCCCTGATGAAGATTCTGGTTGAGCCGAAGAATTCTCTGGTCAAACAGTACAAGAAGCTGTTTGAGCTGGACGGCGTACAGCTTGACTTTAAAGAAGATGCACTCGAAGCGATTGCAAAGAAATCCCTGGAGCGGAAAACAGGCGCCAGAGGTCTCCGCGCAATCATGGAAGATACGATGATGGATCTGATGTATGAGATCCCGTCGGACAATACGACAAAAGAATGCGTCATCACCAAGGACGCTGTAGAAAAGAAGGCGGAGCCGGAGATTATTCACGGCGAACCGGCCCCTGTTCCACGGCGGAATATGGGAAGAAGATCCGGAAGACCGGAAACCGCCTGAAAAACGCAGGAGGAAACTTAAATGGAAGAAGTGACAAAAGTATTACCGGCGATTGCGCTGCGTGGAACAACGATTTTGCCGGATATGATTGTACATTTTGATATCAGCAGACCTAAATCGGTTCGTGCGGTCGAGGAGGCGATGCTGGGAGACCAGAAAATTTTCCTGATTACACAGAAAGACCCGGATACGGAAGTACCGGGTCTGCTTGATGTGTATAAAATTGGAACAATTGCGGTCATCAAACAGGTTGTGAGAATGCCAAAGGATGTTCTTCGGATTCTCGTAGAAGCAGAAAGACGCGCAGAACTGCTGAACTTCGAGGAAGAGGAGAGCGAGTATCTCCGCGCCGAGGTGGCGCTGTTTACCGGCTCGGACGAAATGCAGTTTTCCGATATCGAGCAGGAGGCAATGCTGCGCAACTTAAAAGAGCTGTTTGCCGTCTACTGCGAGCAGACGCAGAAAGTCAGCAAGGAACTGGCAGGCCAGATCCTCGGAACCGAAGAAGTTGGAAAGCTGGTGGACCAGATCTGCATGAATCTGCCCCTCGACTACGTAAACCGCCAGAAACTGCTGGAGGCTGTGGAGCTTTCCGAGCGGTATGATACGCTCTGCGTCATGATCGCCAACGAGATTCAGATTCAGGAAATCCGTTCGGAGATTCAGGGAAAAATCAAAGAGCGGATCGATAAGAACCAGCGTGATTATATTCTGCGCGAGCAGCTTAAAGTCATCCGCGAGGAACTCGGCGAGGACAATTCCCGGACCGAGATTGAAAATTATAAGAAGCAGCTCGAGAAGCTCAAAGCCTCCAAAGAGGTGAAAGAGCGGATTTCCGAGGAGATCCACCGTCTGGAAAATTCGGCCAGCAATCCGTCCGAGGCAGGCGTGATCCGCGGCTATATCGAGACACTGCTGGGGCTTCCGTGGGATAAGGCATCCCGTGACAATCAAGATCTGGCAAGAGCACGCGAGATTCTGGAGGAAGATCACTACGGTCTTTCGAAAGTAAAAGAGAGAATCCTCGAATTCCTGGCCGTACGCACCCTGACGAAGAAAGGCGAGAGCCCGATTCTCTGCCTGGCAGGCCCTCCGGGAACCGGTAAGACCTCGATTGCGAGAAGCGTGGCGCGAGCCCTGAATAAAAAATACGTCCGCATCTGTCTCGGCGGTGTGCGGGATGAGGCGGAGATCCGCGGCCACAGAAGAACCTACATCGGCGCGATGCCGGGACGCATTGCGGCGGGACTCCATCAGGCGAAGGTGAAAAATCCGCTGATGCTGCTCGACGAGATCGACAAAGTAAGTGCAGATTACAAGGGAGATACCTCTTCCGCACTTCTTGAGGTCCTCGATTCCGAGCAGAATAATAAATTTGCCGATCATTACGTAGAGCTTCCGATCGACCTTTCGGAGGTGCTCTTTATTGCAACCGCAAATGATATTCAGAACATTCCGCGTCCGCTGCTGGACCGTATGGAAGTGATTGAAATTTCAAGCTATACGGAAAACGAGAAGTTCCATATCGCAAAAGAACATCTCGTTCCGAAGCAGAAGAAGGCGAACGGTCTGAAAGAAGCACAGCTTGTGATCGAGGATGAGGCGCTGATGGAAGTGATCAGCGGCTACACCAGAGAGGCCGGTGTCCGCTCCTTGGAGCGCCAGATCGGCAGAATCTGCAGAAAGAGCGCGAGAAAGATTCTCGAGGAACAGGTAAAAGAGGTTGTTGTAACAAAAGAAAATCTGGAAGAGTTCCTCGGAAAAGAGAGGTATGAGTTCCAGCCGGCCAACGAAAAACCGGAGATTGGTATTGTGCGCGGTCTTGCCTGGACGGCAGTCGGCGGCGATACGCTGCAGATCGAGGTCAATGTGATGCCGGGAAAAGGAGAGTTTCTGCTGACCGGCCAGCTCGGCGATGTGATGAAGGAGTCTGCGCAGGCGGGCATCAGCTTTATTCGTTCCGTGGCAGAGCAGTATGAGATTCCGAAAGAATTTTTCGAGAAACACGACATCCACATTCATATTCCGGAGGGAGCCGTTCCAAAAGATGGCCCGTCTGCCGGTATTACGATGGCGACGGCGATGGTTTCCGCGATCACAAAGGTTCCGGTAAAAGCAGACGTTGCGATGACCGGAGAGATTACGCTCCGCGGCCGTGTGCTTCCGATCGGTGGACTGAAGGAAAAAACACTGGCAGCCAAAAATGCAGGAATTAAGACCATCTGTGTGCCAAAGAAGAATGAGAAGGATATAGATGAGATTTCACCGGAGATCAAAAAAGGTCTGAAAATCGTGTTTGTGGAGCAGATGAAAGACGTGCTGGATGTGGCGTTTGTAAAGAAGTGAATTAAGAAGAGGAAAAGACAATGGTAATTAGAAGTGTAAATTTGGAGACTGTCTGTGGTATCACAAGTAAAATACCGGACAATCCATTTAATGAAGTGGCATTTGCAGGAAAGTCAAATGTAGGAAAATCATCCATGATCAATGCGCTGTTAAACCGCAAGTCGCTCGCAAGGACATCGGCGCAGCCGGGAAAGACGCAGACCATCAATTTTTACAATGTCAATGATGCCATGTATCTGGTCGATCTGCCCGGTTATGGATATGCGAAGACCTCTGCCAGTGAGAAGGAAAAATGGGGAAAAATGATCGAGAATTATCTCCATACCTCAAAAAAACTGCAGGCAGTCTTTTTGCTGATCGATATCCGCCATGATCCGTCTGCAAACGATAAAATGATGTATGACTGGATGGTTTATCAGGGATTTACACCGATTATCATCGCCACAAAGCTTGATAAGATCAAACGAAGCCAGATCCAGAAGAATGTAAAAGCAATCCGCGAAGGTCTGAAAGTAAAGCCGGGTACGGTGATCATTCCATTCTCCTCCGAGACGAAGCAGGGAAGAGATGAACTCTGGGAGGTTATCGATTCCTTTGTTCTGCCACAGGAGGAAACTGAGAAAGAAGATAAATAACAGTTTGCAGAATGCCTGTGGCCTGTAATGTAAAAATGACATTGCACTGCAAAATCGTTCATGGTAAAATAGCAGTATAAGTGTCAGACAAGACAAAAAGCACCCGGAGATACTTTCCGGGTGTTCTGCGAATATAAAGGTGCATCGGAGGATGGTAGAGATGAAAAAGAAGAAAATTGTGATTGCTCTTGGACATGAAGCATTGGGAACAACACTTCCTGAACAGAAAGAGGCAACGAAACGAACAGCAAAGGCAGTGGCAGATTTTATCCGTGAAGATTATCAGGTTGTGATCACACACAGTAACGGACCACAGATCGGTATGATCCATACTGCTATGAATGAATTTTGTAAATTATATCCGGAATATACGGCAACACCAATGTCTGTATGTTCTGCAATGAGTCAGGGATATATCGGTTACGATTTACAGAATGCGATCCGTGCGGAATTATTGAACAAGGGAATCTATAAACCCGTTTCTACGATCCTTACACAGGTTGTGGTTGATCCATATGACGAGGCGTTTTACAAACCAAGCAAAGTCATTGGACGTGTGCTGACGGAAGAGGAAGCAGAGGCAGAGGAGAAAAAAGGAAATCACGTTGTCAAAACAGAAGGCGGGTACAGACGAATCGTTGCAGCGCCAAAGCCAATGGATATCGTGGAGATCGATGCGGTCAAAGCATTGTCCGATGCTGACCAGATCGTAGTTGCCTGTGGAGGCGGCGGCATCCCGGTATTAATGCAGGATAACAACTTAAAGGGTGCCAGTGCTGTTATTGAAAAAGACCTTGCAGCAGGAAAACTGGCAGAACTTCTGGATGCAGACATGCTTGTTATTTTGACAAGTGTTGACAATGTATGCTTAAATTATGGACAGCCGGATGAAAAACCATTATCAACCATGACTGTTGCAGAAGCAAAGAAATACATGGAGCAGGGACAGTTTGGTGAGGGCGATATGCTTCCTAAGATAGAGGCAGCCATCAACTTTATCGGTGACTCTGCGATCAGGTCCGTTCTGATCACAAAATTGAACAAAGATGGTTCAAATATCCATGGCGGTATGGGAACCATGATCACAAAATAATTTTTTTGACATAATGTTTACAAAAAAGAGCAGGTTTTTTTACAAAAGAAAGCTTGCTTTTTTTATGTTTATCTCGTATAATCTCTCCGTAGATGGAGTCGCCGTACCAAAGAAGAAACTTAAAATTTATTATACATTTTTCACAAGAATACGAATAAAAACGAAGAGAAGAGTCTGTATTATTGTGAAAAGTGTATAAGTTTTAAGTTTTTCGGAGATTGGTCCGCCGGCTCCGTGCTGATTTAAGGAGATTGTTAAAACTATAACAGAAATCAGGAGAGGCATACGCATTTCGAATGAATAAAAATCAGCAGGAACACTTGAAAAATGAAACCATAAAAAGAAAGGAAGAATTTATGACAAGAAGAACAAAAATCATCTGTACGTTAGGACCATCCACCGACAATGAAGCGGTGATGAGAGCATTGATCGAAGAGGGAATGAACGTTGCACGTTTCAATTTTTCGCATGGACCGCATGATGAGCAGATGGGAAGATTAAAAATGCTCCGCAAACTGCGCAAAGAATTGGGAAAATATGTTGCAGCTTTACTTGATACAAAGGGACCGGAAATCCGTCTCGTAGAATTTGAAAAAGGAAAAACAGAGTTAAAGACAGGCCAGACTTTTACACTGACAACCGATGATATTCCTGGAACAGATGAGCGCGTATCCATCACTTACAAAAATCTTGCAGATGATGTAAAGCCGGGCGATCATATTCTGATCGATGATGGTCTGGTAGGTCTGGAAGTTGTAGAGATCAAACCGGTTGCAAAACCAGTGAATACCAAGGTCAACGCAAGAGATATTGTCTGTAAAGTGTTAAATGATGGTGTGATTTCCAATAAAAAAGGCGTGAACGTTCCGAACGTTGACCTCACGATGCCATTTATCAGTGAAAAAGATTACGGAGATATCTGTTTTGCGGTAGAAAATGATTATGATTTTATCGCAGCTTCCTTTGTCCGTACCGCAGAGGATGTTATGGAAATCCGCAAAATCCTTGCGGAAAAAGGCGGCGAGGATATTAAGATCATTTCCAAGGTCGAGAACATGCAGGGTGTCCGCAATATCGATGACATCATCCGTGTGTCCGATGGTATCATGGTGGCGCGTGGTGACATGGGTGTTGAAATCCCATTGGAAGATGTTCCGGTTATGCAGAAAATGATCATCAAAAAAGTATGTGAGGCTGGAAAAATCGTTATTACAGCAACTCAGATGTTAGATTCCATGATGAAACATCCAAGACCAACAAGAGCAGAGTCCACAGACGTTGCAAATGCTATTTATGACGGAACGAGTGCGATCATGTTATCCGGAGAGACTGCTGCAGGAATGTATCCAATTGAAGCTGTAAAAACAATGGTCCGTATTGCAACCCGCACAGAGCATGATATCAACTATTTACAGAGATTCAGACAGCGCAGGACCATGTGTAACCCGGATGTGACAAACGCAATCTCACATGCAACCTGTACGATGGCTGGTGATTTAAGTGCAGCGGCAATCGTGACGGTAACGAAGTCCGGACGTACTGCGAGAATGATCTCCAAATACCGTCCAAACTGCACGATCATTGGTGAGTGCCTGACAGAAAAGGTATGCCGTCAGTTAAACCTTGAGTGGGGTGTAGAACCGATTCTTATCACAGAGGAACAGGATGCAAGCCAGTTGTTTGAGAAGGCAGTTGATGTGGCAGAGGCAGCAGGATTTGTTTCCAAAGGGGAATTAGTTGTTCTGACCGGTGGTGTTCCACTTGGGGTATCCGGTACAACCAACCTCATCAAAGTACAGGTTGCAGGACATATCCTTGTGACAGGAAAAGGATTAAACGGAAAGAAAATTTCCGGAAACCTTTGTGTGTGCCACAGCAATGAAGATTTAAAAAGCTTCAAAGACGGTGATATCATCGTCGCAGCAGACACCACAAATGAAATGATGGCGCAGATGCGTCAGGCTTCCGCACTGATCGTAGAAGCAGAGGGTGCAAACTGTCATGCAGCAATCGCAGGGTTAAGCCTTGATATTCCGGTTCTGATCGCAGCTAAAAATGCATTGGATGTCTTAAAGACCAGTGCATATGTTGAAGTGGACTGCGAGAGCGGGGTTGTAAGTGCAAACTAAATTGTTAAGGAAACAATCGGAGTTGGTGTAAACGAAAAAGCAGTCTTGCGGTT
>OGQT01001210.1_pt1 | contig 21155 bp, 5 predicted proteins | sample 1553261 | NCBI WGS metagenome assembly OGQT01 (sample SAMEA2579992, study PRJEB22360) | human gut metagenome | biome: human gut; feature: human-associated habitat; material: faeces | place: Denmark | collected 2008/2010
CTCAGCTGGGAGAGCATCTGCCTTACAAGCAGAGGGTCACAGGTTCGAGCCCTGTTGTTCCCACCAAAATAAAAAGGATACCTACAAGGTATCCTTTTTATTTTTATGTAATTAGATGTAATGCTCGAACCTGTGACAAGATACTCCAAATTCTGCGAACAACGAGAGCAAAGAATTTGGGAAAAACAGTTCGGGGAACTGTTTTGTAGTATCTTTGTTTCTTATAAGAGCCCTGTTTAATTATTTCCTTTTTGTCTATGGGTGAGAATTCTGCTCGAACCTGTGACGCGTCCTCGTCGTCGCAAGTTCCATATCGTTCAAAATAACTTTAAGTTATTTTTCGCTCATTCCACTGCTCCGCCTCTCAAAATCTGTCGTACAGCAGTGCGTCAGATTTTGTATTACTTTTAAATCAGTTTATCGACAGTATAAAAGCCATCGGTTTTTAACCGATGGCTTTGTTTTATGTCAACCAAAATCTTATGCTGCTTACACCTATATTTTATTAGTTTATAAAAAGCAAAAGGAGACGGTATTTCTACCGTCTCCTAAAGCTTTATTTCAATGTCAAGATTTTAGTCTAAATCAGTAACATGGTCAATACCGGTATTTCCACCAGTATAAGATGCTGTTAAAACCTCATCATAAGTCTTAAACTCATCAATCTGTGACACTGGCTTTGTGTAAAGCTCTTTCATTGGTTTTCCTCCCAAATTTACCGGTGCCTTACCCCTGCCGATTTGGCAGAGGCAAAAGCATCAATAAATTATAATTTGTTATCAATAAGTGTAAGATTCAATGTTAGACATAGTTGGCTTTAATGTGCCATCAGCAGTCTTTGTAATAACAAATGCTACTGCAGAAATCTTACCATCTTTCTTTGAAAGACCATAGTCAAGAGCAATCTGCTCTGCTGAATTCTTGTTGTAAAGAATCTTTACAGTGCCTGCATTAGCGTCTGCACCCTTATTGCCAACATTTTCAAGTTTGAGTTCAGAATCAGCTAAATTCTTACCATAAATGAAGCCCTGCTTAACTACTGTTTCGCCAGGAGCAACATTGCGTGTTGCAAGGAATGAAACCTTAACTGTACCCTCAATTGGTGTTGCTGAAAGAATCTTAACTGTTGTTTTCTGCTGAACTGCAGTCATTACAGGTGTAAGTTCAATATTAGAACCGCAGAAGAATGTGTAAGTATCGCCATAGCCAACTACTGTACCGTCAGCTAACTTCCAAGCTTGAGCACCGTCCTTATGAACACTAACCTTAGTATCATAAGCAACTTGAGCCGGGCTAGCTACTTCAGCACCGTTAACAGTGATTGTAGCACCATCGTTAGCAGTTACTGTATACTTAGCAACATCGTCCTTCTTGTACTGAGCATAGATTGTAGCACCGTCTGTGAGTTTGCTGATTTCTTCCGGAGTCATTGACCAACCTGTGAATGTGTAACCAGGGAATACAGGTTCAGTAGGAACTGTAATATCAGCTGCGCTATCAACAGTTTGAGTATCAATTACATTGCCGTATGGGTCAACAAATACTACTGTAAATGAAGTGTCAGCCTTTTCAGCAAATACAGGTTCGTAAGTGATGTCAGCTGTTGCATATGTTACAAATGAAGCTTCGTCAGAAACAATCTTGTTACCAACTTTCCAACCTACGAATTCGCCTGTTTCGTTATTAGCTTTAGCAGTAAGAACTACTTTATCACCAACTGCAAGTCTTGCGTTAGCACCGTTTGTAGCATCAGCATCGTTAAGAGTTGTTGTGCCAAGTTTTGTTGAAGCAACTGTTACAACTACACCTGCATCAAGCTTAGCAACTGCATCTTTAAGAGCAGCTGTTGCAGCGTCTACATCTTCCTGTGTTGTGTAAGCTTCAACTGTAGCCTGAGCATTAGCCTTAAGAGCTTCTGCTACCTTTGCGTAAGAAGCTGCTGTGAAATCATCAGCTTTTACATTCTGTGCAGCTTCAAGTGCATTATAGTATTCTGTACCATTAAGCTTATCAATCGGAAGTGTTGATACATAACCGCAATCTGGGCAAGTAGCTGTCTTAGAACCTTCTGCCTTAATTGTAGGCTGAGTAACGGTTTCGTACTTAAGAGTACAATCATCTACTTTGTCGCTACCAACTTCAGTAAATACAAAACCATCCTGTGACCATGTATAAGTTGTTGTTGTATGAGTACCGTTCTTATTATCGGTAACCTTAGCAGGAGTGTTAGCAAAGTTTTCAGGTGTTTCGCCCTTATTAACAGTGAGAGGTTTAGATGTACCGTCAATGAAGTTATAAGTATAAGTTTCAGTTGTAGGATTAGCTACAAGACCATCAACTGCAGCTTCAAGAGCAGCTTTTGCAGCGTCTACATCTTCCTGTGATGTGTAAGCACCAACTGTTGTTTCATCATAAGCAGCAATTGCTTCTGTTACCTTAGCATAAGAATCTGCTGTATACTTAGAACCGTCAACATCCTTTGCAGCCTTGAGTGCAGCTCTGTAAGCTTCACCGTTAAGCTGAGCAATTTCAGTACCTGTTACGATTGTTTCGCCGCAAACATTACATACTGTATCGCCTGTGTAACCAGCATTGTTGATTGTAGGTTTAGTAGCGTTTACAACCTTTGTATCAGCGTGGTCACATACAAGCTTATCAATTGGGTTTGTATAAGTATTGCCACAATTTTCAGTACATGTGTAAACATCATAACCTGCTTCTTTATAAGTAGCGTCCTTATGGTCAGTTACTACGAATTTACATTCAGGGTTTGTTACTACTGCTTCTTCAGTATAAGCAGCGTCAGCTGTTGCAGCTACAACTTCAGGTGTCCACTTGTAACTTGTTACTGAGTGATGAGTTGAATCAGAAGCAACAGGTTTTGTTGTTGGTGTGTTAGTAGGAATTGTTGGCATTACGCCATCATTTACAGTTTGAGTGGTAAGTTCACCACCAATAGTTGTAAATGTGATTGTGTGAGTTGATGGCTTAGGAGCTTCTCTAAATTCATTGAAGCCCATGAAAGTGAACTTTTTCGAACCAGGATGTTCTGTATCACCATCGTTAGTATTGGTATCTTCATTATATACATTCTTAGCGTAAGTTGTAAGACTGCTAAGAAGTGTACCATCACTATAGTTTACAACACAAGCTAAGCTCTTAATATTTGATGAATTGTAAAGACTAAATTCGATTGGGTCATCAGTTACAATCTTAAATACAAATGTAGCAACAGGAGCTGAATTTGTGTAAGTATAACCTGATGCATCACCTGTTGTAGGGTCTACAAATAAACCGTCAGGATCTGATATACCGGTAATATCAACATTTGGGCAAGCAAATGCATAGTTAATTACATTCATCTTACCGTCTTCATTGTTTGCAATAATTGCAGATTTTTGACAAAGATCGTTATTTACAACATCCTTATCAATACCATTTTTACACATTGAATATAATGGTAAGAAGTTTGTACCACCTTTACCATCTTCCCAAGTACCCTTAGCAGCTGCTCTTTCAGATTCAGTACCGAGCTTATATACTGTCTTTCTGCCTGATTTATAAGAATAAATACCGGCAGGCTCAATAGAATCACTGAACTGAATTTGTGCTAATAATGCTGAGAGTGTGGTAAGATTTTCAACATTCAATGTCATTGTGAAATAATCACCGACACCGAGCTGAATATCTTTTGAAAGCACTTCATAAGGACTTTCAATAGCAGCATTGAATGTGTTTGCCTTATCCTTGTTGATAGAAAGAGTACCTGATGTCTTTTTACCATCAACAACTTTATAAGTATAATCTACAGGTGCACCGTGAAGTGAAGCTGCAGAGTCGAACTTTTCTGAGCCTGTGCCACAGGTTGAATAATCAGTATAGCCGCTTGCATTATTTTCAACGAATGTACCGAAATACATTTTAGCGTTTGGCTCATAATCGCCAGGTGCTGCAAGTGCTGTGAAAGGAACTGATAAAACAACCATAAGAACTGACAAAATGACAGCAATTGCCTTTTTGAAAGTTTTATTCATTTTCTTTCCCCCTATTTATTACAAAGTTACATTTGAATATTGAATCTTATTACCAAAAAATGTCAAATAAGTCAATGTATCTATGGCATCAACAATGCCATCTCCATTAAAGTCGCATGTTACATTATAATTATTAAATGCAGTTAAAAAATCAAGTGTATCAAGTGAATCGACATCACTATCATGATTATAATCGCAAATGCATACTGCGACAGTATCAACAGTCTTTGATTCGGAAACTATCAATGTAACCTTTCTGTCAATAGTGGTTTCACCACTAATTAACATTGTGTATTCACCCACCGGAATATCGGCAAGTGTATAATCGCCGTTTGAATCTGTAACTGCTGTGGCAACGGCTGAGCCATCGGCAGCTTTGACTGTAAGATTTATATTGCCAATACCTTTATTGTACTGTGAGCCATCAAGCGATGTAGCAATAGCAATCTTACCTGTTATATCACAACCCGGACCTTTCGGTGAAACATCACAGGCCATAAGATACAAAGAACCATCATAATCATCGGCTTGGTTAACGAGAGCATACTCATCCTTAAGCCCATCATTATAATCTGTTAAAACAAAAGTCTCATTCGGGCTGGTTGAAACTGAAATTACATTTGATGCATCACATTTATTAGCAAAAGCAACTGAAAAAGTTGCAAGCAATGTGCCATCACTATTGATTGCTGAACAAGAGTCAGAATCAGAAACAAAGCCAAACACCAAATTTGAATTTTGTGTAATAGTTCCCATTGACGAAATGCCGGCGATATTATCAGAAAGAAGTGGCTTTGCCGCTGTGTCAACAGTAGCATCTGCACTGTACTTTGCAGTTACCTGCACAACCGATAACTCGGAAACACCTTCTAAATAGAAGTTTACATCGTAAGTACCGGCAGGCAATTCATCACCGTCATATTGTTTTCCGTCAGAGTCTGTATAAGTGCAATAAATATTTGGCTTTTCACTGCCAATAGTTGCACCGTATGAAGTATTAGGAAGGCACACGAAAAGTGCAATAAGCACCAAGAAAGTAAGTGTACCAATTACAGCACCTATTCTCTTTTTAACAAATGCATTTTGCATAGGTGTTACCTCCTTGCCAAGTAAATAAAATTTAGGGAGAGACGAGAGCGCATACAACACCAAATCAAACCTCGGTTATAAAAACGCAAAAGCGTAAAAGCAAGCTTTGAAGAAATGATATTGTAATATCAGGGATAAACAGTGACTAAACGCAATCGCCTTTAACCTCCCAACCCTAAAAACAGGGCCGGTATATAAACGGGGATTACCCGATCATATCAAATTTGTAAATAAAGTAACCATTATAATAAACGGTTACATATCAGGGGTATTGCTACCCCTGATATGATTTAATTTAATTAGTCGAGAGCACGTGGAGCATACTTAACTGCATTACCGTAGAATATTACAAAAGTAAGCGTATCAAGAGCATCAACTGAATTATCGCCATTGAAATCGCAATATAAATCGTATTCACCATTCAATGCGGTGAGGAATGTACGTGTATCAAGAGAGTCAACTGTTTTATCACCGTTGTAATCACAGATACATACAGGAATTTCTGCATTTGAAATATCTTTTGTACCACTAAGTGTTACAGTTCTGTTAATAGTTACATTCTTTCTCTGAACGGTAAGTGATGTTGTACCAACTGGAACAGTAGCAGTGAATGAACCGTCAGCTGCTGAAGTAGCAACTACTTCGCCATTAGCAACTACATCAATGCCGCCAATACCCTTTGTTGATTCAGTACCATCAGTACTTGATGCAATAAGAACCTTACCGCTTACAGTGATTGTATCAGCTGCTGCCTGCTTAACTGAAGGAGCAATTGTTACATCGCCATCAACCTTATATTCATAAGGGAACGCATTAACTGTTACCTTTTCACCGTTGATTGTAAGTTCATTAACAACTTGGTAACCTTCAGCTGCCTTAACATCAATTGTGATTGTTGAGCCGGTTTCTACTGAAACAGGAGCTGTGTAAGCAGCGCCATTGATTGTTACAGTAGCACCTTCAACAGCATTAACTGTTACAGTGTTGTTTGTAGTTTCAGCAGGAGCAAGAGCAATCTCTGCAGCCTGAAGTTCTGTATCAACAGTGTAGATATTTGTAAGTGAAGCATCGTAGCCCTTCTTATCAGAAAGAACAAAGTTAGCTGGATCCTTATGAGCATAATCGCCGTGACCATACTGTGCAAGAGCAACTGCTGCTGCAAGAGCTCTGACATATCTGGTCCATGATTCTGCAGAGTAAGAACCATCGTTTACAAGCTTACCTTCAGCATCCCACTTACCAAAGCGAGGAGCGTTTGCGCCTGTTGTCTTTGAAACTGAAGCTTCAGTTGTTACAGTCTTACCGTCTTCAGCATAAACAGCCTTAGTAGCAGTAAGAGTTGAATAGATGTTGCCTGATGCACACTTGATTTCTTTTTCAAGCTGTGCACCCTGGTAACCACGCTCAACAGCTGCGCTTGCGAAGATATTGAAGAGTCTGGTATATTCAGCTACTGCTGCTGATGAAAGTGATGAATGAGTTACATAAGTATAAGACTTTCCGTTGTCAATGCAGTTTTGTACAGTTGATGCTGCACTTGCAGGAGAAACGCCTAATTCCTTCTTAACTGCATCTTCAGTTTTAGCCTCTCCGGTAGCTTCATCAATTACCGGGTTGCCATCTGCACCTAAAACAACTTTATCATAATGATATTCAAGATCAACAGTAAAGTTCTTTTCAATGTTTCTGGCAATGTCAGTCATCTTAGAGAATGTTAAGATGTTAAAGTTTGTGTCATTAAGACCGGTTCTTGCAACAGAAATGTTTTTGAATGCATTATCTGCAGCCGGCTTAAGTGTATCATTCATAATGCTTGTTACATAGTTGATTCTATCAACAGCCTTTGCAACAGCACCACGGTTATCAACGATTGAACCGTCAGACTTAACTTCGTTAGGAACGATAGTATAATCTGTTACAGGGAACTTACATGACCAATCTTCATTTGAGTTAACCTTCTTGCCATCGGCATCACGGTATACATACTGAACCTGGTTGTAAAGGAGATTGCCCTGTGAGTCAGTTGCCTGAGTTTTAGTAGGCATCTGGCAAGGATTACCATTTGTGGTAATAGCATTGTCCCAAGTTGTTTCATAAACAACTGAGTTAGCAAGATAGTATTTACCATCTGCATTCTTAATTACTTTGATTCCGGCTTGGTCTGTTGTACGAACCTTTCCATTATCATCAGAAAGAGCTAATGGTGAATAGATTGGCATTGTACCTGCAGCATCGAAGTAGTAAACGCCTGCAACACCGCCGACTTTACCTGAACCGTCAGCAAGAGCTTCGCCACCAACATAAGCGTTAGCCAAAACATCCTTTGGAATTGTATATTCTTTTCCTTTAGATGTTACTGTTGGAGCAGATTTTGTATAAGGAACATAAGCTAAATCGCCAAACTTTGATGTAACTTCTTTAGTTGTTGCTGTGAGATGAGTCTTATTGTTAATGCTCTGTGCAAAAGCAACTGTCATAGCAGATGACTTAATAGAAAGTACATTAAGAAGAGCCTGCTTAGCTTGCTCGAAAATAGTTGAGTTAGTAAAGTCTGAAGGCTTATACTGTGATACAAGTGATGCCAAATTATCATAAGCAGTATTCATACCACTGAGCTGGCTGGTATCACCTACAAGGATAGTAAAGTGAGCATAAGCTGACTTAGAACCATTGTAGATACACATATCAACCGGATATTCGCCGCCTTGAATGTTGGTTTCACCATCATAACGGAACGGTTGAACTTCAAGAGCAGATGCATTTGGAATCTGCTTCTTCTCACTTTCAATGTAGAAACCAGGAACTTTGGTGTTACCCATTGAAACAATGTTGAAGAGGTTATCGTAGTTAATCTGACCGCCATTGTTCTGCAAATAAACTGATTCGTAAATATCACCGTCACCAACATGGTAACCTGCGATAATATTCTTAGCAATAGCTTCAGAAAGAGTGTAAACTACATGAGTTCTTGTCTGAATAGCCTTAATATTTGCAGCTGTGGTACCATCAGGGTTAGTTTGAGCTTTAACTGCTTCGATTTCATCGCTTGTGTAACCCTTATAATAAGTAATTTTATCGCTGTTACCTGCTGTTGCTTCTGTTACCTCGTTACGGTTCCATTCACCGAATTCACCTGAACCAGGAGTAGTTTCAACACGGTAGTCATACATATTATACTTAAGAAGGTTACCGTTTGTCTTATCCCAAGCAGGGATAGCGTTTTCACTTGTGATGTTTACTGTTGTATAAGCAGCATTTTTATCATACTTTGTTACAACATTATTTGCATCAAGTGTGTTTGACTGATAATTTGAATCTTCATCATAGAAGTAGATACCGTCAACTGCTTTTGAACCGGTCAAAATCTTATTTCTGTTACTTCTATATCTAACTGAATATGTAGAAATATCAGCAAGGTTTGATGAATCAAGTACCATGTATTCAGGATAGTTAGCAACAAGAGTACCATCATTACTAAATTTAGATGTTGATTTTACATAAGCACCCTCAACACCAACTGTTTGATCAGGTTTATTTGTATCATGCTGGAACTGCTTGTTACTATTATACATAGCTTCTTTCCAACCTGTTGCGGTTGTCATATACTTATAAGCTGAAACATTGTTATCAGCTGCAACAACTGTGCCATCTTTAAGTACGATGTCGTATACAAACTGAACTTCAACTACATTTGATTCTCCTGCTGCTGAGTCGAAAGTAATAGGAAGTTTAGGTGTTACTATTGTTTCGTTAGGAGCAATAAGACCTGATTTAAGTTGAGATGTAATATCAGTTTTTTCGTTGTTACTGCCAATATAAGTTGCTGACTTAAGCTTGTAATAGTAACGAGAAAGTTGAACAAGCTGTCCGTTAGAGATATATGCACGGTTAAGACCTGTGCAGTTATTTGTAAATGAAACTGTATCGCTGCAATCGCCGCCTGCTGTTGTCTTCATAGAAGGTGTAGCAAAGCTTGCTGAAGCAGTCTTAAGCTGCTGAGTTCCGATTGGAGTGATAGCTTCAGGAACGAAAGAGTTAACTGCTGAAAGAGCAAAGAAAATACCTCTCATTACTGAATCGCCATACTTGCCGGCATCACCCTTGGTGCTGTCTGCACCATAACCGGTGAATTCAACAAAGTTGCAAATAGCCTTTTGGATTGCACCGAGGTCAGTACCGCCGGTACCTGCAATAGTTTTAACCTGAAGTAAATCATCAAATGGCTTGTTGTCACCGTTTGACTTAGGAATTATGGTTGTGAAATCCTGCGGCTGTGAAGAATAACGCTTACCGAAGAGACCGTTGATAAGGTCAGCAAGCAAATCATAAGCAGTATTTACAAAACCTTTTGACTGAATCGGTTCAGCAGATACGATTGTGATAAGTTTGTAAACGAAATTAGATACGCCACAGAAACCGCTGTCTTTCTTATCAGAAATATTAAGAATTGAAAGAACTACATCGTTCCAGATAAGATCATGTGAATCGAACTTACCGTATTCCTTGCCTTGGAGTGTACCAAGAATAGGGAGGAACTTGTTAGCAATTTTATCAATATTTTCCCAAAGGTTATTTGTAAGAGCACTGTTACCTTTTTCATCGCAAATACCGAGAAGAGCTGCAACACCCATTGCTCTTTCACCTGAGTTAGTTGCCTTCTTCATTGAGTAATCTCCACCGTAGTAAAGAATTACTGAATTCAAGAGGTCAAAAATTGTAGCACTTGAATTAACATCTTCGTTTTCTGTCTTCCAAGTTTTGCCTTTGTATGTTACAGGAACATATCCTTCAAGTACATATGCAACTGCATCACGAGCCATAGGAAGAATTGTACCTTCAAGTGTTGCGTTGATTGTACCGTCATTGGCTACATTTACAAGTGATGAATAATCCTTATTAGGAAGTACGTATGATAAGTATTCTTTAAGGCATACATAAGCAACTGCTTCTGCATCCTTACAACCATCCCATTCTGCTGGGTGGATAATATCTTGAAGTTTGCCTGCACCAAGGTTAACCTGGCCGATACAAGCAACAAGCATAGGAACCATTGCTGATTCAAGATTTGCTTCTGAAAGAACAGCATCAGTACCGTTAGCATCATAGAATGCCTTGAGGATGTTAGCGTCAGTAGCATCTGCTGTGTACTGAACCATCTTAAGTGCATTGCCAACGAGTGTTGAAGTGATTTTCTTGATTGTTGCATCATTGATTGATTCAACACCGTCTGCCTTTGTTGTTTTAGATTTTGCCATTTCCGGACGATTGCCGATAATGTTATCTCTTTGTGGGAACAAATCATTAACTGCTGCAACAAGTGCATCGTTAAAGCCTGCTACCATTGAACCGTAATTTGAATATTCATTTTTAAAGAAATCGTCAATATTCTTTGTTCCGGTTTGTGCAAAGTAAAGGTTGATAGGACCTGTTTGCATATTGAAACCGTAGTCAGCAAGAGGGCTGTATCTTAACTTAGCAAAGAGCTTTGTTTCATCAATATCTGACCACTTGCCTGTTGATGTTTCAGCAGCTGCACGGTCAAATGAAAGCTGTTCCTTAGCTTTTGCAATAAAGTCATCTGCTGATTTATCGCCATAAGCTTCGTAATTAGCTTCAGCCCATTCGTTAATCTTTGCCTGAGTATAGTTAGAAGCAATATCGCTTGAATTCCATTCACCCTTTTTGTCGAAATAATAATAGTATGCATTATCAAGATTTCTGTCACCCTGGGTGTTTACATGGAGAAGCTTGACTGTACCCTTGAGAACTGTATCCCAAGCAAGATCAAGTGCTGTATAACCTAATTTGAAAAGAGAATCGGTTGGCTTAAATGTAAGCTTTGTTGTTTGCTCTGTTGCATAACCGTTTGCATCCGGATGTCCATAAGCAAAAAGAAGAACATTAAGCGGATTGCCGTCATCATCTTTAAATTCGCTTGAATATACAAGGTTAGGGTCATAACCGAGTTTAGCAGCTGCTGCTGCATAATCCGAGCCTGACTTATTCATTTCAGCCTTGATTTCAAGATAACGAGTAGCTGATGTATCCTGGATAGGTTTGAGTGAGCCATCTTCGTTCTTTTCATTATATTCTTGGTTATATGTAACGAGAACGCTTATCTTCTGAAGAAGCTCGGTAGAGAGCTTATCGAAAAGCTGGTCATCATATACCCATTGAGTTTTGCCACTCTTGAAATCATTGATTTCATCCTGTGTATACCATTTTGTATAGTTGAAAATAAGCTGCTGAACAATGTTATAAACAAGGTTTTTAGCATAACTTTCATCGCTGAAGCCTAATGGACCTGCAAGAAGCTTGTAGATATTAACCGCACTCTTAAGAACACCGAGGTTGAAATCACCTCTTAATACCTGACCGAGTACATCCTTACCGGCATAGTCAGCTGAGTTGATTTGAAGAAGAGCAAGAGCTCTCTTAACAATCTCAGTTGATGAATAGTTTTCTCTTGTAACATGCCAGAAATTCTTGCTGGCATCACTTGAAGCTAATGATTTAAGCTGAATGTTACCTGCGTCACCAACATAACTACCATACTTAGAAAGAAGACCTGCAACACTCTCAAGTGTAAGCATTACATCATCAACGCTGTCAAGCTTAACTGTTAAGGTATATTTAATAATACCGAACGCGTTGATATTAAGATGCTTTTGAGCGGCATCCCATGTCATATAAGCTGTAACGCTGGATGGGAGATTTGCAAGAAGGTTGTAAACTGTTGGAGCAACTGTAGGAAGCATAAGGTCCGCATAGTCAAGCAATGCTGTTGCGGCTTGTTCGTCAGAAAGAATATTCCAAGCAAGGTCGTTATATTCTAACGCGTCATCTGTATACTGCTTTTCTGAACTAACAGGTGCAGCGTGAGCTGAAAATGCACATGTTAAGCAAGAAGCAGCCATAAGAACAGCCATAAACAACGCAAGCAGCTTATGGGAAAACTTTTTTGCTTTCGTTTTCATTTTTTACCTCCGTAAAATTTTAAAAAATTTAAAGTGAAGTGTTAACATATTGTGCGTAATGCCCGTCGCAATCTCTGACCATCAGGCAATCTGAATTAGAATGAAGGCTCATTACAAGCCATAGCATTAAATTGGCGCAATATGTGCTTTAAACACATTATAATTATTACATACGGCCACCCGAAAGTCAATAAATTAAACCTACAATCCTCATTTTTGTAACTTTAGCCAAAAACGACTTCGTTTTTTTGTCACTCTGCACAATTAGTTTACGAAAATTTTACAATTTGTTAATAGTTTTAAGGAGAAAAATAAGCTTTTCACGGTGAGTAAAGCAACAATACTTTACACAATTTTTACATTTGTAAAGGGCTGAAGCTTTACATTTTGCAAAATTTTTAATGCACTTTTTCTCTGTTTTATCCGTTTTTCAGTTGTTCTTAATAAAATCGACGCTTGTTAGACATAATTTCCGATTAAGTCCATTTACAAGCACTCCGTTGTCAAATTCAAAACGCAAAATATGTTAAAATTCACAATAAATTCAAAATATGTTATAAAATTATTGACTTATTAGATTTTATTTGATATAAATATATTGTATTTGTTAATACGCGTGTGGATATCCTGCGCCTAAAAAGCAGTTTTTGTGTAGAAACTGTGTAATAAACAAATACTGCTCGGCGCATAATCCAAAATGCGTTACCATACGACAAAGTTCGTAAATCATATTGTAAAGGAGAGAAAATTTATATGAGAACGAGCAAAAAAATACTCAGCTTTTTCTTAGCTGTGGTAATGGTCGTGACCACTTGTTCGGTTGGATTTACTGCATTTGCAAAAAACAGTAATGACAACCCATTGTGGAACACTTCCAGCGTTAATGCTTCATCCGCATATAAAACCGTCAACGGTTTGGCAGATGAGCTTCCGTCCCTTCTCATGGGTATAGACGCAATTTCAAAAGTAGTCTATAACAAAGGGGCAATCAGTCTTGGTACAACTTCAGACAAGTTGACTAAAGACCAGAAAGAATCAATTAAGGAGAATACGACTCTTCCTGAGATGTTGCAGGCACTTCAGCCTACGCTTATCAATGCTGTCGGCAAAATGGCTGTATCTACAAGCCAATCGGAATTTGTCACAGACATTATTGGTGAATCATCATCAAATGTAAGCAATTATGACTACCTCAACAATTTCAGTGACGACATCAATTTCTTCCAGCTTGCAGGTATGTGCCATAAGCTCATTTATGACGGTGTAAGCAACATTTCTGCAAACAAAGAAACAAAGAAAGCACTTGAAGATATTCTTTATGGTGCAGGCGATCGCAACCTTGATGGTAAAGCAATCAAAAAAATCACTGTTGACTCAACAGGTCAGCACAAGCACTATGTTAACATTAAATACAACACCAAAGGTTTGTGGTATTTAACAACATTAGTAGATTCAAATACTTCTACTAACTTTGATATTTCCGATGCTGTTGATAATATTTTGCCTGCAATTGCACAGCAATATGACGATCAAGTTGCAGATGGTAAAATCAAACCTGTTGAACTTTCTTCAATCACAGATATGTTGGACTTCAACGGTGACGGCGGACATGTAAGAATAGGCGAAACATCTATGATGGCAAGCCTTTCACAGCTTAAATCCGCAACCTACACACTCACAGAAGCTCAGCAGAAAACCGTAAATGAAGTATGTAGTTACTTAAACAACTACTATAAAGTTTTTGGTATTGATCTTAATGCCTCTGATGTTGCTGATTGTATTTACTATGCATATTCACCTCAAACAGATACTTTCACAAATATGTTTGGCGGTAACTTAGCAAGAACCATGCCTTACATTAGACTTGCTGTTGACGGCGGTGCAGATTTCAAACTCTCTGCTGATTCAGATTTCTTTAATGACCAATGGAACCCAAAAGTTACATCTCCTACCGGAGACCCATACACCATTGAATCAACCGGTATTAAAACTTTTAAAACTGTTGACGGATTATTATCACAGATTGAGCCATTCTTTGCTCAAGCTCTCGGATACGACAGTCTTGACACTGCAGTAAGCGAAATGCTCACCAGAGATAGTGTATCCACAGATGCATTATCAATGTCATCTGTAAAGGATTATATCACAAGCCTTTATATCATATTATCATACGCTTCACTTGTTGATGATGTAAATGGCGGCGGACGACAAAACGCTCCTTATGCTCAATATATTTTAAAGGGAGCATTGGTTGACTTTAAAGGACTTAAACTTGAAGATATAAATCAAGCAGTTGATAAGGATATGCCTGCAGGCTTCAACTTCTACTGGCAAGACGGAGATGAATTCTTCCTTACAGATGATGAACTTGAGCAGATGTATTCAATTTTGAACTTGGTTGCTACTCAAGATAACAATTTCCCTGAAACAATAAACGGATATTTTGCTGACGGTAGTATGAAGTTTAATGATACAGACGGTTCTAAAACTTTCATTCTTCCTAAGAATCTCAGAGATACAGCCACTATTGAATATTTTGCTACATTCTTGAAGATGTACAGCAGAAAGAATAACAACTCTGATGCACAACAGCGTAACAAGGTTATCAACTTGTTTGCAGGTAACTGGATTAGCAACAGAAGCAATAAAACAAGTGATTATATTCAAAATGCTACTCTTTTAGATACAGAAAATTCAGATCCTAACACCGGTATTTATGCATACAAGCATACCGGCAATACTTATTCAAAAGCAGATTTAAATGAATGGGTTAAATATTCATATATGTCAACTCTTACATCTTATTTTTGCTCAAAAATAAGCACTGCGTCTGACGACTTAACTTATGATAACAATTCAATCAAATGTTCTTTGGATATTAGCAAGTTTATCAATGACTATGTTAAAGAACATCTTGATACAACAGGTGTAACTCTTACAGACGCTCAAAAGCAGCCTGTTATCAACAATGCACTTGCAGCTCTTTGTGGTAACGGTGGTACACAGCTTACAAATATAGTTCTTAACTCTATTATTTCCACATATCTCGATCCGAGTTCAACAATAGGTAATATTATCAACGGTGCTCTTGACGAACTTGCTTCAACAAAAATTGACCTTGTCAAAGCAACTTACAATATTTGGGCTAACCTTATTGAATCACCGGTTGAAACAATATTCAATCTTCTTCCGCTTGTTGTTGTTCTTGTAAATGAAGTACTTGAACCGATATTCTTCAGTGCTAAATCAGGTGAAACCAAGCAAAACAATATGCTTTATAACTTCACACATGATGGTCTTCTCTATGACTTAACTGCTGATTACGGCTCATACATCGGTATTGACACACTTGCTTGGGACCTTAATGAAATGCTTCCATTGCTTATGCATTGGCTCAAGAATGACGGTTCTTATGACAAGATGGGCGGTACATATTGGAATAACGGTGCTGAAAAGAATTTCAAAATCACCAAATATACCGATTTATCAGGCGGACTTGATAAAATTACGACAAAGAATATTACAACAAGTACTGTTATCAGCAAACCAGAATATGTTACTAAATATGAAAAGATTGTTGACAGTAAAGGCAACGAAATCACTTCTAAAGTTGTAACAGAAAAGAAGACAAAAACAGAAGTGGATGAAAACGGTACTGCAAAGACAGTTGAATATACCGAAGATGTTACATACTATACATATAATGGTGTGACAAGCAATGATATTTCAGTAGCTCTTGCAAAAGCTCCGACAAATGCTAAATTTACTGTTTACAGTAAATATGAAGCAAAAGTTCCTTACATCACAGGAATTTACATTGCCGATAAAGCACTTAGGGACGCTAAGCTCAGCGGACTTGATAAGGTTCTTAAGAAAGCATTTACAGATGATAAAGGCGTTCTTTCAGACACAAACGCTCAGCTTGCAACCGGACTTGCAGAAGTAATTAACGAACTTGCAGGATTATTTACAACAGCAGTTGACACTTATGTAAATACCCCATCACTCAGAAATCAAGTTAAGGGTAAAGATAACAACGGAAATATTGCTAACAGCGGACTTAACAACTTAATGGTTGCTATTCCACAGCTCTTCGATATTATGGAAGACCTTGGAGCAGATAAGTACGGTGTCAGCAAAAATGCATGGACATACTGCTACGACGGTAAATTTAAAACTGAAGAAATTACAGTATCGGGTAAAACCTATACCGCTGTTTCTAACACAAAGGTAACTGAATTCAAGTCATATGCTCAAAATCCTGATTCAACAAAGATTTTCGATACTTTCGTTGGTATCTTTGTAGAAGATTGGCTTGATGCAATCCTCGGTCTTGTAAACAATGTTATTGATTCAGACAACAGCGCATTTGCAAAGAACCTTCCTCTCATTACAGGTGTTCTTCAGTCAATCGGCGGATTTGGCGAAACAAGCGCACTTACAGACTTGTTTAACAGCATTTTCCAAATCACCCGTGAAAACAAATACAGCTTTACATTTGAAAAGCAGGCAAGCGGATTTGTCGGACTTGATAAAAACAATGCTTACTTCCTTATCACTAATGTAAGCAAGCTTGTAGATGTAATTCAAAGTCTTGTTAAATCATTTAAGAAGACTGACAATACAAATAATAATACAAATAATAATACAACAACTGCTCCTACACAGGCAGTTCAAACTTCTAACTCATCAGTTGACATTTCAGCGTATAAGAGCAAAGATGTTAAGAGTGTTGACAGCACAATTGAAAAGCTTGATAAAGCATTGTCATCTCTCCTTGCTGATTCAAGAATCAATGGCTATTCAATCAACAAAACAAATAATATTATTGTCGGCGTAATTTCATTACTTTCAAATTACATCGGTGCTAACTCAGCAAATGCAGTAATAGATTTACTTAATACCTATTTATATTACCTTAACGGTGAAGATTCACGCTCAGCTGATTCTAACGGTAATGTTAACCCTAAGGATATCTACACAAATGAAGGACTTACCACAGTAGTAGTAAGAACTTATGCACTCATTGAATCACTTGTTGCAAACCTTACTGATAAGTACGCTTATTCATACACAGGTGCAAACAATGTTTCAGCTAAATACAATCTTATCAGCGAAGCAGTTAACGGACTTATTTCTCCTGACTCATTAGCTGTAAGAATTAAAGACACAGATATTAAGAATGCCAGCGGTAAACTTAAGAAGCTTGCAAGCTGGAGCGATGCTGTTAATGACAACGGAACACTCAATGTAAGCATTAACTGGGGTGTTTCAGCCGGCAACAGAGATGAGTTTATGAATGGTCTTTCAACATCACTCAGACTTCTCACATCTATTATCGGCGTACTTCTTATTGACACAGGCATTTACGAAAATGCACTTTATCCGGTTCTTAATACAATCGCAGTAAAAACAGGCATCACAGTTGATACTCCTGAAAAGTTCGCTGACAAGAGCAATCCATACCGTGATGAAGTATTTGTAGGAATTGTTAACCCAATCGTTGCATTACTTGACAAATTCTTTGAAAAACCTGTAACTACATTGTTGAACCTTGTATCGGCTATCGGTGTTATATTAGATGACACAACAGCTCCTACACTTGCTTCAACAATTGCAAACGCTGTTAAACCTATTTCAAATGAAGTTAACGGACTTGCAAAAATCCTCAGAATAAGCAATGGTACTCTTGGTGCAACATCACCTACTCTTGCTTCATTCCTTGAAAACATTGCTACTAAAACATTCGGTAAATTGGTAACAGTTAATGATAAGCAGGAAATCGGTATTGAAGTAAAGGGATACCTTCTTTCAGGTAATAATATTATACCTATTATAAATACACTTCTTGCTAAAACAGGCATTAAGCTTAATAACATTAACTGGAATGCACTCGGCAAAACAGCTTCTCCTGCTCAAACACTTCTTTATGTTCTTGATTATGTAATTGAATTCGTAAAGACAAACAATAATCTTACCACAATCATTCAGTTGATTATGGGCAACAACAAGATTAGCAAGGGAATTCAAAAGCTTATCAAGTACATCGAAACAGGTAAGCTTGACGCTATGGGACTTCTTAAAGTTATCGGCAAGCTTCTTGACTTCACTCAGTCACCAACAGAAGTTTACTGGACTTATAAGAATTACAAGGGTACATCATTAAACTTTAAGTATCCTGACGGAATTACAGCTTATGATGCAAATAACGCTGTTTCACAGCTTGACACAGCAGTTGATGCAGTTATGGCTCTTCTCGCCAACTTCGGTGTAGTTAACGCATCAAATCTTAAGAGCATTGTCAGCGGATTGGCATTTACAAACGCTAACCTCACATCTCTTGCAAAGGCACTTTACGGTGCACTTGATACCAAGAAGATTTCACCATATCTCAATATGGCAGGCATTGCAGTATCACCAAAGGGTGTTGCTAATCTCCTTGTAGATAAGAGCTATGGCAAAACTTACACTTCAGCAGCCAACACACTTAAGAAGGCAAAGAGCTGGAAGAAAGTTAAAACAATTAACTGGGGCTTCAAGGATGGTTCAGCAAAGGCAGAGCAGGGCTTTATCAATGCTCTTGCAGCAATCCTCCGTCCTGTAAACAGCGTTCTTGCTGTATTCCTCAATGAAGGAAAGATTGACCTCAGCAATATCAATATCAAGAAGGCTTCAACTTCATTTGATATTAAAGACAGCAACGGTAAAGTAACAAGCAAAGTTGCACTTACTTATATGCTTAAGAAAGGCGTTCTCACTCTTACCCTTAAGGATGATATGAACCCTGACTCCAAGCTTTCAACAATTAAGCTTGACCTTAACGCTCTTAATGTAGGCGTTAACGGTATTAACGGTTACGAAGGCGCAATTGTTCCTCTTCTTGATGTTCTTCAAGTAAGCAACAGCAAGATTAAAACATTTAAGCAGTATCAAAAAGATTGCAAGAAGGCTAAAGATAATGTAATTCTTGATGTTCTCAATCCTCTTATGAGCTTTGTAGATACACTTCTTGATAAGCCATTTGATACACTCACATCTGTTCTTCCAAACCTTGCATACTTTATTGATAACAACGGCATAGGCCAGTTACTCGATAATCTCCTTGCTCCTGTTACAAACATTCTTAAAACTGCTAAATCAGCAGGTGTGGATGTTGATAAGATTCTTTCAATGGTACTCGGCAAGGACCTTGGCAAAGTTGTTACAAACGCACTCAAGGTTAAAGGTGTTAAGCTTAACATCAAACTTGCAAACCTTAAGTCTTGCAACATTCAAGATATTGTAGTTCCTCTTCTTAACTCATTACTTAAGAAGACCGGTATTAAACTTCCTGAATTTAAGTGGTCAACAATCGCATCACACGGTAAGGTTGTTACATCTAAATCAATGGTTAAGAATGCCGAAGGCAAGTTTACAAATAAGGAAGTAATTGCTGATAAGGGCGAAGTTCTTGTTGCAGTTCTCCGTTATATTGCAGATACTCTTGTTAAGAACTCAAAATCTATCAAATCACTTATTACTTCAATTAAAGCTATTAAGAGTAATGATATGCTCAAATCTATCATCTCAACTGTATTCACTACAATCGGCCTTGCTGATAAGGATGATATTGTTCGTGCAGTATTCTACTTCTTAACAGGCGAACCTACTAATGCATTCTGGGATTACACAGCTTATAAGACAGGTTCATATGACTTCTCGTATCCTGAAAGTGTTGATGTTGACTTCCTTAAGAATCTTCCTCCAATGCTTGACGGACTTGTAGGCGGTTTGGTTGACGGCGGTCTTACCAAGTTAATCGGCGGTCTTATCTTCAAGGATGACATTATTAACTCACTTCTTACCGGACTTTACGGTGCAGTTGAAGGTGTTAAGGTTGGCGACGGTTCACTCGTTTCTCTCCTTGCACAAACTAACATTGACTTCTCAACAAGCAATGTTGCTAAACTTCTTACAGATGAATCTTACGGTCAAACTTATGCTGCAAATGCAAGCGTAATCGCAAAGGCAGGTTCATGGTCAAAGGTTAACACAGCATCACTTAAGTGGGGTGTTAAGGATGCAGATACATTCTTCCACGCACTTGTTGCAGTTCTCCGTCCTATCTACGGTGTACTCGATGTACTTCTTAATGATGCATCACTCGGAATCTTTGACATAGTAAGAATTCCTGGTTCAAACGGTTATACATCATCAATCGTTCCTCTTATGGAAGCATTCTCAATGTATAACATCAAAACTCAGTATCAATACAGAGAAGATATAAACGAAGCTTACGATAATATTCTTCTTGATATTATCAATCCTCTTTGGGATAAGGTTGAGGATATACTTAATGCTCCTCTTGAAACATTGTTTGCAATGCTTCCAAACCTTGCTCTCTTCATTGGTAATGACGGACTTTGCCAGATTCTTGACAACCTCCTCACTCCTATTTCAGCTCTTGTTGATGCTATCAAACCAATAGTTGATCTTAATACTCTCTTACCTGCACTTCTTAAGGCACTTAAAGTTGACCTTAATGCAGTTCTCGGTAAGATTGGTGTTACAAACTTCTCTCTTGACATCTATGACCTTAATGCAACACTTAAGCCACTCCTTGGCGGTGACGCTATTATTCCTCTTGTAAATAATATCCTTGGTCTTATTAAGATTAAGGGCACACCACTCGGAATTAAGCTTAATGATGTAGATTGGTTGAAGCTTGCAAGCCACGGTAAAGTAATTACAGACACTTCACAGGCTGCTACATACGGTGCAAGAATTTATGTTGAAGGTGATTCATCAGAAACACTCATTGCAGTACTCGGCTACTTAATCGAAACTGTTAACACAGGCGATAACTTCAAGAACATAAGTGATCTTATCACAGGTCTTGTAGGCGGTAACGAAACTGTATCCGGAGTTGTTAATCAGGTTCTTCCTGTTCTTAAGGGTGATACTGATACAGTTATTGCTTCTCTTGTAGACCTTCTTCAGACAATGGCATAAACATAAAGTTTTAGCCGAAATAAAAATTAGGGGCAACTCCTTTTGGAGTTGCCCTTTATTTTTT
>OGQT01001219.1_pt1 | contig 21060 bp, 16 predicted proteins | sample 1553261 | NCBI WGS metagenome assembly OGQT01 (sample SAMEA2579992, study PRJEB22360) | human gut metagenome | biome: human gut; feature: human-associated habitat; material: faeces | place: Denmark | collected 2008/2010
TATTTGTCAATTGAGGTTGGGGGCGCCCCGCCCCCACCAGCCGCTGTTGCAATCGCAAAGCTTGGCGTGGAGGTTGATTTCATCGGTCGCGTCGGCGATGACAGTTGTGGAAATACCTTACTTGCAGAACTTGAGGGTTGGGGCGTCAATACCGCATTTTGCCGCCGATATCCTCACGCCCGTTCGTCGCAATCAGCGATCCTCGTTGATCAGCATGGCGAACGGATTATCGTTAATTATCCAAGTCCTGATCTCGGTACTGATGCCGAATGGTTAGAAGCGATCGATTTCTCTCGTTATGATCTGATTCTGGCCGATGTTCGCTGGCATAGCGGTACTGAAAAAGCATTCTCGCTAGCGCGCCTTGCGGGTGTGACAACGCTTTTAGACGCCGATATGACACCGCAGGATATTTCTCCACTTGTCGCGCTTGCCGATCACGCCGTGTTCTCAACACCAGGGCTGAAACGCATGACTGGCCTGCAGTCACCTGAAGAAGGTTTGTTCCAGGCAACGACACAAACAGCAGGTAAAGTGTATGTTACGCTGGGTTCTGAAGGATCGTTGTGGATTGAAGATGGTCATTTGTGTCAACAGGAGGCATTTTCTGTCAATGTGGTTGATACCACTGGAGCAGGCGATGTTTTTCACGGCGCACTCGCGGTAGCGTTGGCAGAAAAAATGCCAACAAAAGAGGCTATTCGTTTTGCCAGTGCGGTTGCCGCGATGAAATGTACCCAGCCTGGCGGTCGGGCCGGCATTCCTAATCGTGAGCAAACCGAATCATTTTTGTCACTTTATGCGTAAAATGGTAAACATCTACCGAGGAGGGGCAAGGGAGTATTCATGAGTATCATCGAAGTGACAGGTAATCCACGCCATGACCAACTCGTTCATCTAATCGCAGAACGCGGTTATATGAATATTGAAGAACTGGCACAACTGCTGGATGTTTCAACGCAAACCGTGCGCCGGGATATCCGAAAACTCAGTGAGCAGGGCTTGATCACCCGTCATCATGGAGGGGCCGGGCGCGTCTCCAGCGTCATGAATACCGCTTTTGAGCAACGGGAACTTTCGCTCACCGCCGAGAAACGGGCGATCGCTGAGGCAGTCGCCGATTACCTTCCCGAACGCTGTACCGTCTTTATCACCATCGGTACAACCGTAGAAGCCGTTGCCAGGGCATTACTCAACCGGCGTGATTTACGCATTATCACTAATAGCCTGCGTGTGGCACAGATTCTTTATAAGAATCAGGATATTGAAGTGATGGTGCCGGGAGGCACTTTACGCGCTCATAACGGTGGGATTATCGGCCCAGGAGCCGTGGATTTTATTGAAGGCTTCCGCGCAGATTATTTAATCACCAGTATAGGTGCCATTGAGCATGACGGCACCCTGCTGGAATTTGATGTCAATGAAGCGTTAGTCGCGAGAACGATGATTAAACATGCGCGGAATACATTGTTAGTGGCCGATCATACGAAGTTTGCCGCGTCTGCTGCCGTTTCAATTGGCAATGCACGGAATGTCAGGGCTTTTTTTACTGATGCCCCGCCTCCCAATTCTTTCTGCCAGTTGTTAAGTGAAGAGAATGTTGAACTGGTGGTTGCCGAGCAAGAAGTATCCTGAAATTGAAACTTCGGAAAATCCGCTGGGAATTTCAGCGGATTTTGTTTTCCATAAGCCAAAAAAAACCTGCCAGCGATGGCAGGTTTTTTATAACTAAAAAACGAAATTAATCGTCTTTCGGTGCGCGGTTAGCGCGACGACGATCGTTTTCCGTCAGGTGACGTTTACGAATACGGATAGAGGTTGGAGTCACTTCTACCAGTTCGTCATCATCGATGAACTCCAGAGCTTGTTCCAGAGTCATGCGGATAGGCGGAACCAGAACAACGGCTTCGTCAGTACCGGAAGCACGCATGTTGGTCAGTTTCTTACCGGTCAGGCAGTTTACAGTCAGGTCGTTAGAGCGGCTATGAATACCGATAATCTGACCTTCGTAAACTTCTGCACCGTGACCGAGGAACAGCTTACCACGGTCCTGCAGACCGAACAGCGCGAACGCAACCGCTTTACCCTGACCGTTAGAGATCAGTACACCGTTCTGACGCTGACCCACTTCACCCGGACGTACGTCGTCGTAGTGGCTGAAGGTGGAGTACAGCAGACCCGTACCGGAAGTCATGGTCATGAACTCAGAACGGAAGCCAATCAGACCACGGCTTGGGATCACGTAGTCGAGACGTACGCGGCCTTTACCGTCTGGATTCATGTTTTTCAGGTCGCCTTTACGTTCGCCCAGCGCCTGCATTACAGAACCCTGATGCTGTTCTTCAACGTCCAGAGTCACGTTTTCATACGGCTCTTGTTTACGACCGTCGATTTCACGGAAGATAACTTTCGGACGGGATACCGCCAGTTCGAAACCTTCACGACGCATGTTTTCGATCAGAACAGACAGGTGCAGTTCGCCACGACCAGAAACGCGGAACGCATCGGCGTCTTCGGTTTCTTCTACGCGCAGCGCAACGTTGTGTACCAGTTCTTTGTTCAGACGATCCAGGATCTGACGAGACGTTACGAACTTACCTTCTTTACCGCAGAACGGCGAGGTGTTAACGCAGAAGAACATAGAAACGGTCGGCTCATCAACGGAGAGTGCCGGCAGCGCTTCAACGTTTTGCGTGTCGCAAACGGTGTCAGAAATGTTCAGTTCGCCCAGGCCCGTGATCGCCACGATATCGCCAGCTTCCGCCAGATCGGTTTCGATACGTTCCAGACCGAGGTGGCCCAGCACTTTACCGACTTTCGCGTTGCGGGTTTTGCCTTCGCTATCGATGATAGTAACCTGCTGGTTCGGCTTCACTTTACCGCGCTTGATGCGGCCAATGCCGATAACGCCAACATAGCTGTTGTAATCGAGCTGAGAAATCTGCATCTGGAACGGACCGTCAAGGTCAACGTCCGGCGCAGGAACGTGGTCAACAATCGCCTGGTACAGCGGGGTCATGTCTTCCGCCATATCTTCGTGGTCCAGACCCGCGATACCGTTCAGCGCAGAAGCGTAAACGATCGGGAAGTCCAGCTGCTCGTCGGTCGCGTCGAGGTTAACGAACAGATCGAATACCTGATCCACAACCCAATCAGGACGCGCGCCAGGGCGGTCAACTTTGTTGATAACAACAATCGGCTTCAGGCCGTAAGCAAACGCTTTTTTGGTTACGAAGCGCGTTTGCGGCATCGGGCCGTCAAATGCGTCAACCACCAGCAGCACTGAGTCTACCATGGACATTACACGTTCAACTTCACCACCGAAGTCGGCGTGCCCCGGGGTATCAACGATGTTGATACGGTAATCATTCCATTTGATAGCGGTGTTTTTCGCGAGGATGGTAATCCCACGCTCTTTCTCCAAATCGTTGGAGTCCATCACGCGCTCTTGGGTTTCGGCACGAGAGTCGAACGTACCGGATTGTTGGAGCAGCTTGTCTACCAGGGTGGTTTTACCATGGTCTACGTGCGCGATGATGGCGATATTACGCAATTTTTCGATCACAACTTTGCCTCAGGCATTAGAAATAGCGCGTTATTGTACACGGATTAATCGCACTACAAAACAGGATCACAAACATCCTCCGCAAACAAGTATTGCAGAGTCCCTTTGTGATCGCTTTCACGGAGCATAAAAAGGGTTATCCAAAGGTCATTGCACCAATATGGTGCTTAATGTTCCCATTGAAGCACTATATTGGTGCAACATTCACATCATGGTGCAGCCCTTTTGCACGATGTTAAGCATGATAACGCCTTTTAGGGGCAATTTAAAAGTTGGCACAGATTTCGCTTTATCTTTTTTACGGCGACACGGCCCATTTAATTGCAGATTTCGTTACCACGACGACAATGACCAATCCAGGAGAGTTAAAGTATGTCCGCTGAACACGTACTGACGATGCTGAACGAGCACGAAGTGAAGTTTGTTGATTTGCGCTTCACCGATACCAAAGGTAAAGAACAGCACGTCACTATCCCTGCTCATCAGGTGAATGCCGAATTCTTCGAAGAAGGCAAAATGTTTGACGGCTCCTCGATTGGCGGCTGGAAAGGCATTAACGAATCCGATATGGTGCTGATGCCAGACGCATCCACCGCAGTGATTGATCCGTTCTTCGCCGATTCTACCCTGATTATCCGTTGCGACATCCTTGAACCTGGCACCCTGCAAGGCTATGACCGTGACCCGCGCTCTATTGCGAAGCGCGCTGAAGATTACCTGCGTTCCACTGGCATTGCCGACACCGTACTGTTCGGGCCAGAACCTGAATTCTTCCTGTTCGATGACATCCGTTTCGGATCGTCTATCTCCGGTTCCCACGTTGCTATCGACGATATCGAAGGTGCATGGAACTCCTCCACCCAATATGAAGGTGGTAACAAAGGTCACCGTCCGGCAGTGAAAGGCGGTTACTTCCCGGTTCCGCCGGTAGACTCAGCTCAGGATATTCGTTCTGAAATGTGTCTGGTGATGGAACAGATGGGTCTGGTAGTTGAAGCTCATCACCACGAAGTCGCTACCGCAGGTCAGAACGAAGTGGCTACCCGCTTCAATACCATGACCAAAAAAGCTGACGAAATTCAGATCTACAAATATGTCGTGCACAACGTGGCGCACCGTTTCGGTAAGACCGCGACCTTTATGCCAAAACCGATGTTCGGTGATAACGGTTCCGGTATGCACTGCCACATGTCGCTGTCTAAAAACGGCGTTAACCTGTTTGCTGGCGACAAATACGCAGGTCTGTCTGAACAGGCGCTGTACTACATTGGCGGCGTAATCAAACACGCGAAAGCGATTAACGCCCTGGCAAACCCGACCACCAACTCTTACAAGCGTCTGGTCCCGGGCTACGAAGCACCGGTGATGCTGGCTTACTCTGCGCGTAACCGTTCTGCGTCTATCCGTATTCCGGTGGTTTCTTCTCCGAAAGCACGTCGTATCGAAGTACGTTTCCCGGACCCGGCGGCTAACCCGTACCTGTGCTTTGCTGCCCTGCTGATGGCCGGTCTTGATGGCATCAAGAACAAGATCCATCCGGGCGAAGCCATGGACAAAAACCTGTATGACCTGCCGCCAGAAGAAGCGAAAGAGATCCCACAGGTTGCAGGCTCTCTGGAAGAAGCACTGAACGAACTGGATCTGGACCGCGAGTTCCTGAAAGCTGGTGGCGTGTTCACGGATGAAGCGATCGATGCGTACATCGCTCTGCGTCGCGAAGAAGATGACCGCGTGCGTATGACTCCGCATCCGGTAGAGTTTGAGCTGTACTACAGCGTCTAATAGTTGAAGTTGTACTACCCGGCGCAACAACGCCGGGATTTAGTTGCCGTGGAAACTTTCAGCCCATCTCTGCATGGGCTTTTTTCTCCGTCAATTCTCTGATGCTTCGCGCTTTTTATCCGTAAAAAGCTATAATGCACTAAAATGGTGCAACCTGTTCAGGAGACTGCTTTATGGCAACAGGCACGCAGCCCGATGCTGGGCAGATCCTCAACTCGCTGATTAACAGTATTTTGTTAATCGATGACAATCTGGCGATCCATTACGCCAACCCCGCCGCGCAACAACTGCTCGCCCAAAGCTCCCGCAAATTGTTTGGTACGCCGTTACCGGAACTGTTGAGCTACTTCTCATTAAATATCGAGCTGATGCAAGAAAGTCTGGAGGCGGGGCAAGGTTTTACCGATAACGAAGTGACGCTGGTCATCGACGGGCGCTCGCATATCCTTTCTGTGACGGCTCAGCGTATGCCGGACGGCATGATCCTGCTGGAGATGGCACCGATGGATAACCAGCGCCGCTTAAGTCAGGAACAGCTACAGCACGCCCAGCAGGTTGCTGCCCGTGATTTAGTGCGCGGCCTGGCGCATGAGATTAAAAATCCGCTTGGCGGTTTACGTGGCGCGGCGCAGCTACTCAGCAAGGCATTACCTGACCCGTCACTACTCGAATATACCAAAGTGATTATCGAACAGGCGGACCGGCTGCGAAATCTGGGCGACCGTCTGTTGGGGCCGCAGCTGCCCGGTACGCGTATTACCGAAAGTATTCACAAAGTGGCTGAACGCGTGGTGACGCTGGTGTCGATGGAACTGCCGAACAACGTGCGGTTGATTCGGGATTACGACCCCAGCCTGCCGGAACTGGCGCACGACCCGGATCAAATTGAACAGGTCTTGCTGAATATTGTGCGCAATGCGCTACAGGCGCTGGGGCCGGAGGGTGGTGAAATCATTCTGCGTACCCGCACAGCGTTTCAACTGACCTTACACGGCGAGCGCTATCGGCTGGCGGCGCGGATTGATGTGGAAGATAACGGGCCGGGCATTCCGCCTCATTTGCAGGATACGCTGTTTTACCCGATGGTCAGCGGCCGCGAAGGTGGCACCGGGCTTGGCTTATCCATCGCCCGTAATTTGATTGATCAGCATTCAGGCAAAATTGAATTTACCAGTTGGCCAGGTCATACCGAGTTCTCGGTTTACCTGCCTATCAGGAAATAAAGGTGACGTTTATGCAACGAGGGATAGTCTGGGTAGTCGATGACGATAGTTCCATCCGTTGGGTGCTTGAACGTGCGCTCGCTGGAGCGGGTTTAACCTGTACGACATTTGAGAACGGCGCGGAAGTACTGGAGGCGCTGGCGAGCAAAACGCCGGATGTGCTGCTTTCAGATATCCGTATGCCGGGAATGGACGGGCTGGCGCTGCTCAAGCAGATTAAACAGCGCCATCCGATGCTTCCGGTCATCATTATGACCGCACATTCCGATCTGGATGCTGCCGTCAGCGCCTATCAACAAGGGGCATTTGATTATCTGCCCAAACCGTTTGATATCGACGAAGCCGTGGCGCTGGTTGAGCGCGCCATCAGTCATTACCAGGAACAGCAGCAGCCGCGTAATGTTCAGCTTAACGGCCCAACGACCGATATCATCGGTGAAGCGCCAGCCATGCAGGACGTGTTCCGGATTATCGGTCGGCTTTCGCGTTCTTCTATTAGCGTGCTGATTAACGGCGAGTCCGGCACCGGTAAAGAACTGGTCGCTCATGCCCTTCATCGCCACAGTCCGCGAGCCAAAGCGCCATTTATCGCGCTGAATATGGCGGCTATCCCGAAGGATTTGATCGAATCCGAACTGTTTGGTCACGAGAAAGGCGCATTTACCGGCGCGGTGCATGATATGCAGGGTAAATTCGTTAGGGGCGTTTTGAACAAGCTGATGGCGGTACATTATTTCTCGATGAAATTGGCGATATGCCGCTGGATGTGCAGACGCGTTTGCTGCGCGTGCTGGCAGATGGTCAGTTTTATCGCGTTGGCGGCTATGCGCCGGTGAAAGTGGATGTGCGGATTATCGCTGCCACTCACCAGAATCTTGAACAGCGGGTGCAGGAAGGCAAGTTCCGTGAGGATCTGTTCCACCGCCTGAACGTCATCCGCGTTCATCTGCCGCCACTGCGCGAACGTCGGGAAGATATTCCCCGTCTGGCACGCCATTTTTTACAGGTTGCCGCGCGAGAGCTGGGCGTAGAAGCGAAGTTGCTGCATCCGGAAACCGAAGCCGCGCTGACGCGTCTGGCGTGGCCAGGCAACGTGCGCCAGCTGGAAAACACCTGTCGCTGGCTAACGGTGATGGCTGCCGGACAGGAAGTGTTGATTCAGGATTTGCCTGGCGAACTGTTTGAATCAAACGTACCGGAAAGCACTTCACACATGCAGCCGGACAGTTGGGCAACGCTGTTAGCACAGTGGGCAGACAGAGCGCTGCGTTCCGGTCATCAAAACCTGCTTTCCGAAGCACAGCCAGAGCTGGAACGGACGTTACTGACCACCGCGCTGCGACATACGCAGGGGCATAAACAGGAAGCGGCGCGGCTACTTGGCTGGGGCCGCAACACCCTGACGCGTAAGTTAAAAGAGCTGGGGATGGAGTGATTCACGGCTTGTGTGTAAAGATTGATTATTGAGCGCAAATTGCTGGTATTTTGCGCTTTACTGTTCCGATAAGTTCAGTATGATCTTGCCCGGAAAACGGGGAGAGTCATTATGCTGGAATCAATAATTAATCTGGTATCGAGTGGCGCAGTTGACAGCCACACACCGTAAACTGCTGTTGCTGCCGTGCTGTGTGCCGCGATGATAGGGCTGTTTAGCTGAAGCTCGTTGTTTACGCCGGATGCGGAGAAAGTCGTAGGCCTGATAAGACGCAACCAGCGTCGCATCAGGCAATCTTGTTCTCAGCACATTGATGGCGCTTTCGTTTTCTACTTTGTAAACGAAGCGCCATTCACAATTTAAATCACCCGAGAGAACTGCTGCATCCGCGCTTTCTGGCGCAGATAGGTATCAAAGCACATGCAAATGTTGCGGATCAGCAAGCGACCTTTCGCCGTCACCTGTATTCCCTTCTCATCCACATCCACCAGCCCATCTTTTGCTAACGGGGCGAGCAGCTTGAGATCTTCCGCAAAGTAATCAGCGAAGAGCAAATCCCACTGTTGCTCAATAGGGGCGTAATCCAGACGGAAGTTGCAGATGAGCGACTTAATCACATCGCGGCGAATACAGTCATCACGCGTTAGCGCAATACCACGCCACAGCGCATTGCCTTGTTCATCCACTTGCTGATAGTACTGCTTCAACTCTTTCTGGTTCTGCGCGTAGCAGTCGCCAATCATGCTGATGGCGGAAACGCCCATCCCCAGCAGATCGGTATCGCCCTGAGTGGTGTAGCCCTGGAAGTTACGATGCAGCACGCCTTCACGCTGGGCCACCGCCAGCTCGTCATCCGGGCGAGCAAAGTGATCCATACCGATAAACTGATAGCCCGATTGTGTCAGGAAGGCGATGGTTTCCTGCAGAATATCGAGTTTTTGTTGCGGACTCGGCAAGTCAGCATCTTTGATTTTGCGCTGGGCGGCAAAAATAGTTGGCAGATGCGCGTAGTTAAAGACGCTCAGACGGTCAGGGTTCAGTTCCGCCACACGCTTCAGGGTAAAGGCGAAACTCTCCGGCGTCTGTTTCGGCAGGCCGTAAATCAGGTCGATGTTGGTGGAGGTAAAGCCAATCTCACGCGCATGGTTAAGCAGTGCAAAGATGAACTCTTCATCCTGCTCGCGGTTAACCAGACGTTGCACTTCTTTGTTGAAGTCCTGCACGCCCATGCTCAGCCGATTAAAGCCTTCGGCGCGTAAATGATCGAGTACATCCAGTTCGATTTCCCGCGGATCGACTTCGATCGAGATCTCCGCATCGGCATTGAACTGGAAGTTTTCGCGCAGCAGCTTCATCAGACGGCTGATTTGCGCTTTATTCAGATACGTCGGCGTTCCGCCGCCCCAGTGCAATTGGCTGACGTGACGCCCGGCGAACAGCGGTGCACGATGGACGATTTCTTGCTCCAGCGCGTCCAGATACTGATCGGCCTTGTGCTGCTGGCGAGTAACAATCTTATTGCAACCGCAGAAGTAACAAAGCTTATGGCAGAACGGAATATGTACGTAGAGAGATAATGGACGCTCAGGATAGCGCGCCACGGCTTGTAAAAACGCCTGTTCGCCGAAGTCTTCTGAAAACTCCAGCGCGGTCGGGTACGAGGTGTATCGTGGCCCGGAATAGTTATATTTCTGGATCAGGGCCAGATCCCAGTCGATTTGCTGTACAGACATGCTCACTCCTTCCGATGGCGTCTCTGGCGGCTACGGCGTACCGGCGGGGGGCCCGTTTGGGGGGGGGGTTTAAATCCCGCTTCGTGACCCGCCGGTTGCGCAGCCACTTTTGTCGCCGCGACAACCGCTGTAGTTTAACGAATAACCACACCAGATAACATATAACCGGAAGGGTTATCAGCAGAACGGGAAGACCCACGGCGGCAATCCGTTAGTTGCCCCGCAGCAGACGCATCATGTCTTCTTGCTTCTCGTCTTCTTCCTCTTCTTCGTCATCGTCATAAGAGAGGCCGAGTTTCTGCATCAACTCATCAATACGATCCAGTTTGACATCCACCCAGGATTGCTCTTCGGCGCTCAGGGTTTCGCCTGCTTCCAGACGTTCCAGCAGCGCATCCAGACGCTCATCCGTTTCCAGTAACTCCAACTCCGCCTGCGGTGAAAGCATAAGTTTCTCACTCTTCGGTTTGTGCTGTTTGGTGACTTTTTCAGCCACGCCCAATGGAATAGGGGTTTTACTGCCAATACGTGGATCTTTTGGTGCGTTCTGGCCTTTGCTGCCTGACGTGGTGTTACCGCCCGCTGCGCGGCTGCCCGGCGCATGACCACGACGTTTTTTCTGACGCTTACGGTCACGAGCTTCCTGATCCAGCTCCTCGCGTGTTTTTCGACGCGCTTTTGCATGACCTTTGCTGCGTGAGTTTGAAGATGATGGTTTCATAATGGTTCGTCTTTTAGCCGTTTTATTCAGTATAGATTTGCGGCGGAATCTAACAGAAAGCAAGCAAAGAAAAAAGGCGACAGATTACTCTGTCGCCTTTTTTCCTGACTCATAACCCTTAACGGGTCTTACAATCCTTGCAGGCCGCCAACACACCCTGTTTTTCCATTAGCCGGAACAATCCGTGTTGATTCCATTTCCATTTAATTACGTCTCCGGACGTTTATCTTCCTGACAATCCTCTGTCTTCGCCTCCTGGCGCTCCTGACCCTCATCCTGAGTCATTGTTCCTGTTAGCGTCCTCGCTCTATGGGTGCTACTTTACGCCTTTGCTTTAAATAAACAATCAACCGCCATCAGTATTTGCACATTTTCAGAGTTTTATATAAAAGCAATTCACTGATTTATATAGCTTATTTGACATGCGTCGCAGAATTTTCTCTGCTATTTCGCATAAAGACTATCGGCAATGTCTCACAAAGCATATGGCTTTTACTTACAACGCTCACGCCGAAAAATCCGCCTTTTATTATGGTTCAGGTATAATCGCCGCAAAGCTTTGACTGATGGAGACGACCGCTTTGACTAATTTGAATTATCAACAGACGCATTTTGTGATGAGTGCGCCTGATATTCGCCACCTACCTTCCGATACCGGAATTGAAGTGGCTTTTGCAGGCCGTTCCAACGCAGGTAAATCCAGCGCGCTGAACACGCTGACTAACCAGAAAAGCCTGGCTCGTACCTCAAAAACCCCGGGGCGCACCCAGCTTATCAACCTGTTTGAAGTGGCTGACGGCAAGCGTCTGGTTGACTTGCCTGGGTACGGTTATGCGGAAGTCCCGGAAGAGATGAAGCGCAAATGGCAGCGCGCGCTCGGCGAGTACCTCGAAAAACGTCAGAGCCTGCAAGGTCTGGTGGTGCTAATGGATATTCGCCATCCGCTGAAAGATTTGGATCAGCAGATGATTGAGTGGGCGGTAGACAGCAATATCGCCGTGCTGGTACTGCTGACCAAAGCGGACAAACTGGCAAGCGGCGCACGTAAAGCGCAATTGAATATGGTGCGTGAAGCGGTGCTGGCGTTTAACGGTGATGTGCAGGTTGAAACGTTTTCTTCGCTGAAGAAACAAGGCGTGGACAAGCTGCGGCAGAAACTGGATACCTGGTTTAGCGAGATGCAGCCTGTAGAAGAAACGCAGGACGGCGAATAATTTTCTTGCCTTAATGCTTGTGCCGGATGTGGCGTATCCGGCCCGTAAATTCAATAGATTACAATTCTACCGTTGGCCTGATAAACATGGCGTATCAGGCATTACGGATCTTTTCTTTCGCCCAATAAAAAACGCCCCAGTCATTACTGACTGGGGCGGCTAAAATATTCAGCCAAATCCGATTACGTGAAGTAAAAGGTCTGAAAGATAGAACATCTTACCTCTGTACCCTACGCGACTAACTTTACTCTTTTTTGTTCAGTTCAGAAAGCATTTTTTGTAATTTTTTTTCAGTTGTTGCATAGGAATTTCTAATAGCCATCACAAAACGTGACAGCTTATGTTGCTTACTTACGAAAAAAGGGCATGTTCAGGCGAATCTTAGTGCGCCTGATCCCAGTTTTCGCCACGCCCCACTTCCACCAGCAACGGCACATCCAGACGGGTACAGTTTTCCATCAGTTGATGAATCTGCTTCGCGACGGCATCGACATCATCTTTATGGACTTCAAATACCAGTTCATCGTGTACCTGCATGATCATACGCACACGCGGTTGCTCAGCCTGTAGCCACGCATCAACGGCAATCATCGCCCGTTTGATAATGTCGGCGGCGGTTCCCTGCATTGGCGCGTTAATGGCTGCACGTTCAGCCGCTGCACGACGAGCACCATTGCTGGATTTGATATCCGGCAGATACAGACGGCGTCCGTCCAGCGTTTCAACGTAGCCCTGCTCTTTCGCCTGAGCACGGGTGCGTTCCATATACTCCAGCACGCCAGGGTAGCGTTCGAAGTAAAGGTCCATGTACTTCTGCGCTTCTTTACGCGGAATGTTCAATTGCCGCGCCAGACCGAAAGCACTCATGCCATAAATCAGACCAAAGTTGATCGCTTTCGCGCTACGACGTTGCTCGCTGGTGACGGTTTCCAGTGGCAAACCAAACACTTCTGCCGCCGTTGCACGGTGGATATCTTTTCCTTCGGCGAATGCGGTCAGCAAGCCTTTGTCACGCGAGAGATGCGCCATAATGCGCAGTTCAATCTGCGAGTAGTCCGCTGAGACAATCACATAATCCTCTGGCGCAATAAACGCCTGGCGGATACGGCGACCTTCTTCGTTACGCACCGGAATGTTTTGCAGGTTAGGATCGGTTGACGATAAACGTCCCGTTGCGGTTACTGCCTGGTGATAAGAGGTATGTACACGCCCGGTTTTCGGGTTGATCATCAACGGCAGCTTGTCGGTGTAGGTCGATTTCAGCTTCGCCAGACCACGATACTCCAGAATCACTTTTGGCAACGGATAGTCCAGCGCCAGTTCTTCCAGTACCTCTTCCGACGTTGACGGCGCGCCACCCGGCGTTTTCTTCAGCGGTTTAATGCCCTGTTTTTCAAAGAGAATGGTTTGTAACTGCTTGGTGGAAGAAAGGTTAAATTCCTCACCTGCAATTTCATGCGCTTTCTTTTCCAGCTCAGCCAGACGAAGGGTGAGCTCTTCAGAATGATTGTGCAGCACTTTCGGATCGATCTTCACACCGTTACGTTCAATGCGTGAAAGCACCGGCACCAGCGGCATTTCGATATTCTCGAAGACGTTCAACGGCCCTTTGTGTTTTTGCAGATCCGGCCACATTTTCAGATGCAACTGCAAGGTGACATCTGCATCTTCGGCGGCGTAACGTCCGGCCTCTTCGAGGGCAATCTGGTTAAAGGTCAGTTGATTTTTGCCTTTACCCGCAATCTCTTCAAAAGTGATGGTTTTGTGCTTCAACCAACGTTCCGCGAGGCTGTCCATATCGTGACGTCCGGCAACGCTATTGAGAATGTAGGACTCCAGCATGGTATCAAACGCAATCCCACGTAGTTCAATGCCGTAGTTCGCCAGAATACCGCGATCGTATTTCAGGTTTTGCCCGACCTTCAGCGCCTTTTCATCTTCCAGCAGCGGTTTTAGCAACTCGAGTGCACGCTCGCGAGAGATTTGATCGGGCGCATCAAGATAATCATGAGCAACCGGAATATATGCCGCTACGCCTGGCTCGATAGCAAAAGAAAGCCCGACCAGGTTAGCAGAGATGTTATCAAGGCTGTCTGTTTCGGTATCAAATGCAAATACCGGCGCTTTTTCCAGCTTCGCAATCCACTCTTTCAGTGTTTCTTCATCAAGGATAGTGACGTAGTTGTCATAAGAAATCACCGTTGCCGTCACTTCTGGCGCTTCGTCTGCAACACTGGTTTCCTGCGGCCTGGCTGCGGGGTTCGCCCCTTTAGCCTGTAGCCATTTGCCCGCTTCGACATCAGCAGTCCAGCGTTTGAACTCATACTTTTTGAACAGCCCTAACAACTCTTCCGCCGCCGGTGGCTGCACTTCCAGTTGTTCACAGGTCAGCTCCAGTTCAACGTCGGTTTTAATCGTCGCCAGCTGGTATGAGAGATAAGCAACTTCTTTGTTTTGCTCGAGCTTCGCTGCCATTGTTTTCGCGCCACGGAAGCTCAACCCAGCAATTTTTTCTGGCTCGGCATACAGCGTATCCAGCCCGCCAAGACCTTGCAGCAATGCCTGCGCGGTTTTTTCACCGACGCCCGGTACGCCAGGAATGTTATCAGAGGAGTCACCCATCAGCGCCAAGAAATCGATGATCAGTTCTGGCGGCACGCCGTACTTATTCACCACCTCTTCCGGTCCGAGGATGGTATTCGTCATGGTGTTGATAAGCGTGATATTTGGTGTCACCAGCTGCGCCATATCTTTATCGCCAGTGCTGATCAGCACCGGACGCCCGGTTTTTTCGGCTTCGCGCGCCAGAGTACCAATAACGTCGTCCGCTTCTACGCCAGAAACCGCCAGCAGCGGCAGTCCCATCGCTTTAACCATCGCGTGCAGAGGTTCGATTTGTGCTCGCAGATCGTCCGGCATTGGCGGGCGATGTGATTTGTAATGTTCAAACAGTTCATCACGAAAGGTTTTTCCCTTGGCGTCAAAGACCACCGCTGCATGCGTCGGTTTATATTGCATGATCAGACTGCGCAGCATGTTGAGGACACCATACATCGCACCGGTCGGCTCGCCTGCGCTGTTAGTCAGCGGGGGAAACGCGTGATATGCGCGATAAAGATAAGATGAACCATCTACAAGGATAAGTGGATTTTGGGGGATCTGAACCATAATGTCCGTGCCTGTTTATCAGATTATGGGTAAAGGATGCCACAGACAGGATGAAAACATGAGTTTTTCACCGCTTTTCGTGAAAATCTTTTGTAGATCTTCTGGATCGCTCGCAAATCGTCATGTGGATAACTTTGTGCATAAATTATTTACATCGCTTTTAATTTATTATCATGCTTTTTACAGCATGGTGTTTGTCTTTGTTTTTCATGCAGTTAAAAATAAAGCCATCCCTAATAATTGAGATAATGGGATTTTTTCTAATGTGGATAGATATGAATTATTTTTCTCCTTAAGGATCATCCGTTATTTGGGTCGTTTTCTGCTAAAATCTGCGCCTTGCGCTTCTTTAGCGCACTGTCTATGGCTAACCTTTTGAATAAATTCATTATGACGAGAATACTCGCTGCGATAACCCTTTTGCTGAGTATCGTATTGACCATTTTGGTCACTATTTTTTGTTCCGTCCCGATCATCATTGCCGGGATTGTAAAACTATTGCTACCTGTGCCAGTCATTTGGCGAAAGGTTTCGCGTTTTTGTGATTTTATGATGTATTGCTGGTGTGAAGGTCTGGCGGTATTACTGCATCTGAACCCACACCTGCAATGGGAAGTTCACGGGCTGGAAGGGTTAAGTAAGAAGAACTGGTATCTGCTTATTTGTAACCACCGTAGTTGGGCAGATATTGTCGTACTGTGCGTGCTGTTTCGTAAGCACATTCCGATGAATAAATATTTCCTCAAGCAGCAGCTGGCCTGGGTGCCTTTTCTTGGCCTGGCGTGCTGGGCGCTGGATATGCCGTTTATGAAGCGTTATTCCCGCGCTTATTTATTACGTCATCCGGAGCGACGTGGTAAAGATGTTGAAACCACTCGGCGTTCTTGTGAAAAGTTTCGCCTGCACCCCACCACTATTGTCAATTTCGTTGAAGGCTCCCGTTTCACGCAAGAAAAACATCAGCAAACCCACTCCTCTTTTCAAAACTTGTTGCCACCAAAGGCGGCAGGCATTGCGATGGCGCTAAATGTACTGGGTAAACAATTCGATAAACTGCTTAATGTTACGCTGTGTTATCCGGACAATAACCGTCAGCCGTTCTTCGATATGTTAAGCGGTAAACTGACGCGAATTGTCGTACATGTGGATTTACAGCCTATTGCCGATGAGTTACATGGCGACTACATCAATGACAAAAGCTTTAAGCGCCATTTTCAGCAATGGCTGAACTCATTGTGGCAGGAAAAAGACCGGCTTCTGACATCGTTGATGTCATCACAGCGGCAGGAAAAGTAAGTTTTACTCGCCTCTGAATGAGCAGAGGCGAGTGAGTATTTTAATGAACAAAACGTCCGGCACGAGACATAAATTCTTCTTCGCTCATCTCCTGTCCGTTAAAAACAACTTTACTCGGTGTATAACGCAGTTGCAGCGAGGCGGTATTGTTGTCAATCGTGATTAACTGTAACATCAGACCTAATGTCATCATCCCACTGATTTGCTTATCAGCCCGCTTTTGCGCTTTTTCCGCATCCATCCCTTCAGATAAATTAAGCTGTTTTGCGGTTTCTGTAGCGACATTAAGCGGTAACTTCATATCAAAATTGAGCGATTTAATATCTTTGTTTGTGGATGATGAAGATTTGGCTGGGTCGGCAATACTGATATCCAGATTGGCATTTAGTTCGCCGAGTGCGTTCTTCCATCTTACTGGTTGTTTAATCGTCGGCTCACTTTTTTGTAATAACGGTAAATACTCTTTGAACAATGCAGCATTCACTTCTTGCAGAGCAACTTCATCGTTTGCTAACTCAGGGTGTGCAGCAAGCTGCTTCTGCATCGCAATGTTATACTGGATGATAAATTGGCGCACCGCTGAGGGATCAATAGATTCAGCAATCAATGACCACTCACCACTACCGAGTTGCTGATTCCCTTTTGTTAACTTATCAAGTTCGTAGGTCAGATTGACATTGATATAATCTTTGTCTTTAACGCGATCCAGCCTGGTTTTTGCAACGAAAGCATCGATTTGGGCAACGACTTCCCCCTGGTTGATAATATTAACCTGATTAAATTTCGACTCGCTTTCACCAACCGGAAATTTCTTTTCTTCTAATCGTGTCAGAGAATCAATGGTAAAACTTTTCGCCGTTACTTTGTTCATTGGTGAAAATTGCAGAACAATATCTTCGACTTTGCCTTCAATATCCAGGTTAGACAATGAACTATCATCACCATTAAAAGTAAACTGGCCTTCACCAAAAGAAAACTTTCCATACTCTGCAGGGGCAACATCTAATGTCGTGGAGAATGGGCCACCAAACGCGAATCGCAATGTCGCTTCCACGGGCGATTTATTTTTCGCGGCGATAAATAGCGGTTGTGTCAGCTCATTATTCACTAAGTTCACTTTTGCCGCTGCCAGTGCTGGGATGACATTACCATGCATTAACATTGTGATGGGCAACGGACCGTGCTCAACATCCACATCAAATACAATTTTCTGGCCTGGCTTGATATTGAGATCGGGTGCACCGTTATCAAATGTCATTTGCATTTGAAAACGGGAATTAAAAAAGCCTTTGTCAAAATTTTTATAACTTAACGTCATATCGTAGGCATGTTCACCTTTCTTTTTAGCATCGTTAAAACCTTTAATAAACTTTTCGACACCAGGCTGAATTTGCGTACCTGTGTACCATGTGCCACCACCCCAGATTACGGCTAACGCAACAATGGCACCTGTAGCTGACTTACGTATCATATAAATATTCCCTGATAAAACAGCAAAACTTTGAATATCCACTTATGCTGAAATAATGTCCAGCAGCAGGAAGCATTATCAGAATGTATTTATATTTATTAAATAATAAAAAAAGCCCGTGAATATTCACGGGCTTTATGTAATTTACATTGAATTATTTTTTCTCGGACAGATATTTCACAGTATCAGCATACTGCTGAACAAAAACATCCATATTGCTGGTATCCATACCCTGCGGATTCAGCTGATATTTACCGTTAACAAACATCGCCGGAACACCACGCAATTGCACGTCAGCTGCAGCTTTTTCCTGCTGAGCGACCAGAGATTTCACCACGAAGCTGTTCCACGCCGCGTCGTACTCTTCACCTTTAATACCTGCGTTGATAAATACATCGCGGATATCAGATGCTGAACGAATGGTCTGGGTTTTTTGTACGCCTTCAAACAGCGGAACTGTGACTTTGTCTTCCACGCCCAGCGCCATCGCCACAGCCCATGCCTGAGTCAGCTCTTTGCCCAGGTCACCCCCCATGAAGTTGACGTGGTATTTAGTCATCTTCACGCCTTCCGGCAGTTTTTTCTTCACGTTATCAGAAATATGCAGAACTTCTTCAAACTGATAGCAGTGCGGGCAGAAGAAAGAGAAAAACTCCAGCACTTGCGGCGCGCCAGCAACTGGTTTTTCCAGGGTAGTGTACTGTTTACCATCTTCATACTGCGCCGCCGATGCGCTAAACGCTAAAACTAAACCAGCCAGCGCCAGCCAAATCTTTTTCATGATCTACTCTCTCCGATTAATACATAGGTGTTAATTGCAAAGGGGGTTCTTGTAGAACTTTTGCCTGTTCTATAAAAGTCACCGTCTGTCGTAGCCAGTAATCTTCCCCGGTTAACCACGGGAAATTTTTCGGGAACGCGGGATCAGCCCAACGCCGCATTAGCCAGGCAAGATAATAAACCAAACGCATGGCGCGTAAAGGTTCAATCAGTCCGATTTCAGCGGTGTCGAACTCGCTAAATTCTTCATAAGCCTCAATAATAGTTTCCAGTTGCATCCGCTGCTCGGCTTTATCACCATTGAGCAACATCCACAAATCCTGAACGGCTGGACCATTACGTGCATCATCCAGATCAACAAACATTGGACCATCGCGCCAGAGAATATTCCCGGCGTGGCAGTCTCCATGTAGCCGCAGAACGGTGAAATCTTCCCGCCAGTGTGCTGTAACGGCGGCAATCAGCTCATCTGTCGCTTTCAGGAATGCCGCTTTCAACCCGGAAGGTATCAGTGTAGCGTCCTCAAACAGCTTGCGTGGCTCAATGAGATATTCATTCAAACCGATGGTCGGGCGATGGATAAAAAGCTGTTTGCGCCCCGTCTGGTGCATACGCCCTAAATAACGCCCAACCGCTTCCATCTGATCGATATTATCAGCTTCGAACTGGCGACCACCGACGCTTGGAAAAACAGCGAAATAAAATCCCTGATGGTTCAATAAAGTCTGACCATTAAAGGCCACAGGTGCTGCGACCGGAACTTCATCGTTAACCAGCTGCAACGCAAATTGATGTTCTTCGAGGATTTGATCGGCTGTCCAACGTTCAGGGCGATAAAATTTGACGACAAAACGTCGACGATCTTCGTCCTGAAATTGATAGACACGGTTTTCATAGCTGTTAAGCGGGGTAAGACCGGAATCCACCCGAATCCCATGCTCAAACAGAGCGTCCATGATGGTATCCGGGTGTAGTGTCTGGAAAGTAAAAGCGCTGTTGTTCATCCCATCATCCGGAAAACATTACGAATGATGAAGGATATCATTTCACGATGATTTTGGTTGCGCCGCTTACAAGCTTTTACTCTTTAATTACGCCACGTGCGCGTAATAGCGCCGTTTTGAAATCTTCTTCATAATCTTTCTGCAAACCCGGGATCACCGCATCTTTCGCGGAATCACGCATTTTCAGGTGATAGATCAGAATGTCATCCGTCAAATCCGCCAGTTCGCCGTCAAAACCTGACTCTTTCGCCAGTTTCTGCAAAAATTGCAGCAGGTTAAGGTCTGGCTCTTTTTGCCAGGCTGGCTGGAGGAGTTCAATAACTTCATTCAGACGTTTACATTTCATAGTAATGCTCCTTACTCTTGAGACAGACACGTTAGCAGGGTCAATCCCACAATAAAAGAGGCGATATCGGTGAATCTGATGACGATGATAACAGGCGTTGTGCTGGCGGGCGGTAAAGCCAGACGAATGGGCGGCGTAGATAAAGGATTGCTTGAATTAAACGGCAAACCATTATGGCAGTATGTCGCTGACGCGCTTATGACGCAGCTTTCTCACGTCGTGATTAATGCTAATCGTCATCAGGAAATCTATCAGGTAAGCGGTCTGAAAGTGATTGAAGATTCACTGGCGGATTACCCTGGTCCTCTGGCAGGAATGCTTTCAGTAATGCAGCAGGAAGCGGGTGAGTGGTTTTTGTTTTGCCCGTGCGATACGCCTTACATTCCCCATGATTTAGCCGCCCGGCTTACTCATCAGCGCAAAGATGCGCCTGTCGTGTGGGTCCACGACGGTGAACGCGATCACCCGACTATTGCTCTGGTAAACCGCGCAATTGAGCCTTTATTACTGGAATATCTGCAAGCAGGAGAACGCCGGGTTATGGCATTTATGCGTCTGGCTGGCGGTCATGCGGTTGATTTCAGCGATCGTAAAGAGGCATTTATAAACGTGAATACGCCAGAGGAGCTTGCCCGATGGCAGGAAAAACGATGATACCGTTACTCGCCTTTGCTGCATGGAGTGGCACCGGAAAAACAACGCTGCTGAAAAAATTGATCCCGGCATTATGCGCCAGAGGGATCCGTCCGGGGCTGATTAAGCATACGCACCATGATATGGATGTTGATAAACCGGGCAAAGATAGCTATGAGCTGCGCAAGGCTGGCGCGGCGCAAACCATCGTTGCCAGCCAACAGCGATGGGCCTTGATGACGGAAACACCAGACGAAGAAGAGCTGGATCTACATTTTCTCGCAAGTCGAATGGATACCTCAAAGCTGGATTTGATTCTGGTCGAAGGGTTTAAGCATGAAGAGATCGCAAAGATTGTGCTGTTTCGCGATGGAGCCGGACATCGACCGGAAGAATTAGTGATAGACAGGCATGTTATTGCTGTAGCCAGTGATGTGCCGCTTAATCTTGATGTCGCGTTACTGGATATTAATGATGTTGAGGGGCTGGCTGATTTTGTGGTGGAGTGGATGCAAAAGCAGGACGGATAGGCAAGAGTAGGCTGGAGCAAACGCGCCAGCGTCGCATCCGGCATTTATTCTGCTCCAATGCAAAAAGGCCATCCTGACGGATGGCCTTTCGCTTAATTTGATGCCTGGCAGTTCCCTACTCTCGCATGGGGAGACCCCACACTACCATCGGCGCTACGG
>OGQT01001227.1_pt1 | contig 21013 bp, 16 predicted proteins | sample 1553261 | NCBI WGS metagenome assembly OGQT01 (sample SAMEA2579992, study PRJEB22360) | human gut metagenome | biome: human gut; feature: human-associated habitat; material: faeces | place: Denmark | collected 2008/2010
TAATAGAAGAGCGGCATAACAAAAAAAAGAAGGCATCCTTTTCAGACACCTTCTTCATTTTTAAATCAACCGGAGTCTCTTTATTATATTCCGATAGTATATCGTAATGCAATCAGTTCTCAATCACTAATTTCACAAATCCGTCTTTCTGCAACTGAGTGATATAAGCCGTAATACGTGATTCGTAATTTTCTTCATAATTGAAGTGTTCTGCCAGCTCTTCAATAATCCGGCGTACGGTTCTCTTTCCGTCAATCAACTCCCATACGGCAGTGCCATGATCTTCCAGCCGGACATGAATATCCGCAGACATTCCTTTAGGCAACAAGAATCGCCGCATCCACTCGTATTTAAACCGGGGGAAAGCAATGGTAACGGTACCATCGCTTCCCTTTTCGGCCGTAATATTTTCACTACGGAAAGGAATTACATCCAGAAGATTTATTTTCTCTTTCACGTCTGCCATATACTGTTATTTTTTGATATTTGCTTCCTGCAGTCCGTATCCCTTCTTCTTGTCTTCCGCTTTCAACATTAAAGCTACAATCAGAGCCAAAACACCGAAACAAGCAAAGATAGCCATAGGCAAAGTATAGTCATAAGTCTGCGCTCCATCCACAACAGGACCTTTGCAATAGGTATTCAACACCCATCCGATCAACAGAGGTACCCCCATCAATCCCCAGTTCTGCACCCAGAAAATCAAAGCATAGGCAGTACCCAGTTGTTTCTCCGGAATAATTTTCGGAACAGAAGGCCACATGGCCGAAGGCACCAGTGAAAAAGCAATACCCAGAACAATCATAATCACAGTGGCAAACCACCATACGTTCAGAATGGGAAGCGCAAACAAAGTATGCACACCAATCAGCATGACGGCACCGATAATCATCAACGTCGCTCCCTTACCGATACGGTCATAAAGAGTACCAAACAACGGAGTCAGGAAGATGGTACCTATCGGTAGTAATCCCGGAATATTTCCGGCCAGCTTAGGGTCTACGTTATACTTCTGCACCATCAGGTCGGTTGCATATTTAATAAAGGAGAAAACAGCAGAATAGAATAGTACACACAATAAAGCAATCAGCCAGAAGCCTTTATTGGTGACAATCAGCATAACGTCCTTCATACGGAACGGTTCTTCCGGTTCTTCTCCCTGAGCATCTAAAGAAGCGTCAAGTTTCTTATCATAAAAGGTATAAATGAAAAAGGCGATAGTACCGATGCACAGCATGATCAGGCACAACAAAATAGGCATCGGAATATTGGTATGGAAACTGCCGCTTTCATCCGTATAGCCGAAATAATCGGCAATGGGAACGGTAAGCACCATAGCCAAAGTGGTACCGATACGTGCGGTTGCCATCTCGAGTCCCATAGCCAAAGCCATCTCTTTGCCTTTAAACCATTTCACGATAATCTTAGAGACAGTGATACCGGCAATCTCTACGCCGACACCAAAGATAGCGTATCCTAAAGCCGCCAGAAAGACCTGAGTCTTGAAACCCATAATCAAAGCTCCCTCAGGAAAAGTAGTAGAGATAGCATAATATTTTAGTCCACAACCCAACACCATCAGTATACAAGCTCCCATACCGGTGAAACGAACTCCCATCTTATCGAGAATAATACCACCGAAAATCAACATGAGCAGGAATACATTGAACCATCCGTAAGCACTGGTAAAGAATCCGTAGTCCAAACTATCCCAGAGAAGCTCTTTCTCGAGCATAGGCTTTAAAGGGGACATTACATCGGTGAGGAAATAGCCGCAAAGCATAGTAAACGCGACCAGAGCGAGCACACTCCAACGAAGTGTTTTGGAGTCACTCAATTTGTTTTTCAATTGTTCTGTCATTGTAATATTTAAACTCAGAAATTAGTAAAAGTGTTATTGCGAACAAAGGTAACTAAATCTGCCTTGTATGCCTAACAAAAAGATGCATTTTACGGCAAAAAATAAGCGAAGCTGCAAGTTTCGGTTTGAAATTGCAGCTTCGCTTATCGTTTCTTAAAAAGAATCTGTTGTTAGTTTGCCGGAGTAGCCGGAGTTTCTGTGGCAGGTGCTTCAACCGGAGCAGCAGCGTCTGTCTTCGGTGCAGTAGTACCTACGGGCAGGTTATAAGGGTTGGTCTGCTCTTCCTGCTGTGCCTGTTCCATAATGACATCTTGTGTTTTAGAAGAAGAAGTCGGAACGACATACGCAGTAGCAATGCTCATCACAACCATAAATGCAGCTAAGCCCCAAGTTGCTTTTTCCAGAAAGTCTGTAGTTTTGCGTACACCCATAATCTGGTTAGATGATGAGAACCCTGAAGCAAGACCACCGCCTTTTGAGTTCTGAATCAACACAATGAAGCACATCAGTATGGCTGCAATAACCATTAAGATAACTAATAATAAGTACATTTTGTTATTTTGATTTAGCGTTAATAATCAATTTCTCTAAAAATCTGATTTGGTCTGCAAAGTAAGCATTTTTTTTTGGATATTTCAAACTTAATTTTTTAATAATTTCAAGTGCCTTGGAATATCGATGCTGTTTGACGTATATTTTGGCCAATGTTTCGGTGAAACAGCTATCATCTTCATCTTCTTCATGATGCGTCTCGCTCTCTTCCTCTTCGGAGATAGCTTTATTTTCATCTGCCGGTTGCAAACGGATGGATGTTTCTTCTTCACTTCTTTCGATAAAGCCGTCAATCAATTCATGACCGCGAAGTTTGGGAGTTTCTTCCAGTTCCGGTGTATCGTCTTCTTGCAGCAAATAGGTGATATAGTCCGTTGCATAGTCCAGGCTTGTCTGGGCTGAAACCTCTTCGGGAACGGTGGCCAGAAAAGCATCGATCAGGGAAAGCGTACGATCGAGGCTGGGCTCTTCCTCTAAAACTTCTGTTTCGGGAAGTGCGTTCTTTTTCCGAGGTTTCAAAATATATCGTTCACCCTCAATCAGATAAAACAGCTTCCGGCGATCAGCCACATGCAATATGGCTTTACGAAGCTCGGCACCGAAAGAGATATCGTGCAACAAATATAGATTTTTAAGATAGAGTAATCGCAGTGACTGAAAATAAGGATAGCGTGTGACAAGCGTTCGCAACTCGTACAAAGTATCTTTATTCAGCGTTTCCGGATGCTGAATCCATTGTTGTAAGTTAGCAGAAATCATTCTAATTACCAGTTTGCTACCGTTGCGTTAAATATTTGATCTGTAATCTCTTTGGTCATCTCCGCAATCAGTCCGTCCTGAACGGCTGTCAGCAACTCCCTCGAATCATAGACACGGAAGGCCGAGAACTGTTGCTCGAAGTCCTGTTCATGATTCGTATTGTTCACAAAACGAACATTCACTGTGATGGTCAGCTTGGTTTCAGAAGAGTATCCGTCGGCCGAAACAGCCTGGTTATACTGGTTATATCCGGTAATCTCTCCATCAATCTCGAGGTCGGCATTATTATTCACCAGTTTCAGACGGGTCTGACGAAGGAAAATATCTTTCAGGTCCTCGTTGAACTTAGTGCCTAACGGTGCATAAACATAGTCCGACTTAATAGGAAAGTCGGCAATAGAGATAGTCTTTACCTTATCGTAATTGATATTACCACCATTAAACTTATAAGAAACAGTACACGAAATTCCTACTACCAGTGTGAAAACCAGCAGTGAAATTCGCATTATCTTTTTATTCCAATCCATATTCTTTTATTTTTCGGTAAAGGGTACGCTCGGATATATTAAGATCCTTTGCCGCGCTTTTTCGCTTGCCATGATGCTTTTCAAGGGCTTTGCGTATCATTTCTTTCTCGACTTCGTCCAACGAAAGCGACTCTTCCACATACTCTTCGGTATCTTGTATGTCATCGTCATCGGGACAATTGGGCTTGACCGGATGAATGATGGCAGGCACTGAGGGTGTAGGGGCTACTACCGGAGCCGGCGTATAAAACGTACCGACATTGGAGGTTACCGCTCCGCGCTCGGACATGATTTCGTGTACAAGCTTTTTCAGTTCGGTCACATCTTGTCGCATGTCAAAAAGGACCTGATATAAGATTTCACGTTCACTTTCGAAGCTCTTCCCTGTCTTTACACCGAACAGGGCAGGCAATCGCTGCGTACTCTGGGCAGGCAGATAAGATTGCAAGATAGGGGCATTAATCTCACGATTGGTCTCAATTATAGAGATTTGCTCCGTGATATTCTTCAACTGACGCACGTTACCCGGCCAGGAATAAGACAGCAAAACCCGTTTGGCATCTTCGGTCAGCTGTATGGCGGGCATACGATACTTCTCTGCAAAGTCACTTGCAAACTTACGGAACAGTAACAGCACATCTTCTCCACGCTCCCGCAAAGGAGGGATCTGGATGGGCACCGTGTTGAGACGATAGTATAAATCCTCACGGAAACGTCCCTCTGCAATGGCCTGGGTCAAATTGACATTGGTAGCAGCCACAATGCGGACATCCGTTTTCTGTACTTTGGAGGAGCCTACTTTTATAAACTCCCCACTCTCGAGTACACGAAGCAAACGTGCCTGCGTGGGCAAAGGCAATTCTCCGACTTCATCCAGAAAAATAGTTCCGCCGTCGGCTTCACCAAAATAGCCCTTTCGCTCACCGATGGCTCCCGTAAAAGCCCCTTTTTCATGACCGAACAGTTCCGAATCGATGGTTCCTTCAGGAATAGCACCACAGTTGACAGCAATATACTGTCCATGCTTTCGGCGACTGTATTGGTGAATGATCTGAGGAAAACTTTCCTTACCGACACCACTCTCTCCGGTTATTAGCACGGACAAATCGGTAGGTGCCACCTGTATGGCAACATCTATCGCACGCGTCAAAGCTTCAGTGTTACCAATAATACCGAACCTTAGTTTTACCTGTTGTATTTCCGCTTTTGTCATATTCGCACTAAACTCCCTTCCTGATTAAATATCATCATCTACTGTATCGAGCTTCAGTTTATCACTGTCGTCTCGTTTCTCGTAATATTGTTTACGTAACGGATTGGCATGTGCTTCCTTCTCACGTTGGCGGTTACGGAATACGTCGATCGCTACATAAATAGCCTGACGGAATGAATCTTCGCAAGCAACGCCTTTTCCTGCAATATCATAGGCTGTGCCATGCGCGGGAGAAGTGCGTATCACCGGCAAACCCGCCGTGTAGTTCACACCTTCATCCATGGCCAATGCCTTGAAAGGAGCCAATCCCTGATCGTGATACATGGCCAGTACTCCGTCAAAATGGGTGAAATTGCCCGATCCCATAAATCCGTCAGCCGGATAAGGGCCATAGCACAAGATTCCCTTGGCAGCCATTTCCTGAATAGCAGGAGAAATGATTTCCTGTTCTTCCGTACCGAGCAATCCGTCGTCTCCGGCATGCGGATTCAGTGCCAACACTGCGATGCGCGGCACACCAATCCCGAAATCCTGTTTCAACGACCGGTTGAATATGGCAAGTTTCTCCTGAATCAGTTCCTTGGTTATTGAAGAGGCTATCTCGCGGACCGGAATATGTCCTGTCACCAAAGCTACCCGGAAATCCTCTTTCATCAGGATCATCAGTGATTTTGAACCATTCCCCAGACGTTGTTCGATATATTCCGTATGTCCAGGAAAAGCAAATCCTTCGGACTGAATCGTATGCTTATTGATAGGAGCCGTCACTATGACATCGATCAAGCCTTCCCTGAACTCCTCTATCACCTTCTCAAGTGCTCCCAAAGCTGCTTTACCAGCTTCCGGATCGGGTTTTGAGAACTCTACTTTCACCTCATCATCCGTACAGTTGACCACGCTCAGGCGATTGTGGGCAGCTTCTGCAGCGGTATTGACAATACTGAAGTTAGTAGGCAAATCGAGCGACTTGCGGTGATATGCAGCCACTTTCGGAGAGCCGTAAATGACCGGTGTACAGAGTTCCAACATGACGGGGTCGGCAAACGTTTTTAAAATGACTTCGTATCCTACCCCATTTATGTCTCCCTGAGTGATGCCAATTTTTATTTTGTTATCTTCCATTTTGTTATTTGTTAGTTTTCTCCTCCTGCTCTATGCCCATCGGAATCTGTTCCTGCGCCTTCTCGGTAGGAAGTTGCAAAGTATACAGAGATGCTTCCAATCGGCGCATCAGGTCACGTTTCATTTTATCGGGTGAGTAAATAAATACTTCTGTAGTGATAATACGGTGGCTGGCTTTATCCAGACGGGTGTGTGAAACAAACGGGCCACCCATGAAATCGCCCTTTATGCGCCACAGTCCGCGTGCTTCCATTGTGTAATCTCCATGAATATCAATCGGACGAACCTCTACGGTAGACGAATCAGTCGCCATGTACATACCCTCTTTGGCACCCGGAATATTAGCTTTCATCACTGAATCGCGCTTATGGATAAAGAACTCTTTCGTAAAGGTATCCTTATCTGTATACGGGTAAGAGTAGATTACAAAGTTCTGGTCTCCGGTAGCGGCATTAGTACCTGCCCAGAAAAAGTCTTCTCCTGTCTTCGAACTGCTCAGTTCGGCCGGAAGCCAGATATCACTGTTGAACATGCTACCTACTTTCGTCGAAATATAGTCATTATGATTTTTCTCCAGGAAAGAGATCTGACGGTTCATTTCGGCACGGGTAAAGAAGTCTATAATCGGCTGTTTGTTCTCTTCGACAAACTTCTCAAACGATGCCTCGTCCGGAGCCTGGATAGTCAAAATCATCTGGGGAGATGCATATACATCCTTGGCATACTTGAATTTAGGTTGGGTATAAATGTCCTGTATATCTACGATAATAATGTTGCGCACCAACTTCAGGATGGCATCAAAATCTTTGGGAGAAGTAGACATGATCCTGAACGAACGTTCCGATTGCGGAAGTCCGGGCACATCTGTATCGAGCACATTGTACAAAGCTCTACCGGCAGGACGCTCCCACACAGGCTTCTCAACCACAACGAGGACTTCATAAGCACGTCCGCTGGAAGTTGGAGTAAACACACTTTTCTTGCCGCTTTTACAAGAAAACAACACTACTGCTACAAGAGCCATACTGAGGTAAAACAGGTACTTTTTCATATGCATCAATTTTAATGTTTTCACAAATCTACGAAATGGTCGTATACTTTCATCCAATGTGCTGATAATTTATATTAATTCTTGTTACTCTCCTCCTGTTTAGCCGTCGATAACATCCCGCAAGCGGCAAAAATATCTTCTCCCCGGGAAGCTCGAATGGTAGTGAACAGTCCATGTGAGGTCAGGTAGTCACGAAATGACGTCATAGTCTCCATACCGGCACCCTCGAGGTCTACCCCGGGAATGGCATGAAACCGGATTAAGTTCACCCGGCAGTCAAGCCCACGCAGCAATTTCAACAGCTCCTTAGCATAAATCAGCGAATCATTGACGCCCTTAAAAACAATGTATTCAAACGAAAGTCTGCGCTGTTTACTAAAATCATAGTTTTTTAACAGATCGACCATTTCTTTAATCGAGAAAGCCCTTTCGGCCGGCATCAGCTCAGAACGTTGTGAAGGAAAAGGAGAATGCAGGCTGATAGCCAGATGGCATTCGCTTTCTTCAATAAAGCGTTGAAGCCCTTTCCGCAATCCTACAGACGACAAAGTAATGCGCTTAGGGCTCCATCCGTATCCATACGAAGCAGTCAGGATATGCAGCGCTTTTAATACTTCATCCAAATTATCGAGAGGCTCGCCCATCCCCATCATCACGACATTGGTCAACTTATCCCGCTCCGGCAATGCTGCGATTTGATTCAAGATCTGATTGGCTGTCAGACTTGCGGTAAATCCTTGTTTACCCGTCATGCAGAACTTACAGTTCATTTTACAGCCTACCTGAGAAGACACGCACAATGTCGCCCGATCCTCGTCCGGAATATACACCGCTTCAACAAAATGATTGTCACTCACCTGATAAAGATACTTCACCGTACCATCTACGGAACGCATCTCATCAACAGGCGCGGATATCCCCAAATCATACTCTCCCTTGAGCAACTCTCTATGCTTCAACGACAGATTGGTCATTTCATCAATAGAAGTCACTTTTTTATCGTATAACCAGGAAGCGATCTGTTTGGCTGCAAAAGCAGGCATCCCCAAATCTTTGGTGACAGATTGCAATTCGGTAAGGGTCATTCCTAAAAGCGGATATTTGGGCATATTTACTACAAATATTTATTTATTCATGCAAATGTAAGGAATAAAAGTCGATTTTAAAAAAGAGAAGGGACAAAAGTTAATGGGAAGAGGGAAAGAGATAGCAAAAAGAAAGGCTGTTCCGTACGGAACAGCCTTTCGTATATTAAAACGACATTATCTAAAAAACAAATCCGTTTTTAGAAGAACAGGTATCGTTTATCTTTTACATCGCCTTTCAGATAAAGATCGTTCATAAAACGACTTGCCAGACGGGCATGCATGTTTTCCAATGTAGCCTCTTCTGATTGGGCATCGAATGTTTCGTTCAGCTTATCTTTGGCATATACCTGCAACACAAACACACCGCCATTGCCCTTGATAGGAGCGCTCAGCTTATTGATATCCGAAACCGAAGCGTATGCGCCTACCAGCGGCTCACTACTACGCAAAGCGGCTACATAAGCAGGCGCTGCAAATGTTACGTGTTTTACAGAATCACTTACTGCATTGGCCATCGATGTGTACTGGGCAATTGTAGTTGCATTGGCAGCCTTCATGTCGGCCATGATCTTCTCAGCTTTCTTATCACGAATGATTTCAGCTCTCAACTGATCCTGAACCTGGGCCAAAGGACGATAACCTTCTTCGATCACGCTAACCAGGCCAACAACCAACATGCGGTCGCTTTCGCCACATTCATATAAGCCGGAAACTTCACCCGGTTTTGCAGCAAAGGCCCATTTCAGTGCTTCTTTAGTCCCTCTGATACCACCGATTCCGTGTTCTGAGCTATACAGATCATTTCTTTCGAGCAATTTATAGCCTGATTCTTCAGCATTGGCCGCAACCTTGTCTACTGTCGGGTTAGCTGCAATAAACTGGCTGAATTCATTATAAGCTTTATTATAAGTTTCTTTGCTGAACTCAACCGCACGCTTGATAACGGCAACTTTATATTTATCTTTCACAGCTTTCTTATCAGTCACCTGCAAAATGATATTGCCTTGTCCCAATGCTACGTTAGAGAGTTCGTTTACTCCCAGATTGTTGATAGTACTGATAAATTTCAAGTTATCGCCATCAACCTGTGCATTTTCGTAGTTAGCAGACGAAATCCAGTTGGATTCACCTGTTTGTCCGTACTTCTTAGCCAAAGCTGTAAAGTCGGCCCCACCCTTAATAGCAGTATAGATGCTGTCAGCCAAAGCTTTTGTTTTAGCAGCGTCTTCTGTGTAAACCTGAATCTGACGGAACTGTACAGAATCGGCAGCAGCCACTTTAGACAACACCTTGAACGAATTGATAGTATTGTCGCCTGCATTGTAGTAAGGGCCATATACTTGTCCAATCGAAGCTGAATCCATGCGTGCAACTACATCTGACGGGAAAGCTTTCTTGGTATAGTACAAATCAACATACGGATATTCCGATCCGGTAGAACGGATGAAAGTAGTATAATCACCATTGGCAGTAGCCAGTTGGTTTGTATAATCAGTCACTTCCTGCTGGATAGCAGCTCTGTCTTCTGCACTGGCTGTCACCTGTACATCGATGTATTTGATGTTGCGTGTTTCGACATATTGTTTGAACTGTTCTTTCTTCTTGTTATAGAGATCTTTCAGTTCAGACTCTTTCACTGTGATAGTAGAGTCTACAATAGATGAATAAGGAACAGCAGCCAACAGAACATCCGACTGGTTTACTCTTGCGTCGAATGCATCCTGTGCTTCAACCGGATTAGAGAAAAGAGCTTTAGTCACCAGTGCCTGGTATTTTTCCGCCAAACGGCTCTGGATCAGTGTCTTTTCTACAAATGACCAAAGTTTGTGCATTCCTTCATAGTATTCCACATATTGAGACGGCATCTTGGTCTTGTCCATTTTAGAGTAGTCAGCCAAGAATTTCTTCAACATATCTTTATCGAAAGCGCCCGTTTGAGGATTGCGGAACGGAGTCTGCTGCAGCAACGGATTCACACCTTCGTTAATGATTGATTGAATTTCAGCCTTCGAAACAGTAATACCGAGCTTCTTCGCTTCTTTTTCAATCAGTTTATTGTTCACATAGCTACGCCATACTTCGTCTTTCACCTGATTGGTCTGTTCATCATTCAATGAACTCATTCCGCTTGAGAACTTGATAACCTCGGTATATTCTTCTACCATGTTCTGGTAGTCCTGAGCAGAAAGAGTTTCTCCATTGACTTCGCCTACATCATGCGATTGGTGTGGCTGGAGAACTTTCCAGGCATCGCCCGCAATGAAAGCAAACAAAGCCAAACCAATAACGATCACCAACAGGGGTCCTTTGGATCTAATGTTTTGTAATGTTGCCATTTTGATTAATACGATTTATTTGTTATTATTATTTTCTTCATCTTTGGTTTTAGCGCACGAAGATACAAAAAATGCTAATATGCATCTATTTATTAGCTAAAAAATTACAGCTATCGATCATTATTCCATTACTTTCAGTCGAACAAGTTCGATTTTCGTTGCTGTAACCTTAATTATCTTAAACTGATATTTACCGACAGAGACCAATTCGTGCAATTTCGGAAAGCTCTGGTATTGATTCAAAATTAATCCTCCCACCGTTAGATAGTCATCGGATTCGGGAAGCTCCAAATTAAAAGTTTCGTTTACTTTTTCTATTTCCAAACGGGCCGAAAGCACGTATTCATGCTCACCGATCTGCTTACAAATATAGGAAGTGTTGTCGTGTTCGTCTTCGATGTCACCGAAAATTTCTTCAACAAGGTCTTCAAGGCTGACAATGCCCGAAGTTCCTCCAAATTCATCCACTACCACGGCAATGGTCTTTTTCTGTTGCATAAACAGCTTCATCAGTTTATGGGCCGCCATCGTTTCAGGCACAATGGGAACTTCTTTCACATGATCGCGCCAATCTTTCGGGCTACGAAACATTTCGGACGAATGAATGTATCCCACCACATTGTCTATATTACCATCATAGACAATTATTTTTGATATACCGGACTCAACAAACCGGCCTTTAAGTTCTTCAAGGGATGTATCCAGCGCAACAGCTACCACTTCTGTCCGTGGAACAATACAGTCGCGTATCTTGACCGCCGAGAAGTCGAGTGCATTCTGAAAGATTTTCACTTCCGTGTCCAGAGTTTCCTCACTTTCGGCATTGTCTATACTCGACTGGACAAAGTAATCCAGATCTACCTTACCAAAGGCTTTCGCAGAGGCTTCCTTGTTCACTTTCATCCCAAACAGGCGAAGAAAGAGGTAAGAGACTCCCGACGAAAATTTAGATATAGGATAGAGAACAACATAACAGATGAAAAGAGGAACCGCACAGACATTCAGGGCCAGATTGGGATTGATCTTAAAAAGCGTTTTGGGCAGAAACTCTCCTGTCACCAAGATGATCAGTGTGGAGATCACGGTCTGTACCAATACCATTACAAAATGATTGGTGATCCATCCGGCCAGCAAATTGTCGCCGATAATCTGTGCCATCAATATACCATAGATAACCAGAGCGATGTTATTCCCGACCAGCATGGTCGAAATAAAATCATTGGGATTCCGGAAGAATAGCGAAAGGATACGCGATGATACCCCTCCTTTCCGGTCCATTTCAAAACGAAGTTTGTCTACCGAAACAAAAGCAATCTCCATTCCCGAAAAGAAAGCAGAAAATGCCATCGTAATCAACAGGTAAATAATGATGCTCATAGTTAGTTTACAGAATCTGTTTTTGCCTTTTCGGCATCTTCATCGATATATACTATACCGGATATGTTATGAACAACCGGCTTCATAAACTGATCGTCTGACTCAAAGCCATATCCGGTCATAATCTGATCCGGTTTTTCCATCCGGACAAACTTATCGGTATACACTTTCTTGGTGGCTTCATTCCAATATAACAACTCGGTGGTCACATGATCGCCCTTCAGACTCTTAATATCTACATTTCCAATAAGTTTCCAAAGCCGGTCACGATCATAATAATAAGCCGTATCCGCCTTTATACTCGCATCTATATGAAAGAGTGAATCGAACTGTTCCAGATAAATGCCCTTCTCAAAAGCCCAATACGAGGGTTTCTTCTTATCAAAGATCAACCATTCTTCAGTGTTGACCCGGTAACGTGTGACACCGGAATCGGATATAAGGGTCGTTACCCCCCGTGTATCCATAACAGGCAGTGAATCCCGCTCGGTAATGGCATCGGCCATCGCCTTATTTCTCCCGCCACAGGAAGAAAATAAAAGAAGCATAACAATTGCCCCGAAGACAATTGTTATGCTCAAACTTTTATTTAATAAACTGTTACTTTGTTGTCGCAACATAGATTTATCTGATCGTTGTAGACTCTCCAATCCAACCACCAATAGTGATGCGGTCGCCGGCTTTGTAGCCCAACATAAACAAGTCTTTAGCCTGCGGAGTATAAGCGGAATATCTGCTGATCATTTTGTTAACTTCTTCTGTTACACTCGAATCTACAGATTTAGCTTTCTGCAATTTGTCGATAACAGCAAAATAAGTACACTTGTTCAAAGCCGATTCATCACTCCAGTTAGGACTCATAGCATACAAGTTGGCGATAAGGATATAAGGAGCACCATAGTTTTCATTGAAGCTGATTGCTTTCTGAGCATAAGATCTTGCCTGAGACAATTTCTTGGCAGTAGTCAAAACACTGGCAGCAGCATAAGCCTTTTCTGCTTTCTTTGCATTGTCTGTCTCGAGGTTGATCGCTTCGTCAAAGAACTTCACAGAACCATCGATATCCCCTTTCTTATAGGCCTGGTATGCACATCCGGTAGCAGCCTCAGCCGAAGGCTCAATCTTGTATACATAGAATGAAGCCTGCTGATAAGCGTCGCTATCCGTACACTTCATCATCTTCATAATGCTGATGACTTTCTTCAAATAATTCAAATCAGTCTGATTGGCTTCTACTTTAGGTCCATAGATACCTTGCAGTGATTCGCAATCGGCAGTACCGCTGTTAATGAACAGAGCTACCAGATTATCTTTGATACCTCCGAAAGCTTTCTTCACACTCTCTTTATCAGCAGCAGCTATGGCATCGTCTGCATATTCGGATGCAGCCAGATAGTCCTGAATAAACTGCTCTTTGTGAGCCGGATCTTCCTTCAGTTTATCGTGAGACATCTGCAAGAAGTAGAACAATGTAGCAGCTGCAGACTCAGCTTTCGCAGCGTCCACCGATTTTTTCAACCATTCATAAGCTTGATTTACATCCACCTTCGGAGCAAATGCAATATAATCGACAGCTTTAATGCCCAGTGCTTCATCTTCCGACGATACTTTTACACCTTTTCCCAAGAATTCCTGAGTATACTTCATACGCAAATCGTGCGTATTCATCAACTCATCAAAATACTTTTTGTATTCTGCAGAGTTTCTGTCTTTGATCTGCCCCAGCAACCCTTTCAGAATTTTATAACCGTCTGTGAAGGTATAGAAACGAAGAGTCGGGCAGTTCTCCAAAACAGCTTTCCACGGAGTATAAGCATCTTTAAAGTTACCAGCTTTCACTGCTTCGTGAGAAATACTACTGTTCGAATTACAATTAGCGTCGTCCTGTGCTACCACAGTTGTTGCTCCCGCCGAAAGAAACAACACAGCCACAAGCGTTTTAATTTTCATTGTATCTAAATTTTAGTTGTTATATAATACCGTCTATTCTCTCTATTATTTAACTTTACGTTTGAAGAACCAGCCTTCATTGAACGTGATTCCAATGCTCAAACGCAATGTATTTTCATCTACCATACCGGCTTTCAGACCATGTACTTTAATATATTGAGCCGAAACGTTGATTAGCGAGCGTGAACCCGGAAGAGGTAATCCCAAACCGGCCGTTACCCCATACTCACGAGAGGCTCTCTCCCCTCCTATTTTATAATAAGGTTCCGAATAATATCCTCCGACGCGGTATTTGATATGCGCCAGATAACTACGCGAGAAACGACTCGGCATATACTCGGCACCCACTGAAATTTTCATCGCATCACAAAAAGCATTCGGCTGATTCATATAGGTCACGTCGCCCCACTTCTGCAAATTAAAATCAGCTCCCACGATCAGACGTTTGTCATACTCGTACGTAAGTCCCACCCCAAAGCTATTGGGCATTCCAAAGGTAGCCACCGTATCGACCGTATTCGTAGTGACGGCCTGCGTGCTGTTGGAGTTCGTAAGCGTCGATCTTTGTACATAAGCTTCGTTATGCAAATCTTTTTTAGGCGAGAACACTACACCTAATGTAACCGCATGCTTCCTACCCAGCTGCTGTGTGTATTGCGCGCCGAAGTCCAGCTTATAATCGCGCACGGACAAATAGTCTACATGCTGAAAAGCGAAAGCGTTGTCATTATAAGGAAAAGTAATACGCGCCTGACGCGTGATCTCCCCCCAGAAGTACGATACGTTGGCACCGACTGAAAGGTTTTTCAGCACCTTTACTCCCAGACCTACGTAAAGCTGATGCAAGCCTCCGTCTCCGGCAAATGAAGTGACGCTCCGCGCTTCTTCCGACGCAACGTCGTTGTTCGCCTTGGCCATATTATAGCCTACACTCGAGTAGGGCAGCAGACCGATACTCATGGCCACGCGCTGGTGTAGACGAAACTGCATCGCTATGTAGTCAAAACTTGAATTTTTCGCATTCAACTTGGTGCCTTCACTACTAAAGTTTGTATTTTGCATCGAAAACCCTCCGTCAAAAAGAAAGGTCAACGAATCAATAGCCGTATAAGAAGCAGGATTCAACGGATTGATATGTGATCCATCGCGCAATCCGTAAGCGATCCCTCCCATTGCTTTACTGTTTGCAAATGACTGATCAGCCAACTGACCATAGCCATATCGTGTATAAGGAGAGTTTGTATTATTTTGAGCGATTGCCACTCCGGGTAATAATATCGTGAGCAGAAGCGCACAAAGTGTCTGTTTATATCCTACCATTATTATAGTTTAATATTCTATTTAATCCTTTCAACACTAAAAATCTATCTGCAAAGATGACACTTTTTAATTTCGTATCAAAAGAAAAATCATCTCCGCCCGTTAAAAAAACCAAAAGTTCAGGATATTTATGCTTCATAGCCGTAATATACCCTGTAATTTCGTATTCTATCCCTTTCTTTACACCTGCACGAATAGCAGTTTCAGTATCTTTTCCCATATCCGGCATGCGTCCTTCGGCATGAACCAACGGCAAACGTCCGGTAAATTGATGGAGTGCTTTCAGCCGCATCCAGAGTCCGGGCGAAATATTGCCCCCATGATACTGTCCCAAAGAATCAACAAATTCGTAAGTGATACAAGTACCCGCATCAATCACCAAAATGTCTTTACCCGGAAACTGATCATGGGCCGCCACCACGGCAGCCATCCGGTCATAACCGAGAGTTTCGGGGGTTTCATACAAGTTTATTACCGGAAGCGGCGTATGGCTGTCTAACCATAAGACGGGGACAGGAAGCTTGTTCAACTGAGCCAGCACACACTCGTTTAAGTCTATAACCGTAGCAACAATTGCTTTCCGAACATCATACTTATTACAAACAGCCTCCAAGGAATCCAGGGACTGATTAGAGTCGTAAACAACTTCTACCATAGAAGTCCGGTCGAAAAGCGCTACTTTGGCTACTGTATTTCCAATATCGATAATTAAGTTCACTTTCTCTCTGTTTGAGGGCGCAAAGATAAGAGATAAAATTTATTCAAATACCGAAATAGCGAATAAAAAAGCAGCGGCATAGAGAGAAAAATAAAAAAAACGTCCCGACAGCCGATTCGGTAAAACTACTTTCCTCTCCCGGAATCTTCGCTGGAAAAGTGCGGAAAAGAGAGCCGGAAGGCATAAACAAAAACAAGCAGAAAATCCAAAAACCAGCAACGAGTTTTCATTACTGATTAATAAGCATATAGAGACAAAAAACAGAATATCTCCCAATAGCCTACAATACAAAACAAAACAGAATATAACAAGAAGAATGGACGGAAGCTCAAAAAACTGTTGCTGCCGCTGACGACAGTCTCCCCAAAACGCACCCCGAGGAAACGCGTCACGAACAAATCGAAGTCCAGCGATCAACAGGACGAAGTCCGGCTATTCACAAACCGCAGCCCGGCAGCCGAAGGCCTGCAGCCCGACGCTCGGGGAAGCACAACCCCTGCGCTCAGGAACAAATTGCCCCGCGATTGACGAAAAGAGACAAATAAATTCATTGAACCGGCCATTTTATTCCCACAAAAGCAGTATCTTTGCCACATGAACTCAAAGTTGCGACATTTACTCCTGATTGTTTTTTCAATCTTCCCGATTCTGACATGGGGAACGGAAAGTCCGTCCACCGCTGATTCCATCCGGATCAGCCTGTTAACATGCGCTCCGGGTGAAGAAATCTATTCGCTCTTCGGGCACACGGCTATCCGTTACGAAGAACCGGCACGAGGCATCGACCGGGTATACAATTATGGCTTGTTCAGTTTCAACACCCCCAACTTCATCCTGCGTTTCGCACTCGGCAAGACCGACTATCAATTGGGGGTGGAAGATTACCGCCGTTTTGCCGCCGAATACGAATACTTCGGACGCAGTGTATGGCAGCAGACGCTCAATCTGACAGTCGAAGAACAACAACAGTTAATCACCCTTCTGGAAGAAAATTACCGCCCGGAAAACCGGATATACCGCTATAACTTTTTCTACGACAACTGCGCTACCCGTCCACGGGACAAGGTGGAAGAGAGTCTGCAAAAAAGCGGTAGCCAATTGCTCTTCAGCAATGCACACACCGAAAATGGCGAAACGAAATCTTATCGGGATATTGTCCATCAATACACGAAAGGACATCCTTGGGCACAATTCGGAATCGATTTCTGCATAGGCAGCCAGGCCGACCGCCCCATCAACGATAGACAAATGATGTTCGCTCCGTTTTATCTGATGGATGCTTTTGCCGGAGCACGCATAGCCAACACTTCAGACAACAAAGCGCTGGTGGCTTCCACTCAAAAAATTATTGACTGTGAACCGGATGTATCCGGCTCCGCAGAAAATGATATCTGGAATATGCTGACCCCCATCCGATTGTCCCTTCTTGTGTTTATCGCAATCGGAATGGCTACCGTCTATGGTCTACGCAAGAAAAAGAGTCTTTGGGGACTGGATATCGCAGTGTTTGCGGCAGCGGGCATCGCAGGATGCATCATCGCTTTCCTTGCTCTTTTCTCCGAACACCCCACGGTAGGCTCCAATTACTTGCTGTTTGTCTTCCATCCGGGGCATCTGCTCTGCCTCCCTTTCTTTATAAACGACGAACGAAAGCGACGCAAAAGCAGGTATCATCTACTGAACTGCATTGTTTTAACACTTTTTATAGTGCTTTTTCCGGTAATACCACAAAATTTCGACTTAGCAGTATTACCTTTGGCACTCTGTTTGCTAATACGTTCTGCAAGCAATCTTATTCTGACATACAAAAAAGCTAAATGAAAGGACTATTAACCTCCATACTGACTGTACTTACTTTTACCGGACTGCAAGCCCAGCCACTTCCATCTACCCCGAAATTAGTGGTAGGTCTCACCATAGACCAGTTACGTACGGACTATCTCGAAGCTTTTTCAACACTGTATGGCGACAGGGGATTCAGAAGGCTCTGGAAAGAAGGACGTGTGTTCCGGAATGCCGAATATACTTTCAGCGGCACGGACCGCGCATCAGCCATAGCCGCTATTTATACAGGCACCACTCCTTCGGTCAACGGCATTATCGGCAAACGATGGATGGATGTATCGACACTGCGTACTGTGAGTTGCGTCGACGACCCCGCTTTCATGGGCAATTATACAAACGAAAGCTCTTCGCCTTCCCATCTCCTGACCTCTACGATAGCCGATGAGCTGAAGATAGCCACCCGTAACGAGGGATTGGTATATGCCATCGCTCCATTCCGCGACGCTGCCATTCTTGCAGCAGGACATGCCGGGAATGGCGCATTCTGGCTCAACAACACAACCGGAAAATGGTGTGGAACGACCTATTATAGCGAGTTTCCATGGTGGGTAAGCCAGTATAACGACCGGAATGCCATCGACTTCCGCATTGCCGATATGACATGGACTCCTGTCCATCCGGTACAAAGCTACAGTTTCCTTCCCGAATGGAGAGATGCTGCTTTTAAATACAAATTTGACGACGATCGTGTCAATAAATACAAACGACTGATTACAAGCCCTTTTATCAACGATGAAATCAATACGCTGACAGAAGAACTGCTGGATAAGAGCACAATGGGCAAAGATCATGTCCCCGACATGCTGGCACTGACCTACTATGCAGGCAACTACGCCCATAAGAGCGTACAGGAATGTGCCATGGAGATGCAGGATACATACGTACGACTCGATCGGAGCATCGCCTCTTTACTGGACATCATTGACAAGAAAGTGGGTCTGCAGAATGTTGTTTTCTTTATTACCTCCACCGGATATACCGATACCGAATCACCCGACCTGGGACTCTACCGGGTTCCGACCGGCGAATTTCACCTGAACCGCTGCGCAGCCTTGCTGAACATGTATCTGATGGCTACCTACGGGCAGGGACAGTATGTGGAAGCATACTACGATCAGCAGATTTATCTGAATCACAAACTGATCGAAGAAAAACAACTGAATCTGGCGGATATACAGGAAAAAGCCGCCGAATTTCTGATCCAGTTCAGCGGAGTGAATGAAGTATACTCCGGCAAACGCCTGTTATTGGGGTCCTGGACACCGGACATCTCGATGATACGCAACAGTTTCCACCGTAAACGCTCGGGCGATCTGCTGATCGATGTATTGCCGGGCTGGAGCATCGTTAACGAAAATACATCCGACCATAAGGTGGTGCGGAAAGCGCATATTCCGTCTCCCCTTATTTTTATGGGCAGCGGCGTAAAACCAGCCGTAATCAACACGCCCGTAACCATTGACCACATAGCTCCCACCGTAGCTCACATATTGAGAATACGATCTCCCAATGCCTGTTCGGCAACTCCGATTACCGACATCCGGTAATACTTTCCGCACAAAAAACAAGGTGCAAAGCGCAAATAAATCAGCATTTTAATGTAACTTTGCGCAATTAAATCAATTTAGTAAATAATAAACATAAATAATAGATAATGGGATTTAATGAATTTTTAAGCTCGATTTTCGGAAACAAATCCACACGAGACATGAAAGAAATCCAACCCTGGGTAGACAAGATCAAAGCCGCTTACCCGGAGGTTGCTAAGCTTGACAATGACGGCCTCCGTGCAAAAACAGAGGAACTTAAAGAATACATCCGTAACTCGGCAAGTAAAGAACGCGCCAAGGCCGATGAACTCAGAGCCGGCATCGAAAATGTAGAGCTGGAAGACCGCGAAGAGGTATTTGCTCAGATCGACAAAATCGAAAAAGAAATATTGGAAATATATGAAAAAGCACTCGATGAAGTATTACCGGTTGCTTTCTCTATTGTAAAAGAATCGGCCAAGCGTTTCTCTGAAAACGAAGAAATAGTGGTGACGGCCACTGACTTTGACCGCACATTGGCAGCAACTAAGGACTTTGTCCGCATCGAAGGTGACAAAGCCATCTGGCAAAACCATTGGAACGCCGGCGGCAACGACACGGTGTGGAACATGGTTCACTATGACGTACAGTTGTTCGGTGGCGTGGTACTGCACAAAGGTAAAATTGCCGAAATGGCAACAGGTGAAGGTAAAACCTTGGTGGCTACCCTCCCCGTATTCCTGAATGCACTGACCGGAAACGGCGTACACGTAGTAACCGTGAATGACTACCTGGCAAAACGTGACTCCGAATGGATGGGACCGCTTTACATGTTCCACGGACTCAGCGTAGACTGCATCGACCGTCATCAGCCTAATTCTGACGCACGCCGCCAGGCCTATCTGGCAGATATCACATTCGGAACGAACAATGAATTCGGTTTCGACTACTTGCGTGATAACATGGCCATCAGCCCGAAGGACCTGGTACAGCGCCAGCACAATTATGCTATCGTCGACGAGGTGGACTCGGTATTAATCGATGATGCCCGTACTCCGTTGATTATCTCCGGCCCCGTGCCTAAAGGCGAAGACCAACTTTTTGATCAACTCCGCCCGTTGGTAGAGCGACTCGTGGAAGCACAAAAAGTATTAGCAACCAAATACCTCTCAGAAGCCAAGAAACTTATCAACTCGGACGATAAGAAAGAGGTGGAAGAAGGATTCCTTGCGCTGTTCCGCAGCCACAAGGCACTGCCTAAAAACAAGGCGTTGATTAAATTCCTCAGTGAACAGGGTATCAAAGCCGGTATGCTGAAGACGGAAGAGATCTACATGGAACAAAACAACAAGCGCATGCACGAAGCGACAGATCCATTGTACTTCGTTATTGATGAAAAGCTGAACAGCGTAGACCTGACAGACAAAGGTGTCGATCTGATCACAGGCAACTCGGAAGATCCGACTCTATTCGTTTTGCCGGACATTGCCGCCCAACTTTCCGAACTGGAAAATGAACATGGATTGAGCGACGAACAAAAGCTTGAAAAGAAAGATGCCTTATTGACCAATTATGCCATCAAGTCAGAACGCGTACACACCATCAACCAGTTGTTGAAGGCATATACCATGTTTGAGAAAGACGATGAATATGTAGTGATCGACGGACAGGTGAAGATTGTTGACGAGCAGACAGGACGTATCATGGAAGGCCGCCGTTACTCGGACGGACTGCACCAGGCCATCGAAGCCAAAGAAGGTGTGAA
>OGQT01001239.1_pt1 | contig 20894 bp, 18 predicted proteins | sample 1553261 | NCBI WGS metagenome assembly OGQT01 (sample SAMEA2579992, study PRJEB22360) | human gut metagenome | biome: human gut; feature: human-associated habitat; material: faeces | place: Denmark | collected 2008/2010
GACAGTCCCCCCAAAGGGGGAGCCAAGTGGCTGTACCTCGACCCATCAAATGCGGAGCGGGCAATTTGCTCTCATATCACGTAATCGTCTCCAACGGGACACTGCTCGATCAGATCGGCGATGGTCACGCTTTCCAGATAGTCATGGATCACCTTATCCAGCCCCTGCCACAACGCCAGCGTGCGGCATTGCTGCGACCGGGGGCAGGCTTCAGCGGTTTCCTCCAGACAGGCCACCGGGGCGAGGGACTCCTCCGTCAGCCGCAGGATGCTGCCCACCGTGTACTGCTCGGGGTTCTTCGTCAGCCGGTATCCGCCGCCCTTGCCCCGCAGGCTTTCCACGACCTTTGCCTTTACCAGCGTCCGGATAATGCTCTCTAAGTATTTTTCGGAAATCTCCTGCCGCTGGGCAATCTCCTTCAGGGAAATAAACTCCCCTGACCGATGCTCAGCAAGGTCGATCATCACGCGCAGTGCGTACCGCCCCTTTGTGGAAATCAACATAACCGCTGCCTCCAAGTGGAATTCTGTAATTCCTATTATACAGCAAGGTTTATGGGAAATCAAGAGGGACAAATCCCCAATATCTGATCTGGAGAAAATCAACCCCGCAAGCGTCCGCGACAGACCCAATCAATTGAACTGCACCCATGATTTGCAGCTGCGGCGGCGGAAATATCCTGGAGACAAGCTCCACGAATAAATCCGTTTTTAACGGGTATTCCCGCTCTATGCCATAACGACCGCAGCTTCGTAAGGAAGCAAAACATCGGTTTTCTCATAGTTCACGTTGGTCAGAAGCACCTTCTCTTTACACAAGGCTTCCGGCAGCAGGGCATCCCGGTCTGTAAAATTGCAATAGATTCGTATTTGCTGTCCCTCAAAAGTCCGCGCATAGGCAAATACCTGCGGGTGCTCGTGAAGCAGCAGCGAAAAATCACCATACCGCAGAACATCCCGCTCTCTGCGCAGAGCAAGCAGCGCCCGGTAATAATGCAGCACCGAATCCGGGTCGCGGAGAGCCGCAGCCACATTGATTTCCTGTACATTGGGATTGACCATGATCCACGGCGCCCCACCCGTGAAGCCTCCATTGGGTGACGCATCCCACTGCATAGGTGTACGGGCATTATCCCGGCCTTTGCTCCGGACACCCCGCCATGCCCAGTCCATCCTGCCGCTTTCTGCGGCCTGGCGCAGCAGGTTCAGGCTCTCCACGTCCCGCAGTTCGCCGATATCAGAGAAAGGACAGTTGGTCATGCCGATCTCCTCGCCCTGATACAGAAACGGGGTCCCCTTCAGGAGATACATGGCCGTGGCAAGGCAGGCTGCACTCCGCCTTCGCAGAGTCTCTGTCCGCGTGCAGCCAAACCGGGAGACCAGGCGCGGCTGATCGTGATTGCCCCAGAACAGCGTGTTCCACCCAATGGCCGCCTGCCATGCGGAGATGATCTGCTTGAACCGCATCAGATCAAAGGGTCGCGCATCCCACTTGGTCTCGCCGCTGTCCATGTCCATGACGTCAAACTGGAACAGCATATCCAGCTCCCGCCCGTCGTCTACCACGGAACCGGCGTTCTGTGTGGTAACAAAGCTGGTTTCCCCGACACACATACAGTCCCTCCCGTCAAAGCACGCCCTTCGCATTTCCCGCAGATAGTCGTGCAGCCTGGGCTGGAACGCAAAATACTCCGGGGAAAACACATAGCCGCTTCCCGTTCCATCCGGCAGCTGCGGATCCTTTGCCAGAAGGCTTATCACATCCATCCGGAACCCGTCTACACCGCGATCCAGCCAGCGGTTCATCATCCCGTAAATTTCCTGCCGAAGTTCGGGATTTTCCCAGTTCAGATCCGGCTGCTTCTCGGAGAACAGATGCAGATACCACTGTGCTGTGGCCTCGTCATAGCTCCAGGCTGAGGGAGTAAAAAACGATGCCCAGTTGTTTGGCTCCCGTCCATCCTTTCCATCACGCCAGATATAATAATCCCGGTATGGGCTGTCCTTCGCCGTTCTGGCCTCCAGAAACCACGGATGTTCGTCTGAGGTGTGATTCACGACCAGATCCATTACAAGCTTTATATCGCGGCGGTGCAGCTGTGTCACCAGCTCGTCGAAATCCTCCATCGTTCCGAACTCCGCCATGACTGACTCATAGTTCCGGATATCATAGCCCATGTCGGCATTGGGCGAGTCATAGATGGGACAGAGCCACACGGCACCTACCCCAAGCCACTGGAGATAGTCCAGGCGGGAGATAATACCACGCAGATCTCCGATTCCATCCCCATTGGAATCCTGAAAGCTGCGCGGGTAGATCTCATAGAACACCCGTTCCTTCCACCAGCAGTTATGTGTTTCCATCATGCGTTACCTCCCGCCGGAACACGGCAAAGCCCTGCACCGTTCCCTCCGCCGCGTGCCCTTCCGGCGCTTCCAGCAGCAGGCTGTCGGAAGCGTCCAATTGGGGCGTGACAGCCTGTCCCCGCTCCGTTACAACTGCCAGAATTCCATAACCAGGCCCGTCAAAGTGAAGATACAGGGCGTCTGTCAGCTCCATCGCCGTCAGGCGGCAGTGCCGCAGTACATCCCGTTTCAGCCACAGCAGGCTGTGAAAAAAGCCCCGGATTTCCTCTTCCGGATCCGTCCAGCGCATAGGGCGCCGGTTGTCCGGATCCTGGCCGCCGTCCATCGCAATTTCATCCCCATAGTACACGCTCAGATTGCCGCCCAGCAGCGCCGCCAGCACATAGGCAAGCTGGAAATCCGATTTGTTCCCGCCGCAGAGGGAAAGCGCCCGGGGCACATCATGGTTGGAGCAGAAAGCCCACTGGTACGGATGAACCGCCTCCGGCGCTGCGGCATACCAGCGCCGGATCCGGTGGGCAAAGGTTTCCAGCGGGTCTGTATGGGTCATCGCAAAATCGCGGATGGCATGGTAGAGCGGATAATCCATGACACCGTCGAAGACAGCCTGTTCCAGCCACCACCCGGCGTCCTGCCAGATCTCCCCGATCACATATACCGCCGCATTGCAGCTGCGCATCCGGGTACGGAATGCATGGAGGAACCGCAGACTGACCTCATCCGGGACATCCAGCCGCCAGGCGTCAATGCCGTATTCCCTCGTCCACTGCTCCGCGATGGAAACCAGATACCTGATCACCTCAGGGTTCTCGGTGTTCCACTTCGGCATATTGGCCGCAAAGGCGAAGCACTCATAGGGCGGGTTCACTTTCATGCGCCGGTCCGAAAGCTGTTCCGGCGGCAGCCGGGACAGCTCCCCGGCGTCATAGACGCAAAACCAGTTGTAATACCGGGATGCCTTTCCACGAAGGCGCACATCCTGCCAAAATGGGTGGCGCCAGCCGCAGTGGTTGAACACGCCGTCCAGCATGATCCGCATTCCCGCCTGATGAAGCGTCTCGACCAGGATGCGGAAGTCCGTTTTCCCGCCGAGACGCGGGTCAAGCTCGGTATAGGAAACGGCGTCATATCTGTGGTTGGAGTCGCTCTGAAAAATGGGATTGAGGTAAATTCCCTGTACGCCAAGTTCCCGGAGATAGGAGATTTTCCCGGTGATTCCCCGCAAGGTTCCGCCAAAGAAATTTTCCCGTGTCGGAATAAAATCCTCGCTCCCTTGGTTTTCCTTCCCGTCACAAAAACGATCCGGAAAGATCTGATACCAGAGGAAACCCTCCGCCCAGTCTGGAGGGGCAGGGTGATCTCCGGCATACACATAGGGAACATTGAACGGCCGCAGCACGGATTCCGGCAGCGGCGGTGTGACGCCCAGCTCCGAGAGATACACCGTATCTCCATCTTCCAACGTCAGCACAAAATGATAGCGCAGCTTGTGGGTCCGCATGGGAACCGAAACAGAATAATACTGTTCCCCAGAGCAGCGCAGAGCAGGCTGCATCTCGCTTCGCGCCAGTACAGGCTGTTTCTCCGCACCGGAAAACCAGAAGGGGTCGCCGTACAGAACCGCAGCCGATTGCAGCGCTTCCCCGGTGCGCAGGCGGAGATGGCAAACCCTGCCCTGCACAAGCTGCCATGGATAAGCGGCATGATGCTCGATTTCATAACGTAAAATCTGCATAACTCACCCTTTCAGCATTCCATCCATGGCGCCGCCATGGATCAGTTTTTTCTGCATGACAATATAGATCAGCAAAATCGGGACTACGGCAATCAGCGACGCCGCGAAAATCAGCCCCCAGTTGTTGAGATTCTGCCCCTGGAACAGGCGCAGCGCAATGGGCAGCGTCCGCTTTTCCGGTGCCTTGATCATGGTCAGGGCGATCAGAAATTCGTCCCAGACATTGGAATAGGCCAGAATGGCAAAGGTGCCAAGCGCCGGCCTGGACAGCGGCAGAACCATTTTCCAGTAGATCTGCCAGCGGTTTCCGCCGTCGATGATCACGGCCTCCTCCAGCTCTTTGGGCAGCCCCAGGAAAAAGTTCCGTAAAAAGAATGTATTCTGGGGGACACCGATTCCGATGTAGATGAGAAGCAGCCCCAGATAACTGTCCACCAGCTTCATATCCTTCATCAGCAGGAACTGCGGGATCAGGTTTGTTACCGTCGGCACCATCATGGAAAACAGGTACAGATAGAACAGGACATCCCTGCCGGGAAATTTCATCCGCGCAAAGGCATATGCCCCGGCAGAGGACACCAGCATGATCACCACCGTGGCCACTGCCGCAATGATAAGACTGTTCAGAAAGTACTGACTGAAATGATTGGCATTCCACGCTTCCGCAAAATTTCCCCCATACATCGTTTCCGGGAACAGAATCGGCGGATACGGTATGGAGTAGCTGGACGGCGTCATGGCCGTTGCCAGCATATACTGAAACGGGATCAGTGCCGCCAGCGCAAAGCATATCAGCGCCAGATATTTGGGGACTAAAGTCATAATACGTCTCATACCGTCTCTCCTTTACGCGGTCTGATCCCGGGAGACTCTTCGCTGCAGCAGCGTCAGAAGCAGCACAATAACGCCCATCAGCACGGCCTGTGCTGCGGCGGAGCCAAAATCGAAGGTCGAGAATGCAGTGTTGTACATATAATTCATCAGTTCATTGGTCGTGCCCAGCGGCGCACCGTCCGTAATCATCATGACATGGATATATGCGCCGAATGCGCCGATTGTCAGAACGGTCAGCAGATAATTTGTGGTATTGCGCACCATGGGCAGCGTAATGGCAAAGAAACGGCGGATGCCATTGGCACCGTCCAGCTCAGCCGCCTCATAGATCTCCTGGGGAATTCCCTGCAAAGCGGCCATGTAAATCACCATGACCCAGCCTGTCCCCTTCCAGATACCAAACAACCACAACACCAGGTTGGCAGTCCAGGTATGCTGAAGCCAGGAGACCGGGCTTTCAACGAGGTGCAGCTGCATCAGAATGTAGTTGACCATGCCGCCCTTGCCGGACATAAACAGATATTTGAACACCATGGATACCACAACCCAGGAGGTGATGACCGGCAGGTAACAGATCACCTTGAACGCCGTCTGTCCCCGCCGGACGGAATTGACCAGACATGCCAGCACCAGTCCGCAGGCCATTTGTCCGGGTACCGTCACCAGGGCATACAGAATGGTGTTCCGGAACGCGATCCGGTAGTTCTGGTCTGACAGCAGGCTGAGATAGTTCCGGAGGCCGACCCATGCATTGGGTCGGTTCTGGATGACATTGAAGTCTGTACAGCTGATCCAGATATTCCGAACCAGCGGATAAAGCACAAAAAGCGCCATCAGCACAAAACCGGCCAGCAGAAACGGCAATGCCTGCATCCACTGCTGCAGGCCGACTTGCAATTTTCTTTTTCCCGTCTGCATCGCTGCACCTCGATTCGCCTGATTTCTTCCGCGAGGGGCTGTAACCCCCCTCGCGGAACCGGAGATCATTCCTGTGCCAGCAGCGCGTCGATCTGCGCTGCCGCGTCATCCAGCGCCTCCTGAGAGGACGCCTGCCCCCGGAGCACGCTCTCAAAGGCAGTGTTGAGGATCGTCTCGATGGTCGGCCAACTGGAGCACGGGATCCGCGCCTGCGCCGTCTTCAGCTGTTCCATATACACCTCTACATATGGCGAACCGCTGGTATCCACCTTTTCCATGGCGGAGGAGGTGACCGGGATCATGCCGGCGCCCGCCATGGCAACCTGCTGCGCGTCCTCCAGCATAAACTTCATAAAGGTCCAGGCCGCGTCCTTTTTGCTGCTGGTAGAGGTCATGACGATGTCCTCGCCGCCTACAATGGAGATGCTCCGGCCGTCCACGGAGGGCATCAGCGCCGGCGTATAGGTGTCGAGCTTGTCCTCAGAGCTGAAGAACCAGGGGCCTTCCACGATCATCGTATAGTTTCCGGCTTCAATGCCGCCCCATCCATCGGGCTGCTCTCCCATAATGGCGGGGCCAATGACACCGTCCTTGTACCATCCCACGATGGTATCCAGCGCCTTCACCGTGTCCGCTCCGTTCAGATAGCCGGAAGCCGTCGTATAATCCCCGTCGGTGACGGAACCGCCCAGGGTCCAGATAAACGGGAGCATCGCCCAGTTATAGGAGCCGGACACGGCAAACAGCCATTTTTCCTCGGCGGGGTTGGTTTTGTCCAGAGCGCCCATCAGCGCATCCAGCGTCTCAGGCGGTGCGTCAAAGCCATACTCCTGAAGCACTGCATTGTTATATACGGCAACGGTGGTGTTGGCATTGAGGGGAAGGCCGTAATTCTGCCCCTTATAAAGTGTGGTGCTCATGGAGCCGGGCATAATGCCGGCGGATATGTCGTCAAACTCTGCATAATCGTTGAGACATTCCAGAGCGCCCAGCTTTGCCATCTGGGAAACCCATGTCAGATCCAAACGGATCACATCCGGGGCAGCGTCACCTGTAACGGCGGTGATCAGCTGCTCGTCCAGCCCCTCATAGGGCATCCGGATGGCGTTTACCTTGATATTCGGGTACTGCTGTTCAAACGCAGTCAGAACGCTCTCTGTAAAGATTTTTTCCTCACCTTCGCTGTAAGAATGCCAGAAGGTGATCTCAACCGGTTCCTGAGTATCCGGCGTCTCTGCGGACGGGTTATTCTCCGTCTGCGCAGGGGCGGCATTCGCCTCCGTACCCGGATTCTGCTGGGCGTCCTTTGCACAGGCCGACAGGGAGAGCAGCATGGCTGCCGCAAGAATGAACGCTAAAATTTTCTTCTTCATATGGTTTCCTCCGTTCAATTTTAAAGTGTGGGATAAATGTCCGCTGCTGTGTTTGCTATCACCATGAAAAGATTCTGTTTTAAAGCAAATCCCCTCCAATCTCTCGATTGTAACTGGTTACATTTTTGAGTAAAAAAACGCGTTTTATTTATTCACGCATTTTTGTTGACCCCCTCTCAATAATGCTGACAGGCAGAAGCAGATGTTCCGGACTCTGCTCACCTGCCCGCAGCTGCTGAATGAGCATTCTGGCTGCAGCCATGCCCAGACTGACCACATCAATTTTCACCACCGTCATTGCAGGCTCCGATACACTGGCGAGTACGCTGTCGTCAAAGGCAACCACCTGCACATCGTCCGGGATACGAACCCCACGCTTGGTGAGTTCGCGCATAAAATGGAAGGCAATGGCGCTGTCCGAGGCCACATAAGCCCGGCACAGACGATCCCGATGGGCTTCCACATAGCCGGCAATATCCGCCGGTGTCAGCAGTCCTTTCGCCGCACCGCACGCAGGCTCGGAAAGCCCTGCCGCCTCCAGGCAGCTCTTGTAACCGGCATACCGTTCCGCCGCAAACACCTTTTCAAAGCTGTTTGTCAAAAATCCGATCTCCGACGCGCCGGTTTCCAGAAGCCATGCCGTCGCGCACCGCCCCGCCTCAATGTTGTCAATGTCCACCCACGCCGCCTGCTCCACAGAGGAGCGGCCGCCGATGACGAAGGGAATCTTGCTTTTCCAAAGTACCTCCAGAACCTGGGCATTGGCCAGTTCGCTGAGCAGAACCACGCCGTCAATCCGGTTTTCATTCACAATGGATTCCAGGGTGGAAACATTTTTGCTGCCGATGTGGCAGATCATGAGATAGTAGCCTTCCCGTGCCAGCGCATGCTCCAGGCCATACTGGATCCGCAGAAAATAGTCGTTGCCGTAGGTCTCCACATTGCTGTCGTCCACCACCAGCGCCACGGTATAGCTGTTGCCATGGAGAAGGCCCCGGGCCATCATGCTTGGCTGATAGTTCAGCGCCTCAATGGCCTGCCGGACCCTTTCCACGGATTGGGGTGCGATCAGCGGGCTGTTGTTCAGATAGCGGGACACTGTCGCCACAGAAACGCCCGCATATTTGGCTACGTCACGAATGGTTGGCTTCATATTTCTCTCCATTGGAACCGGTTACAATCTTTTCTTCAGTATAGGTCTTCAATTTACCGGTGTCAATAGGGAATTTCCCCAATGTTTTATCCGCAAATTTATGAAAAATAACAATCGTGCCCCGTGTGAACAGCGCAAAGCATTGGCGGGCGGGACAAACCGTGCCGGGAAATCCCCCGCCGGGTTTATCCGCCCGCCGAATGCGCGCTCCCCTGCCGCCATGCCATCGGAATCCGCCAGGGGCTGCCCTTTTCCTGATCAGTCGGTCACGATCCCTTTGGCGATATCGCTGGTCATACAGTATTGTAGCTCTTTTCCCCGGCGGGGCAGCGTCGCCGGCCACTGAGGCTGTTCCGGATCAAGAAGCACATGCTTCAGCGGCCCATGCTGCCAGGGTCTGTTCAGGGCAATATAAATTTTCCGGGATGCCAGAATCTGCTTCATGCCGATGGTAATGCACAGTTCCGGCATACCCATCAGGTCCCCCCGCTGATAGCCGAATTCTTCCTTCGCTGCCCCGGAATGAATAGATGCTGCCGTGCGAGCGCAGATAACAGCAGAACGTGGGCGCGAATACGTCGGATTGTTGTAAACAATTTGAGAAAGTACTTTCTTTTTCACGAGGAAATATGGAGGCAATCCTTCATTCAGTCTTCTAATAATCGGAATTGATTTCGTGTGTATTACACAAATTATACGAATTAATTTGCAGCAAATTAACAATATTAGGTTGCGAAACTACTTTCGCAATCCAACGTTGACGGTGGAAAGAACAGGTGTTATATTGGGCTTACCAACAAAAAACAGGAGGGTAAACCATGAAAAAGATATTTGCTGTTTTGCTGTCCGTTATGATGCTTCTCGGAATGCTGGCTGTGACGGCTTTCGCGGACGAGAGTGCGGATGAAACCATGATCCCCGTAGTCGTTCAGGTTCCGGAGGGCTGGGGCACGCCCAATCTTTGGGCTTGGGCGGATGATGGTACCAATGCCTTCGCGGCATGGCCCGGCGAGGAAATGGACGCTCTGGCTGAGGGGTGGTATTACACCTATGTTCCCGCTTTTGTCCAGAACGTCATTGTGAACGCCAATCAGGGCACCGATGCGGCTGTCCAGACCGAAGGCATCGTGGTAGAGGCCGGTAAGGAAGTGTGGATCACGGTCGCGGAAGATCTGACTGCCTCCGTCTCCTACGAGGCGCAGCTGCGGGGCGAAATTCCCGCGTATGTGGAAAAGTTTGTCGTTCACGCCTATGTTCCCCTGTCCTGGAAAACCGTGAATCTGTGGGCGTGGTCGGCGCCGGACGGTACCAACGCCTTTGAAAGCTGGCCGGGCAAGGCTATGCAGGAGGGAGACAACGGCTGGTTCACCTGCAAAGCTCCCGTCTGGGTCAACTCCCTGATCATCAACGGCAACGAAGGAACCGTCCAGACCGAGGATGTCAGCATTGAGGGCAAGGAGCTGTGGATCACCGTCTATGAAGATCTGACCTACGAGCTGAGCTACGAAGACCCCGACAAGGCCGTGGACGATGTGACCGTACATGCGCAGGTTCCTGAGGACTGGGCTGACCCCAGCTGCTGGGCATGGTCAGCACCGGACGGCACCAACGCCTTTGCCTCCTGGCCCGGTGAAGCACTGAGCAAGGACGGCGACTGGTATAACATTCAGGTTCCCGGCTGGATTAACTCCGTAATTATCAACGCCAACGAGGGCGCTGTCCAGACGACGGATCTGTCCGTTGAGACCGGCAAGGAGGTCTGGATCGTGGTGACCGACGCCGAAAACGCACAGGTCTTCTACGAAGAGCCTGCACAGGATGCCGCGGCCACCGAGCCTGCGGCAGAGACGACCGTCCCCGCTTCTACGGAAGCGCCTCAGGAAGCTGCCAAGAGCAGCAATACCGGCGTGATCGTCGGCGTTGTCGCCGCAGTCGTCCTTCTTGGCGGCGGCGCGGCAATCGTGGCAAAGAAGAAAAAGAGCTAAAACACTCAATCGTATCCCCGGCGGGTACACGTCAGCCGTGTACCCGCTGACGGTCTATCAAGGAGGCTTTTATGAAACGGTTTTTCATTCTGATTTTATGCTTTGCGATGCTGCTGAGCCTGACCGCCTGCGGCGGCAAAACGGACAGCGCGGATACAAACAGGCTGGTCATCTGGCATGACAAGGAAGATGCGGTGATCACCGCCCTTTCCGATTATCTGGCGCAAGCCGTGCCGAATCTGGATGTCCAATTTGAAAAGAAAACCAGCTTGACCGATTCCCTGAAGCTGGTGGGCAATGACCCCTCCGCCGCTCCGGATCTTTTTCTGTTTGCCCACGACAAGATCGGCGTTTTTGCCGAAATGGGGATTCTGGCTCCGGTGGAGCCGCTGCTGGAGGAAGGGGCGCTGGATAACTTCCTGCCCATGACCCTTCAGGCGGCTACCTACAAGGATACTCTGTACCAGCTGCCGCTGTATTTTGAAACGCTGCTGTTCATGTATAACCGCCGTTATATGCAGGACGGCGAGGTTCCCGCCACGACGGAAGAACTTTACGCCTATATGGAGAACAATACCGGCCGGGGACGCTACGGCTTCGTGGAGCAGCACAGCACCGCCTACTATTCCGCCGCGTGGATCCACGGTTTCGGCGGCTCCATCATTGACAGCAGCGGCACCCCATTCCCCGACGCGCAGGCCGTGCAGGATGCGCTTGCTTACCACCTGAAATTCGTAAAGCTGATGCCGGGGGAGACAGAATACAATACCGTCAACACGCTGTTTCTGGAAGGAAAAGCGGACGCGACCATCGGCGGCCCGTGGATGGTCCCCTCTGCCCGAGAGGCCGGGATCGATCTGGGCATTGCCCCCATGCCGACTGTGGACGAAACCGGGCTTGCACTGGCTCCTTATTCCGGTGTGCAGGGCGTTCACGTCCTGAAAGCTGCCGCGGAGCGGAAAACCGCGTCGGTAAAGCAGTTGCTGGCGGCGTTGGCAAAACCGGAGATCGGCACGTCTCTGGCGCTTGCCAGCGGGTGCGCCCCGGCAAACGGCAGCTGCTATGACGACGCCCGCGTCGCGGAGGACGCTCTGGTGCAGGCCATGCGGCAGACGGCGGAGATTGCCGTCCCCATGCCCAATATTCCCGAAATGGACGTTATGTGGACTGTGGTCAGCAGCCTCCTGACCGATGTGAACCTGTCCGGCAAGGATATTCCCTCCAGCTTCCAGTCGGCCAAAGAACAGGCGGAAAGCCTGATCGCGGGGATGAAATAAAGGGAGAAAACCATGGAGAAAAAGAAACGGAAGGAATGGATACGCTCTTACGCATGGTCAGCGCCATCTCTGCTGCTGATCGGGCTGATGGTGGTATTTCCGATTCTCTATACCTTCTACATCAGTCTGACCAATATGAATGTCTACCACTGGTTCGACTTTACCTTGGTGGGGCTGGACAACTACATCCGGGCGCTGTTCGTGTTCGACTCCGGATTCCTGTCCGCGCTGCTGGCAACGATTTTGTGGACAGTCGTCAGTATGATTTTGCAGCTGGTCATCGCCTTTCTGCTGGCGAACCTTCTGAATATCGAAAAGCTCCGGCTGCGCAAGCTCTACAAAACAGTGCTGATGTTTCCATGGGCCATGCCCGGATATGTGGGGATCCTGCTCTGGAAAACCGGAATGTTCAACACCCAGTTTGGCCTGTTGAATCAATGGATGGACAAGCTGGGGCTGACGGCGGTCAAGTGGCTTTCTTCCGATGTATCGGCATTTCTGAGCTGCACGGTGGTCAATCTGTGGCTGGCGCTGCCATTCATGATCATGATTATGGACGGGGCATTGCAGAGCATTGACAGAAGCTACTACGAAAGCGCCATTCTGGACGGCGCGGGCGCTTTTGCCCGGGCGAAGTACATCACCATCCCCGCCATGCGCCCCATCATTGCACCGGCTGTGATTATCACGGTGTTTACGACCTTCAAGCAGTTCGACGTTGTCTACCTGCTGACGCAACAGGCCGGCGCGAAAACCGGCTCCGGGTTCCACACCATCCTGACCTACGCCTACGAAAACGCATTTATCACCAACAATTACGGCTATTCTTCGGCCATTTCCATGATTATTTTTGCACTTCTGCTCCTGTTCTCCGCAAAATTCCAGCTGAAGGAGGATGCCTGATGACGAAACGCAGATGGCGGGAGGGCGTTGGGCTGACGGCGCTGAATGTCTTTTTCATTGCGCTGTGCTTCCTGACGCTGATCCCCATTCTCTATGCCCTGAGCGTCTCCTTTAGCGGGTCCAACAGCCTGCTCAGCTCCGATTTTTCGTTTATTCCCAGAAATTTCACCCTGAAAAACTACCGGGAAGTCCTCTTTGGGGAGAACATCACCCTCTGGTTCCGGAATACCATTTTTCTGGCAGTTGTGACCGTTTTTCTGTCCCTGCTGGTGGCAGTCCCGGCGGCCTACTGTTTCTCCCGCCGCCGCTTTCCGGGCAGAAAAGCCATACTTCGGTGTCTGGTTCTGCTGAATTCTTTCCCGGCGATCCTGTCCATGTTCGCGATTTACCGTCTGCTGCGGCCGATGGGGCTGGTCAATACCCGGCTGGGACTGATCCTTGTTTATACGGGAACCATGGCGGTGTTCAGCCTGTGGAACACCAAGGGCTACTTCGACACCATCCCCACGGAAATTGAGGAAGCCGCCAGAATCGACGGCGCTTCCGACGGGCAGATCGTCCTGAAAATCGTCATGCCTCTGGCAAAGCCAAGCATCATCACCACCGCACTGCAGGTGCTGATCTATGTGTGGAATGAATACATCTATGCGACGACCTTCCTGACCGGGGAAAGCAAGTACACGTTGGCCGCCGGACTGAATGCTTTGCAGGCGACGGAGATGACCGGCTCTTGGCCGGTATTTGCGGCGGCGGCCATTACCGTATCGCTGCCCGTGCTTGTGATCTTCTTCCTGTGCCAGAAATACATGACCTCCGGACTGACGGCTGGAGGTGTCAAGGGATGAAACTGGACGCTGTTTTGCACATTCCCATGTCGGAATACTGCTGCGGGCTGGATGAGCGCCATATCGTTTACCGCCTGCGCTGCGCCAGAGGCGACTTGCAGCGGGTGACGCTTTTCTACGCCGACACCGCGTGCCGGGTCAATCCGATTCTGTTTACCGCCGTCCCCATGGAAAAGGTTCTGTCGGACGCCTGTCACGATTACTGGCAGGTGATTGTAGACAGCCCTTATAATCGGGTCTATTACTACTTTCAGCTGGACGACGGTGCGGAGACGACGCTGTACTACAGCAATCTCTTTACCGACCGGCTCGCGCAGGATCGTTCGGAATACTTCAAGCTTCCCTTCAACCACCGCAGTGACATTGCCCGCGTACCGGCGTGGGTAAAGGATGCCGTTGTATACAACATTTTTCCGGACAGCTTCGCCTCCGGGAAATGTGAAATTTCCGGGCAGCCCCATTCTCAGCGCTTCGGACAGCAAACCGTGCGGGGAAAGCTCGGCGGGACGCTGGACGGGGTTGCGCAGAATGTGGATTATCTGAAAGCGCTGGGCGTCAACTGCGTGTATCTGAATCCGATCTTCGCCGCCGGGGAATACCACAAGTATGATCTGCTGGATTATTACCACGTTGACCCCTGCTTCGGCGGGAATGAGGCATTCCGGACTATGGTCAATACGCTGCACGCTTCCGGCATTCGGGTCATCATCGACGGCGTGTTCAATCACTGCGGCTGGCATTTCTTCGCCTTTGAGGATGTGGTCAAAAATCAGGAGAAATCCCGCTACAGGGGCTGGTTCTATGATCTGACCTTCCCTGTGCATCGCCCCGAAACCCCGGAGGAAATTCCGGACTACGCCTGCTTCGCCTATGAGCGCATGATGCCAAAGCTGAATACCGCAAATCCGGAGGTGCAGAAATATTTCTGCGACGTAGGCGCTTACTGGGTACGGGAATACGGCATTGACGGCTGGCGGCTGGATGTGGCCAGCGAGGTCAACGATGGCTTCTGGCGGGCGTTCCGCAGTGCGGTCAAACGCGAGAATCCGGAAGCGCTGCTGATCGGTGAGGTGTGGGAGAGTGCCGGTCACTGGCTTCAGGGGGACATGTTCGACTCCACCATGAACTACGATTTCCGGAAGCACTGCTGCGCATTTTTCGCCGAAAAGCGCATCGACGCAGCAGAATTCTCCGGGCGTATTACGGATATGCTCATGCGCTACCGGCTGCAAATGCTCCCCGCGCAGCTGAATCTGCTGGACAGCCACGACGTCAGCCGTTTCCTGTCGCTGTGCGGCGGGGATACCGCAAGCTATCGCCTTGCCATCCTGTTTATGATGTGCTTTGTGGGAATGCCCACCATTTTCTACGGAGACGAGCTTGGCGTTCAGGGTATGCAGGAGGAAGAATACCGCGCCCCCATGCCGTGGAAGGGCGGCGATCTGGCGCTGCTGGGCTTTTTCCGAAAGGCCATCGCCATGCGGCACGCCTTATCCCCATTGCGGGAAGGCTCATTTCAGATGTTGTCCGCCGAGGGGGGCAGCCGCGTGATCCGCTTCCGCAGGTATACCGGAACGGAGTCCGTGACAGTGTCCATTAACGCAGGGAAGGCCGATGCCGCAGTTTCTTTCCCCGAAGAAAAGCTGTATTGGGCAGAGGGCTTCCAGAACGGCGTTCTGTCCCCCGGCGGATTTGCCGTAACTTTCCGGTAAATTTTTCCCCGACCCTTTCGGGCCGGGGAAAATTATGTTATACTGGAGAATAAGGTGGTGAAGAAACGATGGGTGTTACCATTAAGGATGTAGCCGAGGCGGCAGGCGTCTCTATTTCCACTGTCTCTAAGGTTCTGAACGGGCATTACAGTATTTCCGAAAAGACAGCCCAGCGGGTTCGCGGCATCATGCGGGAGATGAATTATTACCCAAACGCCAATGCCCAAAGCTTTGCCAGCGGCTCCAATCACACGGTCGTGTTGCTGGCAAACCTTGCCCCCAACGCCGCTTTTCAGAACCCTCATATGTTTGAGATCATTTCCGGTCTGGAGGAAGCGCTCTGCAAACGGGGATACCGGCTCATCCTGCGGGGCGCGGATGCGACCTCCGCCTGCGGCATTGCGGAGGAGATCATTTCCCGCCGCAGTGCGGACGCCATTGCCGTTCACGTGGGTGTCATGTCCCATCCTCTGGCCGCCGTGCTGACCCGGCTGCAATTTCCCCACATCGTTCTGGGCGCACCGGACTTTGACAGCCAGGTATGTTGGATCGACAACAGCAATACTTACTCCGGGACGGTTGCCGCGAGCTTCCTTCTGTCGCGGGGGTATAAGCGGCTTGCTTTTATCGGCGCAGTCCCTATGATTTGGGTTCCCCCCTCCGCCTGCAGGGCGTGAAGCAGGGGCTTTCCAACGCGGGAGAGAAACTGGAAGACCAGTATATCTGGCTCGGGGAATCCACCCGGGCGGACGGCTTCCGTATGGCAGAAAGTCTTTTGAGTCAGAAAGAACTGCCGGACGCCATCATCTGCGCCAACAATTACATCGCTCTGGGGTGCGTGGATGCGGCCGCAAAAAAGGGACTGCGTATTCCGAAGGATATCGGCATTATGGCCTTTGATAATTTCCCGTTTTCCCAGATCATAGAACCGCCGCTGACGGTCGTTGACATCAACGTCCGGGACATGGGCACGCAGGCGGCAAAATTCCTGACAGACATCATGCGCCATCCAAATATGCAGATACAAACCTATATCACAACATCCAATGTGATCGTAAGAGGGTCTACGCGGTAAAGAATCATGTGCCCCCGATTCCTGACAGCAGACGGATTCGGGCATGCAGCACAACCCCAGCAAAGTCCGCCTGCATTTTGCAAAATACAGGCGGACTCTGCTGTTCTTTGAAAATTGACAAATTCCCGGTATACCCGGATGAAGCGGATAGGAAGAGGAGCGGGGCATATGCCCAATGTCACTAAGTTATACTGAACTCCAATTAGGGTCTATCTGAAAACCGGGAATATGACCAACAGCGAGGGATTTTTCGCCTGCTGAAGCCATTTTTCCGCAGGAATACTTTGTGTATTACAAGGGAAAATGGTGCACAGCAGGCGGAAAAGACCCGCTGTTTGGGCATGTTGACGGTTTTCAGATAGACCCTAAAATCTTAAAAAAAGATTTTAATTGCCTGAAGGGCATGAAGTTCATATGAGATGTGTTTTGTGATTTCTTTCCTTATAAATCACAAAACAGGCAGCGCCGTCAGACAGTGCCTTTCTGATTAAAATCTTGATTTTAATCAGAAAACAGTATTACATTTTCCGGGGCGCACCCATTTGGATGCGCCCCATCTTTTATTTTCGGGAAAAAGATCCGTAATTTTTTACATTTTGCGCAATTTCCTGTTGACATTTTGTGCATTATGGTGGTATAGTATGTCAATAAGTATTCGGCGCACGCACAAAGGTACACCGGATAGAAACAAAAGGAGAGGATTGAACATGAAAAAAATTCTTGCTATTGTACTGGCGGCTGTGATGCTGCTGTCCATGACCGCCTGCGGCGCTGCCGCGAAGAAGGATACATACGTTGTGGGTATCTGCCAGCTGGTTCAGCACGACGCCCTCGACGCCGCGACCAAGGGCTTTCAGGACGCTCTGACCGAAGCGCTGGGAGACAAGGTGGAATTTGAAGTCCAGAACGCCTCCGGCGACTCCGTGAACTGCACCACCATCATCAACGGCTTTGTTTCCAGCAAGGTCGATCTGATCATGGCCAACGCCACCCCCGCCCTTCAGGCTGCCGCATCGGCGACCAGTGAGATCCCCATTCTGGGCACCTCCGTCACCGAGTACGGTGTTGCTCTGGGCCTGACCGATTTCGATGGCACCGTGGGCGGCAATGTCTCCGGCACCTCTGATCTGGCTCCGCTGGATCAGCAGGCGGACATGCTGCATGAGCTGTTTCCGGATGCAAAAAATGTCGGCATCCTGTATTGCTCTGCAGAAGCGAATTCTTCTTATCAGTCCAATACCATTCAGAAATATTTAAAGGATTACGGCTATGAATGCACAGAGTATACCTTTGCAGACTCTAATGATATTGCATCGGTTGTAAATAACGCAGTTGCAGCAAGTGATGTCCTTTATATTCCTACGGATAACACAGCAGCATCCAATACGGAGATTATTCAGAATATCTGTCAGCCTGCAGGCATTCCTATCATCACCGGCGAGGAAGGCATCTGCTCCGGCTGCGGTGTAGCAACGCTGTCCATCAGCTATTATGACCTTGGCTATAAAACCGGCGAAATGGCATATGAAATTCTGGTAAACGGTGCAGATGTATCTCAGACAGCAGTTGAGTTTGCTCCGAATGTAACCAAGAAATATAATGCAGCAAACTGTGAGGCACTCGGTATTACCGTGCCGGATGATTATGTGGCAATTGAGTAATCGCAAGTCACTGTGAGGGTTTGCAGAGCGTTGAGGAGGGAGAAATTCCTCTTCAGCGCTTTTTGTCGATTTTTTATGGAACGACTAAAAAAGTATCAGCGAGGAAACCAGGACTGCCGATATTTGAAAAATAAAAAAGTGTACTGGAGGAGGAAGCAGTGAATATTGTAGCATTGTTTAACGCGCTGCCAGGGGGCTGTGCACAGGGGCTGATCTGGGGAATCATGGCGATCGGCGTATTTATTACCTATAAGATTCTGGATCTGGCAGATCTGACCGTAGACGGCACGATGTGTACCGGGGGTGCGGTCTGTGTCGTGATGATGATGAATGGGCATTCCGTTGGATTTTCCCTGCTTTGCGCATTTGCTGCAGGTATGCTGGCTGGTCTGGTAACGGGCATTTTCCATACGGCGATGGGAATCCCGGCAATCCTGGCTGGAATTTTAACTCAGCTCGGTTTATATTCCATCAATTTAAGAATTATGGGCAACAAGTCCAACATAGCGATCAGCACAGATAAATATGGTGTGCTGGTATCCCTGCGTTACATTAAGAATGTTGTGTTTTACAAAAATACGCTGTTTGTTGTAGCAATTGTGATCGTTGTACTGATCGGGGTTTTATACTGGTTTTTCGGTACGGAATTGGGCTGTTCCATCCGCTCCACAGGCTCCAATCAGAACATGTCCCGTGCACAGGGCATCAATACAGACATGACAAAGATCATCGGCCTGATGCTTTCCAATGGCATCGTGGCACTTTCCAGCGGCCTTTTGGCGCAGTACCAGGGCTTTGCGGATATCAACATGGGACGTGGAGCCATTGTTATTGGTCTGGCAGCTGTCATCATCGGAGAAGTTGTATTTGGAAAAATCAGCCGAAATTTTGCATTCAGCCTTTTGACTGTGGCACTGGGCTCCATTATTTATTATCTGGTTATGCAGGTTGTTTTGTGGCTCGGCTTAAACTCCAATGACTTAAAGCTTCTGTCAGCGCTGGTTGTAGCAGTATTTCTGGCGATTCCTTATATGAAGCGAAAATATTTTTCCAAACCTGTTAAAAAGGGAGGTGTCAGACGTGCTTGACTTAAAATCCATTAGTAAAACTTTTAATGCGGGGACAGTAAATGAGAAAACCGCACTGAATAACCTTTGTCTCCATTTAAATGATGGAGATTTCGTAACGGTGATCGGCGGAAACGGCGCCGGAAAATCTACCATGCTGAATGCGGTTGCAGGTGTGTGGCCGGTTGATGAGGGCACGATTGAGATCGGCGGCGTCAATGTCACAAAGCTTCCGGAATATAAGCGTGCAAAGTATTTAGGGCGCGTGTTTCAGGATCCGATGACCGGAACAGCAGCCAGTATGCAGATTGAAGAGAATATGGCGCTTGCGGCGAGAAGAGGGCTGAGCCGTACCTTGAAAAAAGGAATCAGCAGCAAAGAACGGGAATTTTACAGGGAGCGCCTGGCAGAGCTGGGACTGGGGCTGGAGGATCGTATGACCTCCAAAGTTGGTCTGCTTTCTGGTGGTCAGAGACAGGCACTGACACTTCTGATGGCTACCCTGAAAAAACCGCAGCTTCTGCTTTTGGATGAGCATACAGCGGCACTGGATCCCAAAACAGCTGCAAAGGTACTGGAGGCAACAGACCGGATTGTTGGACAGGACAACCTGACGACTCTGATGATCACCCACAACATGAAGGATGCAATTGCACACGGCAATCGCCTGGTTATGATGTATGAAGGACATATTATCTATGACGTGGCAGGGGAAGAAAAGAAAAAGCTGCATGTATCAGATCTTCTGGAGAAGTTTGAACAGGTCAGCGGCGGCAGTTTTGCAAATGACAGAATGATTTTATCCTGATTATTTTTTAAGTCCAAAGGTTTTACCTCTGTGTTTTGTAAAAAATACTGGATTTTTGACGAAAAGTATGAGAAAATAGCATCAGCGTACAGCTGGTGCTTTTTTCATGGGGATCTGCTTCGGATCTCTTATATGGAAGAAAGCTTTGCGCCTTTTTGGTGTGCCTGCTGACGAAAATTTCATCCATTAGACGAAAGGAGATAACACATGATTTATTCACACGAAGTAGAACAGATGTGTCCGGTAGCACAGGGCGTTAACCATGGCTGTGCTCCCATCCCGGAAGAAGCAAAATGGGTAAAAGCCAAAGAGATCAAGGACATATCCGGTCTGACTCATGGTGTTGGCTGGTGTGCACCTCAGCAGGGTGCCTGCAAACTGACACTGAACGTTAAGGAAGGTATTATTCAGGAAGCACTGGTAGAGACCATCGGATGTTCCGGTATGACTCATTCTGCTGCTATGGCTGCAGAAATTCTTCCTGGCAGAACTATTCTGGAGGCTCTGAACACTGACCTTGTATGTGATGCGATCAATACAGCTATGAGAGAGCTGTTCTTACAGATCGTTTATGGTCGTACACAGTCCGCATTCTCTGAAGAGGGTCTGCCGATCGGTGCAGGTCTGGAAGATCTGGGTAAAGGTCTGAGATCTCAGGTTGGTACCATGTACGGAACACTGAAAAAAGGTCCTCGTTATCTGGAAATGGCAGAAGGTTATGTTACCGGTATTGCACTGGATGAAGAAGGATGCATCATTGGTTACCAGTTCGTAAGTCTGGGCAAAATGACTGATTTCATCAAACAGGGTGATGATCCTACAACAGCTTGGGAAAAAGCAAAAGGACAGTACGGTCGTGTTGCAGATGCAGCTAAAATCATTGATCCGCGTAAAGAATAATTACTGTTCTGCTTACCGTCAATATAATAGGAGGATAAAATAAATGGCTTTATTTGAATCATATGAAAGAAGAATTGATAAAATCAATGCTGTCCTGAACAGCTATGGAATCGCTTCTCTGGAAGAAGCAGAGAAAATCACAAAAGATGCTGGTCTGGACGTATACAATCAGATCAAAGGCATCCAGCCAATCTGTTTTGAGAACGCTTGCTGGGCATATATCACAGGTGCTGCAATCGCAATCAAAAAAGGCTGTACAAAAGCTTCTGAAGCAGCAGCAGC
>OGQT01001240.1_pt1 | contig 20890 bp, 18 predicted proteins | sample 1553261 | NCBI WGS metagenome assembly OGQT01 (sample SAMEA2579992, study PRJEB22360) | human gut metagenome | biome: human gut; feature: human-associated habitat; material: faeces | place: Denmark | collected 2008/2010
ACATAGGGAGAGGGTGTATGGGGAGCCGTGTCTCCGGTTCCTTTTGCCGACGAGGTGTTTATGCAGAAGGTGGACGAGCGTATTATTCGCCCGACGATCGAAGGGTTGAAAGCGGAAAATATCGATTATAAGGGTTTTGTCTTCCTCGGTCTGATCAATGTGAAGGGCGAACCGATGGTGATCGAATATAATTGTCGTATGGGAGATCCGGAAACAGAAGTCGTCATGTTGCGTATTCAGAGCGACTTGGTTGAACTGTTGGAGGGTGTGGCCGAAGGTAATTTGGGTAGCCGTACACTGGTGCACGATCCGCGTGCGGCCGTAACGGTTATGTTGGTAAGCGGCGGTTATCCTGAAGCGTATGAAAAAGGAAAGGTTATCAGTGGCCTGGATAAGGTTTCCGTCGAAAACATCGTTTTTCATGCCGGAACAAAAGCTGACGATGGACAGATCCTGACCAGTGGCGGTCGTGTCATCGCTGTCAGCTCTTACGGAGCTAACAAGGAAGAAGCTCTTGCCCGATCCTTCGCCGGTGCCAAGCTCATCGATTTCGAAAAGAAATATTTCCGTAGCGATATCGGATTCGATTTATAAATTGTCGTTATACATGATGATGAGGGTGTGTCAGATCTCGGTATTCATGGAATGCAGACAACGTAGACGAGTGCAGATTTATTAATTATCGACAAAATAAATCTGTGTCCGTCTGTGTATTCTGAGTCATCTGCGTCCGGTAATATCAATTTGACACACCCTCATAACGATTAAAAATGAGAGTAGCTTATAATAAATACAGCCGTCGATTCGACTTTTCTGCTCTACCGACATTCGTGCCGGTTTTATTGGCGTGTATCGTCTGTTGGATGGTCAGTTATTTGTATTCCGTGGGCTATCCTGTTTACGGCGAGGTTTCGGCTACTCCCCTCTGGAATACGATTTGCCAGGCATTGCCAGGTAAAGAATTTACCTATATCATCGGGATGGTGTTGATGTTCGGAGGAGCTTTCCTGTTGCATCGTGCGAACTATGTGTTGGTGTTAATACGGGAGAAGACGATGTTGCCTTTCCTTTTTTATGTCCTGTTCATCAGTACGAATCCCGACTTCTTTCCTTTGAAATCGACTTCGGTCGGTGTTTTCTGCCTGATCCTGGCGATTTACCAGTTGTTCACTGCCTATCATGACCCCGAAGCGAGAGAGAAGGCCTACAGTGCCGCCCTGCTGATCGGTATCGGTAGTCTGCTTTGGGTTCATTTGCTCTGGTTTCTGCCGTTGTTTTGGCTGGGGATGTATAATTTTCGTTCGCTGACTCCCCGTACCTTTATTGCTTCTTTGTTAGGGGTGGCAACGGTATATTGGTTCCTGTTGGGATGGTGTGTCTGGCAGAAGGATTTTACGCTGTTCAGCGTTCCTTTCTCGACACTTTTCAAGGTGCGCCTCTTGGCGACAGATGGAATAGTGTTGCTGGATTGGATCAGTATCATGGCGATTGCTCTGTTGACGGTTGTCGCTTCCCTGAATATCGTCATGCATGATACGGAAGATTCGCTTCGCTCTCGTCAGTTTCTCTCGTTCCTGATTGCGATGTCCGTATGGGCATTCAGCCTTTATTTCCTCTATGAACAGGTTTCGGAAGAGTTTCTGGAAACAGCTTGTGTACCTGCCTCCATCCTGATCGCCCATTTCTTTACGGTGACACGTGGCAAGATCGTGTTTTGGTCGTTTTTTACAATTGTGGCAGTCTTGATTGCCACTCTATTCATTCGCATATGGAATTTCTTATAGAATACGGATATATTGGTGTGTTCATCGCCTCTTTTTTGGCTGCTACCGTTTTGCCGTTCAGCAGCGAGGTCGTTCTGACTGGTGTGTTGTTGGCGGGAGCAGCCTATTGGCCCTGTATGATTGCAGCTACGTTGGGTAATTTTCTGGGCGGTATGAGTTGTTATTGGCTGGGTATGCTGGGCAAGGTCGAATGGATAGAGAAATATCTGAAACTGGATGCTGCCAAATTGCAAAAAGTACAAGATTGGATAAAAGGGAAAGGTTCCTGGATGGGCTTTTTCGTCTTCCTTCCCGGTATAGGCGATTTTATCGCTGTGGCGCTCGGTTTCCTCCGCGCCAATATCTGGATCGTGGCTATCTCTATGTTTCTCGGAAAGGCGATCCGATATTGGGTGTGGATGGAATTTGTTTATAAAGTGCAGGGAATGTTCTGATTATTCCACTTTGATATATACTTTCGTAAACACCTCGTTATGTCGGGCAAAAATGGTGTAGTTGCCTCGTGTATCGATCCATGAGACCCACATGCTTACCTTCAGAACGCCGCCTTCGGTCGAAATATTAAAGATATCTTCCAAGCTGTTGTCGTATTGAAACTCCGTACCCTTGGGAAATTCATAGACGATTTCATTTTTAGAACCGTTTACCACCGTCCCGATCGTGCTGTCGTAGGCGGGTAGCCCGTCTGCTTCAGGATTGATTAAGGCAAACCGGATGACAGCTCCTACCCTTTTCTCTTCTTTCATAATCTCGGATTCGACATGGAACTGATAGTAGTCTCCTGCCAGTGCCAAAGCGAACTTTCCCGACGGGAATTGCTTCACGGCTTCTTGTTTGAAGGCCTGGTAAAGGTTTCCTGGTGTTACGGCTGCCTGGTAGACCAGGCTGTTGCCGACTTGGGGCGAAATGACTTTTCCGATCCCTTTCGATGGACCGATTTCGGCGATCAGGCATTCGTTTGTCTGAAAGTTGTTTGCTGCGTTGATATAGATATCCGAATTACCCAGGCGGGTCGCTCCATTCTCCACATCGAGCATGTTCAAAGTGGTCGCATTGTTGATTTCCGGCATGGAATCATCATCTGAACAAGAGAAAACCGGAAGCAGGAATGCCGCCAGCAGAAGCTGAAATAAGAGATTCTTTTTCATTTACATCTTTATTAATAAGTTAGACAATAGGTGAAACACATATACAAAGATAATTCTATTTTGTTGAAAAGCGGTCGTTATCCATTATTTTATTGCAAGTGTCATCCGAGCAATGAAGGTGTGTCGAAACTATCCTGTTCCCGCGCTTGACACGGGATCGCATTAAAACCAGTCCTATAAAAATCTGATTGATAAGGTCTGTCCTTTTGCGTTCCCGCATCAAGTGCGGGGACAAGGAGATTTTGACACCCCTCCCATAAATCTTATTCCGCCAGCCACTTGTTGATCTGCGTCAGTATCTTTTCCTTCATGTCTTCCGGCATGTTGCTGATACGAGCACGGTGGCTACCTCCGGGCTGGATGTAGACTTGTTCGTTTACCTTACCTTTGAAGATTGGGACGCGGGTGGCGCTCCACGGGTCCACTTCTCCATAGATAAAGATCATCTTCGGGTCGTTGTCACGGAGGAAATCATGGACTTTATGGTAGAGTTCGGGGCGGTATTCAACTTTGTCGACCAATTCTTTCGGCAGCATGATACGGTTCAAGTATCCTTTGCTGCTGTCGATTGTCAGGTATTTGCGCAATGGTTTCGTGTCATAACCGTAGTAACCCAGTTCGCGGGCAGCCTGTACGAAGAAGGAGATATTCGGTTGATCTTCGGCAAAATAGTCGGGACTACTGATGTCGACCAAATGCTGAAACAGTGTCTGTGTATCGGACGTGAGCGGTGGAATCACACTGGTCGGCGTCCCCCATTGCCAAAGGGCAAACGGGTATTCCAAAACACAATAATCCAATACTTCGGCCATCGGAATACGGAATACCAGCTTTTTGTCCTTACAGAATTTTTCCAGTATTGGGATGATTTCGTCTTTGTGTTTCAATATTTCAGTCTGGAAGGCTTCGATCTTCCGGCGATCTTTTTTCGTGCCTACTTTGCGGAGGAACGGTTCGTGGCGTCCGTCCTCCACGCCCCTGTTCAAGGGAGCTACATAGGGGACGGAGAAATCTACGTCGTCCGGGAACCAGGCACGATACAGGCAGGTGGTCTGTCCGCCTTTGCTGATGCCGGTGCTGACCCATTTGCCGGTGTACAGCCTTCGGAATGTCTGGTTGACGTTGTGCAAGTCGTAGGCTGAATTCTCTGCCGTCAGATATTCCCAATTGCAGGGGGTCGGGGTAGACTCGAGGAAATAACGATATTCTACGAATACCATGTTGGCATCGAGCAGCTTCGACAGTTCTTCCTGATAACGTGGGTTCAAGGCATACGCCGCGCCATATCCTTCCGTGACCAATATGGTCGGACGGTCGAAACCGACGTGGGCGACAATTACGCGTTGTGTAAATGTTCCGGCTGCCGGGTTCTTATGGTCGACAGGCTGGGTGATGCGTACGAGGTATTTTTCGGCATAATGGTCCGATTCCAACTTCTCTATGCCGCTGACTCCTTTCAATCCTTCTAATTTCTTTTGTAATTCCTGTGCATTACCTGCAAATGCGACTGTTAGTATCAACAGGAATGCGACGAGACATGGGGGTAGGGTTTTCAATGTCCTTCTCATGGTATTAATCTTTTAAGTTATGTATGTTTCGTATTAATCCTTCGTATTTGGCTCTTTTGACCGCTGATTTGGCAAATATACGATTATATTCTTCACGGGAAAAGACCTTTAGATCCTCTTTTCGAAGAGAAAGCAAAGCCGGTTTCGGACGGAATGCCTCTATCCGAGTCGGGCGGGCGAAACGGTTCCAAGGGCAGACCTCCTGGCAGGTGTTGCAACCATAAAGGCGGTTGCCGAGGCGAACGGCCTGTTCGGCAGGGATTTCTCCACGGTTTTCGATGGTGAGATAGGAGAGGCATTTTCGGGCGTTCAGATGGCATGGACCTTCCAGTGCTCCTGTCGGGCAGGCTTCCAGGCAACGACTACAACTGCCGCAACGGTTCTTCTGTGGTGTGTCGTAATGATCCGCCTCGAGGGTAGTGACGATTTCTCCCAAGAAAAAGAAAGAACCTTTTCCGGGAATAATCAGGTTCGTGTTCTTCCCGATCCAGCCCAGTCCGGCTTTCCAGGCCCAATAGCGTTCGAGGATGGGAGCGGAGTCGGTGAAAAAGCGGGTGGCTGTTACGTCTGCCTGTCCCGTTCCCGCGCCCCGCGCCGGATCGCAAAAGAACTGCCCGTTGCGATCCATACCTTTCCCGCCCTGTTCCCGCGCGGAGCGCGGGAACAGGGCGGTCCATAGCTCGCTCAACATCTCTTTGACGACGAGATGGTAATCCTTCCCGTAGGCGTAGTAGGCGATATGGGGTGCCTCAGGTGGAAGTTTCTGCTCCGGATAATAATTCAACGCCACAGATATGACTGTCTTGGCTCCTTCTACCAATCTGGCGGGATTAAGCCGTATTTCGCGGTGGTTCTCCATGTACGCCATCCCTGCATGGTTACCTTCCTTCAGCCATTTGTCAAAAAATAAGGCTTCGCTGTCTGCGGTCGCCACTTGTGCGATCCCGCAGGCATCGAAGCCGATCTCTTTTGCTTTCTCTTTTATTTCGGAAGCTGGAAGCATATTAAAACACTTTGAACTCATACCCTTGTTCCTGTAGCCATTCGATAGCTCGGGGCATTGCTTCGCGCATATTGCGTTCGGCTTTCAGCGAGTCGTGAAAGACGATTACGGAACCGTTGCGGGTATAGTTCTTCACCACGTTGAAGACACCGTTCGGTGTCATGTGCGGACTATAATCGCGTGTCACCACGTCCCACATGATGATCCGGTAATGCCTCCGCAGCCATACCACCTGTGGGAAACGCATGTGTCCGTGAGGTGGACGGAACAAGTCGCTTTTTATATATTCGGCAGCCTTTTCCACATTTGCCAGATAGTTCTTGGTCCAGAAGCGGATGCCTTGAATATGGTTGAAAGTATGGTTGCCCACACGATGCCCCCGGTCCAGTACCATCTGGTAGATGTCCGGATGTTTGCGGACATTGTCTCCGACACAGAAGAAGGTTGCCTTCACACCATATTTGTCTAATATATCCAATACCCAAGGGGTAACCTCGGGGATCGGGCCGTCGTCGAAGGTGAGATATACACACTTCTTCTTTGCCGGAATCCGCCAGGTTACCCCCGGAAACAGGGCCCTGTAAAACCAGGGCGGTTGCTCTATAAACATATTTATTCTCTGCGTCCTGCCGATTCGTAAGCCATACGGTAGTTGTCAAACTCTTCCTGGTATTTCTTGTTGAATTCGGGGTTGTAATGTTTGTTGATTAACAATACTTGATTCAAAACCTGCATGTCTTGTAACAGTTCTGTTTCCACGGATGACAACTGCATCGGGTTCAAGCGGAAATACCAGTTTATGTTACGCATCATGTTATCGGCAATACCTGTGAATATTTCCGCTGCTTTTTCTTTCTGGCCCAGTACGTAATATAATTCGCCGGTTGAAAGAGCCGTGTAGTCGAGCGGGACATTTTCCGGCGGCAACACCTGCATACATTTGTCCAGGACTTCCAAAGCCTTGTCGTTCTTGCCTTCTTTCACCAATGCTTCTGCCAGTTTGTTAAACAACATCATGCGGTAGCTCTTACACATGCGCATTACATTTTCGTCGATGTAAACACCCGGTTTATCAACGCCGCCCCATTTGAATTTGTTCATCACGTTGTCATACATTTTGTCGGTGTTGACAGCCTTGTTGGCATTTTTCGGAACGACTTGATAAGCGAGACCGGTCTGTTCGAAGTAACCGTCCAGATTGACGAACTGATCCGGGCTGACCGTGATCGCGTAGTACATAGGACGTTCGAAATTGTTGGTCTGCAACATGTCGAGGATCGTCAGTTCTTGTTTACCCAGTGCATTCTTTCCGGCGAGGTTGATCATCATCTGGTCTACCATGCCGTCTGTCTTGCCGCCTAAGATTTTGGCTCCGGCGATGGAATCGACTTTGTAGTACAGTTTGTCAGCCGGGATATAATCGAGTTCCTGGTTAATACCCGGAATCTTCTTGAACTTAGGATCATCGCTGCGGACAAAGTTCAAGGCCGTGTTCAGGTCGATCGAATCTTTTGTCAGCGGGAATACATAAGCTGCATCGCGGGTTCCTTGTATATACTGGTCGCGTGTCCAGGTGATAGGCAGCGGAGCGGACTCGTAAGCCTGTTTCTTCATCTGGTCGATGTACCAGTCTGTTTGCAGATAACTGGTGTTACATACGCGGACATCGGTACGGACACCTTCTACTTCCTGGGCATACCACAAAGGGAATGTGTCATTATCGCCGTTGGTGAAGATGATGGCGTTCGGCTCACAGGATTCCAGATAGTTAGAACCGAAATCACGGCAGACATAGCGGCCTGAACGGTCGTGGTCATCCCAGTTTTGTCCGGCCATCTGAATAGGGATGAACAGGCAGAGCACGGTTGCCACTGATCCGGCGATGACCGGATTCAGTTTGCCGTATCGTTCCAGTCCCTTTGCCAGTGCCGCGACACCGAATCCGATCCAGATACAGAACGCATAGAACGATCCGGCATACGCATAATCTCGTTCACGCGGCTGGTACGGCGTCTGATTCAGGTACAGTACAATAGCCAGACCGGTCATGAAGAACAGGAAGAAGGTCACCCAGAAACTCTGAATCCCTTTCTGTCCCGAATAAGCCTGGAACAGCAGACCTAATATACCTAACAGCAACGGCAGCATATAGTAAACATTGTGTCCTTTATTGTTCACAATATCGAACGGCATATCTTCTTGCGGACCTACCAGGACTTCGTCAATAAACGGAATACCGGTAATCCAGTTGCCGTTCAGCACCTCGCCGTTTCCCTGGATGTCGTTCTGACGGCCGGAGAAGTTCCACATGAAGTAGCGCCAGTACATAAAGTTCAACTGGTAGGAGAAGAAAAACCTCAGGTTTTCCGCGAATGTCGGTTTCATTACGCTCTTCATTTCTCCGCAATAGTTATATTTCACCGGTTGCCCTTTTACCTGCGCCCAATCCTTGTAGGCTTGTACATGGCGCGGGTCGGAACTATACATACGCGGGAACAACATGTTCAGCTCGTCGACATATTTGTATTCCTGGTCGGTGCGGGACACATAATAACGGTCTTTTTCGTTTTTGTCCTTCTTGATCACGCGGCTCCAGGTCGGTTCGCCTTCTGTCGTGACAGGCACGCAACTTCCTCCCTGATTTTCGCGCTGTACTTCCGAGACGTAGGTCTGCCCGTAGAGGAGCGGAACCTTACCATACTGTTCACGTGCCAGATAGGTACGCAACGTAAAGATATCGCTCGGTGCGTTCTGGTTCATCGGTGTGTCGGCCGTTGCACGGATCAGTGTCAGTGCATACGAAGAATAGCCCACAACAACTACCATCAGGCAGACTAAAACCGTATTCAGTGTCTTAATATCCACCTTCTTGCTCCTGAATAGGTACAGACTCAATGCAGCAGTCAGAATGACCGCCAACACATAACCGCTACCGATAAACGGAATACCGATCAATACGATTGACAAGATGAAAGCGATTTTCATGCGTGTCGGATGGATCTCGTCGCGCATGGTTTCCCAGATAGACCAGATCAATACGCCTGCCACAATGATCACATAAGCAAATACTCCGGAATTGTAAGGCATGCCTAATACATTGACAAACAACAGTTCGAAATAGCCGCAAACCTCGACCAGCCCCTGTACGACACCATACATCATCAGCGCAACGATAGCGAAGGAAACGAGCAGGGCAACCAACGTACCTTTCATCGTAGGATTCGGGAATTTCTTATAGTAATATACCAGCACGATAGCCGGAATACACAGCAGGTTCAGCAAGTGGACACCGATACTCAACCCCATCAGATAAGCGATCAGTACGATCCAGCGGTCTGCATGCGGTCTGTCGTAGGTAGCCTCCCACTTCAGAATCAGCCAGAAAACAACGGCTGTAAAGAGTGATGAATAGGCATACACTTCCCCTTCCACGGCACTGAACCAGAACGTATCACTGAATGTATAAGCCAGTGCTCCGACCAGACCGCTACCCATAATGGTAATCATCTGGCCTAAAGATGCTTCTTCTCCATCTTTCACAATAATCTTGCGTGCAAGATGGGTGATACTCCAGAAAAGGAACAAGATCGTCAGTCCGCTAAATAAGGCGGACATCGTATTTACCATCTTTGCCACTGTGGACGGGTCGGATGCAAGTTGTGTGAACAGGTTGGCTGTCAACATAAAGAACGGTGCTCCGGGGGGATGCCCTACTTCCAGCTTGTAAGCTGAAGAAATGAACTCACCGCAATCCCAGAAACTGGCAGTGGGTTCCATAGTCATCAAATAGACGGTTGAAGCAATCGCAAAGACGATCCAGCCCAACACGTTGTTGATCAATTTATACTTTCCCATACTTTGTATAAAGTGTAATAATTAATTGTCTTAACTCTGTATCCTCACGCGGACAGTCGGCCGCAAAGGTAAGCATTTACGTTTAATACCAACGCCCTGATACGCTATAAATTGTGTGGAAGAGATTAGAAATATATTAAAAAGAATTCGTTGAATGACAGTCTGGAATCTGACAATTTGCCGACATTCGGATGGCGGCAAACTGACATTTGTAGGCAGGATTCTGTTGCAAGCCCGCTGTTTCCTGTGCTGGGGCTTTCCCGGGCGATCCGGAACAAATAGGTAAGTATTTCTGGTGAGTGTCGGGGAAAAGCCCTTTCCCGTTCTAAAAAAAACGAAAAGGAGGGCTTTTTCTACCGACATGGGAAAAGGGTTGATTATTGTCGTTTTTTATTTGATAACAAACGGAATGTACACCGATAGCATCAAATCAGACAAATGCCCCCGGCGTCCGAGTGCCGGACCGTCGTTGAAGTGTTTCAGTGTGTTCAAACAACCATATTGATAGGAGAGTCCCAATTCGCAATGTTTACTCAACCGGTAACCGGCTTTAGCCATTATGGAGAGATCGAATACGGCTTGAGGTTGTACATATAATGTCGGAGCTACCCCCAAGCCGAAATGGAATTTGTCGGTAAGGCGATAGTTCCAACTGGTGGCAACGGAGATCGGCATGATGAAATCGGTGAAACTTTTGCCGTCTTTTCCTCCTCCATAATTTCCATCCCCATCTCCTTCAAAGAAAGGGGAATATTGGTACGTGCTCATACCTTGGAATCCGATCGTTGCATCCAAGTCAAAAAAAGATTTGCGTTCGGGCAGGAAACGGACACGGTAGCCGATCATACCATTACCTTTCAAATCATGGTTATAACCGAGATTAGATGTGTTCCAATCTGATTTACGACTGTCCTGTATCGGAAAACCGACACCTGCACCGACCAACAGGCCGTGTTCGGTCTGAGCGAACACGGTGGTTGAGAAGAATAATAAGATATAAAGGATATTTCTCATTAGTTTTTAAATTAAATTTCCCTGACTATATTTCCTTGAATTTTACTATTTATTAATTGTAAAAGGAATAAAGATTGATAGGTTCAGATCTGATATATGTCCCTTTTTATAAATACGATCATCGATTACATTTGTAAAACCAAGACGATAATTAATTGCAAGGTCAATTTTGTTATTGATATTGTAACCGACTTTCCAAACTAATGGAATATCAAACTTCTTTCCATCATTGGTTGGAACCATATACCAGGTTGGTTCGATTCCCATGCCAACATATAACCCTTTTACTAATCTATAATTTACAGAAGGCGACAGAGACAAAGCCAAATTTGCGTCATGCCCTATAATCCGACTTGCCAGCTCATTATCCACATAATAAGACTTTGTGTTCTTAAATACTTTCGCATCGAATATAAGGTCCATGTCATAAAACAACCTATCATTTTTTCCATGTTCTATCCGAAAACGATACCCAAGTGAAGCTCCAAATTGATATTTATCTTTGTAACCAATTTTATAATCTCCCTCCTGCCAAATATCTGGACGACCGGAATTGGGAGTTAAATTGTGCTCAAACCCCAATCCGCCACCAACTAAAAGACCTGTCCGTAACACCTGCGAGTTTGTAGGCAAGGCAAATAAGACAGCACATACTAACAATACAAATCTTATCACTTTCATAAGTTATAAATTTAATTTTATCTATAAGACATCGATAGGTAGAAATTCCCCTATCGACGTCTTATGAATTATCAGAAAAATTATGTTTATTCCTTTACAACTACAAAATCCAGATTTTTGCCAGGCCAAGGTCCATAAGTGACTGTTAAGCAGAAACCTTTATTACCTCCTCCTAAAAGATCTTTAGGGAAAAACTCATAATCATGCGATGAAAACGAATCATTTTTACTTTTGCGAGCTGATGTGCCAACATTCTGTACTGTAGGAGGATTCGAAACGTATGCTATGTCACAATTAGCACATGCTATAGTTGTTGAAGCCTTTCTATTATACCATATTCCAGCAAATCCTTTTTTTCTAAAACAAACTTCAAATTTTACCCCTGCATTATAATTGGGTCTACCATTAATTGTTCCTAATACCGAATATTTTACCCATAACTTATTCTTGCCTTCCCGATAACTAAAAACCTCTTTGGATTTTTGTTTGTCATTAGGAGGTGTTAATCCTAAACTATCAAGTTGGGCGTAGCTTGATATATCTTTGCAATTAATCAGTTCTCCATTAATTTTGATAAAACCATTTTTATTTGCCAAGTGTGCTAATTTTAGATTGCTTACAGGTAAATAGGCTGAATAGTCATCTCCATATTCAGGGAAATACAATGATGCATATTTTACTTTAAATTCTTCATAATGTTCTTTGGTGTCATAATAATTGTCAGCATCTCCCATTGCGTCATCAAAAACGTTATATATAGATTTAAAACCTTCTTTTTTGAAAAGATCGGAAACATTTTCAATATCTGATAATGCATTTTCCAATGCACTATTGTCTACGAAATTCAATATGCTGTCTTCCAATATTATAGTTTCAAAGCTCATTGCTTTTGTCTTCACTTCCGACTTAGGAGATTCTACATCTATTAATTCATTTGTACAAGAGACAAACAAAACTGAAACTAAACAGATCAAACAAAATTTTAACTTTTTCATGATGATATTTTATAAGTTTGTAAATATATTTCCATATGCATGATTTATTCCATCGGTAATTGATACTACATCTCCATTTTTTGCTTCCTCATCCAAGGAAATGACAACCGAAGGCTTTGTCACTATAGATTGGTTATACACTATCTCTCCTTCCGAATTTGTCACAGTCACCTGAACTGTCCCTAAATTTGTGGAGAACTCCAACAACAAGTCTTTGTTGTTATCTTCAACCCATCCGCAGATGGGGAATTCGGAAGTGGAGGTTTTAACTTGTTTATTAAAATTCCCTTTGAATTCAACTTTCTTTTTTGCAAAACAAGGAAGCGAAATTGCCAGAACCAATGTCAAACTTCCCAATTTTCTAATTGTGTTCATATCATTTTTGTTTTGAAAATTTTTGGCAAAAGTAGTAGTGGACTTTGAAGGTTCCAAAAATGGTCAAAAAGTATATGGACAAGCCTGGATTTGTATGGACAAAAGTTTTAAAGCTTTATGTTTCAATAGAAATGCGATATAAAATGTAAGAGCTAAATTACGATATTTTCCAATGTCTTTTGGATGATAAATTCGCAAATTCCCATTTTTGTGTCGGTTGATTTTAGTGCTTGGCGAGTTCTAAGCCTGCGTTTATTGGCAGAATCAGGGTTGATGCCTAAAAGCATGGCTTCTGATTTTATGCTGATATTCAAGAAACTAAGGTAACAGGTTTCTATCTCGGCCTTTTTCAAAGTTTCTACATTTTGTACAGCTGTCTGCCAGTTCGGACAAGCGGAGTCGATCAGTTCTTTTAAGTTCTCCCAATCTTGTTCGGAAAGTGTTTGTCCATATTTTTTCTTGTTGTTCGGACGCTCTTTCAGCTCTTGGAAAAGGGAGGAGTGTTGCAATTTCTCGCATTTCAATATGAGGATTTCTTTTTTAGCTTGAAGCATTTTTTCTCGGATTTGCTTATTCTCTTCCTGCTTCACATTGGCATTTATTGTTTCGTTTTGCCTGATTTCTTTTTGCAATTTGGCTAACAGTTGCTCTTTTTCATCTAACAGCAGTTGCTGTTTGTTAATTTTGTCCAATCTTTTTCGGTCTTTGTGCAGATAGAACAAAATGCCGATTAAGCCGACTATAAGGATGAGTCCGCTTAATAAATAGATAATGGAATGTAGTTTTTGATTGTCTTGGATAACGGCCAATGAATCATGACGTTTCTCTGCATCGATGATATCGACTTGTTTTTGTTTGTCGTATAAACTATCTTTTGCTTCATGACATTGTTCAAGATACCAGAGTGCTTTCGGAATGTTGGCTGCCTCCTTTTCAATTAGGTAGCTTAGGTATAAACGATCGGATGGAATATATAAATTGCCGGTCGGATTGCCTGTTTTTTGTATATAATAACGAGCTGAATCCAATTGGCTTTGATTATAGGATAATGTGCTTAAAGCCATATAAGTTGAAGTTTGTTCTGCCGTATCATAAGTCAAACTCCTGAAAAAATAGGATTTCGCCTTGTCTATTTGATCCAAGTGCTCATAAATATTCCCCAGTCCATTGGCAATCGATGCTATCCCGACCGAATCGTTCATTCCGGTAACGATCGAATCCGCTTTCAACATTAGTTCAAGTGCAAGTGACAAAGAGTCCTCGAATACCCATGTTATGCTAATGTCCCGCAGGGCGAACGCATAGCTCCGTATATTGCCGGCTCTTTTGAAAAACTCGGCTGCCTCTTCATACTTCCGCCGTTCTTCGGAGCCTTGTCCGGTGTAGGTGTACAAGTCTGCCATATAACTGCAAATATACCCGGCTACATTATATAAATGTTTCTTCTCTGCCAAGTCCAACGCCTCCGAATAAGCCTTAGTTGCCGGGATAAACAATTTGTCCTCCACAAACGAACGCCCCAAGTACAGGCCAATCCAAGCCTGCTCTTCTGCCGTTCCGTGGCTTTTGTACCAGCCTAAAGCGCGGTCGAGCTGTTCGACGTAGAGCATGTCTTTAAATAGTTTGTCTGCCGCCCGGCAATACAGCATGCACCAACGGGCGAACTGCCGTTCGTTCAGTTTGTCCGGTAGTTCTACGCCTTCCAATATCACGTATGCACTATCCGGATAGACCGGCAGTAACGTTTCCGCCCGATCCATCTGTTCCGAAGCGACCTGATTTTCCCTGCAAGAAAAAAAGGCTATGGATAAAAGAACAAATACAACTATGTTTTTCATGCGAACGGAGATTGTTGCTCAGTATGGCAAAGATAATGAAAGAGATTGGATTTGTAAAAAAAGAGTTCCAAGTTTACGAGGAAAAATACAATATCCCCTTGAAAGGCGGAATGTGAGCTTAAATGATTAATTGGCAACGGTTTGCTTAAAAACATATGTTTGTTAAAAAATATTACCCTTGCGGGTAATTTGAATTAGATGGGGTAGAAAATCGAATTAGATGCAGTAGTAGTTTCGATTTGAACTAATCACTTTTTGGGATAAATGACAATAAGAGATAGGAGACAGAATACATTCAATCAGATAAAGAGAAGAAGCAATGTTATATTTTTCTTTAAGTACTTGAGGGCTTCGCCGATTTGATTTTCGACTGTTTTCTCTGAAATATTCAACAGGAAAGCTATTTCTTTGTAGCTCTTTTGTTCCTTTCGGCTCAAGTTAAAAATCTCACGGCGGCGTGGCGGCAGTTCGTCAATCAGGCGGTCTATGTATTCCTGAAGGTTGTGGGCATCAATCTCTTCTTCTACGTCATACGGTTCTTCCAATGCAGCAAGGACCGTGACTTTGTAGAAATCTTCATTCACATTCTTGCGATGCCGGTTAAAGATCAGATTCCGGGTGATAATAAACAGCAAGCCTTTAAAATGGTCGTCTTCACGAAGAAATTCACGCGTTTCCCATACTTTGATGAAGACCTCCTGCACGACTTCTTCGGCAGCATCGGCACGGGTTAAATAAAGGCGACTGAAATTATAGACCTGTTTCCAGTATTGCTTATACAGAGCAGTAAACGCGTCTTTGCTGCTCTGTTTCAATAGTAGTATCAGTTCCCGTTCTTCCATATCCTTTTAAAATTGCTCACAAATGTAAAAAAAATTGTCAATTGTCAATTATCAATTGTCAATTATCAATTGTCAATTACTTAGTGGTTCGTTCCTTCAAACAAATCATGATCTTCCTTTTTCTGGGAACTCTTGGCTTTGAAGTTATTGAACGTATAGCTCAACGTAAGCGTAATGAGCGGATAGCTGGGACGGATACGCGTAATGGATTGCAAGTCGGAGGTGATAATCTTACTTACATAACGAGCCGAATTGAAAACATCACGGAAAGAAAGCGTTGCCGCCAATTTACGATTCATCAGCTGCTGGCGAACGGCAAGATTCACATACCAGAAAGCATCCGTACGTCCCTGGGTCGTGACAGACGGGCCGACAAAGTTGCCGTCTACCTGGATACGGGTATATTTAAAGACATCGAAAGAGTTGTTCCACATAACATCGTAGTTCGTACTTGTTTCATTTTCACCGCCGGTTTTATACTGATTCTTTACCTTATAATGATACAGGCTGCCATTCAGATTCACATTCCACCAATGGGTAAGTTGTACTTGGCCGCTCAATTCGATACCGGTCGAATAGTCGTGCCCGACATTCGCCATCGAATCCAGTGTCACACCGGCTTCATAGGGGACACGCAAACGTTCGATCTTATCCTTGCGACTCCGGTGGAACACTGTAGCTGAAACCGTATGCTCACCGATATTCTTTTTATAATTCAATTCGAAAGAATTGATATATTCCGAACGGATATCCGGATTACCGATCTCGGCCGAATAAAAGTCCCGATAGGTGATATACGGTTCCATGAAAAAGAGTTCCGGACGAGTAATACGGCGCGAATAAGAAGCCAATAGCTTATGCTCCTTCGGAAACGTATAGCCCAAATGAAGGGAAGGGAAAAACTCGAACTTGTTGTATGTACGATCCTTACCTGGGATCGAGCTCCGCAAGACACGATGCGTATGCTCCCCCCGTACACCCGCCTGAAAATCGAACGACTTATAGCTGTCGGCAACGATTGCATAAACCGAATTGATGCCATGTTGGAAATAGAATGTGTTATAGATATCGTCCCGGTTATAAAACTCTTTCTTTTGCGGGTCCCAGAAATGCATCGTGTAGTCACCGTCTTCCAAATACGAGAAATATTGGTAACCGCCTTCGAGCCGTCCTGTCTTGCTATACGGGTAAATATAGTCCAGATTGCCCCGTACCGTCCAACGATGTTCATCTTCCCAGGCACGATGTCCCTTTTCACGCTCGTTATTCTTATTAAAAAGGTCACTCTGGAAATACTCCATCGCATTGCCTCCGTATTTCAGATAGAAACTGCCCGTCAACTGATGCCCCTTATCGTCAAATTTATGATCGAAACCGATTGTTCCCTGAAAATAAGTTTCATGCAGGTCGTAATCGTCACGACTATAATAATCACCTTCACCGAAAGTAATCCCCTCCGCCAGGCGCTTCTCCTTATAATCCAGGTCACCGTTACGCGTACGCCCACCATAACCACCTTCAAAGTCGGCATTCAAGGTGGTATGGGGTAATGTGTACATCCAACCCGCCTTCATCGAATAGTTGAAGTTGTTACTTTTACGCGGTCCGTTGGAATGGGAGGTCGTTGCCGTGTCTGAGATAATAGTTGTCTTCTCCTGATCGAAATCACTTTTACGCAGGCGATCACTCCATACACCACCCAAATACCAGCGCGATGCTTTGTTCTGCTGAGACACCAGAAAATCCACCCCGCGCGAAAGGACCGTGCTTCCCGTCAGGTTCACCATACCACTAAAACCATGCTGGGCGTGTTTCTTTGTTACGATATTGATGATCCCTACATCTCCTCCCGTATCGTGACGAGCCGAAGGTGTAGTGATGATTTCTATATTCTCGATATGTCCCGCAGGAATCTGCTCCAAAGCCTGAGTACCGCTGAATACACTCGGTTTGCCATCTACATAGACCGTGAAACCGGTACTTCCACGAAAACTGACCTCTCCTTCCGCATCCACGCGTATGGAGGGCGTATTTTCCAGGATATCGACAGCCGATCCCCCTCCGGCAAGCAGGTTCGAAGAGGCTTCGATCACTTTCTTGTCCAATTTATAAATCACTTGTTTTTTCTGTGCTACTACTTCGACTTCCGCTAATCCCACTTCCAAGGGTTTCATGGCGATCATCCCTAAATCTACAGCTTTCGAAACCGCGTCTAAAACAATACCCGGTCGGTTATACAGATCGTAACCGACCAAGCGTACCAAAAGGTTATACTTTCCATCTTTCACATCGGCAATACGAAACGTACCGTCAGGGTCGGGCAAAGCATGGAATACTGGATTAACGTCTCCTTCACGAAAAAGGAAGACATCGGCAAAATCAATCGGTTGGTTGTTATTGGCATCGACTATTTTCCCTTTTATACGGAAGTCTGGGGCCGCCATGACAGAATAGCTAATACACAATAAGGTCAACAAGAGACAAAAACACTTCTTCATTTCCTACATTGGTTTGTTAACAATGCTGCGAAGATAGGATTTTCGTACGAAAGAAATCGTATATTTGCATATATAAATCACCATTTAACATGGCATCAGCAAGAAAAATCATTATCATCGGAGCTACTTCAGGCATTGGATACGAGATCACTCAACTGTACCGTAAGCAGGGATGGCGGATCGGGATTGCCGGACGACGGACGGAATTGCTCGCAAAAATCCGGTCGGAAGCACCTGACCAAATCGAAACGGCACAAATAGACATAACTTGTCAGGATGCCCCGAACAAATTAGCGGAGTTAATCGATAAAGTCGGCGGAATGGATGTCTTCTTGCTTAGTTCCGGAATCGGCAGCCAGAATCGGGACCTGAATCCCGACATAGAATTATCAACGGTCCAGACAAATACGGTCGGTTTCACCCGAATGGTCGTTGCCGCATACGACTACTTTAAAAGGCAAGGCGGCGGCCAATTAGCCGTGATCAGTTCCATCGCCGGTACAAAAGGATTGGGAGCCGCTCCTTCCTATTCCGCAACCAAGCGCTACCAGAATACTTATATCGAGGCACTCGACCAGTTGGCACGGATGGAAAAGCTCCCGATCGTATTCACGGATATCCGCCCCGGGTTTGTAAAAACAGATCTGTTGAAAAACGATAAATACCCGATGCTGATGTCTCCGCAATATGTTGCCCGAAAAATAGTAAAGGCAATCGAACGGAAGAAACGACACTCCGTAATCGACTGGAAATATGCTGTTTTAGTATTTCTATGGAAGTTGATTCCCAACGTTGTATGGAGGCGATTACCCATCCACAATTAGCATTTGTATATCATCCGGGCAATCCCTACCTTTGTGTCCTATTTATAAATATGCACAAATAAACAATGGGATTATTCATTAAAAAGCCTTTGGAAGCCTTGCAGGCCGAAGCCAATCAAACGGGAAGTAAATCATTAAAACGGGTATTAGGCCCCTGGAGTCTGGTCGCACTCGGTGTGGGAGTCATTATCGGAGCCGGACTTTTCTCCATAACCGGAACAGTCGCCGCCGGATATACAGGACCGGCCATTACACTTTCATTCGCCATTGCCGCAATCGGATGTTGCTTTGCCGGACTTTGTTATGCAGAGTTTGCTTCGATGATTCCGGTTGCCGGGAGTGCCTATACATACTCATACGCGACGATGGGCGAACTGATCGCTTGGATTATCGGTTGGGATTTGGTTTTAGAATATACGGTTGCTGCAACGACGGTCAGCATCAGCTGGAGCCGTTATCTCGTCGTCTTTTTGGAAGGGATCGGAATCAACCTTCCGACAGCTTTCACCGCCTGCCCCTGGGATGGAGGGATTGTCAATATCCCGGCATTCCTGATCGTTGTCCTGATGAGTATCTTTCTGATCCGCGGGACGGAAGGGAGTTCTATCTTTAACGGGATCATCGTCTTTCTGAAAGTGTCGGTCGTCCTGATATTCGTCTTTTTAGGATGGAAATATATCAATACGGACAATTACATACCTTATATTCCGGCAAATACTGGTACGTTAGGCGAATATGGACTATCAGGTGTCCTACGCGGAGCGGCCATTGTGTTCTTCGCTTTTTTAGGCTTCGATGCTGTCAGTACAGCCGCCCAGGAAGCCAAAAACCCCAAAAGGGATATGCCGATCGGAATCCTCGTCTCATTGCTTGTATGTACCATATTATATATGCTGTTCGCCCACGTCATGACAGGCGTAGCCCATTATTCCGAATTTGGCGGCCAACAGGGAATAGCTCCCGTGGCAATTGCGATCGGACATATGGGAGAAGTAGATGCCTCAGGTGTACTTCATCCGGATTACCCTTGGATGAATAAGGCAATCGTCCTTGCCATTCTATTCGGATATTGCTCGGTCATTATGGTGACATTGTTAGGGCAGAGCCGCGTTTTCCTCAGCATGAGCCACGACGGTCTGTTACCTCCGTTCTTTTCGCATATCAATGAAAAGTTCAGAACACCCGCCCGCAGCAATCTGCTGTTTATGGTACTCGTCGGTCTGCTGGCGGCTTTCGTTCCGGCACGCCTGGCAGGTGAAATGACCAGTATCGGAACCCTTTTCGCCTTTACACTGGTTTGTGCTGGTGTGCTGGTGGTCAGGAAAACAATGCCCGATGTACATCGTGCTTTCAAGACTCCGTTGGTCCCGTTTGTTCCGGTTGCCGGGATCATCACCTGTCTGTGCATGATGCTTTTCCTACCGGCCGACACTTGGATCCGACTGGTGCTGTGGATGTTGATCGGGCTGGATATTTATGCCTGCTACGGCATCAAACATAGCAAGCTGGAATACAATCAAGCCAACCGTCGCGGTCATCTGGCACTGAATATGATCGGGATCGTCCTTGCTATCCTTTGTGTGATCACGGGACTTTGGCATCAGCAAACCGTCGGTTGGGAAGAAAGTAAAGTCCTGCTGATCATCTCTTTTGTTTTTGCCTTTACGCATCTGGCCTTTTATATGGTCCGGATATGGAAGCAAACGACTAAAGTTTTTTAATCATTTTTTATATGAACTCAAACGAACGCGACTTGTATAATAACAAAAAGATATATAAATTTGCAGAAACGGTTCTACAGTGTAGAACTCACATTAATTAAACAAACTATTCCTAAGTTTAAGGTATTAGTCAACTTCAGTTTGTTTTTATATATAAACTGATTTGGTACAACCTCATCTACATGTGAATGTGGATGAGGTTTTTGTATTCAAATAAAGCATGGAATCCATAACAATGAGGGATCATACCGAAATCCTGAGGGGAAAAAATCGTATCTTAGTGGCAGTAAAAAAATAAAAGAGATGAGTTACGATCAATTTCTTCGTTTTATCTTTCCAGAGGGAATGTTTGATTACTTTGAGTTGTCTGATTTCAAAGAAAAGTCGGATAGGGTAGAAATATACTTTGAAGAGAAGAATATACACCCCCAAGAATATGCAACCGATAACTTGGAGAGCAAGGGCTTTTATGAACAAGTCAGGATGCAGGATTATCCGATGCGTGGGCGTAGCTGCCTGTTGTTTATCAAAAAACGAAGATGGTTCAATCACAGTACTGGCAAGTATGTAAGCCGCAATTGGAAATTAGTGGCAGAAGGAACGCAAATAACGACTGAATTTGCGTCTTTTTTAAAAGCATTGGATCGACTCTCGCGCTCTTAGCATTAGTCTTTTGGCGGATCATTACGGAATGGAAGCCAAACTGTTGGAGTCCCAATATAAGAATCATCTGAGTCATTTCAG
>OGQT01001248.1_pt1 | contig 20778 bp, 22 predicted proteins | sample 1553261 | NCBI WGS metagenome assembly OGQT01 (sample SAMEA2579992, study PRJEB22360) | human gut metagenome | biome: human gut; feature: human-associated habitat; material: faeces | place: Denmark | collected 2008/2010
CGCAACGGCAAGCCCTTCAAGTTCTATAAGTTCCGCTCCATGTGCCCCAATGCAGAGGCAAAATTGGACGATCTGCTGGAACAGAACGAGATGGACGGCCCTGTGTTCAAGATCAAGGACGACCCCCGCATTACCCGTGTGGGCAAGTTTATCCGCAAGACCAGCCTCGATGAACTGCCCCAGTTGTGGAATATTCTGAAGGGCGATATGAGCATCGTTGGCCCCCGTCCGGCGCTTCCCCGCGAGGTGGAACAGTATGGCGACTACGAAAAGCAGCGCCTGTATGTGACCCCCGGCCTGAGCTGCTACTGGCAGATCGCTCCGCACCGGAATGACCTCTCCTTTGAGGAGTGGATGGATCTGGACGTGAAGTATGTCAAGGAGCGCAGCTTTTGGGTGGATTGGAAGATCATTTTTAAGACATTTAAGGTGTGTTTGCTGGGGCATGGGGAGTAATGTCTACCTCAAACTTTCAGTGGCGGCATGAAGGTGTCTACTATAAAGTTTCAGTTGAATGGGAACTGATGAAGTAGACCATGACAGGTCTACATAAAAGATTCAGTGGTGGTTTTAATAAACCACAATAATACACTTTGATGTAGAGAATGGAGAGCATGACGAATAAATTTGCGCCGGTGAAAAATAGTGAAAGGTACAACTGATTTTGTTGAGTGAACCTGTCTGCGAAAAGATATACGGAAAATAGACGAAATATCGAAAAAAGCATTGATTTTTGCGCGAGAGCGTATGACAGCATAAGGGAACACGTAGCCGAGTGTGGTTATCACACAGCGGAAATTAGAGAGAAATACTATCTGTGAAGAGCGGATGTGTACATAGATTAGGAAATGAACAAAAACGGAGGAATACAAATGAGTACAGTAAATTTGGAAAATAAGACGATTTTAGTCACTGGTGCAGCGGGTTTCATTGGCTCAAATCTGGTGAAAAGAATATATGAGGAAGTTCCTTCGGCTACAGTGATTGGTATTGATAACATGAATGCCTACTATGATGTGGCACTGAAAGAGTTTCGCCTGAACGAGCTGGCCAAGTACCCCACATTTACCTTTGTCAAAGGCAACATCGCTGATAAGGCAGTAATTACAGATCTGTTTGAAAAGTATAAACCGGCTGTAGTGGTGAACCTTGCAGCACAGGCTGGTGTGCGCTACTCCATCACCAACCCGGATGCTTATGTGGAATCCAACTTGGTCGGCTTCTTTAATATTTTGGAAGCCTGCCGTCACTGTGAGAATCTGGAGCATCTGGTGTATGCCTCATCTTCCTCCGTCTACGGTTCTAACAAGAAGGTTCCGTACAGCACAGATGATAAGGTGGATAACCCAGTTTCCCTCTATGCGGCCACTAAGAAATCTAACGAACTGATGGCACACGCCTATTCAAAGCTCTACAACATTCCTTCCACTGGCCTGCGTTTCTTTACGGTCTATGGTCCGGCAGGCCGTCCTGATATGGCTTACTTCGGATTCACCAACAAGCTGGTGAAGGGCGAAACCATCAAGATTTTCAACTACGGCAACTGCAAGAGAGACTTTACTTATGTGGATGACATTGTTGAGGGCGTTGTACGTGTGATGAAGAAGGCACCGGACAAAAAGAATGGTGAAGATGGTCTGCCGATTCCGCCGTATGCAGTTTACAACATCGGCAATCAGAATCCGGAGAACCTGCTGGACTTCGTACAGATTCTGAGCGAGGAGTTAGTAAGAGCGAAAGTTCTGCCGGAAGATTATGACTTCGAGGCTCATAAAGAGTTGGTTCCGATGCAGCCGGGTGATGTGCCTGTGACCTATGCAGATACTAGCGCACTGGAGCGTGACTTCGGATACAAGCCGAGTACAAGTCTGCGGACTGGATTAAGAAAGTTCGCCGAGTGGTACGCTGAGTTTTATAAATAACAGAAAATTAGAGGGTTAGAAAAATGAGAGATTTTAAAGATTTAAAGATTGCTGTTGCAGGAACTGGTTATGTTGGTCTTTCCATTGCTACACTTCTCAGTCAGCACCACAAGGTAACTGCTGTGGATATCATTCCGGAGAAAGTTGAATTGATTAACAACAATAAGTCTCCGATTCAGGATGACTATATTGAAAAATATCTCGCAGAAAAGGAACTTGATTTAACTGCAACGCTTGACGCAAAGGAAGCATATAGTGACGCCGATTTTGTGGTAATTGCTGCACCTACAAACTACGATTCAAAGAAGAACTTTTTTGATACCAGCGCAGTAGAAGCCGTGATTAAACTGGTTATTGAGTATAACCCGGAAGCAATTATGGTAATCAAGTCTACGATTCCTGTTGGATACACTGCAAGTGTTCGTGAGAAGTTCCACTGCGACAATATCATTTTTAGCCCGGAGTTCTTGCGCGAGAGCAAGGCTCTGTACGACAATCTTTATCCTTCTCGTATCATCGTTGGCACTGATTTAAGTGATGGGCGGTTGGTAGAAGCAGCCCATGAGTTTGCTGGTCTTCTGCAGGAAGGTGCCATCAAGGAGAACATTGACACGCTGTTCATGGGCTTCACTGAGGCGGAGGCCGTCAAGCTGTTCGCCAACACCTATCTGGCACTGCGCGTGGCTTACTTCAACGAGCTGGACACCTATGCAGAGAGCAAAGGCCTGAACACTCAGCAGATTATTGATGGTGTTTGCCTCGATCCTCGTATTGGCAGCCACTATAACAATCCGTCCTTCGGTTATGGCGGCTACTGCCTGCCGAAAGACACCAAGCAGCTGTTGGCTAACTATGCCGATGTACCTGAGAACCTGATTGAGGCTATTGTTGAGAGTAATAGAACTCGTAAGGACTTCATCGCCGACCGTGTTCTGGAGATTGCTGGCGCTTATGAGGCAAATGACAGCTGGGACGAAAGCAAGGAAAAGGAAGTTGTGGTCGGGGTTTATCGTCTGACTATGAAGAGCAATAGCGATAACTTCCGTCAGAGTTCTATCCAGGGTGTTATGAAGCGCATCAAGGCAAAGGGTGCAACTGTTATCATCTACGAGCCGACCTTGAAAGACGGAGAGACCTTCTTTGGCTCTGTCGTTGTGAATGATCTGGCTAGGTTCAAGGAAATGAGCCACGCCATCATCGCAAACCGCTATGACAAGTGCCTGGATGATGTAAAGGATAAGGTTTACACACGCGATATTTTCCAGCGTGATTAAACTTGAGATAGCGTGATGAGGGAAACAGCGGGATGCAAAACGGACTGCAAGAACGAGCATTTGAAACAACATATCAGGCAGACACAGGGAACGGCATTTATAAATTTGTCAAAAGAGCCTTCGATTTTATTGCTGCATTGGCTGCAATCGTTGCAATATCACCGTTGCTCCTGATAATTTCTGCAATCGTTTATCTGGGGGATCCGGGACCAGTCATTTACGGACAGGTTCGGATCGGGAAGAACGGAAAAGCGTTCAAGATGTGGAAATTCCGAAGCATGTACAAAAATGCAGATAAGATGCTTGATCAGCTTACTGATGAACAAAGACAGCAGTACATTACAGAATTCAAAATTGACAATGATCCGCGCATTACGCCAGTTGGCAATTTTCTTCGGAAAACCAGTCTGGATGAGCTGCCACAACTTTTTAACGTGCTATGCAATGATATGAGTTTGGTGGGGCCGCGTCCGTTGATTGAATCGGAAATCCAAACGTATTATGCGGATATGTTTGATACATTACTTTCTGTGAAACCGGGCGTTACGGGATACTGGCAGGCATACGCTCGAAATAACGCAACGTACCAAAGTGGTCAGCGGCAGCAGATGGAAATGTACTACGTCAACAATGCATCCATCATGCTGGATATAAAGATTTTATTTAGAACATTTGCTTCGGTCCTTCGTAGGGATGGCGCGAAATAAAGAAAGAGAAAGATACATGAATTATATTATTTTCGGTGGTTCAGGCTTTATTGGTACTCATTTGATTCATCTGTTGAAGAGCGAATGTGTGAAGTCTGGCGATAAGATTTACGATCTTGATATTGTGATGCCTGGCGAAGAAGGCGTTGTGCCCGGAATCGTTGAGAAAAACGATGGCGTAGAATATATCCGTCTGGATGTGCGGAAGTCGATTGAGTTTGATTTCGAGCCTACGAAAGACGATGTGATTTTTAATCTTGCTGCGGTACACCGGACTCCGGGACATCCTGATCATGCATACTTTGAAACCAATATTTATGGTGCAGAGAATGTGACGGCCTTTGCCGAAAAGCATGGCATCAGAAAGATTCTTTTCACCAGTTCTATTGCTCCATATGGTGCAGCGGAAGAACTCAAGACAGAGGATACACTACCTACTCCTAACACTCCGTACGGTATCAGCAAGCTGGTGGCTGAGAAAATTCATCAGATTTGGCAGGCCAAGGATTCGAGTAGAGAACTGACGATTGTTCGTCCAGGCATTGTGTATGGCAAAGGTGAACATGGCAACATGACCCGTCTTTATAACGGTCAGAAAAAGCGGTATTTCTTCTATGCTGGTCGCAAGGATACCGTTAAAGCTTGTATCTATGTGAAAGAACTTGTGCGATTCTTTAAATATCGGATGATTGATAATGACTTCCCGGGCGTAGGTATCTACAACTGTACGTTTGAACCTGCTTATAACATCGAGCAGATTTGTGAAACCATGCAGGCTGCTACTGGTATGAAGCGCTATATTCCGCTGGTTCCCGGTGGACTGCTGATGACAGCAGCAACGATTCTTGGACCGATTGGTGGAAAAAAGGTTGGTATTCATCCGGCACGAGTGAAGAAGCTGATGGTGAGTACAAATATCTGTGGCAAGAAGTTGGCTGCAAGCGGATATAAGTTCCATTACAGTTTTGAAGATACCTTCAAAGACTGGTTTGAAGATTGCAACAAGCAGGGACTGTACTAAGCTATTGCTGGATAGTGAAAGGAAAAAACAATGAAAGTAGTTATTCTTGCCGGTGGTTTTGGAACCCGAATTTCCGAAGAATCTGCATTTAAACCCAAGCCTATGATTGAAATTGGTGGTATGCCGATTCTGTGGCATATCATGAAAACTTATGCGTCGTATGGTTATAACGAATTCGTTATTTGTGCTGGCTATAAGCAGCATGTAATCAAGGAGTGGTTTGCTGACTACTTCCTGCATACTTCTGATATCACCTTTGATTACACAAACGGTAATAACGAAATGATCGTTCACAACAAGCATGCTGAGCCGTGGAAGGTGACGGTTGTGGATACGGGTCTGAATACACAGACGGGCGGACGTGTAAAGCGCATCCGGGAGTATATTGGTAATGAGCCTTTTATGCTTACTTATGGAGATGCGGTCGGCAATGTAAACATTAAGGAACTGGTGGAGTTCCATAAAGCACACGGGAAAATCGGCACGATGTCCATGTACAACTTCGGACAGAACAAGGGTGTTGTGGAAGTTGGCGCTAACGGCGTGATTGATGCATTCCGGGAGAAATCCGACATGGATGGGGATCTTATTAATATTGGCTTTATGGTCTTTCAGCCGGAATTGTTTGATTTGATTGAGGGTGACTCTACCGTATTTGAAAAAGGTCCGCTGACCAAACTGGTTGAGCAGAAAGAATTGGTAGGATATATCCACAAAGGTTTCTGGCAGTGTATGGATACGTTGCGGGAAAAACAGAAACTGGAACAACTCTGGGAAGCAGGTAATGCACCTTGGAAAGTGTGGGAGGAATAATGGATATGTTTGATTTGAGTTTTTATAAAGGGAAAAAAGTCTTTGTTACCGGACATACCGGCTTCAAGGGCTCCTGGCTGTGCAAGATTCTTGCAAATGCTGGGGCAGTTGTCACGGGTTATTCGTTGAATCCACCCACTAGCCCTTCTCTGTTTGAGATTGCTGGGATTGAGCAAGATGTGCATTCTGTGATTGGCGATATCCGCGATTACAAAGCATTAAAGACCTCTTTTGATGAAGCTCAGCCGGAAATCGTGCTGCACTTGGCAGCACAGCCCATTGTTCGTGACAGCTATAAGGATCCTGCTTATACATACGAAACGAATGTGATGGGTACAGTGAACATTCTGGAATGTGTGCGCAACAACAGCTGCGTGAAATCTTTTCTGAATGTGACAACTGACAAGGTTTATCTGAACAAAGAATGGGCTTGGGGTTATCGGGAGAATGAAGAACTTGATGGCTATGATCCGTACTCCAATTCCAAATCTTGTTCTGAACTGGTCACACACTCTTATAAAAATAGCTTCTTTAACGATAATCATGTCGCTATTTCTACTGCTCGTGCAGGCAATGTGATCGGCGGTGGCGATTTCGCAAATGACCGCATTATTCCAGACTGTATCCGTGCTGCAATCAAGCATGAAGATATTGTAGTAAGAAATCCGTTCTCGACCCGTCCGTATCAGCACGTTCTGGAGCCGCTGTATGCCTATCTGATGATTGCTGCAATGCAGTATCAGGATGCAAAATATGCGGGCTATTATAATGTAGGCCCCGATGATGTTGACTGCTTCCAGACGGGGGCACTGGTTGACTTGTTTGTGAGCAAATGGGGCGAAGGTATGAAGTGGGTCAATCGGTATGACGGTGGCCCCCACGAAGCGAATTTCTTGAAGCTGGATTGCTCCAAGTTGAAGACCACCTTTGGCTGGAAGCCCCATTGGAACCTCGATACAGCCATCGAGATGGTCGTAGAATGGAGTAAGTGTTGGGTAGAAGGCGGAGACATTCGCGTATGTATGGATAACGAAATTGCTGCTTTTTTGTCGGTGGGAGAATAATATGAAAAATGTGATTGTTACAGGTGCCAATGGTTTTATTGGCAAAACTTTGGTGAATGCATTGCTGGAAAAAGGCTATCATGTGGTAGCTTTAGACATTCGTTTTGATGATGTTCTGGTAAATGATGATCGGGTCACTTGTGTAAGCGTGCTGAATAAGGAAGTTTTGGAACTGGCAAAGGAGATTCCCACAGAGGATTACATGTGTTTCTTCCATCTGGCATGGGCTGGGACTTCTGGCCCGGCGCGTGCAGACTATGCAGTTCAGCTGAACAATGTAAAGTTGGCTTGTGATTATATCAAACTCTGTGCTGAAGTTGGCTGCAAGCGTGTGGTTTATGCTTCCAGTATCAATGAGATGGAAACCTATGAATACCTCCAGTCGGATGATATCGAACCTGCCGGTGGTTATATTTATGGCACAGGCAAACTTGCTGCTCATCTAATGGGTGAGACGGTTGCAAAATTGAATGGTGTAGAGTTTATCCCTGTCATTATCACGAATATCTACGGCGTTGGCGAAAAATCCGCCCGGATGATCTACACTTCTATCAACAAGCTGGTGCACAAGGAACACTGCTCTTTCACTGCGGGCTATCAAACCTACGACTTTATCTATATCACTGATGCAATCAATTCCATTATTGCAGTGGCTGAAAAGGGCAAGGCATTTAACCGGTACTATATTGGTTCCGGCGAACCCAAGCCTTTGCGGGAATTTCTGCTGGAAATGCGGGATATTGTGGACCCGACAGCAGAAATTGGACTGGGAGATATCCCCTTTAAGGGCGTAGACATTTCCTACAGCCAGTTTGATTTGAAAAAAGTGGAGAGAGATACCGGCTATATCAATCAGATCCCTTTTGCAGAAGGTATCAAGATGACGGCGGACTATATCAGAGGTGAAAAATGATAAAGAAAATAATATCCTATGTGTATATGCGGATCGACCCAATTGGATATGCACGGAAAATAGGCGTAAAGGTAGGAAATAAATGCAGAATTGGAATTACAGCGTGGGGGTCAGAGCCGTATTTGATTTCGATTGGCGATGAGGTTTTAATTTCTAGCCGAGTATCGTTTATCAATCATGATGGCGCGACTTGGGTTTTTAGAAATAAACCGGAGTATAAAGGGGTCTCCAAATTTGGGCAGATAAAAATAGGAAACAGATGCTTTATTGGATGGGGTGCGACACTATTGCCGGGGACTGAAATGGGGGACAATAGTGTTCTTGCTGCCGGTGCAGTTTTATCGAAGAAAATACCTGCCGGAGAAATCTGGGGGGGGGGGACCTGCCAAATATATCATGAAGGTCGATGAGTTTGCAGAAAAGTGTAAGCAGGGGAAAGGAAACGTTTTAATAGGTTCTGGAAATAAACGAGAGATATTAGAAGAATATTTTTTAGAGGTGAAGCATAATGGTACAGAAATTTGATTTTCAGGAGCTTGATCTGAAGGGTGCCTATTTGATCAAGCCCTTTTATGCAACGGATAACCGGGGCGGTTTGATCAAGGACTACAATGTGGACACGTTCAAGGCAAATGGGATTAACCATGATCTGAAGGAAGTGTTCTATACAATTTCTAAGCGCGGTGTTATCCGGGCAACCCACTTTCAACTGGTAAAGCAGCAGGCTAAGCTGGTGCGCTGCATTTCGGGCCATGTCTATGACGTTATCGTTGATTTGCGCCCGGATTCTCCTACTTTTGGCCAGTGGCGTGGTTTCCACCTGACAGGCGAAAACACCAATATGCTGTTGGTGCCGCAGTTCTTTGGGCATGGATATCTGGTCATTGAGGATTCTGTGGTCAGCTATAAGTGCGCCGAAGTTTTCTATGGCGAAGGTGACTCCGGTATTATGTATAATGACCCGGATATTGGCATCGAGTGGCCTTTTGAGTTGATTGGCGGGAAAGAAAATCTGATTATCAGCGAGAAGGATTTAAACCTGATGAGCTTTAAAGATTATATAGAGAGAATGGGCAAATAATATGAATATAAAAATTCTTGTATCAACACACAAGTCCTATAAAATGCCAGAGGATACTTCCTTGTATCTCCCGGTTCAGGTGGGATGTGACGAGGTTTCGGAGCGTTTTGGCTATCAGTGCGACAATACCGGTGATAATATTTCCTATAAACACAGATGGTATTCTGACCTTAGTGCCGTATATTGGGGCTGGAAGAATCTGGACTGTGATTACATGGGAGCTTGTCATTACCGGCGATATTTCGTTAGCAATAGGAAGAAGCCTTGCAAGGATAAAATTTTTGAGTATCTCCTTTCGCGGGAGGAGGTAGAGGCACTATTAAAAAAGTGCCCTGTTATCGTTGCTAAGAAACGCAACTACTTTATTGAAACCAACGAGGAACAGTATATCCATGCCCACAATAAGAAGGACATGGATCTGTGCCGTCAGGTAGTGACAGAGTTGTATCCGGATTATTTGCCTAAATTCAATGAGGTGATGGGAAGAACCTGGCAACACAAATTTAACTGCTTTATCATGGATCGCAAGCATCTTGATTCCTACTGCACATGGCTGTTCAGCATCCTGTTTGAAATCGAAAAGAGAACAGATTTGGATGCCTATGATGTCTATCAGGGACGGGTCTTGGGGTATCTAGCGGAGCGACTTCTGGATGTGTGGCTGGAGCACGATCAGGTGGAGTTCCAAGAGGTAAAGCTTGCAATGCTGGAAAAGCAGAACTGGTTGCTAAAGGGAACGCGTTTCTTAAAACGAAAGTTTTTTAAAAGTGCGAGACCGTTTCAGGAATGATATCGGAGAACAAACATGGACAGTAGTGAGAAAATACCCAAAATTGCGTTTGTTTTTGCTGATTTATCTTATGGCGGGAGTAATTTGCAAACAGTAAAGATTATACAGCATTCTAGCGCAATGAGCAATTGCATTGTTATTACATTGACAGATGTAGAGGATGAAAAAATACTCGAAAATAAGCTAAAGAATATTGGAATTGAACCGATTCATATGCGGTTTAACAGATATAGTTTTTTTTCTGAAATCAACAGATTGCGGAAAGTGGTAGCCGAAAATAATTGTCAGCTAGTTAGCAGCAATGGACTTCGCTCGGACATGGCCTGTCACTATGCTTTTCGGAAAACAAATATTCCACATGTCATTGTATTGCATAATTATCTGCGCGAGGATGCATTTCTGCGGATGAGTAAGCCAAAGGCAATGTTGGCAACAAAAATGCAAACGCATATTCTACATAGAAGCAAGTATGTGATTGCGTGTTCTAAGACTCTACAAAAACAGACTGAAAGAGATATTAAGGGACTGAATGTCACGGCAATCCAAAACGGAATTGATTTAAATGACTATCCGGTATTAGATAAAAGAAACCTTCGGAAGCAATATGGATATCCAAAAGATGCCTTGATTTTTATCAGTACTGGAAGCATGACGCTAAGAAAACGAATCCCGGAAACAGTAGATGCGTTTATTCGCGCAAATATACCGAATGCCTATCTGTTGATGGTAGGAAATGGACCGTATCTTGAAGAATATAAGAAGAAGTATGCAAAGAGTAAAGCTGTTACGTTTTTTGGTAGAAGAAGCGATATCAAGGAGCTACTAAATATAGCGGATGTTTTCGTGTCTTCCAGCGAAAGCGAGGGATTGCCGCTAGCTGTTCTGGAAGCGATATCCACCGGAAATTATCTGTGCCTATCGGACATTCCTCAGCATCAAGAGGTGTTGGGAGAATTCGCAGATGCGGGGAAGACATATCAACTGGGGAGTGTTGAAGATCTTGCAGCGTTGCTCCGCAACGCACCTGATATTCTAAAAAATAGATTCCCCGCTTCTTTGAATGGTACAAATTTTGATATTCGTACTATGGGAGAGGCTTACAAAAATTACTATAGTTCCATATAAAAAGAAAGCGGTGAAAGCAGATGCCTAAAACGATTCGAATTTATTTTTTACATAAAACAATTCTCACGTTGGAGGATTCGGTTAAGTATCTTGGATTGGATACACAGAAGTATAACTTTGTTTGGGATGCGGAAAGCCCGGATTATTTATTTGTAAGTGAGCATATTTATTTGAAAAAAAAGATATATAAAAGATTTTTGAGTATGCTGAAGCCTGGAACGATTACGATATACTGTGCCGGCGAGTGCATTGAGCCAGATCTCAATCTGTTTGATTACGCGATTGTTTTTGATCGGAATCTTCGCTCAGCAGATCGCATTGCGCGTATGCCTGCCATGTATTTCCATAAAGCATCTGTTCTAGAAAAGGAAAACAGTATTCACACCATTGAGGAAGCAAGAGAAGAACTGAAATCTAAGAAAGAATTCTGCAATTTTCTCTATTCTAATGGGCGAGCACATCCGATTAGAGACCAGCTTTTCTATGCGATTTCGGAGTACAAGTATGTGGATTCCCTTGGGGGGCATTTGAGAAATGTAGATGATATTGCGGGAAAACTCGGTGGATATGACTGGACGGCAGGAGGAATCAATATCAAAAAGCACTATCGCTTTTCTATTGCGTCTGAAAATGCTACCTATGAGGGCTATGTGACGGAGAAACTTCTCACAAGCCTTCAGGCGCATACGATTCCTATCTATTGGGGAGATCCCGGCGTTAAGCAGGAATTTAATGAAAAAGCATTTATCTATGTTAATGAGTGCGCTTCCCTCACAGAGGTTGTGGAGAAGGTAAAGCAAGTTGAAGAAAACGAAGAATTGTGGTGTCGAATGATTGCTGAACCTTGGCAGACAGAAGAACAAATCGAGCGGCAGGAAAAAGAAATGGAAGAATATCGATCTTTCATTTCCAATATTTTCGATCAAGATACCAAAAGGGCTGTCCGAAGAGCACAGGGAACTTATCCGGAAGAGTACCGTAAGTGGTACAGACAAGGATTCTATATGACTCCAGATGAAATTCTGTATAGAATCGGAAGAAAACTGCAGAGACACAGTTGACTGGATAAGATTAGCTATTAAAGTAAAGGGGAGTGGCGAACATAAATCGTCTGCTATTTGTTGTGTCACAGTTATCCACTGGGGGCGCAGAGAGAGTAATTTCAATACTTGCTAATAATTTTGCTTTACGCGGATATGAAGTTCATCTTGTTACATTTCTGGATGTCCCGGATGCTTATATATTGGACAGCAGAATAATACATAGGAGAATTCCGCAGTGTGAAGGAAATCGTGCTATACAGCATTTAATGCGGATGAAATGGATTCGCGAATACATACGAAAGAATTGTATTGATGCATATATAACGTTTGAGCATTATTACGGATGGACTTGCGCATTTAAAAATTGTGAAAACTATATAACCTCGATGAGAAATGATCCCACGCATGATAAATTGTCATTTGTGGAAAGAATTTTGCGAAAAGTTAATTTTGAAAATGCAAAAGCAGTAGTTTTTCAAACTACTGAAATTAAGAAGTATTTTTCATCAAGAGTTCAAAAACATGCATATGTTATTAAAAATCCATTACCTAATAATATCCCATATGGTGATTCTACAAGAGAAAAGAGAATTGTTGCTGTTTCAAGACTAGAGCAACAGAAAAATATTCCAATGCTGCTCCGAGCATTAAAAATTGTCGCTGAAATCCACCCGGAGTTCGTTCTTGAAATCTATGGGGATGGGTCTGAAAGAAAAAAAATAGAACAACTAATTAAAGAACTTGATCTTGAAAAAAATATACGACTCAAAGGATTCTGTAATAATGTTGATGAACAGATCGTAAATGCATATATGTATGTGTGTACATCTAATTATGAAGGTTTATCGAATGCGTTATTAGAGAGTATGGCGATGGGATTGGCGATTGTATCCACTGACTCATCTGGCGGAGGAGCAAGAGAGGTTATAAAAGATGGTGTTAATGGATACTTGGTACCAATTAATGACGATGCAAAATTGGCAGAGAGAATGATCACTTTAATTGATAATCCGGAAAAGGCCTTCGCTATGGGGCAAAAGGCTATAGAGATTCGTGATGAATTGAGTGAGACAGTCGTGTGCGATGAATGGGAAAAAATTATCAACCAACATGATAATAAGTAAATCTTCAGTTAAACAATATTGGTAGCGATATTACTTGTGTTTTTTGAAAAAGAAATATGAAAGGTGTTGTAATGTGAATTTACGGATTCATATAAAGGATACATTGGCAAAACTCTTTATTTTGTCCTTTTGTTTAAGCAGATTGTTATTTTACAAAGATGCAGAATGGTCTGAGTATTTTGGCTTTTTCTCGATGGCACCGAAACCTGGAACAATTGATCAGATACTGCTGGCTTTCTCAGCTGTCTTGGGTATAATTTTGTCGGCAGTTTGTTTCATGGATTATCTGAAAAAGTGCAACAGGTTAGCAATGGCAAAAGCACTGATATGTTTGTTAATCCTCTCTTATATCTTTATTTACTGGACGATCGACTTCTTGGAAAAAAATTCTATGACCCTCTTATGGGTCGGGAATTTTACCCCATTAACATTACTGTTCGGGGGAGTACTCTTTGCCGGATATGACGAAAAATTAATGCGTAGTATTTCTGCCGTTTCAAAATATGTGGCATTAATATTTTTGGGGTTAGCACTATATTATACAATTGAATTTTATATTGATATGGGAAGAGTCGGAATAAGATATGGAAATAGCAATATTATGTCTTTCTTCATCTATGGATTTTATGCGCTCACATTGTTTGTATATGGAAATAAGGAATTTGGGTTTTGCAAAAATAATAAATTGATTTTTTCCTTGACCATATTGGCAGCGATCGTGGCAATTGCAAGCGTCAGCCGGGGTTGGATTATTCAGTCATTAATCCTGCTTCTATATGCATATTTAGGCAAAGATGCCAATGGGAAAAAATATAATAGCCGATTTATGACAAGAATTGTTGTCGTAATTTGCATCATAGGGGTATTAGTAATCTCACTACTTCAATTTGCACCTAATATTGCATCCACGTTGACTGGAAGATTAACCGAAGACACACGGAGTAATCAGCTGCACGAATTTTTCTCACAATTGGATGCAGGGAAGTTCTTTTGTGGACAGGGCTATGATGCTACATATCAGGAAAACGCACATGGGGTTTACTCCTACGTTGATAATCAAATATTAATGATGGTGTTCCGTTACGGATTACTCCCAATGGTCATGTACCTTTGTGTTGCGTTGAAATCTATATACGGGTTTTTAAAATACAAAATAGGATATGGCTTTGCTTCGATGATGTGGCTTGCGGCACTTAATGGACTTGCAATTTATATAACCTTTGGAATTGATATCCAAAATCTGTTCATAATGATTGCAATTGGAAGATCTGCAGCGCTAGTTGATAAAAGAAAGCAAAAGAACTAATCGCTTTTTTTGCACAATGTGATAGCATATTACAATATATGATCGATTAAAAGGAAAGCGATAATTGGACAGAGAAAATCCTTTATTTGGATCATGATTTTGTGCATTTTTTCTTCCGGGAGATATAAGGAAAGTAGAGAGAGGAAAATAGATGTTATGAATTCTGATTTATATAGATATTACGGAAAAAAGGAAACCTTTTATGAATATCTCACTAGGCGGCCTGAGATAAAGTACATTGTTCTTTTACGAAAGGCACAGAAAAATACCGGATTACTAAAATATTGGTATAAAATCAGACTAAGTTTCTACTCACGTAAAACGCAGATAGATATTCCGGCCAATACGAAGATTGGAGAAGGACTCTATTTGGGTCATACTGGCTGCAGGATTATCAATCCAAATGTGATAATCGGAAAAAACTGTAACATAGCAACGGGGGTTGTAATAGGAAAAACAAATCGACCCGGGGGGGGGGGACACCTGTAATTGGTAATAATGTGTGGATTGGATCAAATGCAGTGATTGTTGGAAAAATTAAAATTGGCAACAATGTTCTAATTGCCCCTAACGCATATGTTAACATCGATGTGCCGGATAATTCAATCGTTATTGGGAATCCTGCATCAATTCATTATAAAGAGAATGCAACAGATGGGTATATAAATAATTCGTTATAAGAAAGCGACAATAAAATGGATAATGATAGAACTTTGAAACAAAATGTTTTTTCAGGGCTCATTTGGACATTTGGCGAGAGAATAATAGCACAGGGAATATCCTTTATTTTAAGTATAATTCTGGCACGGCTTTTGTTGCCTAAGGAATATGGAATTATTGCAGTCGTATTGGTGTTTATTAACCTTGCAAATGTTTTTGTATCTAACGGTTTCGGTGAAGCACTTGTTCAGAAGAAGGATACAGACGATACTGATTTTTCCACTGCTTTTTATTGCAGCTTGGCTGTTGCAGTGGTATTGTACTTCGTTTTGTTCTTTTCAGCACCCTTCATTGCAAAAATATATCACTACGACGATTTGGTTCCAGTGCTGCGAGTGCTGTCTTTGAAAATAATAATTTCATCTATTAGTACAGTACAGCATGCATATGTTTCAAAAAAGATGATCTTTAAACGTTTTTTCTTTTCAACAATTGGGGGAACATTGGTTTCCGCTGTTGTTGGAATTGGAATGGCTTACGCAGGATTTGGTGTCTGGGCGCTTGTGGCTCAGTATCTTGTAAATACAGTTATTGATACAGTCATCCTCTTTATTACGATTCCCTGGAGACCAAAGATGTCTTTCTCGATTCAAGCAGCAAAGAGAATTGTATCCTATGGCTGGAAAATAACGGCTTCCGCATTGATTAATACAGGGTACAGCGAATTACGCAACCTAGTAATTGGAGGATTCTATACAACAACGGATCTGGCATTTTATAACCGTGGAAATCAATTTCCAGCATTGGTGATTAACAATATTGATACTGCTGTTGGTACGGTTGTTTTTCCGGCGATGGCTCGATCTAATGATGATAAAAAAAGGCTGAAGGCTGTCAGCAGAAGAGCATTGAAGACGACATCCTATTTGATTTTTCCGCTATTAATTGGCATGGCAGTGGTTGCACGTTCGTTGGTCATGATTCTCTTAACAGAAAAGTGGGAACCATGCATCTTTTTCCTGCAGGTGGGATGTATATATTTTATGTGTCAGCCGATTCAAACTACAAATTGGCAGATCATCAAAGCGGTTGGAAGAAGCGATTTGTGCTTTAAATTAGAAGTGCTGAAAAAGGCGATTGGAATTTCAATGCTAATAGTATCGATTGCTTTTGGAGTGAAAGCAATCGCGGTGACATCTGCGGTATTTGGAATGATTTCTATGTTTATCAATATGGTTCCGAATGGAAAGCTTATCAATTATACCGTGAAGGAGCAGATATTAGATTTGTTGCCGGCGCTGATACTTTCCATTTTTATGGGAGTTTTGGTACATACCGTTACGCTGCTGAAACTCAATTCAATCTTAACGTTTGCATTGCAAATCTGTGTTGGTATATTGGCGTATTTTGGAAGCTCAATTATTTTTAAGATTGACAGTTTCACGTATCTATTAGACACAATCAAAGGCTTCTCAAGGAAAGGGGAACACTTATATGCAGATAATGGGAAAAATAAAGGTTAGAGGGATAATGGAATGGAGCAAGATTGCTCTCCCGGTTAAAAAAGCTTGTCTTATAATTAACGGGGTGGAGTTCGGAAAGAATCTGATGATCAGAGGAAGGCTGAAAATATACAATCAAGGGAAGATTATGCTCGGAAACAATGTGACAATTAATTCTGCGGATTGGGCGAATCCGGTTGGTGGATGGAATCATACCCTTCTTCAAGTGGGGGGGGGGTACACTTTTGATTGGCGACGGTGTTGGAATTTCCAATTCTGCTATAACCTGCTGGGAGCATGTTGAAATAGGGAATAATGTACTCATTGGTTCGGGCGTCAGAATATATGACACGGATTTTCATCCATTGGAGAGCAGCTATCGGTATGGTGAAAAAAAAGACGGAAGCAGAACAATTCATGATCCGGTTTATATAGAGGATGGCGTTTTTATTGGTGCAGGAAGCATTATCCTGAAAGGCGTCCGAATTGGGAAGAACAGCATTGTCGGTGCTGGATCTGTAGTAGCAAAGTCAATCCCAGAAGGTGAAATTTGGGCGGGCAATCCAGCGAAAAGAGTTAGAGAAAGCCAATAGAGGTGAAACGAATGAAACAAGAACGAAAAAGGTTGTTTATTTTGTCTAGTGGTTATTATCCGAGAGGTGGAGCTACAGCAAACTATTTGCAGTATCTGGCGATGTCAACGAAAGAAGCTGGTTACTATCCTACAATTATAGCACCAATAAATCCGGAATTTGCAGAAGAATTAGAGCTTCACAATAACACATATCAGGGAATAAGAGTTTTAGGACTTACTGTAAGGGAAAATAAGATACTTCGGCATATTTCAGCCAAACGGGATATGATTGAACAAAAGGAAGCAATCCTTGTTCGTGAAAATATTGGTAATAAGGATATTGTATATGTTTCAGGAGCCAATAAGGACACTTTTAGTCACTTGTTGAGGCTTCGGGAAAAATATCACTTTAAGTTGACGACGGGTGTACTGGAATTATTCGAAGAGAAAGATTTTGAATGCAGATTTCGTCATTATTATTATCAGCGATATTGGTACACAATTTCGAATCTGATTCCTAGATGCGACATGGTATTTCCAATCAGTACTTTTATAAAAGACTTTTATGAGTCAAAGGGTACAAGCACATTTATTATTCCACCTTTGACAGAGGTGCGTGATGAAACATCTAAGGAGCAGTTGCCATACAAATTTATTCTTCCGGCAAACGGAAAAATGAAGGATAACTTGGAGTCAATGATTTGCGCATTTCTGAATTTATCAGATCAAGAATTATCTCGAGTTGAGTTACATCTTTGTGGTATTAGTGAAGAAAAACTTAGATCAGTGGTAAATAAGCAAGAATGGAATCGTCTTGAAAAAATAGTAATTATACATAAATGGATGAAATACGATGAATTGGAAAAATTGTATAAGGAGATGCATTATCTGTTATTGGCACGTGATATATGTCAGATGAATTTGGCGAATTTTCCAAGTAAAGTGCCTGAAACAATGGCGTATGGTATTGTTCCGATTGCCTCCCGTGTTGGGGACTATACAGAATTATATTTGCGCGATGGAGAAAATAGTTTTATTATTGAAGGCTCTAAGGTTGAACAGGTAACAGAAGCAGTCCATAAGGCGATTTCTATTTCCTATGATGAATATAAAAATATGTCTAAGGCGGCCAGAGGATGTGTTTATAAATGTTTTGATTATCGAACATTTTCAGCGCAATTGAAAGATGTACTCGATTCACTATAAGAATTTGTAGTAGATGAAAACTCATTTTAATAGAAAGATGCTAAATATTATGAACAAAAATACCTGTGAATTACTAAAGGAAGATCCAAAGCATTTATTTCAGATGATGGCCGATAATAGGTTGCTAATGTGGATGCCGGATAGTTTGTTTTTAAAAATATCGTATAGACTGAAATTAAATAAGAAATTGAATTTGGACAAACCGAAATCATTTATAGCAGTTTTCAATAATACAGCAGAGTGTACTTTAATTTTCGAGAAAAAGTGATATAACAGAGGCAAAGAAGGTGAGCGCTATGTTGCACAACGAAGCTCGAAAATTGATTCTGGAAGGATACGATAAGGGGTATCAGCGTAAAGGAACTGGCAAAGTGCTTTTCTGTAAACACCTGTTCGATCTATCGTTTGCTGAAGCGTCGGAACGAAACAGGAAGCTACGAAACTCAGACGAATCTCCGTGGAAAGAAGCCCAAATTGTCAGATGCAGATCATCAGCACATCCTTTCACTTCTGGAGAAACAGTCGGATATCACTTGTCTGGAGATCATTGAAATGTTGAATTTGCCTGTCAGCATTGATACAGTCTGGCGTTTTCTTCAGAAAGCAGGATACCGCCGAAAGAAGAAGCCTTTTCATGCCAGTGAACAGGAGCGTCCCTGATGTGGCGCAGAAGAGAAAAGACTGGAACGGCCTTATATCTGGGTTCAGTGCAAGTGACCTTGTATTTCTGGATAAAAGTGGTTGCAATATAGATATGACAAGGCGGTATGCCTATTCGCTTGGTGGAAGCAGAGCCGTTGACTCTACTCCGCTTTCCAAGCCGAAGAATACGACTATTCTGTCATCTATCCAGTTAAACGGGACATTATACTATAAGACTTTCTCAGGTGGGACGACTGTAGAGAGGTTTAAGCAGTTTCTGGAAACTGATTTGCTTCCTCATCTGAACGGTAATTCTGTCCTCGTAATGGATAATATGAAATCGCACCATGCAAAGGCAGTGAAAGAGTTACTGGACAGTTCCCGTGTTCGATACATTTATCTTCCACCGCATAGTCCCGATCTGAATCCCATTGAAAAACTCTGGTCGAAGGTGAAGGCTTTCCTGCGTAAATTCAAGGCACGAACGCTCGATGATATTCCAAATGCAATCCAACATGCTTTTCAGCGAGACCATCCCAATAATTGTGTAAACCTCCGGAGAGGTGTAAAATAGAAGCATCAGGATGGAGGAAAAAGATGTGTCCCGAAAGAATCGAAGCCCGGAAGAAAAAGCCCGTAGAGCAAAAATCCGTGAACTGCTGCAGATGGCAAATATCGACAGCATGGACGACATCCAAAACTTGTTCAAGGAAACCATTGCCGAATTCATGGAGAATGGTCTGGAGGCCGAATTGGATGAGGATCTTGGCTACAGCAAATACGACTACAAGAACAAAGCTACGGACAACAGCCGGAACGGCCACAGCAGCAAAAATCTGCGGACCAGTTTCGGCGATGTCGAGGTTTCTGTTCTCCGTGACCGGAAAGGGGAGTTTGAACCGCAGCTTCTGAAAAAGAACCAGACCAGCATCAGTCAGGATATCGAAGAGAAGATACTGTCCATGTATGCGAAAGGCATGACGACCGGTGACATTGAGGCGCATATTCAGGATATCTACGGGCTGTCTGTGTCTGACACTACGGTAATAAGCCGGATCACGGATAAGATCCTGCCTGTGGCGAAAGAATGGCAGCAGCGGCCTCTGGAATCGATCTATGCCGTAGTTTTTCTGGATGCGATCCACTACCATGTCCGCAGCGAAGGGCAGATCGTAAAGAAAGCAGTATACATTGCTATCGGCCTTGATCTGGACGGCCGCAAAGATGTTCTGGGCATGTGGGTCGGCGAGAATGAGAGCGCAAAGTTCTGGGCGACCGTACTGAATGGTCTGAGAAATCGGGGCGTAGAGGATATTTTTATCGCGTGTACAGACAATTTGAATGGTTTCGATACAGCCATCCATGCAGTGTTCCCGGAAATGGAGATTCAGAACTGCATGATTCACCAGCTGCGGAATTCCAGCAAATACGTTTCTTACAAAGACCTGAAGGCTCTCACGTCCGATCTGAAAGCCGTGTATGCAGCAGTGGACGAACAGGCTGCTCTGGACGCTTTGGAGACTTTTGCGCAGAATTGGGACAATAAATATCCCAAGATCGCAAAATCGTGGCAGGAAAACTGGACGAACCTCAGCACCTACTTCAAATATCCTCAGGAAGTCCGCCGTCTGATCTATACCACGAACACGATCGAGGGCTTTAACCGGCAGCTGCGGAAGGTTACAAAATCCAAGAGCGTTTTCCAGACAGACGACAGTCTGCTGAAAATGCTGTATCTGGCGATGATGGATATTACGAAAAAGTGGACAGGTCGGCGGCAGGACTAGAGCCGCATCCATGCGCAGTTGTCCATCTATTTCGCTGAGCGTATGCCGGATTAACACCTGCTGCGGAGGAATGTCAAGGGTATATGAACGGCTTCGCCACCCTTGACATTCCCCCTTGCCGGCGTTATATTGTTATTAAGGCGACAGCCGGATTCGCCGTCTGCCGCCTCATATTAAAATTGCTCTTGTTTTATAGCTGTCTGGACTTTACACAAAATTTGGGA
>OGQT01001251.1_pt1 | contig 20765 bp, 18 predicted proteins | sample 1553261 | NCBI WGS metagenome assembly OGQT01 (sample SAMEA2579992, study PRJEB22360) | human gut metagenome | biome: human gut; feature: human-associated habitat; material: faeces | place: Denmark | collected 2008/2010
AAATATATGTTATCAGGTTAATGATGAGGATGGCGACAAAGAAATCTTACGCAATGTCAATTTGAAAATAGATGACCATTTTGTTGTGATCACAGGACCAAATGGCGGGGGCAAATCAACACTTGCCAAAATGATCGCAGGCATTGTACGGCCAACTTCGGGTAAGATACTGTTAGATGGGGAAGATATTACGGAATTGTCCATTACAGAACGTGCAAAAAAGGGAATCAGCTTTGCATTTCAGCAGCCCGTCCGTTTTAAGGGACTGACTGTTATGGATCTGATCCGTCTTGCAGCAGGCAAAGAGATTTCTGTGTCGGATGCATGTAACTATTTATCAGAAGTTGGTCTGTGTGCAAAAGAATATATTAACAGAGAGCTCAACGACAGTTTATCCGGTGGAGAGATGAAGAGAATTGAGATTGCGATGATCCTTGCCCGCGGTACAAAATTCTCTATCTTTGATGAACCGGAAGCAGGGATCGATCTTTGGAGTTTTCAGAATCTGATCCAGGTATTTGAAAAAATGTATCAAAAGATTCAGGGAAATATTTTGATCATTTCCCATCAGGAACGTATTTTAGCTGATCAACTGATCGTGATCGCAGATGGTACGGTAAAAGAAATTGGCAGCAGAGAAGAAGTCATGCCTAAGCTGCTTGGGCAGCCTGTCGCCTGTCCGACTCTGACCGGCAAGATGGAACAATAGGAATGGAGGGAAAGATACAATGGATTCGATCGAAAAGAATTTACTTGAACAGGTGGCAGATATCCATGGTGTACCGGAAGGTGCCTATAATATCCGTTCCAACGGTTCGTTAGCCGGTAGAAATACAACGGCAAATATTGATATTGTGACAAAAGAAGACAAACCGGGAATTGATATCATCATCAAACCGGGTACGACAAATGAAAGTGTACACATTCCGGTTGTGTTAAGTGAATCAGGTTTAAAGGACCTGGTCTATAATGATTTTTATATCGGTGAGAATGCAGATGTTACGATCGTAGCAGGATGTGGTATTCATAATTGTGGAGTGGATACATCGGAACATGACGGTATTCATACGTTCCATGTAGGAAAAAATGCCAACGTGCGTTACGAGGAAAAGCATTACGGAGAGGGAAACGGAACGGGACAGCGGATTCTGAACCCGGTGACAAATATTGAAATCGGAGAAAATTCCGTTTTTACGCTGGATACCGTACAGATTAAGGGCGTTGACTCAACAATTCGTACGACGAATGTTGTGATGGATGCAAACTCCAAACTGTTCGTGCTCGAACGTCTGATGACAGACGGTGACCAGAAGGCAGAGTCGGATATTGAAGTATGTATGAACGGAAGCGGTTCTTCCGCACAGATTATTTCACGTTCTGTCGGAAAGGGCAATTCCTCCCAGGTCTTCCATCCGAAGGCAGTCGGCAAAAACAAATGCCACGCCCATATCCAGTGCGATTCTATCATCATGGATCACGCCCAGGTCGGATCTATTCCGGAGATCCAGGCAAAACATGTGGATGCGGCAATCATCCACGAGGCAGCAATCGGACGGATCAATGACGAGCAGCTGTTGAAACTCAGAACGCTCGGCATGACGGAAGCGGAGGCGGAAAATGTCATTATTGAAAACTTCCTGAGCTGAAGAAAAAAAGAAAACAAGAGAACAAAAAAAGAGGCATTTCCAGTCTGCATAGATGGAGATGCCTCTTTTTGTGCATTTTTCACAAAAGCAGGTAGTAAATTTTACTAAAATAAAAAGTAAAATATTTTGACTTTTAACATATGATAATTTACATACGGGGCGGTCTATTTCCCGACAGCCCCTTTTCTTTTTGTCCGGAAAAAAACTTGTAAATAAGACGCGAGTGTGCAAAAATAGACATGAAACAGATGCGGAGGCATCCTGAAAAAAAGAGGAGAACAACATGGAAAAACAGAAAAAAATAGCGCTGATTAACGATCTGACAGGCTTTGGCCGGTGCTCGACGGCTGTGATGGCGCCGATCGTGTCGGCGATGAAGATTCAGGCGGTGGCAGTTCCGACCGCAATTCTCTCGGCACATACGCAGTTTCCGACGTATTACTTTGATGATTATACCGACCGGATGAAGGAGTACATTCAGACCTATAAGGATCTGAAGCTCGATTTCGATGCGATCTCGACCGGCTTTTTAGGATCGGAACAGCAGGTGGATATTGTGCTTGATTTTATCCGCCATTTCAAGACGGACCGCAACTTTGTCATCGTCGATCCGGTCATGGGAGACTATGGAAAGCTGTATCGGACGTACACGAAAGAGATGTGCGACAAGATGAAAGAGCTGGTTCACTACGCGGATATCATCACGCCGAACCTGACAGAACTCTGTACACTGCTCGATGCGCCGTATCCGGAGAACGGGGCTTCGATTGAGGAGCTGAAAGAAATGTGCGGAAAACTGGCGGAACGGGGACCGAAACATATTGTTGTGACGGGTATCCACTTTAACCAGACACAGATTGCCAACTTTATCTATAACAAAGGCGAGGATTTCCAGATCGTCATGGTAGACCGCATCGGCGGCGACCGGAGCGGTACGGGAGATGTCATTGCGGCAATTATCGCAGGCATGTATCTGAACGGCCGCAGCCTGTACGAGTCGGTGAAAAAGGCGGCGGATTACGTATCGAAATGCATCCGCTACTGCGAAGAAAACGAAGTGCCGAGCTACTGGGGACTCTGCTTTGAAATGTTTATGAAGGACTTAACGGAGGAAGCGTAATGTATTTATATACTGTAACCGGAGCCGTCGGCGAGGAAGGGTATCTCGACCTTGCAAAGAGCGGCGATCTTACCGGAAAAAATGTCTATGTCAACATGACAAACAAATGCCCGTGCAGCTGTGTGTTCTGTCTGCGCCAGACGAAACAGCAGCAGGAGGGAAATACACTGTGGTTAAAAGAGGGCGAGCCATCCGTTGAGACGATGCTGGAGCTGTTCGCACAGTACGATCTGAACGTGATCAATGAACTGGTCTTCTGCGGCTTCGGAGAACCGCTTGAGCGGCTTGAGGATGTCTGTCGGGTGATCGATTCCTTAAAAGAAACGTATCCGAACCTGAAAGTGCGTCTGAATACGATCGGTCTTGCCAACCTGATCTATGGAAGAGATGTCACCCCGGAATTAAAGGGAAGATTCGATACCGTCTCGATTTCCTTAAACGCGCCGGATGAAAAGGAATTTCTGGAGCTCACGCGGTCGAAATTCGGCATCCAGTCGTACGAGGCGATCAAGGAGTTTGCGGTTCTTTCCAAACAGTATGTGCCGAATGTTGTGATGACGGTTGTCGAGAAAGTCATGCCAGAGGAGAAAATTCAGAAGTGCCAGGAGATCTGCGATACCTTAGGAGTTACTTTACGTGTCCGCCCGTTTGAAAATTGAGAGACCCGCAATCTTTCGCTTGTATTTGAACGATATAACGCCTATAATGGGAAGGAAAAACAAAAGAGAGGGAGAGACGTATGAACGAGTCTAATGGAGTCATCCGCGATGCGAGAAAGCTCGGCATTCCTAAAATGCTGATTCTCGGATTGCAGCACATGTTTGCCATGTTCGGTGCAACCATTCTGGTGCCGATTCTGGTAAACAGCTACTTTGTAGACGCATGCGGCGAGGGGCCGTCCCGCGGTCTTACCGTATCCGTCACACTGTTCTGCGCCGGCTTTGGAACCCTGCTGTTCCATCTGTGCGCGAAATTTAAAGTACCGGCATTTCTTGGTTCTTCGTTTGCATTCTTAAGCGGTTTCGCCGCTGTTGCAAACCTGAATACCGGAAAATATGCCAGCATGAGTGTCAACGACAAGGCAGCCTATGCCTGCGGAGGTATTGTGGTAGCAGGTCTTCTGTACCTGATTTTTGCCTTGATCATCCGCATGGTCGGCGTCAAACGCGTGATGCGCTACCTGCCGCCGGTTGTCACAGGTCCGGTTATCATCTGCATTGGCCTCAGCCTTGCTGGTTCCGCCATTAATAATGCTTCGACGAACTGGTTCCTGGCACTGGTTGCGCTGGCAGTCATCATCATTTTCAACATCTGGGGAAAAGGAATGTTCAAAATCATTCCGATTCTGATGGGCGTTGTGATTGCCTACGCTGTGGCAGTTGTCCTGAATGCACTCGGCATCAAAAATCCGGACGGATCCGTGATCATCAACTTTGTGCCGGTTGCACAGGCAGGCATAGTCGGACTTCCGCCGCTGCAGCTCTGCAAATTCGATCTGACCAGCATTATGATCATGGCACCGATCGCGATCGCGACCATGATGGAGCATGTCGGCGATATGTCGGCGATCTCTGCAACCGTAGGAGAGAACTTCCTTTCTGATCCGGGCCTGCACAGAACCCTGCTCGGTGATGGTCTTGCAACCGCAATGGCAGGTTTCATCGGCGGACCGGCCAACACGACGTACGGCGAGAACACCGGCGTTCTGGAATTGAGCCGCGTACATGACCCGAGAGTCATCCGTATTGCCGCAGTCTTTGCGATTATCGTCAGCTTCATTCCGAAGGTATCGGCACTCATCAGCACCATGCCGTCCTCCATCATCGGAGGCGTCAGCTTCATGCTGTACGGTATGATTTCTGCCATCGGTGTGCGCAACGTGGTAGAGAATAAAGTAGACCTGACCAAATCGAGAAACCTGATCATCGCGGGCGTCATCTTTGTCTGCGGACTGGGCTTCAGCAACGGTCTCTCCTTTACGATCGGCGGAACGACCGTCACCCTGACTGCACTTGCCATTGCAGCCATCGCAGGAATCCTGCTGAACATGATTCTGCCGGGCAATGATTACGAATTCGGCGTAAACGAGTCCGGGGACGAGAACAGAGGAATCCACGCATAAAGAAAAATGCAAAAGAAAATCCGTTTTTTCTGCATCTGTATTCTGCACAAAGGAATGTGCAGAAACAGAGGGGAAAAAGCGGATTTTCTTTGCATTTCGGTACGGGCAAGTGCATACTGGAGAGTAAGAAGATGTAAGGCTGGTAAAAAAATGACACACGAAAGATCGAAAAAGGGGATGATGGGACAGGTCGTCGGATCCTTATATTACCTGGATCCAACGGTGATTCCGCGGCTGAAAAGTCTGCGAAGCGGTGACGATCCGGTGTTTTCGTTTGGTGTTTTATTTTACGCGCTCAAACGCAATCCGCGGAGAGTGGTTCAGCACGTAGATGATGCCGCGCCGTTCAAATCCGTTTTTCTGGATCAGATGCTGCATGATTTGATTGTCCGCATGCGTATCGACGCGCAGGTGCGGGATCTGTGCCCAGCAGTAATCGACGATCTGGGAGAAAAATCCGTGGATTGTTCCGTCTGAGGCAACCTGGTGGATCGTGCCATACGGCGCATCGGAGAGCCAGGAGCCATTGTCGATCTGCAGATACGTCGGATCCTCACCGATGATGAAGGCAAACGCGCCGTGCAGCGTGCCGTTTTCTTCCAGGACAAAAAGCTGTTTGTCACGGATTCTGTTGTGAATCAGCTCCTCCGGCGGAAAATGGTTTCCCCACTGATTCGGATTTCCGGTTTCCTGCATAAAAGAGCGGGCGTACGCATAGATTGACATGATCGAAGTAAAATCCTCCGGGACGGCAAGTCGTATCATGATAAAAATTCTCCTTTTAGTTCAAAATAAGCAGTTTTATTGTAGCACAGCGGACGATGAAGCACAAGAAAGAGAAAACAGGATTTGACTTTTTGAAAAAGCCCATGTACAATACAGTTAGTTACGACTAACTAAAGCGACCAAAACCACAACAAAACGATTTCTGCCGGTCCTGGATGGGCCGGTTCCGTATCAAATTGTCAGAAAGGAAAGAATATGAAACAAAATCGAAAACGAAAAGAGACGGCGGGCATGAATTTTCTCCGCTATCTCGGCCCGGGACTTTTTGTCACGGTCGGTTTTATCGACCCGGGAAACTGGGCATCCAACATTGCCGCCGGATCGGGTTACGGCTACGAGCTTCTGTGGATGGTCACCCTGTCCACAATCATGCTGATTTTTCTGCAGCACAATGCGGCGCATCTCGGCATTGTCACGGGAAAGTGCCTCTCGGAGGCGGCGAGCTTCTATCTGCCTGCGTGGCTGAAAAACACGATTCTTGCGACGGCGATGATGGCAGCGGTGGCGACCGCAATGGCGGAGATCCTCGGCGGTGCGATTGCACTCCAGATGCTGTTCGGCATTCCGATCAAGCTCGGCAGCATGATGATTCTCGTGCTGGTTCTGATCTGTGAGTTTACAAGTGCTTACAAACGGATTGAAAAACTGATCATTGTGTTTGTCTCGCTGATCGGCTTTTCGTTCCTCTTTGAGGTCTGGATCGCCGATATCGACTGGGCGCAGGCGGCTGTCGGCTGGGTAAAACCGTCGTTTCCAGAGCACTCAATGCCGGTCATCTTAAGCGTCCTCGGTGCGGTCGTCATGCCGCACAACCTGTTTCTCCACTCGGAAATTATTCAGAGCCGCCAGTGGAATCTTGAGGATGATGAGGTGATTGCGCGCCAGTTAAAGTATGAGTTCAAAGACACCCTGTTTTCCATGATCATCGGATGGGCCATCAACAGTGCAATGATCCTGATGGCGGCCGCAACGTTTTTCCAGCCGCAGAATGCAAAGCAGGTGGATGATCTCGCAACGGCGGGAAAGATGCTGACACCGCTCCTTGGAAATGCCGCATCGGTGATTTTTGCAGCAGCGCTTCTGCTCGCCGGAATTTCATCGAGCATCACCGCGGGAATGGCGGGCGGAACGATTTTTTCGGGGATTTTTAAAAAGCCGTATGAGATCAAGAGTAAGGAGACACGCTGGGGAATCCTTCTTACCATGATCCCGGCCGCAGCGGTCATTCTTCTGATTGATTCCCCGTTCCAGGGCCTTCTCTATTCACAGATGTTCCTTGGAATGCAGCTCCCGATTACGGTATTTACACAGATTTATCTGACGTCCTCGAAAAAAGTCATGGGAAAATACGCGAACAGTCTGCAGCTGAAAATTGCCCTGTTTGCGATTGCGGTGATTGTGACACTGCTGAATATCGCGCTGCTGTTTGTACAGTAAAAAGAATGAGAAATAAAAAAAGGAAGTCCGCTGCGCTGATCCCTGAAAAAGAGATCGGCGCAGCGGACTTCTTCTATTATAATATGCTCTCCATGCAGGCATCGACAAAGTCCTGCAGAAGCGGAGAGAGTTTCCGCCCCTTTTTCCAGATCACGGCGATCTGCGTTTCCAGGTCGCTTTCTGCGAGCGGCTGGATGCGGAGTCCCTGGCAGAGAGAGCTCATGGACTGCGGGAAAATGGCAGTGGCAAGGCCTTCCTTTGCCCAGAGCATCGCGCCGCGGGGATCGTCGCAGACGCAGAAAAGATCGGGCTCCATGCCGCGCGAGTGGAACGCATCCATGATGAGCGCCTCATACCGGCGGTAGATGATGAGCGGAATATTCAAAAGATCCGAGAGCTTTAGCGATCCGTTCTTCTCGGGAAGCATATCTTTTGAAGAAACGGCAATCATAGGTTCAGAGCTTAAAATTTTATAGTCGACATCGTCGAGCCGCAGCGGCGTGCGGGCGATGGAAATGTCGATGATGCCGTCCATCAGATAGCGGTACAGCGTGTAGGTGATGCCGTCGTGCACCTCGAAGTTGACATCGGGATTGCGGCGGGAAAAAAGCGAGACGCACGGCATGATCGTCGCAACGGTGGTCGGCGTGATGCCGAGGCGCAGAACCCGCTTTTTGCCGACCTTTGCGACCTCAAGCTCCGTCGATTTCACGTACTCGAGCAGGTTGGCGGAGCGGTCGTACAGCAGTTTTCCGGCTTCGGTCAGGCGGACGCCCTGGCGGGTGCGTTCAAATAAAGTGACATTCAGTTCGGCTTCCAGCTGCTTTAACTGATAACTGAGCGGCGGCTGGGACATATTAAGGCGGCGGGCGGCCTCGTGAATGCTTTCGGTTTCGGCGATGACGCGGAAATATTCAAGCTGGCGCAGTTCCATAAGAGACTTCCTTTCGTGAAATTATCTATGATATTAAAATTGTATCACTAAGCTATAAAAACAATACTATTCGTATTAATCATATGAGATTATACTGTCAATGTCAAGAAACAAAGAAATGGAGAGTGAAAAAGAAGATGAAAAGTCTTGGAGTCTACTTGAAGCACTACAAAAAAGAGAGCATCATCGCTCCTTTGTTCAAGCTTCTGGAAGTTGTCTTCGACCTTCTGGTGCCGATGGTTGTTGCCCAGATCATCGATGTGGGTATCGCAGGCAATAACCGTCCGTACATCGTCAGCCGTTTTGGAATCCTCGTTCTGATGGCGGCAGTCGGACTTTGCTGCAGCTTCACCGCGCAGTATTTCGCGGCAAAAGCGAGCGTCGGCTGTGCAACCGAGCTTCGCCAGGCGGTCTTTGACCACATCCAGGCTCTGTCCTTTACGGAGCTGGATACCATTGGAACCGATACGCTGATCACCCGTCTGATCAACGATATCAACCAGGTGCAGAACGGAATCAACATGGGTCTGCGTCTGCTGCTGCGGAGTCCGTTTATCGTATTCGGTTCCGTTGTGATGGCATTTACCGTCAACGTAAAATGTGCCATCGTATTCCTGGTTACTATTCCGATCCTGTTCGTTGCCGTATTCGGCATTATGCTGGTCAGCATCCCGCTGTTCAAAAAGGTACAGGCGGCACTCGACCGCGTCACCGGAATGACAAGAGAAAATCTGAACGGTGTCCGTGTCATCCGTGCGTTCTGCCGTGAGGAGCAGTCTGTTGCCGATTTCGAAAAGAGCAACGATGAGCTGACTTGTCTGAACGAGTTTGTCGGAAAAATTTCCGCACTGTTAAATCCGCTGACCTATGTCCTCATCAACATCGCAGCCGTTGTCCTGATCTGGCAGGCAGGCCTTCAGGTCAACATCGGCAGTATGCAGCAGGGACAGGTTGTCGCACTTTACAACTACATGCTGCAGATCATCGTGGAGCTGATCAAACTGGCATCACTCATCATCACCTTAAACAAATCCGTTGCCTGTGCAGAGCGTGTCTCCGGCGTACTGGCGGTTCCGACAACCATGAACTACCCGGCAAAAGGCGGCGCTGCAAAGAAAGTAACTGGCGATGCAGCTGTTACATTTAAAAATGTCAGCTTCACCTATGCAGGAGCCGGTGCAGAGAGCTTATCGGATATCAGCTTTACCGCAAAACGCGGCCAGACCATCGGAATCATCGGCGGTACCGGAAGCGGAAAATCGACGCTGGTCAGCCTGATTTCCCGTTTCTACGATGCGACCAGCGGTGACGTCATGGTAGACGGCGAGAATGTAAAGAATTACACGAAAGAAGAGCTCTGCAATAAAGTTGGTGTTGTTCAGCAGAGAGCAGTGCTCTTTAAAGGCAGCATCCGCGACAATATGAAGTGGGGCAAAGAGGACGCCACCGATGCAGAAATCTGGGAGGCGCTCACCACAGCCCAGGCGAAAGAAGTCGTAGAAGGCAAACAGGATCAGCTCGATTTTATGCTGGAGCAGAACGGAAAGAACCTCTCCGGCGGACAGAAACAGCGTCTTTCTATTGCGCGTGCGCTGGTAAAAAAACCGGAAATCCTGATTCTGGACGACAGTTCGAGTGCGCTTGACTTTGCAACGGATGCAAAACTCCGCAAAGCCGTCCACAATCTCGAAGGAAACACGACAACCTTCCTCGTATCCCAGCGAATCGCCGGCATCCGTCAGGCAGACCAGATCCTCGTTCTTGGAAATGGTACGCTCGAAGGAAACGGCACACACGACGAGCTGATGAAAACCTGCGAGGTTTACCGCGAGATTTACTTCTCCCAGTTCCCGGAAGAGCGTGCAGCTTATAACAACGAAAGCGGGGTGATCGCATGAAAAAGACAGAAAACAAGTCCGGAAAAAGCGGCATGCAGGTCATGAAAAAGCTGATGGCGTTTATCGGAAATTATAAAATTTTCTTAGGCCTTAGTATTGTCCTGGCTGCGGTTACCGTTATTTTACAGCTTTATATTCCGATCCTGTTCGGCGATGCGATCGATGAGGTCGTTGCAGCCCACCAGGTCAATTTCCCGGAGATGTGGTTTTATCTGAAACGAATCGTATTCTTTACCCTCGTTTCCGCACTTTCCGCATGGATCATGAACCTGATCAACAACCGTATGACGTACCGCATCGTGCGCGACCTTCGTTCCCAGGCGATCCGTCATATCCAGGTGCTGCCGCTGTCCTATCTGGATCAGCACAGCTCCGGAGACATCGTAAGCCGTGTTATCGCAGATACCGATATCTTATCGGACGGTCTTCTGCTTGGCTTTACGCAGCTGTTCTCCGGCATCGTAACCATTATTGTGACACTGTTTTTCATGTTCTCGAAGAACGTATGGATCACCCTTCTTGTGATCTGCCTGACACCTCTCAGCTTCTTCGTGGCAAAATTTATTTCCGGCCGCTCGTTCAAAATGTTCCAGAAACAGAGTGAGACGAGAGGAAAACAGACCGCACTCATCGATGAGATGATCGGAAACCAGAAAGTAGTCAAAGCGTTCGGCTATGAGGAAAAAGCTTCCGAGCGTTTTGCAGAGATCAACAAAGATCTGCAGAAATACAGCCAGCAGGCCGTGTTCTACAGTTCATTAACGAACCCGTCCACCCGTTTTGTCAACAACGTGATCTATGCCGGTGTTGCCCTTGTGGGAGCTTTCATGATCCCGGGCGGCGCGCTGACCGTCGGCGGACTTTCCGTTCTGCTGTCGTACGCAAACCAGTATATGAAACCGTTCAATGATATCAGTTCCGTTATCACCGAGATGCAGAACGCGCTTGCCTGCGCAGGCCGTATCTTTGCTCTTCTGGAAGAGAAAGAGGAGAGTGCAGACCCGGCCGGAACGATCGATACCGTGACGGGAAATGTGACGATCGATGATGTAGCATTTAGTTATGACAAAGAGAAAAAACTGATCGAGAACTTTAATCTTGACGTACAGCCGGGCATGCGTGTTGCCATTGTCGGCCCGACCGGATGCGGAAAGACGACGTTTATCAACCTGCTGATGCGCTTCTATGATGTCGATGCCGGAAAGATCTGCATCGACGGAAAGCCGATCGACGAACTGTCCCGCCATGCGCTCCGCAGCTGCTTTGGTATGGTGCTGCAGGATACCTGGATCAAACAGGGAACCGTGCGCGACAACATCAGCTTCGGAAAGCCGGATGCGACGGAAGAGGAGATCATCAATGCGGCCAAAGAGGCACACAGCTGGGAGTTTATCAAGCGTCTGCCGAAGGGACTTGACACGGTTCTCAGCGAAGACAGCATCAGCCAGGGGCAGAAACAGCTTCTTTGTATCACCCGTGTCATGCTCTGCCTGCCGCCGATGCTGATCCTCGACGAGGCGACCTCCAGCATCGATACCCGTACTGAACTGCAGGTTCAGGAGGCGTTTGACAAGCTGATGCAGGGCAGAACGAGTTTCGTCGTTGCCCACCGTCTGTCCACGATCCGCAACGCTTCGCTGATCCTCGTCATGAAAGACGGAAAGATTATCGAGCAGGGACGCCATGAGGAGCTTCTTGAGAAGAAAGGCTTCTACTACAATCTGTACAACAGCCAGTTCCAGGCGTCATAAAAGATATTTGGAAAAGAGAACAGCAGATCTGTGCCGCGCATGCGATTTTGAGGCGTGCGCGCGCAGATCTGCTGATTTTTTATATGTTTTTGCAATATTCCGAAAAAAATACGGCATGGGGTATTGACGAATCCTATTACAGGTGCTATAGTTTTACAAAAATAAAAAAAGACGTAGAAGTTTTTAGAAAATGTGCGGAGAGTCTTTGGAAATTTAATTTTCGAAAGGTGCACGACCGAAGAAGTAAAACTTTCAGGTGCTGGTTCTCTTCTTAAAACAAGAACGGACGGGAGACGGCGAGGACTAAAAACGGAGTGGTCTCTGGAGAAGCTCTTGAAAAGAGTGCCGAAGGTGCAATGCAGCGATGCAGAATCTCTCAGGCAAAAGGACAGAGTCAAAAAGATACAGAAGAAAAACAGCCGCGGAACAAAAAAGCGGTGCGCAGAAACGAAAAAATTCCGGAAGCGCGGTTTTTTGCTGTATTTTTCAATCAGAGCCATGTTCTGCAGGAAAAGTCCCGCAGGAGATGGTATTTTTTTTCTCAAAACGGTGCGGATGTGTGATTCACATCGTTCAGACCATACGTCGAATGGAAAGGGAGAAAAGAAAATGGATGCATTGAATCAGGCAATTGCGCAGATCAGTGATGTGCTCTGGAACAGCGTACTGCTGTTTCTGCTGGTAGGTACGGGAGTTTATTTCTCTGTTCGGACCCGCTTTGTACAGGTAAGAAAGTTTAAGACCGCGTGGAACCGCGTCTTCGGCGGTTTCTCGTTAAAGGGTAAGAAGGCCGGAAAAGATGGCATGACTTCCTTCCAGGCGCTTGCAACAGCGATCGCCGCACAGGTCGGAACCGGAAACATCGCAGGATGTGCGACCGCACTCGTATCCGGCGGTCCGGGAGCCATCTTCTGGATGTGGCTTGCTGCGTTCTTCGGCATGGCAACGATCTACGGCGAGGCGTATCTCGCGCAGATCTCCAAACGCCGCGATGAGAGCGGAGAAGTCATCGGAGGACCGGTTTACTACATTACCCACGCATTCAAGGGAACGTTTGGAAAAGCACTGGCAGGCTTCTTTGCCGTAGCCGTTATTCTGGCACTTGGCTTTATGGGAAATATGGTACAGTCGAACTCCATCAGTGATGCGTTCTATACCGCATTTTCCGTACCGAAATGGGTGATGGGTGTGATTGTAGCCGTTCTCGCCGCATTCATTTTCATCGGAGGTATCTCCCGTATCGCATCCTTCACCGAAAAAGTTGTTCCGGTGATGGCAGCACTGTATCTCGTCGGAGCCCTTGTTGTTATTCTGATCAACATCCAGCATGTGCCGTCAGCGATTGCTTCGATCTTTATCTGTGCATTCCGTCCGGACGCCGTATTTGGTGCAGCAGCCGGTATTACCGTGCGGAAAGCCATGCGTTACGGTGTTGCCCGAGGCCTCTTCTCTAATGAAGCCGGTATGGGTTCCACCCCGCATGCCCATGCGATTGCCGATGTCGAGAACCCGGAGGATCAGGGTGAAGTAGCGATGATCGGTGTCTTTATTGATACCTTCGTTGTCCTGACCATGACCGCTCTCGTTATTCTTTCTTCCGGCGTTCTGGAAGAGATGATGAGTACCGGTGTTAAAGGAACACCGGTCGCACAGGCGGCATTCCGAACCGGCCTCAAAGGCTTCGGACCGGCGTTCGTAGCGATCTGTCTTCTGTTCTTTGCATTCTCGACCATCGTCGGATGGTACTTCTTCGCAAGACAGAACGTACAGTATCTGTTCGGAAAGAAAGCAGTCGTTCCGTTCTCGCTGATCGTCGTTGTGTTCGTTTTCCTCGGCTCTCTGCTGAAAGTAGATCTCGTATGGAACCTGTCAGACCTCTTTAACGGCCTGATGGTAATTCCAAACCTCATGGCGTTGATCGTCCTCGCAGGAACCGTAGCAAAAGCGGCAAAAGGTGAAAAAGTAGAATTCTAATCATATATACAGAACGGGAAAAAGGAGGAAAGTCTGCTGATGCAGACTTTCCTCCTTTTTGCAATTATTCAGAGCCACATCTCGATTCCGCTGCGCTGCATCTCGATGTGGCTTCTCGCCATATAAAATTTCAAGAAGAACTGTTCGTTCATGCGAGCATGACTCACAGTTCTTCTTGAAATTTTGCATGGCTCTGAATAATTGCAAAAAGAAAGACCGGCAGGGGAGCTACCGATCTTTCAAGGGGAGTATAAATAATTAATAAGGGGTTATTAATTGTAAAAAAATTTATGAAGGGTAAATTCTTTTACAAAATTGATTATAATACAGATAACGGGAAAAAGCAACATCGAAATTCAAAAGTTGGAAAAAATTACCACAATTTGGAAAGCAGTGGTCCGAAAGCAGGAAAAACACTGTATTTTTGGGCTTGCATTCCCCACTTTGGAACAGATACCGTGGAAAAACAGGGTTCTGGATGCATAATCTGCGCGGAAAAAGCGATACTAAAGGATGTCGCAGGACAAAAAACATTCAGGAGGAAACGAGATTATGACCAGAAACAGCAAAAATGAATACAGCAAAAACGAGTACAGCAAGAACGGATACGAGAAAAGCGAATACAGCAAAAACCAGAAGAACAGCAGAGACTGCAATCATGTGAAAGACCGTGAGATGTCATCCTACGGTCAGCAGAACCGGGAGCAGGACGAGAAGGATGAGTATGAAAAATACTAAGTAAACCTTGGGATTCCGGCAGAAAAAAGCCGGCGGAGGGTCCCATACGGACTCTGCCGCCGGTTTCTGCATACATATAAAACAGGAGAGAAAGTCAGATCCGGAGAGGGGGACCAGGATATGGCAGGCATGACACTGCTGGCGGCAGACCAGCTGGACTGGTACGTGGGAAAACCGTGGGCGATGATCATCGATGTGCGGAACCGGCGGGAATACGAAAAAGGGCATGTGAAAGGAGCGGTGAATCTTCCCTATGACCATCTGCTCGAACGGGTCTGTCTGCCGCGGGACAAAATTCTTGTGATCTGCTGTGAGCGGGGTGCCGCGAGCATGGCGGAGGGAAAGCGGCTGGCGGAGAACGGATACGAGGTCAAAACGGTCATCGGCGGAATGCATGCATACCGCGGACGATATCTGGTGGCGGGAGAAGAGCTGTAAGGGGCGGCAATCCAACATTTCTTCTTGCCAAGCGGGAAAAGATACGGTAAGATGAAACAGAAAACAATACAAAACCAAACCACAAAATGAAAGAGAGATCACGATATGAAATACATGTTTGCATCTGATATTCACGGTTCTGCCTATTACTGCAGAAAAATGCTGGAAGCATATGAGAAGGAGGGGGCGCAGAGGATGCTTCTTCGAGGCAGAGGGCGCAAGCCGCCTGTTTCTGTTAGGCGACCTTCTCTATCACGGCCCGAGAAACGATCTTCCAAAAGAATACGCACCGAAACAGGTCATCGCCATGCTGAATGAGAAAAAACAGTACCTCACCAACGTGCGCGGAAACTGCGACGCAGAAGTAGATCAGATGGTACTGGAGTTCCCGGTGCTGGCAGATTACAGCATCCTGATCGAGGGAGGCCATACCTTCTATATGAGCCATGGCCACATCTACAATGAGCAGAATCTGCCGCCGCTGATGGATGGAGACATCTTCCTGTACGGCCATACCCACGTCCTGCGTGCCGAGAAAAAAGGCGCACACACCTTCCTGAACCCGGGTTCTGTATCTCTGCCGAAAGAGGGCAATATCCCGACCTATGCAATCCTCGAGGACGGCGTATTTACGATCAAAGGCTTTGACGGCACCGTCGTAAAACAGCTCACATTATAAGAGGGGACGGGAGAGTATGGAATTATATGAACTGATCGCCCCGTGCCACTTCGGCCTGGAGGCGGTGATGAAACGTGAAATCCTCGATCTCGGCTACGAAATCGAGCGCGTGGAGGATGGAAAAGTAACGTTTCTTGCAGATGCAGAGGGAATCGCCTACGCCAACCTGTTCCTTCGCACGACCGAGCGTATCCTGCTCAAAGTAGGACAGGTCCACGCCGAAACGTACGATGAACTCTTTGAAGCGACAAAAGCGCTCCCGTGGGAGAAATTTATCCCGAAAAACGGAAAGTTCTGGGTAACGAAGGCAAACTCCATCAAGAGTAAGCTCTTCAGCCCGTCCGATATCCAGTCGATCATGAAAAAAGCGATTGTCGAGCGATTGAAACAGGTCTACTACATGGAGTGGTTCCCGGAGGACGGTGCACAGTACCCGATCCGTGTTTCGATTTTAAAAGACGAGGTTACGATCGGACTCGATACCTCCGGCGTTTCCCTTCATAAGAGAGGCTACCGCAAGCTGACCGCGAAAGCGCCGATCACCGAGACCCTTGCCGCAGCACTTATCATGCTGACTCCGTGGAAGGGTGACCGGATTCTTGTCGATCCGTTCTGCGGAAGCGGTACGTTCCCGATCGAGGCGGCCATGATGGCGGCCGATATTGCACCGGGTCTCAACCGTTCTTTCCTTGCGGAGCAGTGGACGCACCTCGTGCCGAAAAAATGCTGGATGGATGCGGCGGAGGATGCACGCTACCGGATCCGGAACGATATTGAGACAGATATTCAGGGCTTTGATATCGACGGAGATGTCATCAAGAGTGCCAGAGAGAACGCAAAGCTGGCCGGTGTGGATCACCTGATCCATTTCCAGCAGCGTCCGGTTGCCGAGCTGTCGCACCCGAAAAAATACGGTTTTCTGATTACCAACCCGCCGTACGGTGAGCGCCTGGAGGACAAAAAAGATCTTCCGGCCCTGTATCAGACATTAGGAGAGCGGTACCGCGCTCTCGATTCCTGGTCGATGTATCTGATCACGAGCTACGAGGATGCCGAGCGGTATCTCGGCAAAAAGGCGGATAAAAACCGTAAAATTTACAATGGAATGCTGAAAACCTACTTTTACCAGTACGCGGGACCGAAGCCGCCGCGCCGGGAAAAAGAACAGAAATAATACAAATGGAGGAGCAATGCCGAATGATTTTTGGCGTTGCTCCTTTTTGATAACAAAAATTAAAAGAAAAAATTCAGAAAAGTTTAATATTTCCTTGAAATCACTGCACTACTGTGCTAAACTGTCCTCATGCGAAATTTTTTCATCAAGCGGAGGAAACCATGAACGGACAGGAGATCAGAGACAGGCTGCTGCATTCCTACGAGAGGAGCTACGATATCGTAAAGCCGTCCGAAGTAAACGGCCATACATACGATGCCTGTGCAAGCTACCACGAGAGCGGCGCAAAATACGTGCTCTCAAAGAAAGCAGAGCTGTGGAGGATCAGCTGTCATGAGCATGCGTATTTTAAAGCGGTGGAAGAACTGAACGACCAGGACGTCGAAACATTTCTGACGGACCTGACAGAATGGATAGAGCCAAAGGTGGTTCGCGAGGGGAAGGAAGTACCGGATACCGACCACATGTACACGCTGGTTACCGGTATTTTTTTTGCGGACAAACCGGTTGCGGACAGCGTAAAGAAGAAAATCCGAAAATATAAGTATTATAAAAATTACCGGTTTTCTTTGAGAGGCTACTGTCAGGTGCGGCTGCTCGTCTTTGATACGGCAGAACAGAAAGTGTTTGGAAACCGGGCGGCTTGGGAATTGGTAAAGGGATATGCTAAGATGTTCCGGTCTTAGTTATCTATAAATTTATTCTACCAAAAAGAGGGAGGAAAAAACAAATGAATAGTATTCTTGTACTGGTTGTCGGAATCGGCATTCTGATCGCCGGATACGTATTCTACGGAAAATGGCTTGCCGAGCAGTGGGGCGTTGATCCGAAACGGAAAACCCCTGCATTCACCGAGGAGGACGGTGTGGACTACGTTCCTGCCAAAGCTCCTGTCTTAATGGGACATCACTTCTCATCCATCGCAGGCGCAGGCCCGATCAACGGACCGATTCAGGCCGCTGTCTTTGGATGGGTTCCGGTTCTTTTGTGGGTACTCATCGGCGGTATCTTCTTTGGAGGCGTTCATGATTACGGCGCACTGTTTGCATCCCTGCGCCACAAAGGACAGTCCATCGGCGAGGTTATCGCAGACACCATGGGAAGTAAAGCGAAAAAACTCTTTATCGTCTTCGCTTACCTGACCCTGATTCTTGTTGTTGCAGCCTTCGGTTCCATCGTTGCCAATACCTTCAAGGCAACCTACACCGAGAGCGGCGCTGTCGATGTGGCAGCAAGTTCTGCAAATGCAACAACCGCTATGATTTCCATTCTGTTTATCGTACTTGCTGTTGTGTTCGGCTTCATGGTATACAGAAAAAATGTATCTCTTGGCGTTTCCACCATCGCAGGCGTTGCAGCTATCGTTGTCTGCGTTGTTGTTGGATTAAACTTCCATCCGATCTATCTCTCCGAGACAGCATGGATGGTAATCGTTGGTATCTATATCACCGTGGCTTCTGTTGCACCGGTCTGGATTCTGCTTCAGCCGCGTGACTACTTAAGCTCCTTCCTTCTGTACTTCATGATGATCGTAGCCGCTGTCGGTGTCATCGGAAGTGCTCTGATGGGCCATGCATCCCTGGATATCCCGGCATTCACCGGATTCAAAGATACGCTGGCTCCGACCGGAAGTTCTCTTGGATTTATGTTCCCGGCCCTGTTCGTAACCATCGCCTGTGGAGCAATTTCCGGATTCCATTCACTCGTTGGTTCAGGAACTACATCGAAACAGCTTGACAATGAGAAAAATGCCCGCCCGATCGCATACGGCGGTATGCTGATTGAGTGTGCACTTGCAATCGTATCTCTGTGTGCAGTCGGCTACATCTGGTCCAGATACGCAGACGGAACCACCGTTGTTCCGACCGCTGTATTTGCAACCGGTATCTCCGAGATGGTAGCAACCATTCCGGGACTTGGCGGATCGACCCACGTACTGTACTCTCTGCTGGTTCTGACTGTATCGGTATTCTGCCTGACTTCTCTGGATACCGCAACCCGTCTGGCAAGATACATGTTCCAGGAGTTCTGGCTTGAGCCGGGACAGACTTACAAAGAGGCAACCGGCTACAAAGCCGTTCTGACCAATCCGGTTGTATCAACCGTTATCACCGTAGTACTCGGCATCGGCCTTGGCCTGACCGGTTATTCCAAAATCTGGCCGCTGTTCGGTGCATCCAACCAGCTGCTGGCAGCCATCGGACTTCTTGCTGTTGCCACCTGGCTTGGAAAAGTCGGCAAAAACAACAAAATGTTCCTGTTCCCGATGGTATTCATGCTGATCGTAACCATTACATCCCTTGTACAGACCCTGATCGCAAACTTCAAGGGCCTTGGCGCAGGCGTTGGCATCGGCTGGTGCGTAGCACGTATCGTGCTGGCAGGCCTGCTTGTCATCCTGGCGCTGATCCTGGCTGTCGATGGATTCAAGACTCTGGCAAATCAGAAAAAAGCAAAATAATGTGTGATTACAAAAAAAGGCTCCCGGATAAAAACGGGGGTCTTTTTTTGTGACAGGGTTCTTGTGTTTGCGTCACACATACGGTATAATGATCGCAAGTTATTTCAGCGTGAAAGAAGGAAAACGGTTATGAAAAAAATTGTATTTGCAACAGGAAATGCCGGCAAAATGAAAGAAATCCGTGAAATCCTTGCGGATCTGCCGGTGGAAATTTATTCGATGAAAGAAGCCGGCATTTCGGTCGAGATCGATGAGAACGGCAAAACCTTTGAGGAGAATGCAAAAATCAAAGCACAGACCGTTGCCGGATGCACAGACGGCGACACGATCGTGCTGGCGGATGACTCCGGTCTGGAAGTGGATGCCTTAAACTGCGAGCCTGGTGTCTATTCGGCAAGATATATGGGAGAGGATACGTCCTACCGCATCAAAAATCAGAGCCTCGTTGACCGCCTGGAGGGCGTGCCGGTGGAAAAAAGAACGGCACGATTCGTCTGTGTGATTGCAGCCGCCTTCCCGGATGGAACAGTCTGTACCACCAAAGGAACGATCGAGGGAAAAATCGGTTACGAGGAACGCGGGGAGAACGGTTTTGGCTATGACCCGATTTTCTATCTGCCGGATATGAGCCGCACGACCGCAGAACTTTCTCCGGAAGAGAAAAACGCAGTCAGCCACAGAGGAAAAGCACTGGCGGCGATGAAAGAACAGATTGCATCATATTTGAAATAAGAAGAGGGAAGAGAATGAGTATGAAATTTCTGATAGTGAGCGATACCCATGGACGGATGTATAACCTCGAGGAGGCCATGGAACGTGAGGAGTTCGACGGCATGATCCACTGCGGTGACGTGGAAGGGATGGATGACCTGATCAAATCCAAGGTAAACGGCCCGTGCTATATGGTCATGGGAAATAATGACTGGTTTTCAAACCTCCCGGCGGAGATTCAGGTGAACATTGATGATTACCGTGCCTTTATCACACACGGTCATAACTACGGCGTATCGCTCGGCCTGGAGGGAATCTATGCGGAGGCGCTTTCCAGGGGTGTGGATATCGTACTGTTCGGCCATACGCACCGGCCGGTCGCAGAAAAGCGTGGAAATCTCTGGATTGTCAATCCGGGCAGCCTCACGTATCCGCGTCAGATGGGAAGAAAACCAAGCTATGCCATGCTGACGATCAATGAAGAGCATGAGCTTTCGGTGGAAATCAAGTATCTGGATTAAAAAACGGGTCGAAAAAGGGCGGAAAACAGCCCAAAATCGAATGAATTATCGCAACTAACATGACTATTCCAAAGAAAACAGGGTAGTACCGGAGCAGGTTCTGACTAATCCTTAAAAAGTTTGTCAAAAAAATACAATTTAGGTGTTGACAGATGAGAAAAGATATGATAAGATCTCTTTGTTGTCCGGTGAGAACAAAACAACACAAAAAACATTTTGAAAAAAATGAAAAAAAGTGTTGACAAACCGAAAACAATGTAATATAATGAATCTTGCGTCGAGCGCGAAAGGGTTAAACGCAAATCGGGAAACCTTGTTTACGGGGTGTGGCTCAGCTTGGCTAGAGCGCCTGGTTTGGGACCAGGAGGTCGCAGG
>OGQT01001260.1_pt1 | contig 20711 bp, 19 predicted proteins | sample 1553261 | NCBI WGS metagenome assembly OGQT01 (sample SAMEA2579992, study PRJEB22360) | human gut metagenome | biome: human gut; feature: human-associated habitat; material: faeces | place: Denmark | collected 2008/2010
CTTTGGCCAGAGGGAGTATCTTTAGAAGAAATGGTACGTTCCCAGCAGAAAAAAAAGACGGAAGCTGCCGCACAGAAACCGGCAGAAGAGACATCCGATGTGACAGAAGATGACCAAAACTTAAATGAGAATCGTGGTGTAGAAGAAATGGAAACAGAAACAGAAACAAAGAAAAAGGATTTTGAGGAGGTTCCGATCGAGGATCTGCCACAGAAACCAACACTTGCACAGGAGAGGGAAGAAGAGTTTGCTTTTGTAAGAAGAAAAACAGATCGCTCTTCCTGGAAAGGAAAAACCATACATATCCCACAGGTAGACACACCGGTGGATCTGGGAAAAGAGGAAAAACAGAATATCCCGCTTGTAGAACTGACCGATGAACAGAAAGCGATTTTTTCGTATTTTATGCCGGTGAAGGGCATGGAGGATCAGCTCTGCAAAGCGTTGACAGTTGCTTCGTCCCATCTGAAAAATAAGGAAACTGCATCGAGGGGGAATCTCGTAATTAAAGGCGGACAGGGAAGTGGAAAAACAACACTTATGAATATTATATCGGGTTTATATGAAATAGAAGAAAATAGAGTATTTATTAATGGGATAGATATAAATAAAATAAATAAATATAGTATATTTGATATATATGTTTATGGAATCGGATTCTTTTTTTAATAGAAAAGGAATTCGATTCCTTTTTCTTGTGGGATAAAAATGCAAAAAAATAAAAAAACATATTAACGGTGTAAATAAATTTTATTCATAGCATAGGAGGAATATATTATGACAACAGGAACATTACAAGAACGAATGATGACAATTTCACGGTATTTTACCAGAGAAAAATGGAAAAATGAAACAGGGATTTTTCAGTATCCACGAGGAAAAAGACGGACAGATGCTGTTGTAGAAGCACTAGAGATTGCATTTGAACCAACGGAATTCGAATTAAAAAAAGAGTTAAATTTGCGTGGTGATGATGTTGTTGGAAATGTATACATTGTTTCAGTTCCAGCAGAAGATACTTTTGGAGGATACTTCTATCTTGTGTTGACATGCACAGATCATGTTTTTGTAGTACAGAAGCTTCCTGAAAAAGCTACGGAAATGTTAAATTTGGTAGAAACTGAAGATACTCATGCAGCAGCCTCAGACAATTCTGCTACTTCCGATATGGTGGAAACCTCTGAATTATCAGAATCAGAAAAGACAGATATCGATTCAGTTAAAGTAGCAAACAAAAACTCTGAAGATGTTGTTGCATCAGCTTCAGAAGAAACTGAGAAAGTATCGGAAAATCTGGAAGTCTTGAAAAAAGAAGTTGAGGATGCGTTAAAAGATTCAGAGCCAGCTTCGGAAACAGCAATAGATACAAAAGAAGAACCAGATGTTGAAAAAGATTCAGAGACAGGCAAAACGACAGAGGAAAACTTTGATATTGAAGATAATGAAGAATCTAGCATTGAAGATGAACTCGATGTATTAGAAGATGAGCTGCCCTTATTGTAGAACTGAACTGTTGCATAAAAAAGTATTGAAAATAAAAAAAAGGACCGGAAAACCGGTTCTTTTTTTTTAAAATTTACACATATTAATTAGGAGAAAGCTTGCTACATAAGCCAGACATAAGTAGATGTAGTTATTTCATTGAAAAATTTTTAAAAAGATACTCTCCCTGCTCCTTTAATTTATTTTCGACCTTCGGACTCAGAGGGAGATAATTCTCATTTGAATTTTTCTTCTTTTTCGGCTCCCTTTTACCAAAAGAGTTAATGAATTCTTGGTTTTTTCGGAGTCGTATGATTGCAGAATTGAAAAGAATTTTAACTTCTTTTAAAGGAATATCTAAAATTTCCGCAACTTTTTCAAATGGCATGTTTTTATCTCCATCCAGATTTACTCGGGTAAAATAGACAAGTTTTTCTCGGTATGGAAGAATACGGTCTATCAGGTCGATCAAAAGTTCTTCTCTTTCTTTATTGAGGTAAGATTCCTCTGGACCGATGATACGGCCAGGCTGCTCACCAGCATCATCAATATTAACATAATGAGACTGCTCGATGTATTTGAGCGTAGATGTAACAATTTTCACGCTCATACCGGTTCTGGTTGCGATCATTTCCGGTGTATAAGAAATTCTACGTTGTTCGTAGAATTCTATAGCGTCTTTTATTTTTCGGTAATTCTGCATGTCGTAAGAATTGACATTATGCCAGGTGAACAAAATGAATTCCCGTATGGCTCCTCGGAAATACCGTACAAAAAAAGTTGTGGGTGTACCTTTCGTAGAATCATATTCTGCCACTTTATTCCAGTATACTTCATACAAATCAACTTCCACATCGTGGAATTGCTCACTCGTTGGCTTGTATGAACTCATCATTTTATGAGCTATTTTGAGCCCAAATAAACGAATATTTTGCCAGCCCCAATCGCGAAGCTGTTCTACCTGATTAATTTCTTTGTCTGATAGATTACCATTTAAGTAATCTTCTCTAAGCAATCTCAAAGCCGTTGCGACAAATGCATACTGGTTTACGAAATTATTTTTATCACCATAATAAATTTTTCCTTTCTTTTTCTCGTATTCAGCTTCTTTTTCTTTTTCAAATTCTTCTGATATTTTTTTAAAATCATCGTCTGTAGTGATTTCACTTTGATTGAGGTTTTTTTCTTCTTTTAACATGATATCTCCTTTTCTCTTGTTAAAACAATGTTATATGCTTTTGTGGATCGATATCCTCCTTTCTACTTTTTACCCCCACAATGTGTAATTTAACATTTTTTAAATGTTTCTACTTTTTACAAGAATGTCTCCACAAAAAGAGCATAATGGGGTGTATCTTAATATGTATAAATTTTTCTTCTTATCGAAGCTTTCTCATAAAAAAGTGGAGATATTTAAAAAATATTGAGAATTTACTGAAAGAATGTAAGATAGCGTTTCTCTTATAAAAATTCTAACTATACATATTAGGTGTATATTACAAATAACAGAAATCTTTCCTATGCAAGAAATAGGATAAGGGAAAGATATGTGTTGAAAAGAAAAACGTAAAGGAGAAAAAGATGGCTACCTATTTTTTTAACGATAAAGATAAAGTGGAAACAACAATGTACAGACAAGTTCTTGAGGATGCGAAGAAAGATTTGAATAACAAAGTATCAATAGAGATGGATCTTTATCCTAAAGCAGCAGAGATCGCAGAAGATTTGATCAAGCAATACAGTATAAACACGGGTCCATATTATTTGGATCATCATTTTTGGTATGAGAACATTCAGAACCCTGGTCCAATGCAGATTTATGTTTTTATAAGCGATGATAATCAGTACGTTATTTCGGTGGGAATCAATCGTGAGACATTAGAGACGAGCTGCACATATATGCATGAAACAAGTGATGGTCGTTATGTATATGATTTTGACAAAGAGCAATGGTACTTGGAAAAAGCATACGAAGATATGAGAAAAAGCCCAATAGACCTCGCGTTAGACGGCAAAAAAATAAAAACTGAAACAAAGCAACAGCTAAAAGAAATGGTTGTGGAAAGTTTAGGAGATCCAGCATCTTCTATATCAAGAAAAATAATAGGACTTATTAAAAAAGAGATTGACGATGTGTTCATGCCTATAGCTACAGTAAAAGAAAAAGGGAAACTTAAAGCGGACATTACAAAATTATACAACGTAGAAGAGGAAAAAGAATATATTGCCTTAATATCACCAGAAGGCTTTCAGGAAAGTGAGGAATGCTTTTTGACAGAAAGTGAAGATTGCGGATATTCCCCTTCGTTTTACACAGGGTCTGTATTGGTTTATAACGATGATACTTATTTTTTATGCCAGTGCGTATGTGTCAGAAAGGAGGCAGAATGGAAACCAACTGCATGTAATTGGGAAGAGGTCTGGATGGATGGAGTTGATCCAATTTATCAGGTTTTTATTAGAGCAATAGAAAAAACAGAAGATTCTGTCCATGCCATGAGGATGATACGATATCATTTCAACAAAATGGAAGAGGTTTATTATGATTACGAAGATGGAGAAGAGGTAGTAGTGCCTTTATCAGAGTCCGCGTATATTGCTTTTGATGTAGATGAGCATACATATAAGGCGCAGCTAAAAGGGCGCAGAAAAAAAATGACAATAAAGGAAAAAACTCTTTATGAGGAAACCGCATTTACTATGAAAAAAATTTGGACAGAGGGGGTTGTATAAATATGAGCCAATGTAATTTCTGCGGAAAAAGAGAGGATGACACTACGGTTGACTTTTTTGTTAGTAATGGTTCTACTATATGTTCTGAATGTGTAAAAAATTGTTGGGAACTAAAAAATAAAAAAACAGGAATCAAGAAAGTTATAGCACCAATCAGGAAAATGACTCCTAGAAAAATTAAATCATATTTAGATGAGTATGTCGTTGGACAAGAAGAAGCAAAGAAAACATTATCTATCGCCGTTTATAACCACTTAAAGGCTTTGAATAATCCAGATGTCAAGAAATCTAATGTTTTGTTATTAGGTCCATCAGGATGCGGAAAGACGTATTTAGTTGAGACATTATCCCATTTTGTAGATCTGCCATTTGCCATAGCCGATGCCACAACTTTAACGGAGGCTGGTTACGCTGGCGATGATGTGAGCAGCATCTTATTAAAACTGATTTATGCCGCAGGAGGAAATATCAAATTGGCAGAAAAGGGGATTGTCTACATTGATGAAATTGATAAAATTGCAAAGAAAACAATGGATAAAGACGTTTCCGGGGAGGGAGTACAGCAGGCTCTTCTAAAGATGATGGATGGAGACATCATAACAATTCCTGCAAATAAAGAAAGAGAAGCAATCACTATAAATACAGATAAGATTTTATTTATTTGTGGTGGTGCATTTAGTGAACTAACACAAAAGCATGAAAAAAAAGGAATTGGCTTTTCAGCTGACTTGATAACGGAAGAGAATCCCAAAATAACGGTTAAAGATCTTACGGATTACGGATTTAGTACCGAATTTTTAGGACGACTGCCAATTATCACATCAGTTAATCCAATAAACATCTCTATGCTGCGTCAAATTTTAACGGAGCCAAAAAATAGCTTAATATGGCAATACAAGCAGCTCTTAAAAATGGATAATGTGGAACTTGATTTTCGTGAAGATACATTAAATGCTATTGCAACAGAAGCTTATCAACATGGTAGCGGAGCGAGAGGCCTACGAAGTATCATGGAAAAGCGGATGCGAAATCTCATGTATGAAAGCCCAGATGAAGCAATTGACAGCTCACAAGTAATTCGAAAATGTCTGTAGTTTTTTCTATATTGCTTCGTATTAAATTTTGCATATTAGATAAGCAGATTATCAATAAAGGAGAGCTAAAGATGAATGTGGAAAACATTTTACGAGAAAATATAATCACGGATTGCATAAGGATTCCTATTATCGAGATGATAAACAAAAACGCTGACGAATTTGATAAGTACCTATCAATGGAGATTTCTGGTACGGAAGATTTAAAGATTTTAAATTATAATGCATTAAAAGCAGACAGCGATAAAATCTGTTTGGAAATTAAAGCAGATACATCTATCTTCCGAAAGAATTATCAAAAGCGTACCATGAATCCCGAAAAAAGAATACAGCTTTTTGAAGATACTGTGCTTGAAAAATTATCATCAGAAACAAATGACGATATTTATAACACTTGGATAGAATCGCTAGACGTGTTAGGGATTCCTCATACTGGTTTTTCTCTGAGAAAGAAAGAGGCTTAGTTGGCCTCTTTTTTTATATCTTAGACTCTCCTACTTCTTATAAATATTTTTCTTAATTTTTTAGGCTATAAATAAGACAAAAAATAACATATTAAAAAAAGGAAGGAGGTTGTTTTATGGTAAGGGTATCTAAACATGCATCACGACGATTGAAAGAACGATGTGGTTTAAATAAAAAATCCGTCCAACGCATGGCGGATATCGCATTTACCAATGGAATGAAACAGGAAGACGCAACTGGACAATTAAACCGTTGGATGGCGAGTCTATATTGTGCAAATATGGATGCGAATAATATCCGTATCTATGGAAATTATGTATACATATTTTGTGGAATTACATTAGTCACGGTGTTACACGTTCCACATCGATTGAAAAATCATGTCAACGAGCAAAAAAAGAGATTAGTAAAAAATCAGGAGGAATAAGATGGTATATCCATGTAAAGATTGCACAGAAAAAAATAATTGTAAAAAGAATAAATGCAAAAAATTAAAGGAATATAAAAAGTTTAGAGGTGAAAATATCAGGAAAAATAAAACATGGGCAAAAGAAAGTGTAGATGTTAAATACAGAAAGGAATCCGATTCCTTATAACATGCAAAGAGAGTGTTCAGAGATAGGACAACCTAATGAGTATCGTAACTCATAAGAAAAATTGCCCAAGTAAGCAGAGAGGAAGTGGGATTTCCTACTGCCAAAGAAGTTTGGGAGTTAAAGCAAAGAAGAAAGGCAGGAAACATACGTCAATTACCCACTACTTAGCCTAACGGCTTGAAGTAGAGGCTTGTGAGAGTCTAATTGACTAGCCTAAGTGCTCCGGGCACTACGTTACGGGAGAATGCATAGCCTTACTATGCAGACAGGTACCTGCAGGTGTTATACCTTGCCTGTAGCTCTACAATATGCGATTAAACAGTTCTGGTGGGTAGGGACAGTGTTGCATATAGCAAACCTCCCATTAATATTGACGAAGGTATCATTTTACGGCTGGTGTGGCCGGCTTACCGCAGTAACACACCAATAGAAAGGAACTTATATCATGGTATATGTAGTAGCAAACGATGGACAACCATTGATGCCAACGAACCGGTATGGAAAAGTTTACCGGTCATTTGATAAAGTCAGATACCAGGACAGGGAATACTTCATTTTCGGAAGACGCAAGAGTGGATTTTTTGATATCCGGACATTATCCGGAGAGAAAGTAAACAAAGGCAGTATCAGCGTGAAGAAACTTACTTTTGTTGATACAAGAAAAAATTATTTTATAGAAAGGAGGACCGTCTAAAGACGGTGGCGAATTCCTCCCCGGCTTAAGAATCCGAGGTATCCTTCGCCTAAATTTTGATGATTAAATTTTTTGTAATTGTTATCATCGCCATTATTATTTCTGGGGGACTATGGGCAGTCTGCTTCATGTCTGGGAAAATGGATACACATAAAACAGAAGAGCAAGTGCAGTATATAAATGCATGGAAATGCAAAAAAATGGAGAGAAAAAATGGGTGAGATAATTTTTGGCGTAATTGGTATTGGCATTATTTCTGCGGCTATCTTAAACATAGTATCTACCCAAAGAATGTGGACAAAAAAAATAGCCTTTTTGTTAGGATTATATAGTTATTTTGCTTATTCTATGTGGGGAAATTTTATCTTTATAATAATAGAAAGCGGCTGTATTTTTGTCTTAATAAAGTATTATATGACACATTCAAAAATCTCAGGAAAAATTACAAAAATCAAGTATAAAGAGATTAATAGTGAAGTATGGTGTTGCTTTTTTATAGACAAATATCCTAATGCGACTTTTTGGTTGCTTCAGGAAGTCATAGAACGAGAACGATTAAGGAAAGAAGACGAGGTGGTATTCTGGGCTAAAAAAATAACAGATGAATTTTTTAAGATTGATTCTTTTTCCAGAGTGAAACAAATAGATATCGTGCAAGCTATATAGAAGGACTGAACTCAGTCCTTCTTTTTTGTTATTCAGTTTTATGGTAGCCGTGACCGAACGAAATAAAACACATAAAAACATATTATGTAGAAAGAATCGAATTCTTTTTTACATCTCTTATAAAAAAGAAAACGGATTTGGTATTTGTATAATAAAAAGAAAAAGGGGAAAAGCCTCTGCCCAAAGCGCAAGCTCTTAAGTACATATGTTTATAAGAAAAAGAGAATTAGACCGCTATTTACGGTCACAAAAATATAATAAAACTTACATAACACACGTTAAAGATATATTGAGAAAAAATGGGGTATATGAAGACTGTAATATAAAAATTAAAGAAACAGATCATCACTACTCGATTAAATAAGAAGGATGTGTTAACTACTCGGCTATAAATAGCCGAGCTTGTAAGCTTGGAAATTTGTAGTTAGAGAGAAGAGCAGAGACATGATGCTGGTGTCCCTCTTGGGTGGCACTCCAGGATGTTTCTAGTCCTGGACTCTGCAGAGCCAGCACCGAGTCTAAGAAAACATTTTATCTGTTGTGCATAGGCTTATCACTGATGCAGGGATACCGTTATCTCTGTGAGACTGCACAGCTATAAGAAAGGAAGCAACATGTCAGAATATATCTATGTGTTAGGCATGGAGGGGAGACCGCAGATGCCGACAAAAAGAAAACGACATATGGACAAATTACTGCACACTGGAAAAGCTAAGGTAGTGGAATACGTTCCATATACCATACAGCTATTGTATGAAAACCATTCTGTCTTACAGCCAGTTATTCTGGCAGAAGACCCGGGACGTACCAATATTGGTGTCGCAGCTATCTCGCAGAAAGCACGTATATTGAATATACGTGCTTTCTTGCAAAAAAAATCGTAAACGAATGGAAAAGGAAACACGAGATTGAAAAAATTATTAGAAGAAGGAAGATAAGGAATGAATGTTTTATGGATAAAATTGGAAAGACAAAACTGTCTATGGCGAAATTAGGATGGAACATAGAAGAAAGAATAAGCGACGATGGTTGGGGCGATAGCATTGGCTATCGTATATGGTTTAACAACTAAATTTTTCTTATAAAAATGTTTTTCTTCTAAAAAATGATATATATGAAATATCTGTTTTAGGAAGGAGGATAGTTTTATAAGAAAAACAAGGATTCTCCTAACCTCTAAATGAAATGTAGGTAGCGAGATGAATTGTATAGTTAACCTAGCGTCAGTAGTGGGCGGAGAGAAAACGGTATCCCCTACTGACAAGAAGTAAGCACCGCCGGATTTTGCTCGGCAATCAGCCTTCGCGAGGATACCGGCTGGGGATTAAAACAAGAGATGGGACTGGCATGGAAAAGAAACTTTAACATTAATTGGAAATAAGGTGTGCTTTACAGGAGCAACAAGTGACGCTTTCGATTACGAAGCTGTTCTAAATATCGTATACAAAACTGCAAAAAAAGCAAGAAAAGCTTGGCATGATTTTCCTCGCGATGTACCATGTACAAATACTGGTGGAGAAGTCGTGCCTGAAAGATTGCTTGTCCCTTGGGAACGAGGAAGAGATATGGACAGGTAAAACAAAGGGGGTATTGCTATATGGCAGAAAAGATTATATTTTTGGATGTAGATGGTGTACTTAATTATATGTCATATCGAAATGCAAATACAGCGAATATAGACCCTTCGAAGGTTGAGATGCTTTCTCATATATGTATCAAAACACAGGCGAAAGTTGTCATCACTTCTAGCTGGCGTGGTTCAGAAACATATACTCCCCAGATATATCACATACTACGGAAAATTTTAAAAGAGCATAATATTCCTGTGCTTGGAGATGCACCATATATTAACGCAAAATTTGCCGCTTCCATTAATCCGAAAAAAAGCTATACTTTGAATGAAGCAGGAGATATATCTTTCGAGCCATGTACGGGACGGGGAGCAGAGGTAGCAAAGTATATTAAGGATAATGGTATTACGCAATTTGTTATTTTGGACGATGAAGATTGGGACTGGGTATATTATGGATTAGATAAGCATTGGTGCAAATCTACATACTATGACAAACAATATGGTGGATTGCAGCCAGAACATATAGCGAAAGCCATTCAATTATTATCTAACTAATCTCGGATATTTCTTCGAAATAATTATTTTTACATATTAAGTGCAGCAATCAGAAAGGAGCTGCATTATATGAATACCCCAAAAACATTTAATCGAATATGGGAAAGAGGCGTAATCATAGAGCCTTTAAAAAAGAGTCATAAAAACAAAGAAAAAACATATTGGAGAACTAAAATTTCCTGCAAACGACGCGATTCAGAACGTGAAGACATTATTCCGGTTGTTCTTCCTGAAAAAGTAAAGAACGCAAACGATTTTAAAGTGGGCGATTTTGTTACTATATATGGATTATTACGCTCAATCTATAGTACTACGGCAAAATCTAAGTTTCGGAAATATGTTTACGCTTTTTCGATGGAGCCTGCCGATGTCGAAAACACAAAAAATCTTGTCGTCCTTGAAGGAACTATTGCAAAACCTCCTGTATTTCGGACAACACCTCGTGGTAAAGAGATTACAGATTTACAAATCAATACAGGAAGAGACATTAACGCCTGTGTGTGTTGGGCTGCAAACGCACATAAAGTAAAGGATTTACCAGTAGGCCAAAAAGTCCGCCTCCGAGGGAGTGTGCAGAGCCGCAATTACCATAAGAAAAAAGGTAATGAAGTGATCGTTTTTTCGACAATTGAGGTCTCTGTGTATTTTATAGAAACTGTAGATGCAAAAGAGGAAAAAGAAGAGGTGAAAATCAGTTCGCCTGAAGCATAACTGGCAGTATACCCGTGGATATACGTATCCATGGGTTTTTTATCAAGTTTTAAGTAGAAAACCGCAGTCAACTTCAGTTACTTGCGGATGAATGTGCTTTTACTTTTTCCTCTGCTTACGATATCTGCCTGTTTTTTGATATTTCCTTTACTTTTTCTAAAGCAGCTACACTTGTTGTTGCAATGAAATACGAGGGACTCCACAGAGGGGCATTCTGCGTAAAGAATATCCATATGCCTATGATGGACAAGACATGAAGTACCTCTGCGAAACAACAAATGTTGTCTCCTATACGGATATTTACGCAGGAGCAACGAGTTTGTGTAAGAAGAAATATAATCAGAAGAAGCATACTCCAGGAATGAGTAGTTGCGTGAACCATAGGTATAAGAAAGAGACACGGATGAAATACCGCATCCTGTGGGGAAAGTCAAAATATCGCTATATTCCTCAGACAAAATCTGCATAAGTACATAAAAGTAATCTCCGTCACAGGGGATAGAGGGGTATGTGTTCCTCCAGCGAGGTGTACTCCAGCCTCGTAAAGAAGCCACGGCCAACGCTAGTTGCCCGTTGGTGCATCACATTCTTATGAAAATTTGTCACATACAGCATTTGCTATATTGAATAAAGGCTTGCAGGTTTGTATCTGCGGGAAAATTAGACATATTATATGCGAAAAAAATAGGAGGTTCACGAATGGAAAATAAAAACAATACTCTGCATTTAAAAAGCTGCAGAGAAATCAAAAAAATCAAAAAGAAGATATTAGCGATTGAAGCTCTTGACGAGAAGATGCAGGCATTAAGCGATGAAGAACTTCGAGCTAAAACACAGGAATTTAAAGAGCGGCTGGCAGCAGGCGAGACACTCGATGACCTTTTAGTAGAGGCATTTGCAGTCGTAAGAGAAGCGGCAGACCGCACCATCCACTTGAAACATTATCCTGTTCAGCTAATGGGTGGTATTATCCTGCATCAGGGACATATTGCCGAGATGAAGACTGGTGAAGGTAAGACATTAGTTTCCACACTTCCAGCATATCTGAATGCCTTAGAAGGTAAGGGCGTACATATCGTAACTGTTAATGATTACTTAGCAAAGCGTGATGCGAACTGGATGGGGCAGATCCATCGATTTTTAGGTCTAAGCGTTGGTGTGGTTTTGAATGATTATGACAACGAAAAACGGAAAGAGGCATATGCTTGCGACATAACTTATATCACAAATAACGAATTAGGTTTTGATTACCTCCGTGATAATATGGCTGTTTACAAGGAAGACCTTGTTCAGCGTGAATTGAATTATGCTATCATTGATGAGGTAGATTCTGTTTTGATAGATGAAGCACGTACACCTCTTATTATTTCTGGTGATGATGAAATTTCCACAGATTTATACAAGTCTTGCGAAACTCTGGCCTGTACAATGCAAAAAGGTGCTGCAACAGGAGAGCTTTCTAAGGTTGATGCCATTGTTGGAAATGACATTGAAGAAGACGGCGATTTCCTTGTCAATGAAAAAGATAAGCAAGTCATGCTGACGCAGGAAGGAGTGAAGAAAGTAGAGAAATTTTTCCACTTAGATAATCTTTCTGATCCTAAAAATCTGAATATCCGGCACAATGTTATTCTTGCATTACGAGCTCACAGTCTTATGCACAAAGATAAAGATTATATAGTGAAAGAAAATGAAATAATCATTGTTGATGAGTTTACCGGACGTATCATGCCTGGGCGCCGTTATTCCGATGGGTTGCATCAAGCGATTGAAGCAAAAGAGCATGTTCCAATCAATAGAGAATCAAGAACACTAGCAAATATCACCTTCCAGAATTTCTTTAATAAGTATAAAAAGAAAGCGGGTATGACGGGAACTGCATTGACGGAGAAGAAAGAATTTGCAGAAATTTATCATATGGAAGTTATCGAAATCCCTACCAATAAGCCTGTTGCCCGGATTGATCATGTCGATTCGGTATATAAGACAAAGCAGGAAAAGTATAATGCGGTAGTTGAAGATGTTTTAAAAACTCACAGTACAGGTCAACCCGTGTTAGTAGGTACGGCAAGCATCGATGTTTCGGAAGAAATCAGTAAACTTTTAACTGAAAAAGGAATCAGACATCAAGTGCTTAACGCAAAAAACCATGAATCAGAGGCAGAAATTGTTTCTCATGCAGGTGAAAAGGGAGCAGTTACCATTGCTACTAATATGGCTGGAAGAGGAACAGACATTAAGCTGGGGGAGGGTGTAACAGAACTTGGTGGTTTAAAGATCATCGGTACGGAACGACATGAGAGTATGAGAATAGATAATCAGTTGCGTGGACGTGCTGGAAGACAGGGAGACCCCGGAGAATCTAAATTTTATCTGTCTTTAGAAGATGACTTAATGCGATTATTCGGATACGATAAGTTTAAAAAGATTTATGAGGTTTACAAAATCCCGGAGGGAGAGGATATACAGGATAAATCGGTCGCAAAGCAGATAAGACGGGCTCAAAAAGATAAGGAAAATAATAATTTCGGTATCCGAAAAAATTTACTGGATTATGATGCGGTAAATAATCAGCAGAGGGAAATCATCTATGCAGAAAGGCGGCGTGTATTAAATGGCGAAAGTATGCGGGATCTTATTTATGATATGATCAGAAAAGTGGTAGAAGATGATGTATTAGAGGCTACAGGCGGATCAATAAAATGCATGGATGTTGATACTTTTGATACAGTATTGAACCGATTGCGTGAAGATGTGCCTATTGGTCAAGTTACTGTATCCGGGGAAGAATTAAATGATGTAAAGAAATTGCTTTCTTTTTTACAGGAAGAATCTCTTGCATATTATCACCTTAAAGAAAAAGAATTTGATTCCATTGCAAAATTATACATGCAGCAAACCGAAGGGTTGATGAGCGATGGAGATAAGGCTTTATGTGACAATGGTATGAGAGAAGTCGAGCGCATTGTGCTGCTTAACATCATTGATAGAAACTGGCCGGACCAAATCGATAATATGGATAAATTGAGGGAAAGTATTTCACTACAGGCATATGCCCAGCGCGACCCTGTTACACAATATAAGTTGTTTGGATGTGAAATGTTCGAAGAAATGGCAAAACATATCCGGCATGATACGGTATCATCTTTGATGCATTTTTCAATCGAACAAAAAGTAGAGAGAGAATCACCGGATAATAAGACTTATCACAGAGCAGAACGAAAAATTGGACGAAACGAAACGTGTCCTTGCGGAAGTGGTAAGAAATATAAAAACTGCTGCGGAAAAACAGCATAAAGAGAAGCAGAGAGTGATTTCACTCTCTGCTTTTTCTACTTTTGTTCAAGTTCATCGAGACTTATTGGAGTATAATCAACTATTTCTGCTGAGACGTTATACCGTCTGTCTTTATTGGATAAAGAATCTCCATTGTTATGAACGTGCCCATGTAAGTGATAGTATCCACGGTATTTTCCATTCCAATCCTCTATTGGATAATGGAAAAGGACAACATTTCGTCCGTTATCCTCTATCTCAAGGTAAGATGTAATCTTAGCAAAAGTTTTCTTGTAACTGCTCGAATGAATATTTTTAAAATCATGATTTCCTGTTACCAATATTTTGCGTCCAGGCAGGTTGTTTAAAATATTGCCTATTTCCCTTGCATGATACATTCCCACATCACCCAAGATATAAACAGTGTCATCATCCTTTACCTTGTTTTTCCAATTGTTGATAATCACCTCATGCATTTCTTCTACAGAAGAGAATGGACGATTAAATTTTTCCAAGATTCGATTATGAAACAAATGTAGATCTGAAATATAATATTTCATTTAAAAGCCCTCCTTATATTGAAATTTATAACATCAATATGATTATTTTCTGCAAAATTGTTTAAAAAAAAGAGAGCATATAGCCCTCTCTTTTAATAATGGATAATTGTTCTTATAGGAAGCGGAGATTTTTCAGTGACATACTATCGACATTATGGATGATTATTTCATCTTCTCCATACGAATTCTGTTTTATCTCGATATCAGCCCGATTGTAAACGATCATTGGGATAGAGATTTCGATTCCGCTGCCTGTCACGATAATCTGCTTTTCTAGTTTTTTTACAGTTGATTCATTCTCAATTTTTATTTTATCACACTGCATATCATAATTTTCCATCTTTTCGTCAAAAGCAGCTTTTTTATCTGGACTACTTCCAAATAATTCTTCGCCCATCGCATCAATGTCAATCTCCTTGTTATCCTCGTATTTTTTTAACAATAATGCATTTGCATCCATCTGAGATTTCATATCCGTTTTATCTGAGTTTTTATAGATATTTCTAATCGTCCGGGTTAATATTTCTAATTTTCTTTTTGTTGATTTAGTAATATTACACCCAAGAAACATTTCAGAGAAATAATTCTTTTTTTCGCCATTTATATTATATCGCTTTTCGATTAAGCGAATAGTCATGTCTGTTAGATTGATGATTGCTGCTTCGGAGGGTTTTGTTGAGGATGATGGCAGAAGAGATGTATTTTCAATGATTTCTGTTGCTGTGCCACCTTGGTCTTTACTTATTTTTTGGGTATAACTGGAGCGATAATTTAGCTTTAGCAAAGCCAGGTATATTGTACCTGACTCTTGAAACGATGCACATACAAAATCAGCTGGTGGAATGTCTTCTCCTTCTATCACAACATTAAATAATGCCTTTGCAATTTCTTTACTTGTTTCCACAAAACTTTCCATATTGTTTTCATCTAATTCTAAAAGACGCTGATAGACGTAACTGGCATCTTGATTGAACTGTCCATGCATAGTGCTATCACTCTTATGTACTTTCAGCAGTATATTGCGTAGAAAGTCAAATTGTTCTCCTACAAGGTCAAGTGGATGATCTGATAATATTAATCCCCTGTATCCATTGTCTAGTACATGCAGTACCGCTTTTCTCAAAACAATGCCTGAATTTTCCATAATAAAACCTCCTGTAATTGATTTGTTGATTTTGTTTCACTTTTAATATGTCAGAATTTTTTGTTATAATATATTTGTCCTTTCAAAGTTTGTATGGTATGTTTTTAAAGGAGGGATTTTATGAAAATGGAAAAAATCATGTTAGAAGATTATATTATTCTTTGTATTGAAAACAAAAAGGTACGGATTATCTATGATGCTGGAAATACGGACTTATATTTGTGGAAATATGGAAGTTTTTATCTATCAAGAGACTGGCTAAGTATTATTCCAAATTGTCCTAAAGAGAACATTGTATTAATTGATAGAAACAAAGGAATTTTACAGTGCTGTAATAAAAAGTTGCTTGAAAAAGATTATCCGTTTATGGTATTTCGTCAAAAATCATCTGGTGTATACAAAATCTGTGAGGACAGATTCATTTCTAATACACTTCGAATGTTATTGAATATTTTTGTTAAAAATTAAAGAGGTTGATTTTTGTGACATCCTCCCCACCTGTAGAGGTGGGGCTTTCTAACCTCGATAAAAAATAAGAAGAGGCGGCATTATGCCGTCTCCCCTTTGTTTTTAAAGAGTCTTAAAGGTTTCTTCAGAGATAATAGGAATACTAAGTTCTTTTGCTTTCTTATTTTTACCAGAAGTAGATGAAATATCATTATTAATAAGATAAGTTGTCTTAGAAGATATGCTTCCAGCCACTTTTCCTCCACGGCTTTCAATTTCTTCTTTTAAAGCTTTCCTGTTAGGATATCCTGTGAGAGTGCCAGTGATCACAAAAATCTTTCCTGAGAGATCTGTTTTATCTGATGCATTCTCTTTTTCAGGTTGGATATTTAATTCTGCACATAAATCTGTATATTCTTTGATATTTTCCTTAAACCAGTTAATGATGGAAGAAGCATTCACTTTTCCAATACCATTCATTGTCATTAATTTTTCTAATGCGTTTTCGGAAAAAACAAGATTTACAAGAGTTTCTGCAACAGGTTCTGCCAGTTCTTTCTGGAGAATTTTTGCAACATCATGTCCAACACCAGGAATACCAAGTGCATAAAACAGCTGACGGAACGTAGTATTTCGGCTCTGTTCTATCGCTTTTATCATATTGCTATATGACTTTTCTCCGAAGCCATCCATTGAAATAATCTGTTCCTTGTAAGCATCTAAATGATAAAGGTCTGCAAAGGTCATTAAAAATCCATTTTTGACAAATGTTTCGATTGCTGATTTTGCGATACCGGTTACATTTAATGCATCTCTTTCCACAAGACGAGTATATTTTCCAATATGTTTTGCTGGACATTTCGGATTTTCGCAATATAAAAATTCCGAAGACTTATCTGCGTTGAAACGTCTAGTAGCCACCTGTTTACATGCTGGACATTTCGCTGGGATTTTTATATAGTTCCCATTCATTGTGAGATTTTCGTCTACCTGCGGAATGATTTTATTCGCTTTGTAGATGGTGATAGTATCTCCATAACCAAGTTGTAATAGAGATAAGTAACTTAAATTGTGCAGGCTTGCTTTTGTTACCATTGTGCCTTCAATCTCAACGGGTTTAAATAGTGCAACTGGATTGATAAGTCCAGTTCGAGAAGGTGACCATATTACATCAGTTAATGTCGTTTCCACGCTATCATCCTGCCATTTAAAAGCAATAGAATTTCTTGGAAATTTATTTGTGACTCCCAGACTAGCACCATATGCAATATCATCCATACACAAGACTAACCCATCTGTAGGGAACGTATAAGATTCCACTTCTTTTTCAAAATAATCAGTTATCGTTTCTTTTATCGTAAAAGCAGTAACTTTTTTGTATTCAACTACTGTAAATCCCTGCTTTTCCATCCAGTGGAAACTTTCTTCGACTGTTTTTGGCATCTTTGGACATTCGACTAAAGTAAAAGCCTTGAACTGTAGATGTCTAGTAGATGCTTTTTTTGAGTCATATAAACGTAGGCTTGCGTTTGCCAGATTTCTTGGATTTTTGTACTCTCCATTTTCACTTTCTTTGATTTTCTCGAAATCATTATATGATAGAATACACTCTCCTCGGACAATAACTTTGCCTGTTTCTCTGATTTTCATAGGGAGTCCTTTAATACAGCGGGCATTATGCGTTACATTTTCCCCAATCTCTCCATTGCCACGAGTAGCAGCCATAATCAGCTGTCCATTCTCATATGTAGCAACAACAGTCATTCCATCCATTTTCCATGATAAAACTCCGTCTTGAGTCCCAAGCCATGTCTCTAAAAAATGAACATCTTTTGTTTTATCTAAGGATAAAGCTTTCTGCTCATGTTTTACTTTTTCAAGATTGGATACTACAGTATAGCCAACTTCCTCGGTAGGGCTGTTAGGAAGGACAACTCCTGTTGTTAGTTCCATCTTGACAAGTTTGTCATATAAGTTATCATACTCCTTATCTGACATGATAGACTCTCCTTCATAGTAAGCTTTTCTAGCTTCATTTAATCTGTTTACCAACTCTTTCATAAATAGATCCTCCTTGTTTTGATTTCTTTTACATTATTAATCTGGAAAAAGTATTTCTTTTTCTTTATCCAAATTAATAGAGTATTTCTGTCAGAGGAGGAGAAACTTATGAAAAAAGGGATGCGTATTTTTATACTTTTTTTACTGAGTTTATGTATCTATGGGCAGACTCTACAAACGATGCCTGTGTATGCAGCAACAGGTAAAAAGATAGTTGCAACGAAAAAAGCTTCAATAAGCAAGAGAAAAAAGACTTTAAAAAAGAAAAATAAAATATCGGTTATTGTACATTCCACATCAAAAGCGGGAGTAAGTACGACCAAAAAAGTGACGGTAAAGAAAGAAACGATGAAAAAGGCTGCTACAAAAACAGCATCGACAACAAAGAAAACGACTTCTAAGAAAAAATCTACTAAAAAAACAGGGTCCGTTACAGTCACAACAGAGACAACAGTTGTCACAACAGTTAAAACATCAACAAAAAAGAAATCTAAAATAAAAACGATAGAAACTACAATCGTAACAACGGTTAAGACAACCAGAATAACCACTTCTTCGCCAGCGACTGGGACTGGAACTACAGGAGGGAGTGGCTTTAGTATATCAAAATTTACAGATGTCAAGGGGCATATAAATCCAAAGCTTTATAATGCTTTTATAACTCTTGGTTTTCAGTTCAAGATTAATCCCTCATTGTCAACAACAGGAGTATTTAGTGTGCAGCAGCACAATATTCAATTAAAAACTGGGCGTTCTTCTTATCTTTATCACGAGCTGGGGCATTTTTTGTCTATTTTAAAGGGGCGAGGTGGTAAATATATTGATAATTCTAGTGAGTTTATAAGTATATTTAATGCAGAAAAATCGGCTTATCGTGGAAATAATAAAGCATATGTAACACAGGATACTGGTGAATATTTTGCTGAATCTTTCTGTGACTATACAGAAAATCCATCTGTATTAAAACAACAACGTCCAAAAACGTATAATTATATTAACAATATGGTAAATTCTATTTCAGGCAACGACATTACAGCTTTTCGCAATACTTATGAATGGATATGGAATTTAAAATGATCTAAATAAGCAGGGACAAAACAAAAAACAGTCAAATAATAGTTGGCAGAAATACAATGATTTAACAAAAGACTGGGTTATCTCAGTCTTTTGTTGGAATCAGATTCTTTTCCTTAAATTTTAAAATTTCAACTTTCCTCATATTGATGATATAAATTTTTCAAAATTAAGGAGGAAAAACATGAAGAAGGAAGAAATATTAAAAGTTGTTCGCTCAAATGAAGGAACTGTTCTTAGTTTCCCTGACAGGGGACCTTGGGGAAATAACCGATATCGTGGAAATTGCAGTGGTTATATTCATGCATTCTTAATTGATCAATACAATGTCGATTTTATGGCGGAAATGTATGCAGGTGGTGGTACTGGTTATGATATATGTAAAGATATGCAGGTAAAGTATGTAGGGGCAGATTTAAATCCAATACCTGTTCGTCCTAATATATGTGTATGCAATGCACTTACAGATGAGATACCAGAAGAGTTCTCTGAAGCTGATTTTGTATTTCAACATATGCCATATCCAGAAATTGGGATTAAATATGCTGGCAGTGAGTATGCCGATCCAGAAGGAAAATTAAAGACTCAAGATATTGGGCAGATGAAATTCAAAGAAGGAATGGTAGCCAATAATAAAGTAACCATGAAGCTTTATAATTCAATGCATCCCAGAGCCAAAATGGGAATTTTATGTGGAAATGTCCGCCGGAAGGGAAAATACCATGACATGATGTTGTCACTTGCTTTACCTGGAGAAATAATCCAGAACATCGTAAAAATGCAGCATCATTGCGTTTCTGACGGTCGAACTTATGCGAAGAAAAATTTTGTACCGATTGTCCATGAAAACCTGATCATTTTGCAAAAACCATTTGAAAAAACATTTTATGTTGGCTATATGCTGCCACGAGAATATCAAATTGATATCAGGAACAGTGTATCCGCAACATGGCGGGATGTATTCCGATACGTCCTTTATAATATAGGTGGAAAAGCTCACTACAAGGAAATTGCTGAAGCTGTAAAAGGGTATAAAAAAAGCGAGAAAAATAACAATGTCGAAGCAAAAGCAAGACAAACGCTGAGACAGTATACCAAGACATTTACTCCTCTTGGAAATGGGTATTACAAATTGGTTGCATGATTATTTATAAAAAGTATGAACAACGATATTTTTGAAAAAGTTTTAAAAGCTCCTATTCAGGGGCTTTTTTTATGAAAAAATCAACAATAGCAAATACTAGATTATTTCACTCCTAACTTTATCAGGGGAGATAAGTACAACAGCCCCTTTATAGTTTGGATTAGGAAAAATATCGTTTGTTGTTTTTGAAGCATTGAATATCCAATCAGTTTTTTTACCGCTTTTTCTCAGCCGCTTGGTCACGCGGCAGCTTATGCTGTCTTAAGTGTGCCAAGGATCGCAGAGAAGTGAATGAGTGTAGCCAGAACGTAGCTTGTCCGTCTGCAAAGTTCAGGAACTTTTGCCTGAACCTGCAACATTCTCTTCGCAGAGACTGATTTTAACAACTAAATTTTTCTTATAAAAATGTTTCTTTTCTAAAAAATGATATATATGA